>Ga0105046_10010316_pt1 | contig 14555 bp, 13 predicted proteins | sample MAT03_FD_78385 | JGI IMG/M metagenome (GOLD analysis project Ga0105046, IMG submission 78385) | Freshwater microbial communities from Lake Fryxell liftoff mats and glacier meltwater in Antarctica - MAT-03 (megahit assembly) | ecosystem: Environmental > Aquatic > Freshwater > Ice > Liftoff... | reverse complement strand
GTCGAGATCGTCCTTGACGGTTGTTCGTACGCCTGCCGAGGCTGCGGCATTGAGTCGCCAATCGAGGACCAACTTTGTCGTTGAGGTGGGCTTCGACCTCACCAGTCGTCATGGAGCCCGACGCTCGGATGGTCAGACTTCCTCCCCGAGGACCTTCGGGATCGAGCGAGAGCCGACCGGGGCCACGTGATATTCACGCCATCACCCGGCTCCCCACCGATCATCGGCATCGACCCCGGACTCTGGGACCGCTCGATCGCCGGCGCGCTTCGACCCTTGGTGTTCCGTAGCCCGGACCAAGTGAGGAGTGCTGTGTCGTCGAGTGATCAGACGGAACCGCTCGATCAGAGAACGGCGCCGTGGATCTGTGGTTCGACCTGTCCGAAGTCTCGATCGACGGATCACAGCACAAAGCACCCTTCGGTGGCGAAGGAACTGGCCCGAACCCACTGACCACGGCAAGTGCGGTTGGAAGTGGTCGGTCGCGACCGACCGCGCCGGCATCCCGGTCGGCTGGGAGACAGCAGGCGCGAACCGCAACGACTGTGTCCTGCTGGAGCCCACCGTCGACGCAATCGACGGACGCGGTCTGCTCGCCGACATCGACACGATGCATCTCGATCGTGGCTACGACAACAGCATCGTGCGCGCCCTGTTCGAACCCTCCCGCCGCACGGTTCGCCTGCGGGCGGATCTTCTTGACACGTCGTCTGCACGGTCTGCGTGAGCCACCCGAGAGTGGCGTCATTGGTGATCGTGCCTGCGTCGTCGAGGCGGTACGACTCTCGGAGATGGTCAAAGGTGCGGCTACCGAGCTGATCTTGGGTCGCTGCTATCCAGTAGAGCCTCGACCCAGGGACGCAGCTCACGTTTGAGGATCTTGCCGTTCGCGTTGCGTGGTAGCGGATCGGAGCGCACGATCACACGCCGAGGGCGCTTGTACGAGGCCAACTGGGTTGCGCATTTTTCATCGATCAGGCGTGTGTCGAAGTCGGGTTCGCTCGTCACGATAATCGCAACGACAGTCTCGCCGAAGCGCTCGTGCGAGACGCCGACCACGGCAACTTCGGTGACACCAAGTTCTCGACCGATCACATCCTCGATCTCCTTTGGATACACATTTAGGCCGCCTGAAATGATCATGTCCTTGGTTCGGCCAATAATGGTCATGAATCCGTCCGCATCCAGTTCGGCGAGGTCACCGGTGTTCAGCCATCCATCGCGAAAAGCCTCCTCCGTCTGTTCAGGCCGCTCGTGATATCCCACCATCGTCGCCAGCGAGCGCAGCAACAACTCACCCGTGCCCGACCGGCGAATCACCCCATCAGCATCTCGAACAGCAAGAGTGGTGTGAAGCAGGGCCCGACCCGCAGATCCTTCATGTTCGAACACGTCCTCCGCGGCGAGCACCGTCGCAATCGTTGGGAACTCCGACAGGCCATACCCCTGACATACATCGACTCCCGGGATACCCCGACAAACCCCCTCGATCACGGCTCGTGGCACCGGCTCGGCACCGGTGACCACCCACACCAAGGAGCTGTCTGACAGCCGGTCCATGAGGTCGACGCGGTCTACGAGGTCTCTCAGGAGACTTGGCACCAGCATCACGTGAGTGATCTGACGCTCTTCAATCGTCGTCACGATCTCGTCCATCGTCGCGCCCCCGGTTTGACGAATCTCACTAAAGCCGCCAACCCAGACCAACGGAATCACCAAGTTGTGAAATCCCGCCGCCCACGACAACGACGGAATCACGAGGTAACGATGTTCGGCGGTCAAGGCGAGACTCTGCACTTGACCGAACGAATTCCAAAGCACTCCACCGTGCGTGTGCACTGCTGCTTTGGGTAGTCCGGTAGTCCCGGACGAGTAATAGAAGATGAAAGGCGACTCGAGACCCGGTCCGACGTGATCCTCAGGAAGAGACCCACCCGATGCAACGGAGTCCCAATCCCGGCCTACTGATCCCTCGGGACACGCAGCCCCGCCGACCGTGATTACCGTCTCGAACTGCGCGTCGAGTGAGGCCGTCGCCTTGCCCCCGATCTCGTCGACTATCAAGAAGCGGGCCCCACTGTCGCGACAGACATGTTCGATCTCCGGTCCAGTCAACAGCACGTTGATCGGCACACATACCGCGCCAAGGGCCGCAAGCGCGAAGAAGGCGTCGACCCACTCGAGGCGGTTGGCCATCATCACCGCAACGCGGTCGCCGGATCCAACTCCGAGACGGGCCAGGCCACCTGCAACCGTCAAGGCCCGATCGCGCGCCTCGATGAACGTGATCTGGTCGCCTGCGTGTCCGAAGGCTGGTCGTGCGATCTCAGCGCTCTCGGCAGTTCGGTCAAGGACACTGAAGACGTTTCGAGCGATTTCCACCGTCCGCCGCCTAGTTCTCTTCTATTCCAAACCGTTCGCGGGCGTCTCGTTCGAGCCTATGACGCATGTAGCTCGGGAACATCCCTTCGGCTGGCGACACGCCCTTCAAGACTTGACGAGCGACGACCGTTTTGTGAACTTCGGTCGGACCATCAGCGAGTCCGATGTGAAAGGAGTTGATGATCCATCCTGCAAACGGCATCTCGTGACTCAGGCCGAGAGACCCATGAAGGTGAAGAGCGGTTGAGGCGACATCGTTCAGAACCCGCGGCATGACCATCTTCACGGCACTGACGTTCAATCGGATCTCCTTCCAGTCATGGCCCTGGTCAGCAAGCCAAGCAGTTTCCAAAACGAGCAGGCGAAATTGACGGAGTTGTACCCAGCAATCAGCGATCTTTTCTTGAACCATCTGTTTTTCGCCGAGCATCTCACCCTTGGTGTGGCGGGATACGACGCGCTCACAGGTCATCTCGAATGCGCGAGTCGCCTGCGCGATGGCGCGCATAGCGTGGTGTAGCCGACCGCCTCCAAGTCGAGTCTGCGCGATCGCGAACGCCTGGCCGCGCTCGCCCAGCATTGCGTCCACCCCGACCCGAGCATCAGTGATTTTGAGGTGAGCGTGTGTGTCTTCGGGCTCACCGTAGAAGCCGTAGTTGCGGACGATCTCGATCCCTGGAGTCTTGGTTGGAATCACGAACATCGAGGCCCGGTCGTACGGACTTTTTGCCTCTGGGTCTGTAACAACCATCATGATGTAGAAGGCAGCCGTTTCTGCTTCGGAGGCGAACCACTTCTCACCATTGATGACCCAAGTATCTCCCTCAAGAACGGCAGATGTCTCAAACTGAAGCGGATCGGCGCCCCCCTGAGGTTCAGTCATCGAGAAGCAAGACACAACCTCGTTGGCGAGCAGCGGTTCAAGATATTTTACCTTCTGCTCAGGGGTGCCAAAGTGCGCCAATATTTCGGAGTTACCGGTATCTGGAGCTTGAGCGCCGAACACGATTGGCCCAAAGCGAGACATACCGAACTTTTCGTTCATGAGTGCAAGCTTGAGCTGGCCGTATCCTTTGCCCCCCAAAGCAGGCCCAAGGTGGCATGCCCACAATCCGCGCTCTTTGACGCGATGTTGTAGCGGCCTTACCAATCGGCCGAAGTCGGGATCATGAATGTTCCACTGGCTGCCGAGAATGTAATCGAGAGGCTCGACCTCTTCGCGGACGAACTTATCTATCCAGTCCAACTCGATCTGAAACTCCGGTTCAGTCTCGAAACTCCACATTATGGCACTCCGTCCTGTGGCATGTTTGCGGCCACGTTGATTGCGGCCATAAGACCGCAGATTTGAAATTGTTCCCATCGAAACTCGCGACTCAAATTCGGAGTGTGGCGGAATGTGGAACAAGCCACCGGCTTCATCGGAACCCTCCGTCATAACGCAACACCGCACCAGTCGCGAATGAAGACGCAGACGTTGCAAAGAAGATCGCAGCACCAACAATTTCGTTGGCCTCTGCGCACCTGGCTAGCGCTGTAGCTGCCACGAGTTCCTCGCGTAATCCAGCCGGCCAGTTCTCCGAGATATCCGTCAGGAACGCTCCCGCCTGGATCGTGTTCACCCGAACCTTCGGCCCGAGCGACTGTGCGAATCCCTCGCTGAGGACGTGCAGCCCCGCCTTGGCAGCTGCATACGGCAATGCGAGGCCGCGAGGTCGAATCGCCTCGACCGAGCCGATGTTAATGATGCTGCCGCCTTCGCCGGTCGCCATCCGGGAGCCGATCGACGCCATCAGCCGGAAGGGACCGCGTAGATTGACACCGATTACTTTGTCGAAAAGCTCCGGACTCACAGATTCAAGGTCGGGGTACAACGGCGAGAGCCCGGCGTTGTTGACCAAGATGTCAACCCGATCGAAATGGCCGTATGCGGCGTCGACAAGATCGTCGCACTCTTCCCAGACGCTGACGTTGCAGCGGACAGGCAAGGCCGAAACACCGAATTCGTTGCTGACCTCGTCTGCGAGTTCGCGACAGTTCTCGATCTTCCGGCTCGCGATGACCACGTCTGCGCCGCGGGCGGCGAAGGCTCGAATCATTTCCCGACCCAGGCCACGACTGCCGCCGGTGACGACCGCAACCTTGCCGTTCAGTTCCCCGGCGGGAACCGTGCCACTTTCATTCTGCGTCATTCCGCGCACCGTTAGATGTGTCGGATGGTCATGCCGCCATCGACGGGAATCACGGTCCCGTTGACATAGCTGGACGCTGGGAGGCACAGATTCAGGGTCATTTGGGCCACTTCTTCGGGGATGCCGTAGCGGCCGACAGGCACCCGACGATGGGCGTAGGTCAGCTTCTTGTCGTCGGGGAACCGTTCGTTCATCGGGGTGTCGATTGGGCCCGGGCAGATGCAGTTGACGGTGATTCCTCGGCCGCCCAACTCGACGGCGAGGCTCTTGGTGAGTCCGATGACCCCAGCCTTGCTGGCCGAATAGCTCACCAGCCCAGCCATACTCATGATCGCCTCCGTCGATGCGATGTTGACAATTCGACCACCGGGGTTCTCAAGCATGTGCGGCAGCACATAGCGAACGAGTCGAGCCTGAGCGCTGAGGTTTACATCGAGTGTCCGGTTCCACACGGCATCGAACTCCTCTTCGTTCTGAAAGGAATCGTTCGGCACGGAGATCCCAGCGTTGTTGATAACGATGTCAATCCGGCCACCCCACGTGGCTGACTGCTCGACCAACGCACGCAACTGGTCCGGTTCTGCGATGTCGCAGACGACTCCGATCGCTGCTCCGTCGCCATGGACGGCAGTGATTTCCTGAACCACAGCATCGACACGTTCCTGCCCGAGGTCAGCGACCACCACTCGAGCGCCTTCGTCGGCGAACAGGTGAGCGGTAGCGCGCCCCATTCCGCTGGCCGCGCCGGTCACGATTACTCGCTTGCCTTCGATCGAACGCGACAGGATGCTGATTCGCTCGCTGTTGGTGTTGGTCACTGGTCGTCCTGTTCTCTGAACTGAGGTTGATGGGTTGTCAGATCGCTTAAGCAAGTGTCGTGAGACCTGCTCGAAAGAGCACTGGTACCGCAGGCCCGGTGAGTTCTTGCGCCGGATCAACCCGCCGCCCGGTTCGGTCGAGGCGCAGGTTGAAGCCGGCGATCGAGCCGTAGATGAAGCACGCAAGCGCTCGGTACCAGTCGAAGTGTTCGAGTGCACTGCCACTCGCACGTTCGTACTGTCGGAGAATCCATGCAGGATCAGCGACAGCGGTCATCAGATTGGAGCGCTCCTTGTGCCAGCAACTCGGATCCGACATGATCGCCAACCAGCCAACATCAAGGCCAACAGGTCCTATCCCGGCGATTTCCCAATCGACGACCGCCACCAATGTTCCAGCAGCGTCGTAGAGGATATTGTGAGGCTGGTAGTCGCCGTGAAACAGCCCGATCCGGTGATTTCCAGGATCGGTGTCGATGAGGCGCTGACCCAGCTGCTCGCCAAGCGGCCCCCAAGCAGGTTCAGGCTGTTTTGCAAGCAGCTTCCCCCAGAACTCGATCTGCGATTCGGTGGTCCGCAACGTGTCCCACTCGCTCAGTTTCTCCTGCCAAACGACTCGATGAATCTGAGCGAGTGTGTCCGCTGCCTGCTCGAGGTAAGGCGTTGGGTCGGGGACTGGTTCAGTCGCACCCGGCGAGCGGTGCATCGGCAAGTGGCTGGCGTTGATCAGTTCCTGCACGATTGCGTCGGTCCCGAACCAGCGCGGATCAGCCGTTGACCAGATCAGCTTCGCTGTCGGGACCCCAGCTGACGCGAGCGCAGCGAGCAAAGGAACTTGACGGAGCACGTCGGTGTTTCCTTGCCGTCGCACGTTGGGCGGAGCGAGACGGATCACGAGGCGGCACACAACCCCGCCCGATTGGTCGCACGCAGCGAATCCAAAACTCAGGCCCGAGTTTCCCGGCATCGGTTCAACGTCGGTGACGTACACAGCATTGTCGACGTGTGCTTGCACCCATGTTTCGAGCTGCTCCTCGATCAGCACGGTCAGATCTCTCGCACCGGGGAGCGATTGCGCTTGTACCTGATATCCCTCACGATTCCCAGTCCTCCACCACACTTGCGAGGGCCTCGACTCCACCGCTTGGCGTCGCCAAGAGATCGGAGCTGGACAATCGGGGAGCGACGCCAGCAATCGTCCAACCGTCATCGCGAGTCAACGAACCACGCGCTGATACGTGCGGGTGGTCAGGCGCCTCAGCAAACGTCAGAACTGGGGATACACACGCGTCGGTTCCTTCGAACACCATTTCCCAATGGTCGCGAGGTTGCGATGCGAACACTGCAGCAAACTGCTCAGACGTCTCCGGCCAATGGGCTCGATCGTTCTGCGGGGGCAGCTGTTCTGGGCTGATCTCGAGGCCTTCGAGCAGCAACTTGTAGAACTGAGGCTCGATCGCGCCGACCGCCATGAATCGTCCGTCGGAGCACCGGTATGTCCGATAGAACGGCGCTGCACCGTCGAGCAGATTGTCGTGGCGGTCGTCGGTCCAGAACCCGGTCGTTCGCAGCTCGAGGAGCGACTGAGCGAGGACGCTCACACCGGCGCCCATTGCTTCGTCGACGACCTGCCCGCGACCGGACCGCTCGCGTTCAAGCAGTGCTGCGAGGATCCCGGTCATCAGGAACATCGACCCGCCGCCGAAGTCTCCGACCAGGTTGAGCGGTGGCAAGGGCTGTTCAGCGGTGCCGATCGCGTGTAGCGCTCCGGTGAGGGAAATGTAGTTGATGTCGTGGCCGGCCACGGTGGCGTACGGTCCTGTTTGGCCCCAGCCCGTCATTCGGGCAAAGACAAGGCGCGGGTTATCCGCAAGGCAGACATCAGGCCCCAAGCCGAGCCGTTCCATGACCCCAGGACGGAAGCCCTCCACGACGACATCGGCTGCCCCGATTAGACGCTTCACCGATGCCAACTGCTCGTCGTCCTTGAGGTCGGCCAGGACGACCCTGCGCCCCCGAAGGGTGAACGATGTCGCTGAGTATTCCTCGGGTGGAACGCTCGGGCGAACGACGCGGACCACCTCGGCCCCCATATCGCTGAGCATCATCCCGGCGTGCGGACCGGGCCCGATCCCGGCCATCTCGACCACTTTGAGTCCATTCAACGGTTTCGGCATCGGTCATTCACTCTCTCGGTTGGTGATCTCGGTGACGGCATCGAACATCGTTTGGTCACTTAGCGCGGGGCAAGTGCTCCCGGCCGCCCGGCGGGATGTCTCTAGCCGCACGAGATTTGGTCGGGACTAACAACGACAGGTTGAGGACTCACCTGTCATGCTTCGAGCGGCTCGCCGATAGTGGATTTGCGCCATTCCAGAATTGTCTGCGCGGCTGGGATCGCTTGCCGGACGACTCCAACGGCGCCGGCGAGCACATCACCGGTCGAGCCATCAATAGTGATTGGTGTTCCGACCGCGATCAGTTGGCCAGCGATCTCGATCCCGTCGGCGCGAACGATGATGTCTGTTGCACCGACGACAGCTGGGATGCCCCAGGATCGGGCGACGACAGCGGCATGACTGACGAGACCGCCGAGGGTGGTGATGAGGCCTGCAGCCTCGGCCATTCCACTCACGTCGCTCGGTGTCGTCGTCGGTCGAGCCAGGATCACGTCCTCGCCCCGGACGGATCGCTCGATGGCATCGTCGAGGTCTACGGCGAGGAATCCGCTGACGCGTCCTGGCGATGCGGGTAGTCCAGTCGCCAGCACAGTGTCAGAGCCGCTGTCGTCGCCTAGCAAGCGTTCGCTCTTTTCTGCGAGCAGGTGATCACAACGTCGGATCGCCTCTGCTCGATCGACGTCGAACTTGACGTCCTCCGCCAAATCGACTGCGACTCGAAATGCGGCTTCGGGACTTCGCTTGCCAGCGCGGGATTGGAGCAGGAAGAGCCTGCCATCCTCGATCGTGAATTCGATATCCACCATGTCTTGATAGTGGTGCTCGAGTTTCGTTGCGGCCTGCGCCAGTTCGTTGGCGATGGCTGGCCACTTTCGATTGAGTTCAGAGAGTCGAAGCGTGGTCTGACGGCCAGCCACAACGTCTTCGCCTTGGGCGCGTTCGAGGAAGTCTCCGATCAAGCCCTTCTCCCCGGTTGCTGGGTCTCGCGTGAATACGACGCCTGTTCCTGATTGCCCCGGCATGTTACCGAACACCATCTGCTGAATGACGGCGGCAGTGCCGAGTGCATCTGTGATTTGCTCGACCTCGCGGTATTTCTGAGCTCGAGGCAGATTCCAGGAGTGAAACACCGCCTGGATCGAGTCGATGACCTGCGAAATGGGATCGGCGGTGAGCTCGTAGGCGTGGGCCCATGCGCTTACGGTCGCGCTGAGGTTTCCAACGTGGTGAGCCCGCTCGCATCTTTCGAGGTCAGTGGCGGAAGCTTCGGAAACAACCTCGGCTTGGCTCATCGCCGCGCGATGAAAAGTATCGGCGGCAAACCTCTCGTCATTTGTCGCGGACAACAATCCCGTTGCGACGCCAGGCGTCATGCCGACGTTGAGGACGGTGTCCATCATGCCAGGCATGGAGACGGCTGCTCCGGATCGCACGCTCAGCAAGAGTGGATTCGTCTGACTGCCGAGGGAGCTTCCCAAGGAGTGCTCCATTTCGGTGAGGGCTGAACGGATCATCTTTTCATGCTGTTGCTGCCACCCATGTTGGAGGACCTCGCGACACACGGCGATCGGGATGATGAAGCCCGGGGGCACTGGGAGCCCGAGCCGCGTCATCTCGACAAGCGAGGCACCTTTGCCGCCGAGCGCTTCTACCAGTGATCTGTCGAACGGCAGGGCGGATTGCTCCCCGAAACCGAAGCAAACGGGCTCGTTGAATGTGGGTTCGCTCACTGTCACCTTCCGCGTGTTTTGCAGGGGCTGCCCCGTCGAAATCAATGTACGGTCGGACAAGATTTGCAGGTGCAGCCTGATTTCTCAGTTTTGTCGAGTCTCACAAACAGACACGTCTCCGGTAGTTCGGTCCGAGGTGGGTGGCTACCAGCCGGCCTCGTCGGCCTCCGCGCGAATGTTGACGAGATCTTGATGGGTGAGCATGCTTCCGCGCCCCTGAAGAAGTCTCGATCGATCCTGGGTGTACCGATACATGTCGTGTACGGAGGGATCTTGACTGTGGTATTTCACCCAGTCGTCGTCGAAGTGGGCGAACGGCATCTCGACGAGCGGGCTCACGAACGCTCTGGCGGCATCGTTGGCTTCGCTCTCGCTGAGACGACCGGCGGTCGTTGCATACTTGCCCGTCTTTGTCGGCAATGCAGAGGATCCAGCGCAGTCTGCAAGGCCGTTAGGATTGACGCGACGCGGGTAGTCGTGGTCCACGAGTACTCCCTCGGGCACCAAGAACGTGCCTCGTCCGTGGGTCTTCGACACGGGGTGGATGAAGTACTCCGACGAAGCGGACTGTCTGCTCGACATGTTGACAAACTTGTCCATGTAGGCGTCGCGCGAGTATTCCTCGTTCATCAACGCCAAGAACCGCGCGGTTCGATCATCGATGAAGTCCCAATCGCTCTGCCGGTAGGTACCTGCCATGTGGGCGACATCTGTCGGGCTCTGGAAGTAAGTGAGCATCCCGGCGTGAACCATCTCAAGCCAACTCATTTCTCCGAAGACCTTGTATTGGATCGCGATGGCCTCCTCGATCGTGTCGGCGATGGTCTCAAGCGTCTGCGTGAGTTCTTCCGGCGAGCCCATCCCCACAGGCTCATAGCGGTCGGAGAGCCAGTCCGATGTGTAAAGCCCGACCCCGACGACGGCGTTGTCGAATTGCTCGGGAACGGTGTACAGCGAGCCCCAGTCGGTGATCTCAGCGTTGACGGTGCGAGCGATGACTGCGAACGTGAGGCTGCCATGTTCGACGAGGTCGGCGACGTTGTCCATCCATGGCATGTCGCACTCGCTCAGGTTGAAGAAGTCCCGCGTGATGAGGACATGGTCGTCGTCCATGCGGTACGGACCCGAGTTGTTTAGTCCGGTTCGAGATTCAGCGTGTGCAAGGAAGCTGTACTGCGTCAGCATCGCGATACACCGTTGCAGAGCCGCGGCCAACTTGGGGTTACCGGCCAACTGGTAGGCGTCCGTCTCCAAGACCTGAACGGTCCGTTCGGGCAGTTGGGGTCCAAGGTCGCCAGAGTCAAGGGTGTAGACGTGGCCAGCTTGGCGGTGATAGCTGAGCGCAAATCGCTCGTGCCAATCGATCATGAAGTGCAAGTCCTCGAGGTTGTCCTCGGGGCGTAGCATTCCGAAATTCACGAGCAGGGAGCGACCATTGAGGTAGTAGTTCAGCGTTGCCCACGACGTGAGTTTGGACAGCTTGCACGACACCTCGCGGGCCCGCCTCCCACACATCTCAGGCGAAATCTGTTCGGTCGCCTGTCGAAGTAGGTCGGGGTAGCGGTAGTACGAATCGATAAACGTCGACATCAGGTAGGGCATCATTGGAAACAGCGCCGACTCCTGTGCCGTGCGACTGGTGCAGTTCCAGAGCAAGACCTGGTCCGAGCGCGCCAGTCGTGCGTTCAGTCGATGAAGTTGGTGTTCATCGATCGCCCACTCAGACATCGTTCATGCTCCTTTGAGGCTCAGGCCCGACTCGAGATCACGCCGAGAATTGCGGATTCGAGTTCGTCGACGCTGCCGGCGAGCGCATCCGGGTTCTCCCCAGCGACCTCCGACACTGAATGCAGTCCGTAGGTCACGCCGATCGTAAAGACGCCCGCATCGCGGCCGGCGATCACGTCCTGTGGCCCGTCCCCGACGTAGACAGCCTGGTCGGCTGCCACGTCGAGTGCAGCGAGCGCGTCGAGAATCGGCCCCGGGTGTGGTTTGGCTTCGGCGCTCGTATCCCCCGAAACGATCGTGGCGAATAGGCCATCGAGGGACTCTTGTGTCGCATCGCATGCGATTCTCGGTCCAGCTTTCGAGCTGACCACTGCGAGCGTCTGATTGCTGTCCCGCAGGCGACCTAGAAGAGGAGCGATCCCGGCGAACGCGCGTGCCGATGCAGCACTTTCGCGAACATAGGCTTCGTTGTAGGCGGCGATCAGAAGAGCGACAGTGTCGGGGTCATCGCTCAGTAGCGGGAAGCTTTGTTGGGCGCGCATCGGTCGTATGAGGTCGATCTCGTCCTGGCTGTCGGGAAACCGTCGCCCGATCACCGCTGTGGTCGCTGCCCGATACGCCGCAAGAATCGCTGCATGGGAATCCATGATCGTCCCGTCCCAGTCGAAAAGGACTGCGACGTTCATCGCGTCACCAAGACGTTCTGTCTACCTGCGGTCCCGGACCGGACCGCCAGCCGACCAGGGACCAACTCGACGGATGACGAACGGCATTCAGATGTGTAGCGGATCTCGGTCTGTGCTGGTTCCAGTTTGTTCGCTGCTCTCACATCGCAATGGTGGACACACGGCGTTATCCGAGTCGAGAAGATCAGTCAGTCGAGTTGTGGGCATCTCCAGGAGTGTTCGTCAACGGGGCGATCTATGTCCATCGATGGCGGTCCTGAAGACTATTTCACTTGTGGCGAAGCCCCCTCCGCCTGCTGGAAGTTGAGCCGAAGACCCGGTCGCGGCCACCGCATTCTGACCAACAGCCCTCGCGAGGAAAGTGTCGCGTATGCAGTTCGCATGTCGTCGCCGCCGAAGCACACGTTGGTGGGGATCGGATCTGGGAGTTCGACGAGGGTGTAACCACCGGTTACCGGGTCGACCACCGTTAGGCCGGCCGGGTCCGCGATCGTGGCAACGACGACGTGACCCCCAGCTTCGACTGCTAGCGAGTCGAAGCTCTGAAATCGTGGCAGCGTCGCCACGCATGTGGCGCCGCGACCACGCATCCCCATGAACGAACTTTCGTCGCCAGCGAGCATTCCGGGGGCAACGACCGGCCAACTCCAGAGGCGGGCGGCCCGAGTATCAGCGACGTAGAGCGTCCGACCGTCTGGAGAAAGCCCGATGCCGTTGGGGTCATCGAGTTTGTACCGCACCTCGGTGATGCTTGCGCAATCGGCGGCGACGTAGTGGACCCCACCCCAGTCACGGTCGCGGTCCCGTTTCTTCGGATGATCGGTGAACCAAAATCCGCCTGATGCATCGAACACGATGTCGTTCGGACCCTTGAGCGGCTGGCCGCTGCTCTCTCGAAACAACACCTCCGAGCTGCCGTCAGCGAGGTCGATCCTCTCGATTCGCCCGCCGCTGTAGTCGGCTGCCTCGCCCACAGGAAAGTGGCCTTCAACGCCGGGCTTGAACGCCAACCCACCGTTGTTGCACACGTAGAGCGCGCCGTCTGGACCGATCGCAGCGCCATTCGGCCCGCCGCCGGGTCGAGCCACGACCTCTTTTGTTCCATCGTCGGGATCGATCCGGGTCAGGACACCGCCGCCAACCTCGACGACGACCACCGAGCCGTCGGGCAGTACGACCGGCCCCTCAGGGAAGAAGAGACCCTCGGCAACGACATCGAACTCAGTCATACCGCGAAAGATAGTCACGCGGCCTACACCGCGATAGCCGCCGATCTGAATGAGGCTGTCGGTTCCTCCAACAACAGGCGTTGATCTGGCCAGCCAAGCGACTTTCGTGGACGTAGTGCTCGGCCACGTCGTCTGGCGTGCGTGCGACCTGGCAACGGTTGGAATTGTCCACAACGGCGAACACAAAGGTGCTTGGCGGCAGCTCCGGCGTGCGCGCAAGATTGGAGTCGAATCCAGTGGCTGCGTCATGGCACTTCAAGTGGGTGCGGTCCGCTGACCATCTCCAATACGGAGGATCAAACATGAGGGGGATACCTGTGAAACGAAACATCCATCTATTGCCGACGTTGGCGCTCGCGCTCGCATTGGTCGCCGCCAGTTGTGGAAGCGACGATGCGGCTACGACCCCGGACGACACGGCGATTTCAGAGAGCGCCCCAGTTGCCGAGGGTTCAGTTGCCGAGGGTTCAGTCGCCGAGAGCGACCTGGTCAGTGAGGCCCGGTCCAAGGTCGCCGAGCTAACGGCCCTCGGCGGAATCGAATTCCCGGGACCGACGGAAGTGTTTGACATTGGCGAACGACGCGTTGCGATCATCTCTTGTGGTCAGGCAGGTATCGGCTGTCAACAGATGACCGAGTTTGCGACTGCAGCGGCCGAGGCGGCCGGCTGGACTCCGTCGCCAACATTCGACGGAGAGTTCGACCCGGCATTGCAAGCTGGCTTCGTGGAACAGGCGATCAACGAGGGATACGACGCCATCGTGCTCGCATCTATCGATGCAGCATCCATCAAAGCGGCACTTGACGCTGCCGAGACTGCAGGGATACCTGTCGCATGCATCATGTGCGAGAACGAGGGATTCGACGGAGCAATCATCGACGCGACGACAGGTGGCGTCCCTGGCGGCGAGGCGATTGGTTGGTGGATCGTCGCCGACTCCGGGGGGGAGAGCAACAGCATCCTCTTCAATGACTCAGCCTTCCCGATCGTGGGACAACGAATGATTGGGATTCAGTCGATCCTCGACCAATGCGAAGGCTGTACCCACTCGACCATCGATATTCCGACCACTGACTTGTCGGCGCCTGGGCCGCCCACTTGGACGGGTGCGTTGGCGGCTAACCCTGCGGGTAGCTTCGACTATGCCATAGCGCCCTACGACTTCTTCTCGATTCCGTTTGCAAACACGGCGATCGAGCAGGGACGCACCGAGATCAAGATCGGCGGCTTCGACGCATGGTCAGAAATGGTCCGAGCGATCGGAGCCGGAGACGAGGGCGTCAACGTGACTGTAGCTGCGCCATTCGAATACGCCGCCTGGGCGGCCATCGATCAGGTTGGTCGCCAGCTTGCCGGAGTCGACGGTTGGGACTCGACGTCGCTTCCAGTCCGACTGGTGACCGCTGACAATGCGTCTTCATTCTCCAACGGCTACTTCGAGCCAGACTTCAACGTCACTGAGTTCTTCGGTGACTTGTGGAGCGGTCAGTAGCCGAACCCTGCTCCTCCAACCCGGCGGCAGGCTGTGCGGCTTGCCGCCGGGGATGGGCACACCTACGATGAATTCACACAGTCCGAACGGTGACGAATCGCCGATGCTCAAGGTTGT
>Ga0105046_10010315_pt1 | contig 14556 bp, 8 predicted proteins | sample MAT03_FD_78385 | JGI IMG/M metagenome (GOLD analysis project Ga0105046, IMG submission 78385) | Freshwater microbial communities from Lake Fryxell liftoff mats and glacier meltwater in Antarctica - MAT-03 (megahit assembly) | ecosystem: Environmental > Aquatic > Freshwater > Ice > Liftoff... | reverse complement strand
CTAAAGATGGCCGTCGTTGGGAGTGTTTGATAGGTTCCTAAAAAAGTATTCGAAAATGGGACGTTCCTTTCAAACACGGCCGCATCACCAGCCGACGAACTATGAGCCAACAGTACTCCAGTCCCAGAAGGAGCGCTTGAACCATTTAAGAACGAAGCATAAAGGTCTTGTCGATTACCAAAGAGCTGAGAATTGCCGTCAGCGTATTGAACTAGCGTTTGAAAACCTGATTCGCCAGCTGCACCAAATTGTGTGGAAGTACGTTGAAGGACATTTTGCGTCGCCGTATCAGAAATCGCATCGGAAGCATAAAGGACATCTCGCGTTGATTCGAAACCCAATGGTCCTGTATCACCATCAAATGCACTCGCCGTAAGTAAAGGTTGAGATATGGTTCTATTCGTAGAAGGATCAGCATTAATCGATTCAACGATGAGTCGCCCGCTGGGCGTGAATTCGATCTGATCTCCAGCGATAAGTACGATTCCACCGGCGTCTTGCGCCGTGAACTTCTGTACGAAAAGTCCGGCGATAATGATGTCTTGACCAGCGATCGTTTCAACGTAGGAATGGATCCCGTCGCCTTGATTGTACGCAGATTCCAATGTCAAAGATGTGTTGTTCCGAATGTATAAGCCGTACCGATTCCCAAACGAATCTTCAAAAGATGCGCGTGCTCGAAGCTCGTCTAGGCTTTCCCCGCTTAGCGTTTGACTGGCAGGTAAAACGCCTGCGGGAAGGTTTGTTCCGATAGCATTGAGATACAGCTGTCCTGTTGCATCCGCTACGGCATTTTTAACAAAAAGCGATGAACTACTCAGTTCTTCATTGCTACCTACAGAAACGTTCAGTTTCAGGATGTTCGTAAACCCAAGATGGGCTGAGGTTCCGGCCGTAATCAATGCTCGATCTGCACTGATCCCAGTCAGGTTTTTGAGGCTATAGGCTTCAGTACTAAGGATGTTTAGAGAACTTGTAAGCACAAGGTTGTTGTCTGCGAAAGCAACTCGAACCGACATGGGGGCATCTTCCAAAATCGCGATATTTTTCGCATAGGCGGAGATGCTACCTATGTAGGTTTTTCCTACTCCACCAACGATGATATCACCTTGATTGGCTAGAAGGGTAACATCTCCCAATTGTGTCAAACCAGCGGAACCGACCGTAATGTTAGACCCTAGGGACTCCATTCTTGTTTGCCCAGTCACTTGCAGCGAATCGAGACTACTGTTGAAAATTGAGATGGAGTCGGTCGCCTTGATGTTCAAATCTTCCTTGACGGTCATGGTAGTACCAGGAAGGCTATCAAGACCTCCCGTAATATCCAGGAAGACGTTCCTAGACGAGTTGGTGAGCGTCCTTGCGTCCGGATAGGGCAATGATGGGTTGGTCAAAGTCGAAGATTGATCCAGTTGAATCATCACGTTTCCTTGTGAGCCATCAATCAGACTATTGGTCGAGAATCCGACTTGTGAAAGTCTCGTATTTCCCAGAGGACCTACCGATATGTCTTTGCCTCCCAGGCTGACCAGCGACGTGGAACCGTTCAATACTTGAAGTGATTCATTCGACGAGTCGCCTAGTGAAACATAGCCGCCCGCAAGGATTCGAACAGATCCGGATACATCGATTCGTGTACCTCGATCTTCGATGAACGATTCGGTCGAATGGAGTTCAGAAAGCTTGCAGTTTCCAATTTGGTTCGGGTTCGCTACATCAATACCTGCAATAAGTGTTAGATCTCTGCTAACAGTAAGCAACTGGGTGGGCAGAATAATCGAGTTGTCGGTGTGCCAAACACTAAAATCCTGAAACCTACCAGTGATGGTTCCAAGTGTTGCTGTAGAAGAGACGTTTCTGATGAGAAAGTCGCCTTGAACGCCAGTCGCGGAAAGTATTCCTCCAATGGAGTTATTCATCCAAGGTCCGTCGGAAATATCAGTTGGAGGCATACTGCTGGAACGTTGGAGCTGAATGCTGCCTGGAGAAGCGTCTAGATCGAATCGAGCATCATTGGTGATGCGGAGGTACTTTGTTCCTGCCCCCGTGTCGATTCCAGATTGCGTAATCAGGGTATGCGAATGAAGCTGCAATGACCGAACGATCGTACCATCGAGATGGGTTGAATCGTCCTCGTATACTTTAGCATCCGTCGCGACAAGCCCCAGCGAACCAAATTGCACGTTTCCAGCACTCTGGATTTCTATATTGCCAGTTGCACTCAAAAATGAAGAACCTGTCGTCTGAATAACATCCGGACTATCATTCGCTAGTGAGATCGTTGTTGCCGCGCGTAGTTCCAATTGCGCAGCAAGAATCTTCACTCCAACCGTATCCGTAATCGCTCCAGACGAAGATGCTAAAAAAGCTCCAGTAGTTTCGATGCGTTTCAGGCTGGTGTCATCATCCTCGTAAATAGCAATGGAGGTGCCACTCGCAAAGATGTCGCCAAGTTTAACATTACCAGCATCGCCAATCTTCAAGTCTCCATCAGTCGCATGGAAGACTGAGTTGCCAGTAACATGGAACATGTCACCAATATCATTGGCAAGCAAGATGTCTTTTCCTTCAACTGAAAAATTCCCTCCGACCAGAATTTCAGAATTCGCAGTGTCACAAATCGATCCACCAGCCGTAATGTAGACGTCTCCCGAAACGCATAGGTTGCCAAGAGACAAATCATCAAATTCGCAAATCGTGAGGTCTTTTGCAGTTACCGATAGCGTGTGGCTGTCCCAATGACCCGAGGTGCCAAGCTCAACAGATCCATACGCGCTTATCTTTGTATGACCATCGATTTTCCAAAAATTGGAAGCGTCGTCAGCTAGCTCAATTCTTGCGCCGCCATTGAGTACCAAGTCTCCATGAACCGTCACATATGCGTTCGCACCATCGGAGATACACCCGGACTGACCAACACTTGCCAGGAGATCACCATCGACCTGGAACAAACCATCAAACACAATGGAGTTGTGGGCTTCTATCGATACGTTACCCTTGGCATGGAAATTAGCTTGTACGGCTACCTGTTCGACATCCTGAATGGTAACGGCGCTTACTTGATGAGCGGACGAAAGGGGTGCGTGTGAGAAATCTCCTCCCCAGAAGAAGAAACCTTTATTATCCTGACCAACGACAGTTATCGACTCGAGATCGCTGATGAGCCCACAAACTTCGCCTGGAGCTAAAGGATCATGCGGGTCAGTCGGGTCAAAGCGGAAGTTGTTATTCTCGTCGACGAAGAAATTGGTCCCATCGATGAGCAGGTTGGCAGTGTTATGAGTCGTTCCACTGAGTTCAATACTTAGCGCACCACCAACGAAGAAAGCATCGACCGCATAGACCCGACGTCGTTCTAGCTTTCTAAAGTCCAGCGGAATTAAAGCTGGTCTTGGTCGATTCTCGAGATCCATTACCTGAATCTGAACTCTTCGAATCCATCGACGAACTGAACCGAGCCAAGCTGGATCTTTCAAGTGTTTCATCTCGATCGTGGATATATTGAAAGGATTATTTTGGACCACTACTACCTGATATTGTAATCTCTACGGTCGCCGATGGAATCCGCGGGCGTTCCCTCCCAGCGCATCCGAACGTTACCAAGAAACTTAATTTACCCCAAAAGCTCACGTTACAACCGCTAATAACCGAATAATAGTGAGACTGGAAATTCCACAGGAGCGGCCATGGCGCGAGTCAAAACTTCTAAACTTTCAAGGGTCGCACTTGTGGCGATTTGCTGGCCCTTTTGCTCGATTTCGAGTTTGGTGGCTGAAGGTACGGTTTCAAATGGTTTGCCTTATCGTGAAACGATTAGTGCCAGACTGAGCCCTGGATCGACCAAATTGCCTAAAGTGCCATCCGTGGCAACTATGATTGGTCCCCAAGTGAATCCGTTGGGAATCTTAATACGAAGCAGCCAAGATTCATCTTACAAGAGGTCAGCGGAATTGATTGACTATAGGACTCGAGTTTCACTGAGTCGGTACGGCGGCAACCAATTTTGGTCTGGTCGAGTCTATACGTGGACGGCTCCGAATTTTTACTCGCAGCCGCTTTACTTCCAGCAAGCGAAAATGGAAATCTACGATTCAAGCATTTCGCCGTACCTAAGGCCTGTTGTTTCGTACGCGGAGTTCCTGGGAACCATACCGATTCTGCCCTACAAATTCGTCGTCCAACCAAGTCACAGTCGCGCTTATACGTTAGGCCAGGGGCGACTGGTCGATTGAGTCTTGCCACCATCTCGCCCTTACCGTTCGAATGGACCTCGCACACCGGTCGATTGACTTCAACTTCCCAATACCAACACGCTGCGTGTTTGTAACTGAATAAAATCGGGAACTGATATCGGAACAATTCCTAAACGCTAAATCTAGCGGCCTAGAGTATCGAATTGAGAAACCAGACGATCGAAGATCTGGGATGCAATCGACTGCTCCTGCGTCTGGATCCTTACCGACGCCAAGCCAAATGTAAATAACTTCCTATCGATCTTGCCGATAGAAACTACTACTGTAAACGTAGTGTCCTCGGGAGTGCTCTCAGCGGTGGAACGAGTGAAGGAAGTAAAGAGGCTATCGCCTTTAAGAACCTCCGGCGTTTGTGTCAGCGATTCCGGAGCTATGGTTTGAATGTTTCCCTGTAGGGTCATTCCCGGATACTGATCGATCCGGACAAGACATTCACCTCCAACGACGATTTTCGGCAAATCTTGCTCGCGAACGAAAGCGTTCACTACCCAGTAATCTTCGGTGCCCACCCAGCCGATCAGTTCACCTCGCTCGGCAGAATCACCCCCTTGCGTTTTGGTCTTCAGGTCCATTCTCAAAGCCCCATTTCGAGATGCAAAATTACGCTGATCGTCCGGTTGTGAGGGGTCTAAAAACACACCCGAAGAATCCGCAAAAACGGTTAACCTCGATTCTTCATTGATCAGTTCAGCTAGCTTGTCCTTCAACCCAGAAAGCATTTGCGATGTTTCGATAACCTGCTGCGCGGACTCTGGATCACTGACAAGCCGTTGTTGGAGTTGTGTGATTCTTGCCTCGGCGACTTCCACTTCACCTCGAGTTTGCAATATCTCCATCTCTAGATCGGTTGCTTTAAGGGTAAATAATTGATCTCCTTTTTTCACATTCTGTCCGTCCGTTGGACTATCCGTGAACACTGCTTTGCGTCTGGCAAACACGCGGTTGAAGCCCTCTGGTTCCAAGTAACCTCGCGCCACGATACCAGTAGGTAATGGATACCAGAACGCAAGCCACACCGAACTTGCTACTACGGCAACAGCGGTTGTTGTTCGGTACCAATTCAAGGCAGGAATCCTTATGAGATTACGGAGTACTTTGCGACCGGAAGTAATCAAGACCAAGCATAAAAAAGCGATTGCAATCCATTTGAGCGACTCTGCGAAACTGCTCAGACCGTTACGATCGAGCCAAGTGTACGCAAGCCACGTTATCGTAAAAAAAAGTGTATATCGATAAATTAAAGAAAGAACATGGTAGGCGATCATCCCTAAGGCATGGATATCCCAATGCACTGTAGAACGCACTTTAGAACGCGCTATCGAACGCAATTTTGCAGGTCCCGTTTTCAAAAAGACCTTACCCCAAGTCGCCCTCCAAACTTTACGGCATTCATCAGCAAGGTTCGGAATGCCGACCAAGTCGGAGAGCATGTAATATCCGTCGTAACGAAGTAACGGGTTCGCATTGAGTAAGATAGTCAGGAGCGAGCTAACGATCATGACTTGAACCGAAACCCCACGAATCATAGGAGAGTCACAAGAAACCCAAAGGAAACAAGCGAGTGTAGCGAGGACCATCTCAACATAGATTCCGCCCCCGGCAATCGCGATGCGACTCCAACGATTCGGCAGCTTCCACGAGTCGGTTACATCGCAATACATTGACGGAACACCGAACAAGAATATGACCCCCATCTCGTTACATTTGCCTCCGCAATACTGACAGGCTAATCCGTGTCCGAGTTCATGAAGTACCTTTATTCCAACTACTAAAAATAACGTCATCCACAATCGATCTCCTCGTAAAGTACTATTGAAAGATGCCGCATCTAGCAAGAGGGTTTGCCAATTGAAAATCGCAATGATCAGGGCGATCGCAGCGAACATAGAAATAAGCCACCTCATGGACCAACTAAAGAGCAAATCTCCCAAGGGACTCAAAGACCTCAGCAACAAACGTGGGTTGAATAGCGGGATTCGCAAAGCCAATAGGTTTGAAGCGTATTGGAACGCCCGTTGTGTACCGAAGGGATGCCCAATAACTCGAATCGCCTGATTACGATCAAGCGGTAGTAGTAACGCATTTTGATTAAGCCTTGTAATTAAATCTAGGATGCTTTCTTGCGACAGGGAGCCATTGGCAACTTCGCCTCTCTCAGCCTTAAGAATCGACTGCACGGTTGTTTTACCATCGAGAGTTCGTGCAATTCTTTGCTCCAAGTCGTTCAGAAAATAAAATTCTTGCTGAACGGGATCGCTGGCAACCCAATGCCTTGTGGCTCCTTGAGGATATAGGAACCACTCAAGATCCGAACGCAATCGAAATGGGATTGGCTTCGTTAGCGACTTCATTATTTGACGCGAACCGTTGCTTTGACCGGCATTCCAGGCCGATATAGGTTTCCTAAATTATCGATTTCAATCACAACTCGAACCTGACTGTTGACAGGATTAGCAGTAGGGCTGACGAAAATGACGCTACCTATAACTTCATTCGGCTTCGTACCGATCGACACAATTATTTTTGCCTTGCTTCCAAATGGAATTCGATTGGCAACCGAAGCATCTACGAAACCCTCTATGCGCAACTGTCTCATCGTCATCAACTCAACTACAGTTGTACTAGGGTCAACCCATTCGCCTGCTTGCTTTTCCACAGCAACCACCATGGCGGGGAGAGGAGCGGAGATCTTATGGCGACTAACCGCAATTTCTGCCTGGAGAAGTTCGGCTTCTGATTCTTCTGTAGCTAGCATGCTAAGCCGTTGTTCGTGCAGAGCCCGTTCAATCTCTAGTTTCGACCGTTCAACAACTAAGCGACTTCGATCAACTTCATTCGCCGGGTACGTGTCTGGCGCGAGACTGTTGGCGTTCAAGGTCCGCTCTAGTTCCTTTTCTGCAACTTCGGTACCCTTCTGCGCTAATTTAATGTCGACGTCTCGAGACGCCTTCAGTTTTGCGGTCGATAGGGCGAGCTTTGCTCTCGCGACCACAAGAGTTGCTTCATCGTCGCGAATTCTTGCCAACGGTGATCGAACATCAACTATATCGCCTTCTCGAACGTTGACTTCTGCTAGAACGCCCGAGACACCCGCCGCAATCGAAATCGTATCTAGCGACTTAAGAATGGAATTCTTAACTTCAATCTCGGAAATCGGCTGGTCTTTGGCTGGTGCTGGCTTCGAAGGTTCGTCAGCGATCGACATGGACAATACCCAGAAATAGTTTCCAAGCACAACTACTGTTAGGAATCCCCTCAACAAAGCGTGAAAATTTCGATCGAAAAGATAACCCGTCGATTTGCAATTGTCTGATTCGAATCGATCCATTGAATGATGCATTATAAGTCCCCTAAAACCAAAAACGTCTATGGATAGCGTCAATAATCGTGCGTGACCAAACAAACCAACGTCGATAATTACCACAAGAAAATGAAACGATGGCCGAAGTCCCAATACGCGGAGAAGGAACTGCTTGATCTAAGCTAATAAAGAAATCGAGATGCTGGCTTCCTTGATCGTTGTGAAGTGATAAAGCCGAACGGTTGACGGTTCCTCTCCAAGTTTGCCTGGGAGACGTAGGAAGCGCAAAAGTGACCTTCAAAGTGGTATCCGCCTCGATGGAGTCTCTAAGTGCTTCGGACACGTAACCAGATTCCCAGTCTACAACAGGAACTTCAATTCGCCACTGGCCTTTATCTTCGCTAAGTTCGGCAATGCGGAACAACGTATCCCCTAGCTTTACAGGTCGACTATCCAGTTGCTTCTCGATATCCCAAGAGATGACCGTTCCATCGATTGGACTGAGTAGCTCCAGTCGCAATTGTTCGTTCTTAAGGAGTTCGCGCTGGTTCACTAAACTCTCACGCTTCTTTTCGAGTTCCTTCACTTCGCCTGCCAACTGACTTCCCAAAACGATCGCTTGGTCGTCGTTAGACGGAAGCTGGTTGATGGTAACGTCAAGTCCCACTCGCATCTCGTCCACCAATCGAATCTCTGAATCGATGCGGCCAAGCTCTAATTGTAACGAGGGAGATGCAAGTTTTGCGATAGGTTGTCCTTGTTCAACGAGCTGTCCGTCGGTGACAAAAATCTCATCGACATATCCGTCTGCTGGTGCAAAGATAAATCGCTGATTAGTTGGTTCCAACGTCCCGCGCGATCGAATTGTCAGTTGTGTAGTCATGCTAAAAAACAGGAGCGTCGCTACGGCACCTAGAAGTAGCAACAATCGCTTTACGTTGTGAGTCCAAGAAGGAACACGATCAAAAAGCGATCGAACTCTGGATGGTACACGCAACGTCGTTTGATTGTGCCCCCAGGCGTCGGAAAGCCACGGTACGACGTCCGTGATAGCCGAAGCAGCACCTTGGTACCTTTCGCTATCTGCCCATTGTATAAGCAACAGATATTGATTCTTAATTGGAGGAACGGGAGATCTGGTCGTGACGGTTTGCCGGTTTATCGCGAGCGGTATCGCAATCGTCGCAGCCATTTTTTGCTGAATCGACAATGCTTCGAGTACTTGGTTTGGATTCGCAGTATTGGGGAACAGTCTAAAGGCCCGCAGGATTTCTTCGACGATAGGCACACTAGGATCGACCTTGACAGCATGGCTAATCGCTAAGACTTTATTGCTCGCCGACAAGTTTTTAGTGGGCGTTTCCAGTAAAGAGACTCGGTCGGCATCCAAAAGCAGGCACGCGCCATTAACAAAATTTCTTGCTGAAATCTCCTTATCCGGACTAGTCTGAATTTCATTTGCGATAGATCGCAAGGGTCCATTGAGGCGGTCTAGTCGCTCGATTACCTTCTTCTGTTGATATTTATCGGCGATCTCAGAAAAGGCACTCAAGATCTCGGACAGCCCAGACTCGGAGGCGGGAGGAATCGTCGATGGTAGTCTCACAATGATTCCACCTGAAATCCACCCGATCGCCCTCAAACTCGCCCCAAGCCATACCCCACTAGAATCGCGTTCAGCAATGTTGAAGGGAATGCCAGTCTCTGCGTTAAGCCCCTGAAGCGACTGCTGGGCGAGCGACTGAGAAGCGAGCCATTGACAAGCGTCCACAGCACTTTCATCACCTTCGTGAGGTGGGCCTTCTACGGCCAATACGGACCATTGCGATTCAGACGTCGCCTGAACTATCCACGCCGTTCGACTACCAAGAACGTGATTGAGGCGGCGCAATAGCTCTCGGTAAAAATGAAGCGGCCTTAGCTCGACGTTAGCAAAACGCTCTAGCTCATTTAGCAAACGATCAAGGCGTTCGATATCAAATAGGCCGTTTATCTTATCCATGTTACCTGGTTTGCGTCGCCACTATAAATTTTAACTTGCGACGATCGTATAATGGGAGGCTCCAATGCGTATTTTGATCGTTAAACTCGGAAAAGTCTGTACGATAGTAACCGTCGATACCGATCTACACAATGAAGGTTCTCAAAGGGGTCGTCGTGACTCGATTGAGGAAACAATTTGAGTTAGGTGCAAGGATCGATTTAATGTGCAAGGGGAGAACGATTTGTTTTGCCCTCGCTTTTGGGTTCCTGACTATTCACGGTTGCCACTGGACTAATAAGAAGCAAGCTTTTCAAGCCGCAAAAGATAGCTTCAATCCTTGCTGTCCGGATGTGACCGAACCATCGCCAGGACCGAACCAGCTTGATTTAACCGTTCCCAATTTGCATTTTGACTGCTTGGATTCTATTCAAGCAGGTATCTCTCCACTCGACGTGGATTTGACTACACTAACTCCGGCGGACACGCTCAATCTTTCGTTACAGGAGTGCGTCCAATTATCGCTCGAAAACTCTCGGATAATGCGCGATCTAGGAGGGACAGTGTTGCGATCGCCTCAGGCGTCCATCACCAGGAACGACCCCGGGTTAGCCTTTACGGATCCGCGTTTTGGTGAGCAAGCAGCTCTCGCTGAGTTCGACGCGACACTCGAGGCATCGGCGCTCTTTGAAAATAATGACCGCCGACTCAACAACAGATTTTTCGGCAACCAAGGTCTCTTCCGTCAAGACCTGCACAATTATTCTGCAGCAATCCGAAAACGCTCAGCAGCTGGCGGGTTGATGACCGTCCGAAATCTTACGACCTACGACGCAAACAATCAGCTATCGAACGCCATCGGGGGTTCGTCGTTTGACCAAATCCTAGAAACGGAAATTCGCCAGCCACTCCTTCAAGGCGCAGGAACTCGATTCAACCGAATTGCGGGACCAGGCGCGAGACCTGGTCAAATCAATGGTGTCCTGATCGGCCGCGTCCGCACTGACATCGCTCTAACAGACTTTGAGAAAGGAGTACGAGACGTCGTGGCAGATGTAGAGAATGCTTATTGGGATCTCTACTTTGCATATCGAGACTTAGAGGCCAAAGTAGATGCACGAGACATCGCCCGCATCACGGCTCGTAAGTTGGAAAACCAAACTGCCACTCAGGGGACGGGCGATGCCGCTCAAGCGATGGAGCAGTATTATCGATTTGAATCTGAAGTGATTGACGCCATTAACGGCCGGCCGATCGATGGTACACGGACCAACAATGGCAGTGCTGGTGGAAGCTTTCGAGGCGTTGGCGGCCTTCGAATTGCAGAACGCCGGTTAAGATTAATCATAGGAATGGCAATTACAGATGGTCGAATCATCCGACCATCGGATGATCCGGCTCAAGCCCCAATTTTGGTAGACTGGCATTCATCGGCCTGCCAAGCACTGGACCGCCGCGAAGAACTAAGACGACAAAGATGGGTGATCAAACAACGCGAGCTTGAACTAATCGCGAATAGGAATTTTCTAAAACCGACGCTTGATGTCATTGGACGTTATCGGTTCCGTGGTTTTGGAAAGGACCTGTTGAATAGCAACTCCGATTTATCGGCGACCGCCAATTTACTTGACGGCGACTATCAAGAATGGTTGGCCGGTCTTGAGTATATCGCACCGGTAGGTTTTCGAAAGGCGCATGCCGCCGTTCGTAACTCGCAGCTAGCCATCCGGCGCGATATGGATATTCTGCGAGAGCAAGAGCGAAATGTGCTGTTTGGTTTGAGCAACGCCATCAACGAAATGGCGAGGTCGTACGATTCGATGCAACTGCAGGAAAATAGATTGAAGGAAATCGTAAGGCAATTACAAAGTCTGCAAGCGAGATCTGAATCTGGACAAGACCCAGCACTCGACGTGCTGCTCGAAACACATCGACGATTGCTCGATGCAAGGTTGAGCTATCATCAATCTCGGATTGACTATCAGCTTGCCATGAGAAACGTTCAATACGAGAAAGGGACACTTCTACCCTACTGTAGCGTAAACTTGACCGAGTCGATCTCGGATGCAGAAGCATACTACGATGCGAGATTCTTCAACTCGAGACACAATACGCAGCCCTAGAATTCGCTGAATAACTTGATTGATGACTGGCACCCTGATCGTAAGAATGCTTCGGATACGAAGTTTTTCTCTAAAAATCACTGCCGGAACTATTCTCTCCAATATATGCTATTCTCTCACGAAAGCATTGAAGCAATCATAGTCTGCGGATGAGACCGCGGTGCTTCGAGCTGCCATCAGTCGAAAAAAGTTCACTCTAGTTTCTCTTCATGAAAACACTCGCAATCTGGGTTATCGTACTGCTGGTTATTGCAGGGAGCTTTGCGGCTAGTTACCAACCAGTCAGTAATTATCTTCGCGAACGTAACCGCCCCCAATGGAGAATGGCAAAAGTCGAGAAGGGGCGTATGGTCTTTACTGTGAATTCGACCGGGACTGTAAAGCCGGTGCTTTCAGTCGCAATCGGTTCCTTCGTTTCGGGACCTATTATTGAGCTCAATGTCGATTTCAACGATTCCGTCAAGACTGGTGATGTCCTTGCAAAGATTGATCCTCGGCTGTTTTCTGCAAATGTGGCAAGAGACAAGGCGATTCTTTCATCGAGACAAGCTGAACTGGAACGAGTGGAGGCTCAGTTGGAATTGAGTAGGATCAATGAGAAGCGAGGCCGTAAACTTCGCGATGACAAACAGAACTTCTTATCCGAAGCAGAGATGGATACGCTTGCTTTTGAAGTTAAATCGCTCGAAGCTCAATTGAAACTCGCTAAGGCGGCCATCGAGCAGGCCGATGCAACGCTCGATAATTCCATTGCAAACCTCGAGTATACCGAGATCAAATCACCAGTCGATGGAACAATTATTGACCGCAAGATAGAACCAGGGCAAACCTTGGCAGCCCAATTCCAGACTCCCGAACTGTTCGTCATTGCCCCCGATTTGCGGAAGAAGATTCATGTCTTTGCATCTGTAGATGAAACCGATATCGGCTGGATTCAAAAAGCCAAAGAAGAGAAACGTCCGGTGACGTTTACAGTCGATGCTCATCCTGACGAATTGTTTCACGGCGAAGTCGAGCAGATTCGCGTAAGTTCCACTTCGGTGCAGAATGTGGTAACGTATCCAGTAATCATCGCGGCGTCCAATCCTGAACTGAAGCTTCTCCCGGGAATGACCACCAGTATTTCGTTTGAGATTGAATCCCGCGAATCAACTCTCAAGATCCCTACAGCTGCTTTACGCTTCTTTCCGAACATCGATCAGGTTCGGATCGAAGACCGCCCGTTGGTCGATGGAAGCGGAGCTGAACAAAGCTCCCAACGCAGTGATGACACGATTTTTTCTGCCGCGGAACAGGTTGACGCGAAGCAAAAGCAGAATCGACGGCACGTTTGGGTAGATCGAGGCGGCCAGCTTCACGCAGTCGAAGTCGTTACTGGAATTGACGAAAGTAGATTTACCGAGCTTGTAAGTGGCCAGCTCAACGAGGGCGACCAATTGGTGGTTGGACTCAAACCAAAGTATTAGTGCCTTTACCAGTTCATCCGCCATTTTCATCTATAACTTGATATCGTTGCCATGCGTTTCCTAGATAGTATCCGAATCGCGCTGCGTGCTCTTTTAAAGAATAAAATGCGGGCTGGCCTCACGATATTGGGTGTCGTCATCGGGATTGCTTCGGTAACTACTATGGTCTCCATTGGTCAAAGCGCAAGCATGTTGGTTCAGAGCCAGTTTCAGTCGCTAGGAACCAATGTAATCGTTATCTTTCCTGGTAGCCAAAGAGGTGGCGGCGTTCGACAAGCTCCTGTGCAAACGCTTACTGCAACCGACTCGCGAGCGATTGCCGAAGAATGTCCGGCGGTGTTGGCGTCAACGCCACTTGTTGGAGCTAACGGCCAAATCATCTATGGTAACGCGAATTGGAGCCCTAGAGATATGTTCGGTGTTGGCGAGGACTACACATTGGTTCGGAATTGGCCTCTTCAAAGCGGTGGATTCTTTACCCAACGCGAGATTACTTCGAACGCGAAAGTTTGTGTGATCGGACAGACACTTGTTGCCAAGTTATTCCAAACCGCAAATCCTCTGAACGAAACGATTCGCGTTAAAAACATCCCCTTTCGTGTAATTGGAGTACTCGCTCGAAAGGGTGCGAGTATGGTTGGCGACGACTTAGACGATGTGTTGTTAATGCCATACACAACTGTTCGAAAACGTCTTCAGGGTTCGTCGTTTAACAGTGTCAACGCGATTATGGTTTCCGCTAGACAAGAAGATAAAATGGCCGAAGCCACTGACGAGATCAATCAATTACTCTTGGAACGTCACCGAATCTCGATTGGCCAGACTGCGGACTTCCTAGTTCAGAACACAACTGAGATCGCTGCGATACTTGGGATTATCACGGGCTCACTCACCTTGATGCTAGCCTCGATCGCCGGAATATCGCTGCTCGTTGGCGGCGTTGGCATTATGAACATTATGTTGGTTTCCGTTACGGAAAGAACAAAAGAGATAGGGATTCGAATGGCAATCGGCGCTCGCGGGCGCGATATTCTGAGGCAGTTTCTAATCGAAGCAGTCGTATTGTCTTCGATCGGTGGAATGATCGGTGTGTCACTTGGGATTGCAATGTCCACTGCCGCAACAATGTTAATCAACTACTTTAGTTCCGGAGCCGATTGGCCAATGGTAGTATCTATTCCAGCCGCTCTCATCGCGATGGGGTTCGCGGCGATGGTTGGGATTTTCTTTGGTTACTATCCGGCACTTCGTGCCAGTCGATTAGATCCCATTGAAGCTTTAAGGTACGAGTAATTATGGCAACATTGATTCAGCTAAAGGATGTTCGAAAGGTTTACGATCTAGGCGAAATCCAGGTCGAGGCATTGAAGGGAGCGACCCTACAAATCGATCGCGGAGAATTCGTAGCCCTAGTCGGTCCTTCAGGTTCAGG
>Ga0105046_10010314_pt1 | contig 14557 bp, 10 predicted proteins | sample MAT03_FD_78385 | JGI IMG/M metagenome (GOLD analysis project Ga0105046, IMG submission 78385) | Freshwater microbial communities from Lake Fryxell liftoff mats and glacier meltwater in Antarctica - MAT-03 (megahit assembly) | ecosystem: Environmental > Aquatic > Freshwater > Ice > Liftoff... | reverse complement strand
TGGTGGGGACACCGAGGCCGGTGAACATCGCCGTGCCATCGTCACCGCCCATGAGGGCAGGCGCGAGATGGACGACGTAGCGGTCGACGAGGCCGGCGCGGTGGAAGCCGGCCGCCACCGTGGCGCCGCCCTCGACCAGCACCTGCAGCACGCCGTCGGCGCCGAGCTGGTCGAGCAGCTCGGGGATGGGTCCCGACCATTCGAGGCAGGGGTGCACCTTGGCGTCGGAGGGTGCCGTGCCGAGCACGACCCGGCGTGGATCGGGGCCGTCGACGTGGCGCACCGTCAGCGACGGGTCGTCGATGCGCACCGTGCCCGCACCCACGATCACGGCGCCGCTCTCGGTACGCAGGCGATGCACCTCGGCTCGGGCCTCGGGGCCGGTGATCCACTGGCTGGAGCCGTCGGCCGCGGCGGTGCGGCCGTCGAGCGTGGCGGCGAGCTTCAGTACCACGTAGGGCCGGCCGGTGCGGCGGTGATGGAGGTAGGCGTGGAGCTGCTCGGCGGCCTCGGCGGCGCACACACCTACGTCGACGATGATTCCTGCGGCCGTGAGGATCGTGTGCCCGCGGCCGGCCACCTTCGCATCGGGGTCGGTCAGCGCCGTCACCACCCGTGCGACGCCAGCAGCCGCCAGTGCGTCGACGCACGGCGGGGTGCGGCCGTGATGCGAACACGGCTCGAGCGTGGTGAACACCGTGGCGCCGCGCACCTCGGCACCGGCTGCCGCAGCGGCATCGAGGGCGACTCGCTCGGCGTGGCGCTGCCCGGGGGGCTCGGTGGCTCCGTCGAATGCCCGACCATCACGGCACACCACCACGGCGCCTACCCACGGGTTCGGCGCAGTGCGCAGCCGGGCCGTCGCCGCAGCTGCCAGGGCGCGGGTCATCCACCGTCTGTCATCGGGACGCGGGTCCGGGCCTGCATCGGGATGCGTATCGAGCGTGAGCGGCGTGTTGTCGGGCATCGTCGGTTCGTCTTGGTTCCGTCTTCGGTGCGGCCCGTGCGGGGCGCGCGGCAGACGGCGACGATGAGGTCAGCGCGGATGACCCGACCCCGGCTGTGCCGGAGCGGGCGCGCGGACCGAACCGATCGGTCGACTCCCGTGCTCTCATCCGGACTGTGACCGTCGGCCTCGGAGTTCCACCGAATCGGCCCAGGAGTGCGAGCACTCGAGGGTTCGCGGACTATGACCGCCGGTTGGGACTTGCACCCGACCCCGCACGGGGGTGTGTTCGTATCGACCGCGAGGTTATGCGAGCGACTGGAGCAAACACCACCCGGCCCGCACGTGACCTTCGTCGGTGGTACGACCTCCGATCGAGAACCGCAGCGCGACCCGACCGTCGAGCACGGTTCGGGTGAACAGCGCCAGACCGCTGGCGTTGGCCCGTTCGATCAGCGCGTCGGTGGCCTGGTCACCTGCCCTCACGACGAGGCAGAGCAGGTTCAGCGGGTGTGGCGCGACCACTTCGAAGCGGTCGTCGGCCTCGACCAGCTCGGCGAGCAGTTGGGTGGCCGCAACGTGGCGACGGATCATGTCGACCGCTTCGATCGCGCCGCCGGTGCGGATGGTGAACCACAGCTTCAGGGCCCGGAAGCGACGACCGAGCGGGATCTGCCAGTCGCGGTAGTCGATGGCAGCACCCGACTCGGCGGCCTTCGAGCGGAGGTACTCGGGCAGGATGCTGAGCGCGCCGAGCAGGGCGGCGCGGTCGGCGGTGTAGAACAGGTCGCAGTCGAACACCACACCCATCCACTTGTGCGGATTGGTGCAGTAGCTGTCGGCCAGTTCGACGCCGTCGTTCACCCAGCGCAGCTCGGGCACCAGCGCGGCGATGCCGCTCATCGCTGCGTCGACGTGCACCCACATGCCGTGTTGGTGGGCGATCGGCGCGATGGCCGGCGTGGGGTCGATCGCCATCGAGCTGGTGGTGCCGTGGCTGCAACACACCCAGAACGGTGTGAGCCCGGCGGCGACGTCGGCGGCCACCATCTCGGCGAACGCTTCCGGCCGCATCGCGAACTGATCGTCGTGGGCCACGATGCGCACCTGGTCGGTGCCGATGCCAGCGATACGGAGCCCCTTCTCGATGCTCGAGTGCGCCTGGCTCGTCGAGTAGGCGACCAGATGTGTCGTGTCACCCAGCCGATTGATCGTGCCTCCGGAGATCCGCCACCGGGCGGCGAGGATGGAGGCGAGCGTGGCCTCGCTGGCAGAGCCGTGGATGACACCGCCGCCGTGATCGCTGGTGGACCGGAACTTCTCGGGCAGGCCGAGGAGATCGATCATCCAGTCCATCATCAACGTCTCGACCTCGGTGCACGCAGGGCTCGTGACCCAGCTCATCCCCTGCACGCCGAGACCAGCAGAGGCCAGTTCGCCGAGGATCGACGCGTACGACGAGTTGCCGGGGAAGAAGGCGAAGAAGCTCGGGTGCTGCCAGTGGGTGAGCCCTGGCACGATGACGCGGTCCATGTCGGCCAACACCGCGTCGAACGACTCGGGTTCGGTGGGCGGGTGCTCGGGCAGCTGCGATCGCACATCACCCGGCTGGACGTTCGAGCTGACCGGTCGCGACTCGATCGTCTCGAGATAGTCGGCGACCCAGTCGATCAGGGCCTTGCCCTGTGCGCGGAACTCGTCGGGGGTCACGACGCCACCTCGTGGCGGCGGCCGACGTACTGCACCACGGCCGCGTCGCCGGTGTGCAGCGGCCCCTCGACGACCGGCCGGACGAGTTCGTGCAGCACCACCGTCTCCAGCGCGCCTGGCCCAGTGAGCTCGGCGGCGATGCTGGCGGCGTCGTGCATCATGTCGGCCACCGGCGGCCCGCCGGTACCACGTCCGATCTGATCGGGTGTGTACGACTCCATGATCCACACGCCGTCGACGGCGAGCGCACCGGTCAACCGCGGGTACGCGCGAGCCCGCACCTCGCTCGGCAGGTGACAGAAGATCGACACGATCGCGGCGCATTCGTGCGGCGGCTGCCAGTCGGCGAGATCGGCCACGACGCCGGTCAGCATCACTCCGCGTTCGGCTGCGAGCCGGGTGGCGTGTTCGATGCCGATGACGGAGAGGTCGACCGAGATCACATCGAAGCCCTGCTCGGCGAGGAAGACCCCGTTGCGTCCCTGGCCGTCGCCGATGCACACCACCGGGCCGCGGTCGCGCCGAATGTGCTGCCACACCGTGGCGAGGAAGTCGTTGGGGTCGGTGCCGAATGCCGCCTCGAACTGCGCATAGCGCTTGTCCCAGATGTCGCTCATGGCTGCATGCTGGCACGGCACCGGCTCCGTCGCGACATGGATGCGGCGCCCTATGGTCGACTCGTGCACCCCGACATCGACCCCGACCGTTTCGCCGTCCACCGCTCGTCGCCACGAGGGTTCGCCCAGGCGTACGTTCGCGAAGGCGTGGGCGGCGTGCCGCTCGTGTGCGTACACGGGTGGCCGGAGAGCAAGCGGGTGTTCTGGCGGGTGATCGAACCGCTCGCAGCGGCAGGGTTCGAGGTGATCGTGCCCGATCTGCGCGGCTTCGGCGACAGCGAGGTGGGGCCCGACGGCTTCCACGACGTCGCGAGCCATGCCCGCGACCTGTACTCGCTCGTGCACGACGAGCTGGGCCACGACCGGGTGGTGCTCGTCGGGGGCGACCTCGGCGGTCCGGTGATCCAGCTCCTCGCGCTCCGACACCCGGAATGGGTCGACCGGATGGTGCTGTTCAACTCGCCGTTGCCGTTCCTGAAGGAGGCGATGGCGGGCATCGCGAACACGCGAGCGCCGCGCGAGGCCGCCGACTACTTCCTGCGTCAGGGCCTCGACCCCGATGGGCTGGCCGCCGAACTGACCACCCCGGAGATGCGCCGCCGCTACATCGCGACGTTCTACACGAGCCGCTTCTGGGCGCACAGCGGCGCGTTTGCGATTCCCGACGAGGTCGACTTCCACACCGAGCCGTTCGCCGATGCGACGCTGCTGCGGGCCAGCTTCGGCGGGTACGAGAGCAGCTTCAGCGACACCGCCCGCAGCGAACCGATGGTGCTGGAACGCAACGACCACACGTCGACCCTGGTGTTGTTCGGCACCAGCGATCATGTGATCTATCCGTCGTTCGACCTCATGGCGGCTGCAGTGTTCGGTCGTCACGTGGGGCCGTTCCTCCTGCGCGACTGCGGTCACTTCGTGCCGTGGGAGGCACCCCATGCGCTGGTGAGCGGCACGACAGCGCTCTGTAGCGACCTGCTCCGTCGGTGACAGCGGGCAGCACTGTGTTGGCGTGGACGACGACGCAGGGCGCGAAACCGAACGGTGCCTTGACTCGACCCCAGGCCCGGTCCTGACGATGATTCCCAGGTGAATCGTCTGTCACCCGTCGCGCTCGCTCTCCGCCTGGCACTCGCGGTGCTCGCGTGTGCCGGTGGTCTGGCCGTGCCGGCAGCTGCGCGCACCGCTGTGGCGGCTCCCGGGTGCGGACGCGGCGGGTTGAGCGAGGCCCAGCTCGATGCAGCGTTCGCGACGGCCGGTCTCGGTGCCACCGGTACGACCCAGGGATTCGGTGGCGGCGACTACCCGCGCGCGTATCCGCTGCCGGATGGGCGGATCGTCTGGATGTTCCAGGACCTCCACTTCAGCAACGACGACGACCTGTTGAACGACGTGCCGGACGGCAGCCCCACGAACGCGGCACACAACGCCGGGCTGGTGCAGCAGGGCTCGTGCTTCACGATCCTCGGTGGGCGCGGGCTCGATCTGATCGGCAACGAGCAGACGGTCGACAGCACCACCTGGTTCTGGCCGATGGATGGCGAGATCGGGATCGACGGGAACCTCTGGATCTTCATGGTCGAGATGAACAACCCGTCGGGCGGGGGAGCCAGCCACGGCGCGGTGCCGGTGCGCACCTGGATCGCGATCCTCCATCGCACCACGCTGCGACAGCTCTACTTCGAACCAGCTCCCGATTCGTCGAACAGGCTGTTCGGATGGTCCGTGGTGTCGAGCGATCGGTGGAGCTACCTGTACAGCCACTGCTACCGGCAGTTCGCGAACCAGGTGGACGGCGTCGGTCAGTTCGATGCAGCGTGCATGCCCCACACCTACCTCGCCCGAGTGCCGAGGGGGGACTTCGTCGCCCAACCCGAGTACTGGAACGGCACGGGCTGGACCCGCACCGCCGCAGCAGCTGTCGCGGTGACGTCGCGCAACGTGGCCAACCCGATGAGCGTGCAGTGGTTCGGCGACGTCTACGTGTCGGTCACGAAGGAGAACGAGTGGTGGGGGTCGCGGCTGATCGTCGATCGAGCGCCCGCCCCGCAGGGTCCGTGGACCACGGTCACCACGCGATCAGTGGTGGGCGACATGAAGTGCGCGTCCTGCGGTAACTACGGGGCGTCGCTGCTGCCGTGGCTGAATCCCGACGGCCGGATGATCGTTGCCCTCTCCAGCGGCAGCGATTTCGCCCTCTGGCGCCAGAACGCCTGGATCTACCGACCCACCTTCCACACCTTCGACGTCCCGGTCGCACCCTCTCCGTCGGCCGCGGCGACGCCACCGGCGTTCCCCAGCGGCACGGCGAACGCCGGATTCCTGCCCGTCGACCCCGAGCGACTCGTCGACACCCGTGTGTCGGGTTCGACGTTCGGCACCCTCCGGGGCGGGCAGACCGCAGTGCTCGACCTCCGTGGTCGCATGCCTGCAGGGGCGACCGCGGTTGCACTCAACCTCACCACCGACCGCTCGTCGCAGGCCGGGTGGGTGCGAGCATTCCCGTGCGGCGACGCAGAGCCACCCACCTCGAACGTGAACCCCGCGGCGGGTCGCGTGGTCACGAACGCGGCGATCGTGCCATTGGGCGACGGCCGGATCTGCTTCCGCTCGCTCGGTGACACCGATCTCGTCGTCGACCTCAACGGGTGGCTCACCACGGCATCCACCACCGGCCTCGTGTCGGCCACCCGCCGACTCGTCGACACCCGCACCGGCGACGGGGGCGCCACGCGCCTGCCAGCCGGCGGTGTCATCGAAGTGGCGGTCACGCCGGCTGGTTCATCGGCTGGTTCATCGGTCACGGCTGTTGCACTCGGTGTCACTGCCGTCGACCCGGGGGCAGACGGGTACGTGACGGCCTGGCCCTGCGGCAGCGACCGGCCCACGGTGTCGAACCTCAACCCCGAGTCGGGCGTGACACGGCCGAACCTCGTGAACGTGCGCGTGGGCAGCGGCAGCAAGGTGTGTCTCTTCTCGCTGCAACCGGTCGACCTCGTCGTCGACCTGCTCGGTGAGTACCGAACCGGAGGTGGTGCGCGCTACGCGGCGATCCCGCCGCAACGGCTGCTCGACACCCGGGCCGGCGGCCGACCGTCGCACCAGTCGAACCTGTCCGACGTGATCGCACTCGGTTCGCTCACCGCCGCACAGGTGAACCTGACGGCGACCCAGACCGAGGCTGCGGGCTATCTGACCGCCTATTCATGCCTGAGCGAGCAGTGGCCGGGTACCTCGAACGCGAACTTCGCAGCCGGCGACACCACGGCTGGTGCGGCACTGATGAGCTCGTCGCGGGGGTACGGCTGCGTGTTCTCGTCGGCCGTCACCCAGATCGTCGTCGACATCTTCGGTGTGTGGCGCTGAGCAGAGCTGAACGACCTCGATCGACGCCCGCCAGCATCCAGGCGTCGGGTGGGTCAGGCGTCAGTGCCCGGGGCTGCCTCGGGGGTCGTGGTGCCGGTCGTGGTGCCGGATGTGCTGGCGGATGTGCTGGCGGATGTGGTGCGCTCGGTCGGGCCAGCCGGGCTGCTGGTCGTCGTGCCGGCAGAGGTCGGGCCGGGCGTGTCGCGACGGCGGACGCCGCGACCGATGCGCCAGCCGATGAAGCCGAGGCCGGCGACGAGCGCACCGAACGTGAGCATCGAGTGCGCGTCGCCGCGGATCTCGTTGCCACAGCCCGGGCGGGGCAGCGAGCTCACGCAGTCGCCGAGGTTCACGTCGTCGGGGATGAACGGATTGGTGCTGAGGGTCGCGGTTGCCTCACGCTGATCGATGGTGGCCGGTACCGCAGCCTCGTCGCGACCGCACCCTGCAGCGAGCACGCCGAGCGACAGCGACGCGGCGACCACGAGATGACGGGTGCGCAGGCGTTCGGACACGCCCCCATCGTGCCAGCAGCGGCGGCGTGTCACGTGGTCGGTGCCTGTGACGGCCGCCTCCACCCCTCGCACCGGCACGGGCTCCTGGGAGCGGCCTCCGACCGGGCCGGCTGCCCGACCGGGCCGGCTGCCCGACCGGCTGGCGTGTGCGGAAACTGTGCGGGTCGAGGCCTACGGCGTACCATCGGACGATGCCCTCCGGTCCCGCCGACCAGTCCTCCCCGCAGCCGATCGAGCAGCAGATCGACCACTCGATCGAGCACCCCGTCCTCGTCGTCGACTTCGGGGCGCAGTACGCGCAGCTGATCGCTCGGCGCGTGCGTGAGCACCGGGTGTATTCGGAGATCGTTCCGCATCGCATCACCGCAGCGGAGGTGGCGGCGAAGAAGCCTGGAGCGATCATCCTGTCGGGTGGACCGAAGAGCGTGCACGTCGACGGTGCACCCACGCTCGATCCGGCGATCTACGACCTCGGCATCCCGATCCTCGGCATCTGCTACGGCGCACAACTGATCGCCCAACAACTCGGTGGCACCGTCGGCCGCGGTCTGCGCGGCGAGTACGGCCGGGCGAGGATGACCCGGATCGCCGGGTCGACATCGACCCTGTTGCCCGACGGGGTGCCGGACGAGCAGGACGTGTGGATGAGCCACTTCGATGCGGTCACCGAGGTGCCGCCCGGCTTCGTCGCCACGGCCACCACACCGGACGCGCCGGTCGCGGCGTTGGAGAACCCGGAGCGGCGCATCTTCGGGGTGCAGTACCACCCCGAAGTGGTGCACTCGCCCTACGGCGCACACGTGCTCGAACAGTTCCTCGTCCGCCTCGCCGGGTGCGAGCCGGCATGGACGATGACGTCGATCATCGACGAGCAGGTGGCATCGATCCGGGCGCAGGTGGGCACCGGTCGTGTGATCTGCGCGTTGAGCGGTGGCGTCGATTCCGCGGTCGCTGCAGCCCTGGTGCACCGGGCGATCGGCGCCCAGTTGGTGTGCATCTACGTCGACACGGGCCTCATGCGGCTGAACGAGAGCGACCAGGTGGTCGAGACGTTCAAGCGCAACATGGGCATCGAGCTGATCCATGTGAGCGCTGGGCCGCGCTACTTCGACAAGCTCGCCGGGGTGACCGACCCCGAGACGAAGCGCAAGATCATCGGCGAACTGTTCGTGCGGATCTTCGAAGAGCACACGGGCGGTCTCAGCGATGCCGAGTGGCTCGTGCAGGGCACGCTCTATCCCGACGTGATCGAGAGCGGCGGCAGCGACGGCACGGCCGCGGTGATCAAGAGCCACCACAACGTGGGCGGCCTCCCCGACGACATGACGCTGAAGCTCGTCGAGCCGCTGCGACTGCTGTTCAAGGACGAGGTGCGCAAGCTCGGACACGAGCTCGGCCTGCCCGACGAGATCGTGCTGCGCCAGCCGTTCCCCGGCCCGGGTCTCGGCGTGCGGATCATCGGTGAGGTCACACCGGAACGGGTGACGATCCTGCAGCACGCGGACGCGATCGTGCGCGAGGAGATCGCCAACGCCGGCCTCGAGCGTGAGCTGTGGCAGGCGTTCGCCGTGCTCGCCGACATCCGCTCGGTGGGTGTGATGGGCGACGAGCGCACCTATGCGCACCCGATCATCATCCGCGCCGTCACGAGTGACGATGCGATGACGGCCGACTGGGCACGCCTGCCGTACGACCTGCTCGAGACGATGTCGAACCGGATCATCAACGAGGTGAGCGGTGTGAACCGCGTGGCGTACGACATCACGAGCAAGCCGCCGGGCACCATTGAATGGGAGTGAGCGGCGAGGAACGAGCGGCGAACATCGAACGAGGGAGTGAGCGGCGAGGACCGGGAAGGCGAGGACCGGGAAGGCCACAGCGGGGCGTCGACAAGGGCGCGGGTGCAGCGGTCGTAGGTCATCGTCGTCATCGGATGGTCGCTTTCGACATCGGTTCGTAACATGGCTACACTCATGTCGTCATGCGGAGTGGACATCGTCTTCGTGCTGCGCTCGTTGCTGCAGCCCTCACCACCGTCGTCGCCGGCGTCCCACCGGTGCAGGCCGACGAGGTCGACGACCAGCGTGCACGCGTCGAGCGGATCGCCGACGACCTCGACTCGCTCGACAACCGCCTCGGCGAGTTGGAGGAGGCTCACGCGGCGGCCCTCGATCGCCTCGACGTGCTGGCGATCGAGATCCAGCAACAGCAGGCGAGCGTCGATGCGCAGGCCGCCGAGCTCTCCACGCTGCAGCGCCAGCTCGCGAACATCGCCGTCGACAAGTTCACGTCAGGCGGCGCGTCGGGGCTCACCCCGTTGTTCTCGTCGGCCGAGGTGTTCACCGACGATCTCGAGCGCAACGAACTCACTCGCGTGGCGCTCGACCAGGGAGTCGGCAGCACCGACGAGATGCTGCAGCTCGTCGTAGAGCTCACCGAGGACAAGGCCGATCTCGACGCCGCCGAGGCCGAGCAGGACCAGCTCGTCGCCTCACTCGTCGAACAGCAGGCCCAGGGCGAACAACTGACGGTCGAGCTGCAGCAGAAGTATCGGGCTGCCGAGGCCGAGCTCGGCCAACTGATCGTCGAGGAGCAGGATCGTCGCGCCGCTGCTGCGGCCGCCGCGGCACAGGCCCAGTTCGAAGCTGCTGCCGCTGCCGCCCAGCGCGCCAATGCTTCGAACAACGCTGCCAACGGTGGTTCGAACGCCGCTGCCGGAGCGGGCGTCGCCCGCGGCGGTGGCAGCACCGGCGCTGGCACCACATCGGCCACGCCGGCGACGCCCGCCGCCCCGGCCCCCGCCCCGTCGGTACCCGCCCCGTCGTCGATGTCGGGTGTGGCGATCGGTGCCGCTCAGGGCCAGCTCGGTGTGCCGTACAAGTTCGCAGCGTCCACGCCCGGGGTCGCCTTCGACTGCTCCGGGCTCACGAAGTACGCGTGGGGCAAGGCGGGCGTGTCGCTGCCGCACCAGTCGGCCGCCCAGTTCGCGTCCACCCCCCACGTGCCGAAGGATCAGGCCCAACCCGGCGACCTGATCTTCTACTACTCGCCGATCGGCCACGTGGGCATCTACCTCGGCGGCGGCTCGATGATCCATGCCCCGGCGACGGGCGATGTGGTGAAGATCGTGTCGGTCACCTGGAGCAAGGTCGTCGGGGTCTCCCGGCCCGGATGAGCTTCGGTACGGTGGGCGGCCATGGCTGCCCCCGTCCCGTCCACCGATGATCCCCGCGGGATCGACCGCGAGCGTGTCACGCGCTGGCTGGCTGATCACATCGACGGCGCGGTCGCTCCCTTCACCTTCGATCTGATCGCCGGCGGGAGGTCGAACCTCACGTTCATGGTGACCGGTGCTGACGGCGCTCGGTTCGTGCTCCGCCGTCCGCCGCTCGGTCATGTGCTCGCTACCGCTCACGACATGGCGCGCGAGCATCGTGTGATTGCCGCCGTCGGCCGCACCGGTGTGCCCGTGCCCCCGGCGCTCGGCCTGTGCACCGACGCCGAGGTGAACGGTGTGCCGTTCTACGTGATGGGCTTCGTCGACGGGGTGGTGCTCGACAGCGTCGAGAAGGCGGCGGAGCTGCCGATCGAGTTGCGCCGGCCCGCGTCGGAGCACCTCATCGACGTGCTGGCAGATCTCCACGCGGTCGACATCGACGAAGTGGGCCTCGGCGACTTCGCGAAGCGTGAGGGCTATGTCGAGCGCCAGGTGAAGCGGTGGTCGACCCAGTGGGAGAACTCCAGGACTCGCGAACTGCCGGCGATCGACGAGGTGGCGGCTGCGCTGCGCACCCGCATCCCGACCCAGCACGGCGTGTCCATCGCCCACGGTGACTTCCGCTTCGGCAACTGCCTCACCGACGTGCAGCACGGCCGCATCGCCGCCGTCCTCGACTGGGAGCTGTGCACGCTCGGCGATCCGCTCGCCGATGTCGGGTACCTCGGCGTGTACTGGTTCGACGGCGAGGGCGCCAACGTCCGCTCGAACGACCCGACGCCCGCCGGCGGCTTCCCCCGTTATGCCGACCTGCTCGAGCGGTATGCGACGCGCACCGGCCGAGACCTGGCGGGGATCGACTACTACGTGGCGTTCTCGTGCTGGCGTCTGGCCGTCATCAGCGAGGGCGTCTACGCCCGCTACCTGCACGGCGCGATGGGCGACCAGGATGTGGAGATCGAGCAGTTCAAGATCGGCGTGGAAGGTCTCGCCGAGCGAGCGCTCGCCGCAGTGAGGAGACTGGTATGAACGATACGGAAGTGCTGCAGGGGTGGACGAAGGGCTCCTTCACCGCTGCGGGGTACACCCGCGACACGTACCGCCGCGGCTCGGGGCCAGGGGTGATCGTGGTCCACGAGGTCCCCGGGATCACCCCGAAGGTCACCGCCTTCGCCAACGACGTCGTCGATGCAGGGTTCACGGTGGTGATGCCGTCGCTGGTAGGCGCCCCTGGCAAGGAGGTCTCTGGCGGCTACACCGCAGCGTCACTCGCGAAGGTGTGCATCTCGAAGGAGTTCACGCACTGGGCGCTGAACCAGACCTCACCGATCATCGGTTGGCTCCGGGCGCTCGCCCGCTCGCTACACCTCGAGGTGGGCGGCCCCGGCGTCGGGGCGATCGGGATGTGCTTCAGCGGTGGGTTCGCCTTGGGGATGATGGTCGACGACGTGATGGTCGCGCCCGTGCTCTCGCAACCGTCGTTGCCGTTCGCAGTGGGTTCTGGCGCTCGCAGTGGCGACCTCAACCTGTCGCCCGACGATCGCCTGGTGATCGCCCAGCGGGCGGCTGACGGCTGCCAGGTGCTCGGGCTGCGGTTCACCGGCGACAAGCTGGTCGGTACCCGCTTCGAGTCGCTCCGTGAACTGTTGGGCGACGCCTTCATCGCCGTCGAACTGCCCAGCAGTTCCCAGAAGGACCACAGCGTGCTCACCGAACAGCGCGATGAACCGAGCGTCGTCAAGGTGATCGACTTCCTCCGTGAGAAGCTCCACACGTGACGGGGCTCACCACGGGCCCCGTCAGGTGACACGTCACGTTGCTCTGCGTCAGGCGGCGTTCGAGCGGCGTTCGAGCGGCGTTCGGGGACGAACGCCCCGCGGCAGGTGATGCGTCAGGCGAGGCCGTCGAGGGCGTGCTGTTTCGCGGCCTTGTAGTCGGCCTTGCCGTTGGGGGCGCGCGGGATCTGGTGCACGAACACGACTCGCTTGGGCGCCTTGAAGCCGGCGAGCTGACGCTTCACGTCGGCGATCACCGTCGCCTCGTCGACGGCGGCGCCCTCGGCGCCTTCGACACGAGAGGCGATCGCGGTGACGGCCTGGCCGAACTTGTCGTCGTCGATGCCCACCACGAGGCAGTCCTGCACCCCGGGTACGCGCTTCACGGCCTCTTCGACCTCCTCGGGGAAGACCTTCTCACCACCGGTGTTGATCACCTGACTGCCCCGGCCGAGGAGGTTGATCGAGCCGTCCTCGTTCACCGTGGCCATGTCGCCGGGGAACGAGTAGCGCTCGCCGTTGATCACCTTGAACGTACGCGCCGATTTCTCGGGATCCTTGAAGTAACCGATCGGCACGTTGCCGCCGGCCGCCACCATGCCCACCTCGCCCGAACCGGGCTGGACCTCGCGGTCGTCCTCGGTGAACACCTTGGTGGTGGGCATCTGGCTGAACTTGGCGGTGGAGGGCGGCAGCCCGCGCATCGACATCGCGATGCCCATCGCGCCCTCGGTGGAGCCCATCGCGTCGAGGATGACGACCTGCTCGATGCGGTCGAGCACCTGCTCCTTGATCTCGCTGGTGAACATCACGCCGCTCGAGATGATCATCTTCAGCGACGATGTGTCGTACGGCGAGCCAGCCTCACCGGCGGCGTCGATGGCCTTGATGATCGGCTTCGCGAAGGCATCGCCGACGATGGTGATGTTCGTCGCCCGCTCGTCCTGCACGAGCCGCAGCAGTTCGTCGGCGTCGAGTGAGCGGCTCTGCATCGTGACGACCTGGCCGCCTGCGAGCATCGGGATGAAGGCACCCAGCCAGATACCGGTGCCGTGCATGAGCGGGGCGCACGGGATGGACACGAGCCGGTTGCCCGACTCGGTGGCCTGCTTCACGAGACCGCCCACCTCGGCTGGGCTGTTCGGCACAGGGAGGCCGAGCAGCGGGAAGCCGCTCGTGAGGTAGCCAGCGGTCATGCCACCCACGGCGTACATCACGCCCTTGGGCATGCCGGTGGTGCCGCCGGTGTAGAGCATGTAGATGTCGTCCTCGTTGCGGGTGATCCGCGGCATCGGATCGTGCGCGGCAATCACCGACTCGAACTCGTGGGCGAGCGGCACCGTGCCGCTCCCACCGTCGTCGACCTCGATCAGCAGCTTGAGCTTCGGGAGGCGATCGATGACACGGGCCACGCGATCGGCCAGCGAGGAGTGGAACACCAGTGCCTCGGCGTCGGAGTTGTCGAGCAGGTACCACAGCTCGTCGTCGAGGTAGCGGTAGTTGACGTTCACCGCGACGCCGCGCATCTTGAACGCGGCGTACTGGGCCTCGAGGTACTCGTTGCCGTTGTACAGGTAGAGACCGATCTTCGAATCCGGCCCCATCCCAGCACCGACGAAGGCCGATGCCAGGCGGGCCGAGCGCTCGTCGAACTCCGACCAGCTGTAGCGGACGTCGCCGTGAACGACGGCGGTGGTGTCGCCGATCTGATCGGTGATGGCTTCCCAGACGGTCGCGAAGTGCAGTTCCATGTGGCGATCGTAGTGTCGATCGTCACAGGCATGCCTGGTCGGGCCGGATCTGATCGCGGTCAGCCGTGCGGTGCAGGGATGTTGCCCGGATGGTGCCGGAATGGTGCCGGAATGTCAGCCGACGGGCGTGCCGTACATCTCCAACAGCGGATCGCTGATCAGTTCGAGCCGTTCACCGTCGGGCCCACGGAAGTACAGCGACGACCCGTCGACGTGGGCATACTCGATGCCCTCGGTGTCGAAGCGATCCTTTGCGCGCTGCCAGTTGGCGCGATCGATGGAGATCGCGAGGTGGTGGTGACCGCCGAGCACCTCGGCGTACGGGCCGAGGTCGAGACCCGGCAGGTCGAAGTAGGCGAGGGTGTTGCCGTGCCCGAGGTCGAAGAAGAAATGCGTCGACCCGGCGTAGTCGCGGTTCTCGAACATCTCGATCAGTGGGAAGCCGAGCATGCCGTCGTAGAACTGCACGGTTCGTTCGACGTCGCTGCAGATCAACGCCACGTGGTGGACGCCGCGTGCCGTGCTCGCCGGGCGAGAATCGCGTGGTCGCAGGTGTCGCCGAGCGATGTCGACGCGGCGGGCGTCGAACATGGCTCGTGTGGACGCATCGGCTCCGTGATCGCTCGGGCCCTGATCGCTCGCGTTGTGGCCGCTCATGCCGTG
>Ga0105046_10010311_pt1 | contig 14561 bp, 11 predicted proteins | sample MAT03_FD_78385 | JGI IMG/M metagenome (GOLD analysis project Ga0105046, IMG submission 78385) | Freshwater microbial communities from Lake Fryxell liftoff mats and glacier meltwater in Antarctica - MAT-03 (megahit assembly) | ecosystem: Environmental > Aquatic > Freshwater > Ice > Liftoff... | reverse complement strand
GTCGTCGATCGCGGTCCAGATCTTCCCGAACAGAGTCTTCGCTACGAAGCCGGCTGCGAATCCGGCGATGATGCTAACTGGTCTGAAAAGAAGGCTCATAGGCGTTCATGATGCCCGATTGCTGACCCGGTCAAACCAGCCGCCCCGGTCCAACCGACGAACTCCGGCCTCCGCTTAACGAAAAACGCCGGGGCGGTCTCCCGCCCCGGCGTCCTGCGATTGATTGCTGCGAGTCAGCCCTGGAGGCCGGCCAGCAGCTTCGAGAGGTCGACACCACCCGGAAGCTTGATCCCCGACAGGCCGCCGATCTTCGGCAGCGTGATCGCTCCGATACCGCCCGAAGGTCCGCCCGAGCCGAACCTCGCCAGCAGGCTCCTCAGGTCGAGCGGAAGCCTGACCTTCGAGGTCTGGAGGCTTCCGGCCGCTCCCGCGAGACACGCAACCGCGCCTTCGGTGCTGGTCGCGGACGAGCAGCTCTGGATGGCCGCCACGCCATGGTTGCAGGCCGCCTGAAGCGATGGCTGCTTAACCGACTTGCACAGCCCGCCGAGGCTTCCCAGACTCGGGATCTTGAACGCCGGGGCGCTGCTCGCGCTGGCGGGTGCTGCTCCGATGGCTCCGGCAACACAGGCCACGGCCACGAATGAAACGAATCTCTTCCTCATACTCATGTAACTCCCTCTGGGTAACTGCTTCTCCCTACCCGTGGGCGAGTGTACAGCTAATCCACGGACCCGTAAACAATTCGTTTATGGAACTTGCGAATCCCCGGCCGCGAGTCTCTGCTGCTGGCGCTCCGGGGTGATCCGGACCACGTTCCAGACCAGGCCGAGCTTCTCCAGGCCGGTGATCACCCAGGCCGACGGATCGAGCTCGCGACGGCGCAGCCCGTTGTCGGCCGAGCGCGGGAAGGCGTGGTGGTTGTGGTGCCAGGACTCGCCGAAGGACGGCAGGGCGAGCCAGAAGACATTGGTCGACTCGTCGTCGGTGTCGAAGCGGCGGCTGCCAGTGAAGTGGCAGATCGAGTTGATGCTCCAGGTGATGTGGTGGACCAGGAAGATCCGGACCAGTCCGCCCCAGAGCAGGGCGGTTGCCGCGCCGGCGAACGTGCCGGTGATCAGGTAGCCGAGCCCGGCCGGGATCGCAAGGCTCAGCACGAGGAAGATCAGGAAGTACTTGCTGATCCACCTCATCCCGGCGTCTTCGTTCAGCTCGCTGGCGTAGCGCTTCTCGTCGGCGAGAGCGTGGTCGGTCATCGACCAGCCGATGTGGGCGTGCCACAGTCCGGCGATCACGCCCCTCACCCCTTCGCCGTGGCCGACGTGGGGGCTGTGCGGGTCCCCCTCCTTGTCGGCGTGGGCGTGGTGCTTGCGGTGATCGGCGACCCAGATGTTGACCGGGCCCTCGACCGCCATCGACCCGAGCACCGCGAACAGGTACATCATCGGCTTCGAGGTCTGGAAGGCGCGATGGGTCAGCAGGCGATGAAAGCCGACCGTGATCCCGAGGCCGGTCAGTACATACATCACCAGCATGATCACGAGGTCGGGGGCGCTTACGTACTGATTCCAGAAGACCACGATCGCGACGAGGAAGGCGATGAACGGGATCGCGATCGAAACCGTGTTCGCGACCTTGTCGATTGTCGCCATGCGCGGCGGTTCGGTCGGATCGTCGGCAGCGTGGCTCTGGGTTGCGGTTCCGACCGGTACGGAGCTTGATTCCATGGGCTTAGTTTATTCGTTGTGAACCTTATATTTCTTTGCCCACAGGCCAGTCGTCCGACGCAATAGTTATAAGTTGACTTATAGTTTCTTTGGCCAGAGAACCGTGGAGAGGACTAGAACCCTCAGTTGCCGACGTAATCGAGCCGGTTCTGCCGACCGTGGCCGGGCAGATCCTCGACACGATCGGTGGGGAGATCCCGGAATATGCGATGCCGCTGGAGGGAACCTTCGGCCGGGGCGTCCACCGCGGCGTCCGGGAGGCGCTGCGGCAGTTCGTCGGACTGATCCGCGACCCCGACGCCGACCGCGGGCCCGGTCACGAGGTCTACGTCGCGCTCGGCCGTGGCGAGTTCGAAAGCGGCCGCTCGCTCGACTCGCTCCAGGCGGCCTACCGCGCCGGCGCCCGGATCGCCTGGCGAAACATCGCCGCGGCGGGCCTCGACCACGGACTCGACGGCAAGACGCTCAGCCTGCTGGCCGAATCGATCTTCGTCTACATCGACGAGCTCTCCGCCGACTCGACCGAAGGCTTCGCCGGAGCGCAGTCCGAACAGCTCGGCGAGAGGCTGCAGCAGGAACGCCAGCTGATCGTCGCGCTGCTGCGCTCACCGCCGACCGAGATCTCCGATCTGGAGGTTCTCTCCCGCAACGCGGGCTGGCGGCTGCCGGCCCGCGCCTCAACAGTTTCCTGCCAAGAACGCGACCTGGCCGAGATCACTCGATTCCTCCCAATCGATGTGATCTCGGCCACGGTCGACGGACACGGCTGCATCGTCCTGCCAGACCCCTCCGGCCCCGGCCGGCTCCGACAACTCAGGAAAGCGGTGAGCGAGCGGCCCGCGGCAATCGGTCCCGACAGCGCGCCCGGTGAGCTGGCCGGCTCGTGGCGCCTGGCCCGGAGTGCCCAGCGGGCGATCTCGGAAGGAGCGATCGCCGCGCCCGGTCTGATCAGGGTCGACGAGCACCTGGTCGACCTGACCCTGTTCGAGAGCCGGGAGCTGATCTCGATGCTCGGTCGCAGCCGCCTGGCCCCGCTCGAAGGACTGACTCCGAAGGCGCGCTCGCGCATGGCGAGGACGACCAAGGCCTGGCTCGAGCACCGCGGCAACGCGGCCGAGATGGCGCGGGAGCTCGAGATCCACCCCCAGACTGCGCGCTACCGCGTGGCCCGGCTGAGGGAGCTGTTCGGCGACGCGCTCGACGACCCGCGGGCCAGGTTCGAGCTTGAACTCGCGCTCCGCGGCAGCCGCCCGGCATACTCCGCGTCGGTGGAAAAGTGAGCCTCGCAAAGCTGGAGCACGACGGTGGACTGGCGACGATCACGATCGACAGTCCGCCGCTCAACCTCTTCGACGCAGCAATGATCGATGACCTCGACCGGGCGATCGAGTCGGTTCGCGCCGACCTCCCCCGGGCTCTGCTGATCCGGGCCGAAGGCAGGGTCGTCTCCGGCGGAGTTAACGTGGCCGAGTTCGATGGGCTGACCCCGGCTCAGGGTTCGAAGCTGTGGTCAGATCTGCTCGGACTGGTCGACCGGATCGAGGCCCTGCCACTGCCGGTCGTCTTCGCCGCCCACGGGCTGACCCTGACCGCCGCCTTCGAGCTGTCGCTGGCCTGCGACCTGATCGTCGCGGCCGAGTCGGCGAAGTTCGGCCTGGTTGAGATCGTGGTCGGGCTGACCCCGTCGATGGGCGGTCCGCAGCGACTCGCCGAGCGGGCCGGATCCGGCCGTGCCCGTCAGCTGGTGATGACCGGGGACCTGTTCGACGCCGCCACGCTCGAAGCCTGGAACGTGGTCAACGAGGTCGTCCCTGACCAGGAACTCGATCCCCACGCCCGCGCCCTGGCGAAGCGGCTCTCCGAGGGTCCGACCCGCGCCCACGCGATGACCAAGCGCATCCTGCGCGCCTACGTCGAGGGCGGAGTCCCGGCCGCCGACCGGGTCACCCGCCGCGACGCTGCCGACCTCTTTGCCACTGAGGATCTGCAGAACGCAGTCGGGACCTTCCTCACGGAAGGCCCCGGCCACGCCCGTTTCGAGGGCCGCTAAGCGCTACGGATCAACTGACCGAGGTCACTGACCATCAGCGCTTGATTCACGGGCCGTTCGCAATGAACGGCATCGCAGCGATATCGGCCGTATACGTCGCATTGGCGCCGTTTGACTGGCAGTAGATCGATACGGACGTGATCAACGGAAAGGAGACCAGCTGAAGTGGCATCACCGTTCTGGAGTTGTTGACCGGCGCGGACCAGAGGCCGTTATCGGTACCGCCGCCGTCAGTGCCTATCGCACATTCAACCAGCGCGGCGGTCGGTGAGTGTACGTTGACCTTGCCAATGAGCACGTAGCGACCCGAGGGCAGGAAATTCAGCTTGACGACTTCGACCTCCGTACTGGCCGGCTGATTATTTAGCGTGGCGGTCTTGGAGAAAGAGCCGAGTCCTGCCATCGGTCCGGCAGGGCCTTGCGCTCCCTGGAATCCCCGCGGACCCCGGACGCCCTTCTTGCCCTTCAAGGCCTTGACCGTGGGGACTGTGAGCTTCTTCTGGGTGATCGTCCTGTTCTTGATCTTGCTGCCGCTGATCAGACCCGAGGCGGCAGTCGCCGTCCCTCCCAGGGCGATGAAGAGTGCGAGGGCGGCGATCAGGGTCGACAGCCGCGGGGTTTTCATGTCACGAAACTTGTTCACGATGGTTTCCTTCCGGATGGTTGTTTGAGCGGGGTATCCGACGGTCGACGGTGAGCTGCATCAGAACCGATGCGAACTCGGTCCAGCCTGCGAAAGAGCGAGACTCACCGAACTCGTTTTGCGCTTCGCCGCGAAGCGACCCGTCATCGGGGCCGACTTCGCAACGGACGCTGATCGAATGGACGCTTGGCATGAACGGAAGGATGCCGTCCATCTGTCGCGACGTCATGGGGGTGGACCCCCCTGTCTTGCGACCCTGGGGGGGGTAGCCGGCGCTTGCGGGGCGCTTGCTAGAGCACAGACTCAAGCGCGCTGCGGGAGCTCACGCCGAGCTTGGAGTAGACCCTGGTCAGGTGGTTCTCGACGGTCTTCGGGGTCACGAAGAGTTCATCGGCGATCTGCCGGTTGGTCATACCGCCAGCGGCGTACTCGGCCACCCTGCTCTCGGATGCGGTCAGCCGGTCGAAGCTGAGACGCCGCGGGGCGGCACCCGCGATTTTCAGCTCTTCGGCGGCAAGCTCGGCGGGGATCCTGCAGTCACAGGCCATTGCGATCTCAAGCCCCGCCTCCAACTGCTCCTGTCCGGCCGACTTGCTGCCGGCCCTGAGCAGCGCAACGCCGAGCTCGACCCTGGCTCGTGCCTCTTCGGTGCGCAGCGAAGACCGCGAGAGGGTCTCCACAGCCTGCCCGAGCCGTTCCGAGCGGAGTTCCGGCGGACCAGCCAGGCCTGACGCCCGCTGCGCGATCCCGAGCGCCGACGGGCGTCCCCACCACTGCGCCCATCGCAGGTGCTCATCGGCCAAAGCGTCGGCCTCCTCAGAGTAACCCGAGCGGGAGATGCTCCTTGCCAGTAACGCCCGCCAGGCGAGCGCCTTCATCGAACGCCCGGCCTCATCGTCGGCCTTCAAAGGCGCGATGTCTTCTCGAACCGCGACGAGATTTCCCTGCACCTCATGCAGACAGGCCCTGCCCCAAGGGATCCAACGCAACACGGTCGGGCCACCAGGTCCGCTCTCAATCCCGCGGTCAACCATTTCCCGCTCAGCCTCAGCGAGCTTGCCCTGTTCGACCAGTGCCCTGACCGTGAAGGAAGCGTTGACCGGAATCATGATCGGTGCGATCGCTCCAGCCGCCGCGGCACGGGCGTCGGCCTCGGCGTCGCGCGGTCGGCCTTCGTTGATGGCCAGGACCGCGCGGCATCCCAGGGCACCGGACCGGCCGAAGGCCGAGCCACGCCGGGTACTGTCGGCCAGGGCCTGCTCGATCGTCACCCGCGAATCGCCGTACGCCTCACAGGTGAGCAACGCATACGTCGCCATGTACCAACCGAGCGCCTCGGAGGTGTCCTCGGAGATCATTCGCCCGTTGCCGATCGCCCGGTTGGCGATCTCGATCACTTCGTCGGGTGGCGAACCGGTCGCGTGAAGCTCCTGGGCCAGCAGGGCGAGGATCGTCCTCTCCGCCGGGTTGTCTCCGCCGACCCCGAGGTACCGCCGCAGGTCGATGCCGGAGGCGGTCCCGGAAAGCCAGGCGAGCATGGCGAGGTCGGCCTCCAGCCGCATCGCTCCATCGCTTCCCGGACTATCGAGTTCGCTCAACGAGGCATGCACCAGCTCGCGCGCTCGATCCATGCCCCCGCTGGCGAAAGCCGCGAAAGCGCGATCTCTCTGCACCGCGATTCGGAACGTGTCATCGCTCAGATCGGGCAGGGCGGTGTCGATGTGGGCGAGGCCTTCGCTGAACTCACCGGACCGCACCTCGGCGCGACCGAGTTCGGCCACGACCTCGGATCGGTGCTCCGGATCCGGCGGCTCCGCGAGAGCCCGTCTGAGGTGACTCACGGCCGTCGTCGGCGCTCCGGTGCGCCGTGCTTTCTCGGCCGTGCGCCGAAGCAGCGTTACCAGCCGCTGGTCGCCTGCCGGTTCGGCGTTCAGAGCGTGAACCGTCGTCTCGTCGTCGGTCGCACCTTCGTCTCTCAGGACCTCAAAGGCACGTCGGTGGAAGGCGGCCCGGCTCGACGGCGACAGATCGTCGGCGATCGCCGCCCGAATCAACGGATGAGCGAGGCGAGGGGTGTAGTCCGCTTCTACTATCCGGGCCGCGGTCAGACGGTCCAGGGCCACGGAGGCGGCCGGCAGGTCGATCCCCGCGACCGACGCGGCGTGACGCAGCTCGCCCTCGCCGCCGAGAATCGAGAGCGCCTGGGCGATCTGCTTCGCGTCGTCGCCCAGTGCTCCCAGCCTCATCAGCAGCGACCGTCTGACCGCCAGGGGGTCGGCGTCAAGTACCCGGTCGACCGACAGCTCGCGTGAATCGCGGTGCGAGACGGAAAGCTCGCCGACCAGCTCGGTCAGAAAGAACGGGTTACCGCCGGACGCCCGTTCAAAGGCCTCGACCAGCTCGGGGCCAATTTCCGCCTCCGGAAACGCCAGGGTGAGGACCTCTCTTACCGCGTCCACCGATAGCGGGCCCGGACGGAGGATCTGCGCACCTGCGTCGAGGAAGACCGGCCCGAGCGAGCGGGCTTGCGACCCGGGCTCGTCATCCCGCACGGCCGCCAGCATGGCGATCGGGTGCCCTTCAACCCGGCGAGCCAGATACCCGGAGGCGAGCAGCGACGCCTGATCGCCCCAGTGGGCGTCCTCGAAGACAGCCAGGACCGGTCCCTGCTCGGCGAGGTTGGCCACCAGCCAGTAAATGCCGTGAAGAATGTTGTCCACAGGATCGCTTCCGGGGCCCATGTCCGCCGGCATCTCCCCAATGCCCAGAACCGTCCCAGCAGCACGAGCCGGCCCTCCCAGCAGGGCGTCGCGCGTCTCCAGGTCGATCGACAGCAGCGGTTTCTCCAGAAACTGGCGCACGACGCCGAACTCGATCTCGTGCTCCAGCACACCACCTCGACCGTAGATCACGGTCATTTCGCGGCTGCGGGCCGATGCCATCGCCCGGCGGAGCAGAGTGGTCTTGCCGATCCCGGCGGGGCCCTCGATCACGGTCAGCGAACCCTCGCCGCGGCACGCCTCGTCAAGCTGGCGCTCGATCACCTCCTCCTCCGATTCCCGTTCAAGGAAGTCGGTGGAGCGCGCCCTCATGCTCAGACGCCGCGCTCGGCCGGCAAGCGACCCTTCTTGACCGCTGCTTCAAGTGCTTCGAAGTCCTTCTCGGCCTGGTTGGCGTACTTCATCGACCAGTCGGCGATCGCCCGGTCGAAGACGTCCGACTGGCCAAGATAGCCGGTGATCGCCGCCGATCCGGGGCTCTGGCTATGGGCGCGGGCCAGCAGTCGACCGCAGAGCTCGCCGTAGGCGCCGAAGACCTCGCGATCGAGCGTGTCGAGGTCGGCCGAACCTTTCATGTCGCGGAACTGGCGCACGTAGTAGTCGCGCCCGTCCGGGGTCCGGACCCAGCCGAGGAAAGGATCCGAGGCGGCCTGGAGCACCTGCTGGCAGGACACCACCCGGTAGCCCTCGAGCTTTCGATCCCGATCGCCCAGGCCTCGGATCGCCATCGGCGGGATCCCGCCGTGGGTCTCGAGCACAGACTGCTGGGCCTCCTTGACCTGCAGGAAGAACGGCACGTCCGAAGGTCCGAGCATCAGCACGATGAAGCATCGGGTTCCGACGCTGCCGACACCGACGATACGCAGTGCGTAATCGACGACCCGGTACTTCGAGAGCATCAGCGAGAGGTCCGGCCGCAGCGTCTTTTTGTAACGCTCGATCACCGCCTCGACGTCGCTCTGGCGGAACTCGCCGAAGTGCTGGAGGATCGGCGGTTGGTCGACGATTCGCGGGAGCCCGGCCAGGTCGACCGCAGTCACCTGGTGGAGCACGCGCTCGGAGTTCTTCTTCAGGGCCTTGCGGCCCGCCTTCTCCAGGGCCTTGCGTCCTTTGCCGGTGGCCGCCTGCGCCTCCAGCTCTTCAAGCTCAACCCGGTAGTAGTAGCGCTCGAGGGCCCCCATCGAGTGGAGCCTGCGCAGGGCCGTCCGATAACCGGTGACCGTCGTCCGGCACGCTTCGTGTGCGTCGACGTCGGAGAATCCGCGGTGACGGTATCCGACCGCGACGCTGGCCGCCAGCCGCTTGACGTCCCACTCCCAGGGTCCCGGAGCCGACTCGTCGAAGTCGTTGAGGTCGAACAGCATGCGGCGGTCGGGCGAGCCGAAGATGCCGAAGTTCGAGATGTGGGCATCGCCGCAGCTGACCACGCTTAGCCCGGTCCGCCGCTCGTCCGACAGGTCGTGAGCCATCACCGCGGCAGTCCCGCGGTAAGAGGCGAAGGGTGACTCAAGCATGCGGCCGATCCGCACCGGAATCAGCCCCTTGAGCCGGCTCCGGTTCTGATGCTCGATGATCTTGACCGGGCTCCGGCGCCCGGCGGAGAACACACTGTGATCAGAGCGCCGGATTTCCCCCCGAAGACTCTTGCCGAAGGCCTTCGCCTCAGAGGTGCTGGTCGTGAACTGAAACTTCGGCTCGGTCATCGGCCCAGTCTAGATTGGTCCGGGCGATCGGGTGAAACCCGGGCTCAGCTGGTCATCCCGCTCGGGCCAATTGGCCGAATGCTCAACGCCCGCCGCTGCCGGTGCCAATAGGTCAGGTGGGTCCGGTTGGTCCGGTTGGTCCGGTGTTACCCGTCGGGCCGAAGGCCGGCCCCGTTGGTCCGGTGGGCCCCTGAGGTCCGGGCGGGCCGTCGGCACCGGGGGGTCCGGGGGGTCCGTTCACGCCCTCAGGTCCGGGTGTACCTGGGGTGCCGGGCTGACCCGCGGCCCCTGTCACACCGGCCGGGCCTGGCAGACCCGCGACTCCCGGTGCCCCCGTAGCGCCCGGCTGACCGGCCGCTCCTGCGGAGCCCGGCTGGCCGTCGGCGCCGTTGCTGCCGGCGGGACCGCGGACGCCTTTCTGACCGGCCGTGCCCTTCGGTCCTCTCAGTCCGCGCTGTCCGCGCATGTTCCACGAAATCTTGCGCTGACCGTTCGGGCAGGACGCCCCGGCCGAGCTGAGATTGAGCGTCCCATACTGCTGGGTGACGCAGGCGTAGATCTTCTTGCCACCCGCACCGGACAGGTTCGCGCTGTCGGTTACGGCGTAGGACGTCCCACCGAGTGCGACGAAAAGCGCGAGGTAGGCCACGAGGTTTGATCGGACGTGTCTGGAAACGCTCTGCAGGCTCATCTGTACATCTAACAGCTAAACCCGATCAGGTGCTGCACTGTTTTAGGGGACGACTCCCAGGCAGACTTCACCGACGGTCCGGGGATCAGCGACGGAGCTCGGAGAGCAGCAGTGCGTTGCCTTTCTCGAGCTGTTCCCGGGTCGCCTTGCTGACCGAAGTGACTCCGGTTTGGCGGTTGATTCGTCCGTGGACCACCTGGTGGGTCTCCGCGGTCAGCCGGGCGACGTCGGCGACCATGGTCCGGCGCTCCGCCCGCAGCCGCTCGCGGGCCGCGTAGGCCGACTCCGGCTTCGGTTCCTTCTTCGCGGCGCGAGCAGCCATTTCGGGTCCGGCAGTGGCCGCTTTCCCGGCCTTCGACCGCGCGGCGGACCCGGAGCCGGCCGATCGGCGAGCCGGGGTCCCCACCGCCATCCCGGTGACCGCGGAAACGGTCTGCGGTCCGACCTCGATCTCCTCGGTGGCGAACAGCTGCATCGTGGTCTGGGCGAGGATCGCGTCGTCGAGTTCGGCCGCAGTCGAGCTCAGCGCGCGGAAGGCTTCGCCGGGTTCGGAACGCTCGGGGAGTTCCTCGTCCAGCTCGACCAGCTCCGCTTCCAGTGTCGGGGCGAGGTCGATCGCGTGGCGGCGCTCGCGTTCGATCTCGAAGGCGAGCTGTTTGAGCCGGTGGTCGGCGGGAAGCAGCAGGTAACTCATCTGCCGCGACGGACTCGGCGTGGTCCGGATGAACCGGCCAACCACCTGCCGGAAGAACAGCTCGGTCCGGGCGGCGGTCGCATAGACCCCGACCCGCAGCCGCGGAATGTCAACCCCCTCGGAGACCATCAGGACCGAGACCAGCCACCGCCGTGCGGACTCGGCGAAGCGGCCGATCCGGGCGCTGGCGTCCGGCTCGTCACTCATCACGATCTCCGGGTCCTCGCCGGCGATCAGCGAGAGCCGACGAGCGATCGCGCGGGCATGCTCCTGGTTGGAGGCGACCACCAGGCCGCCGGCGTCGGGGTGGCCCGCAGCGCGAACCTCGCTCAGTTTGCGATCGGCATCCGCCAGAACCTCGCCCATCCACTCGCCGCTCGCATCCAGGGCGGTGCGCAGCCTCCGGGCGGATTCGACCGGCGGCAGGACCAGGTCGAAGCTGGCACTGTGGGTCTTGCCCTCGCTGGACCACTCCATCTCAGCGTCGTAAGGCAGGAAAGTGACCGGTCGGCAGACCCGGTCGACCAGCGCCTCCGGATAGCCGTAGACGAAGTCGGCCGAGCTGAGACCGTCATCGTCGTAGCTGACCCACGGAATCGGCTCGTCGTCGGAGCGAAACGGTGTGCCGGAAAGCAGCAGCCGGAAGGTCGCCTGTCCGAAGGCCTCTCGGGCGCTGGTTCCCCAGCTCGCCTGCTCGCCCATGTGGTGGGGCTCGTCGGCGATGACCAGGGTCGGCCGGCGTGCGGCCGCCTGGTGCAGTGCCGGTCCGGCCGAGACCGTCTGGTAGGTGACGGCGACCCCGTCGAAGTCCTCCGGCTCGGCTCCGTCGGCGTTGGGGCGGTTCGGCTCGAGCTCTATTCCGAGGCTCGCGGCCGCGCCCGCCCACTGGCGGCAGATGTGGGTGGTCGGGCCGATCACGACGACCCGTCGCACCCGGCCGCTCCGCAGCATCTCGTGGGCGACCTTCAAGCCGAAGGTCGTCTTACCGGCGGCCGGCGTGGCCGAGGCGAGGAAGCTGAACCCGCGGTGGTCGTCCAGCACCTCGAGGGCGCTCTGCTGCCACTCGCGGAGCGGCCGTGTCGACGGCCAGACGGGCAGGTCGACCGGCGATCCGGAACCGGTCGGACCGGGAAAGTTGTGGGCGGCAGCTTGACTCAAGGGCGGCGGACAGTAAGCAACGGACCGGTCGGAATCGGCGATCCCAGCGGGGATGCGGAACTGCTCGGGAGGGCGGGTAAGGGGGCGGGTCCGGGGGGTGAGGCCTCCTCGACCCGAAACGTCGTCGGCGTCACCCCCGGACCCGCCTGCACCGACCCACCGTTACCGCGTGTAGGAGCGGGCGGCGGTGGTTGCCGCGGCTCCGTAGTGGCCTCCGAAGAGGATTGCGTGGACCAGGATTGGCTGTACCTGCCAGAGTTTGATGCGCTCCGGACGGTCGGGGTCCAGGGGGCTGACCTCTTCGTAGGCCGCGTAGAACTCCGCGCCGGGAGAGCCGAACAGTTCGAGCATCGCCAGGTCGAGCTCGCGGTGGCCACCGTGAGCGGCGGGGTCGATCAGCCACGGGCGTTCGTCCGGGCCGGTCATCACGTTGCCCGACCAGAGGTCGCCGTGAAGCCGCGCCGGCGGCTGCTCGGGGCCCGCAAAGCGGTCGATCCCGGCGGCAAGCGCTGTGAAGACTGCGGCGTCGTCCCGGTCGATCGCGCCTCGGTCGAGAGCCTGCGCGGCGAGCGCCTCAACCCGGGAGGCATAGACCTCGGCGAAGCTGACCTCGCCCGGCCCCGGTGCCGGCATGACTGCGCGCCCGAACCGGATCTCGCCGCGGCCGGAGCCGGGAGCGGCTGCCCCGTGGCGTTCGGCGCCGGCGCTGTGGACAATGGCCAGCCCGCGCCCCAGCTCCCGGCTACCTCCTGCTCGCGATCCCGAGGCCTCGACCCACTCGAGGACAAGACCCCGCCAGCCGGTTCGCCCGGGCGGGTCGACCACCGCCAGGACCTCCGGCACCCGCAGCCCGGCGGGCTCGGCCAGCCAGTGCAGGCCAGCCGCTTCGGCCCGGAACTCGCCCGCCGGCGCGTCGGCCCTGCTCTTGAAGAAGGCGGTCCTGCCGTCGCCGAGCCCGAGCTTCCAGGCGCGGTTTATATCCCCGCCGCCGCAGGGAGCCACCGAAACGACGGGGACGCCGAGCGCCTCGCCTGTCACCTGCGTCAGCTCGATTTCTTCTTTCCCAGCCACGCCCGCGATCGTAACCTTTGGTAACACCAGGCTGGCTCCGATCGGTCATCATTGCCGTCATGGCTTACAGGGCGATCAGGCTGGACTCGGGCGGCGGACTCGCCGCTACTTTCGTACCGGCAGCGGGCATGGTCGGGGTTTCACTCGTCTTCGAGGGCGAGGAGTACCTCGACCAGCGGGCAGGAATTGGCTCCTACATCGAGCAGTCCAGCACCATCGGCCTGCCAATCCTTTACCCCTGGGCCAACCGGCTGGCCCGGGACTCCTGGAAGTTCGACGGTCAGCAGGTGATGATCGAGACCGACGCCTACCGGATCAAACGCGAGGAAAACGGCTACCCGATCCACGGCACCCTGGCGGCCTCCTCGCTGTGGGAAGTGGAAGATGCCAGGGCCGACGAGGACCTCGGCTCGGCTTCGGTTCGGGCGACGCTTGAGTTCGGCGATCACCCCCGGCTGCTGGAGACCTTCCCCTTCCCCCACCGGCTCGAACTCGAGTACCGGGTCAGCGGCGACGAGCTCAGCGTGACCACGACCGTCACCGCCACCGGCGACGTCGCGGTGCCGCTGGCCTACGGCTTCCACCCCTACCTGACGCTGCCCGGTGGCGAACGGAGCCAATGGCGCGTCCAGCTGCCGGAAATGGTCCGACTCGAGACCGACAAGCGCCAGATCCCGACCGGCAACACCCACCTTGACCGCGCCAGTGACGAGCCGCTCGGCGATCGCGACCTCGACGAGACCTACTCCGGGGTCGGTGAGGGAGCGGAGTTCACGGTCTCCAACGAGGTGACCGCGATCACCGTGCGGTTCGACAGGGGTTACCCGGCGGCCCAGGTCTACTCGCCCGAGGGGGCCGATTTCATCTGCTTCGAGCCGATGAAGTCCCCGGTCAACTCGCTGATCACCGGCCGCGACCTGGCTTCGGTCCAACCCGGGGAAAACAACGTGGCCGAGTTCACGATCCGGATCGGCGCCGCTCCGGCCCCGGCCCCTTCGGACCAGGAGCGCACCGAAGAAGGGCGGGGCGAAGCGATCGCCGAAGACGAAGGCCCCGGCGACGGTGCCGCAGCAACCCCGACCGCCTTTGAGGCGACCGACGAGCCGGCCGACCAGCCGGAGGTGGACCAGCCGGAGGTGGAAGATTCGGGGATCGGCGATTCGGAGCCGCCGGACTCCGAGCCGGAAGTCGATGCGAAGTTCCGGCTGCACCCCGACCGGGACCCGGCCGGGGAGGTCCGACGGGTGGCCCGGGGGCGGGCGGACTCGGCCGTTTCCGGCCTGCGCGCCTCGGACTCCGCCACCCGGGCCGCCGCCGTCCACACCGCGCGCAAGGACATGAAAAAGATGCGCGCCGTGCTCAGACTGATCCGTGGCGGCATGGGCAAAAAGAACTACCGGGCCGAGAACGAGCGATTCCGTGACGCCGCCGGCAAGCTTTCCGACGCTCGCGACGCCGAGGTGCTGATCGGCACCCTCGAGTCACTGCTCGCCCGCTACCCGGAGGACGGACCGCCGCTGGAGGCCTTTCGGGAGGAGCTCGATCAGCGGCGCCGTGAAGCCGCCGGACATGGCGGCGAGGACGCGGTCGAGCGGCACGTCACAGAGGCGGCCGACGAGATCGCCGCCGGCCGCGAGGCGGTCTCCCGGTGGAAGCTGAAGACGTCGGGCTGGGAGCTGTTCGAACCGGGCCTTCGGCGCTCCTACCGGGATGGTCGTCGGGCGCTGGTCGAGGTCGAGCACGAACCGGCCTCGGAGGCCATGCACGAGTTCCGCAAGCGGGTAAAGGACCACTGGTACGGAATGCGGCTGCTGCGAGACGCCTGGCCGGCCGGCCTCGAAGGTGTCGCCGGTGAAGCGGGCCTGCTGTCCGATCTGCTGGGCGACTACAACGACCTCTCCGTATTGCTGGCCGAGGTCGAAGCCCACCAGGGCGATGAGGACCTCTCGACCCTGGGCTCGGTCGCTGCCGACCGCCAGAAGGAACTGCTGGCCGAGGCGCTGCCGATCGCCCGGCGGCTCTACGTCGAGCAGCCCTCCGCCTT
>Ga0105046_10010310_pt1 | contig 14561 bp, 11 predicted proteins | sample MAT03_FD_78385 | JGI IMG/M metagenome (GOLD analysis project Ga0105046, IMG submission 78385) | Freshwater microbial communities from Lake Fryxell liftoff mats and glacier meltwater in Antarctica - MAT-03 (megahit assembly) | ecosystem: Environmental > Aquatic > Freshwater > Ice > Liftoff... | reverse complement strand
GACATGAGATTCTCATGACGAGCGAGAATGAGAAGATGATCCTAATATCATGAGACCCTATTCAAGTCTTCTCTGTGTCTTAATACTCGTGAGCAAATCCGGACTGTTCATGTACATGGATTTGATCAAAATCTGATACGTCAATAATAATGTTATTATTGACTCATCACACATCATGGATCGCTTAGTCAATATCAGTCTCATGTAGATGGACTTGATTATTTCATGTTTTCGATTGACAGGAAATATAAGCTTCTGCGGTGGATTTTTTTAACTATTTTGCCGGTACCCCCGTAAATGTCTGATGGGTGGTGTATAATAGGGGGAGTATTCAAGAAATAATCTAAAGCACTTATTAGAAATAACGTAGGTAATACTTTGGACGTTTGGGATAGGTTTTGTCAGTGGGGGGGCTTGACAAGGTCCACATGTATATAGGGGTGTGATCACAAACGCGAAAAATACAACCATGAGGAGGAAGCTGAGTATGAACCGGATTTGTCATCAGTCTACAGGTGTTACCGACTTGAAACGAGGCAAGGATCAGGACATTTTGACTCACAAGGAGTTTATCCTATTTTTCAAACAACGACTGGAAAAGATATTTGATACTGAAGTGGAGGACCTCGACTCGTATGCCGAGAAAACAGTCGTGAATTGTTACTCATTTTCTTTTGGAGGATCATATATCATGGTTCACTACGAGGAATTAACCGATCAAAGTTCATTGCTCCACTACGAAATCCATTATGGGTGTATGCATAGCAATTTGATGTTGGCAGTCAAATGGATGGAGGCTCATCTCCAAGACGGGGTGCTGAAAGTATCACGACCCGAGCCTAACGACCGGGTTTTAGGGGACCTCTTTTTAACGGGGACACAGCTTTGCCATCATACCGAGAGACGTGGATTGGAAGCGTATCTGGAGTATATCAAGGAGTGTTTAAATCAATTACGGTTTTCACTGGATGGATGGTTTCCACACAGTATGCCCGGGTTTTATAAAGGAATGATGCTCACAGTGCTACCGGGGATGGGATGGGATTTTATTACGAAGATGTTTTATTTACGGGATTATTTAGAGGATCAAGTCAAAGAAATCCCTTCAGAGAACCATGAGTTTGATGATTTTATCTATTATACATTTCTTTCGTGGAAAGACTGGGGGAAAGCCATGGAGTATATCGAAAAAGAGGTTCCAGACCATGTCCAGGGAGTGAAAAGGGTTTTGAGGGCGAACAGGAATGTCTGCCGCCGGATCCGTTGCCTTTTGGGATTAGGCAGGGTTAATGAAGCGGAGGCGTGTTTAGACGAGCTAGAGGATTGCCGTGATGATTATCAATACACATGGAATGCACAGGATCTAAAAATGAGAATCCTCTATGCTGGCGAGAAATTTGACGACCTATTGCAGTTTGCTAATGGCCCGGAAGTAGTGGAGTCGCCGCGGATCGCTTTCTGGAAGTCGATGACAGCGATCAAGATGAATGAGGTGGATGAGGCCATGAGTCAGTGTCTCGCGTATGAAAAAGAATGCGGGTTCGACTTATTGCTGCGGCATAAAATCAGTCATCGGTTTCATACGGAGTTCAAGGTATGTACGGAGTATTCGAAATATTTGAGTAACATTGAATTGACTGATGATCACCATGGCGAAATGACCGGACAGGAATAGTCTAAGACAACAGGATGTCCGCTGACGTCCTGTTTCTTTTATTCACACGATAATGAGCCTATAATCAAAAACCTTTGATAATAGAGGATATCGGGGATCTATCCGATGGGGTCGAGGAAGAAGAATCTGAACACTTTAACAAAAATCACGAATAAGAGGATTAAAAAACAATGAAATTCATCCATACATCTGATTGGCAGCTCGGGGCGGGTTTCGGCCAGATCCCGGGGGACGGTGGGGCATTACTACGCACGCAGAGGATTAAAACCCTCGAAACTATCGGGCAAGTGGCTAAAGCAAAGGGGGCAGAGTTTATCGTTGTCGCAGGGGATATTTTCGATAGTCACGGTGTGGGTAGTGACACGATCGTCAAGGCATGTGCTGCCCTCAGGCAAATTGCGTTACCGGTGATTTTGATAACGGGTAATCATGATGGTTATCGTGAGCCTGATAACCTATATGAAAGGAAATGTTGGAAGGAGCACTGTCCTGATAATGTTACGATATGCCAGACGGTTGACCCGGTCGTCTTGGATCAGTTCAAGGTGGTGATATTCCCATGCCCCCTGAGTCGGAAGCTGGTTATTGTAGATCCGACGGAGCATCTCGCTCAAGTGGCTGCCACATTCGCAAAAAGTGATTACCTCCGGATCGGCCTAGCCCACGGCCCGGTTCACGGTTTCGAGATTGAGGATGGAGAAGGGGGTGGAGGAGTCATTGATGCCCCTGGAGCCGTCAAAAATGCGCAATTGGATTATTTGGCCCTAGGCGATTGGCACGGCACCCTCAAAGTCGGGGATCGTATTTGGTATAGTGGCACACCGGAAACAGATCGTTTCAGAAATAATGACTCGGGCAATGTCCTTTTAGTCAGTCTAGACGGGAAACAATCACTCCCGGTCGTCGAATCGATCTGCACGACAGCCTACGAATGGTTGATGGAGAATCGGAATATCCAGAACAAGGATGATGTCGAGAGCCTGAAAGATTGTTTGAAGGGAATCGACCGTCCGGCGGGCAAATTGCTCAGGATAGAGCTTTCTGGAGTGCTTAATATGGAGCTGCTCCATGAGCTACAGGATGTGATCGAAAACCAGCGGGCAGCCCTCCTTTACCTGAGGGATTACGTCGATATCCTCCTCGAGCCTAGTCCGGAAGAAATTGCCGGGATATCAGAAGGGGGATTTGTCCGTAATACCGTCGAAAAGCTCCAAGCAATCATGAAGTCCGCTCAGGGGGAGGCTGCGGAGGATGCAAAGCTCGCTCTCCAGATTATGTATCAATACTCTAAAAATGAGGTGGTCCTATGAGATTAATTTCTACAAAGATAAAAAACTATCGTATTCACTGTGGGGATCATCCCTTGGAAATCAACTTTGATCCATCCATGCAGCTCATTCACGGCCCGAATGAAGCCGGGAAATCCACGGTGATGAATGCCATTCATGACGCCTTGTTTGTTAAAGCTCGTGGGAATGCTGAGACCCACAAACGGATGAGGCCTCATAATGATTCCAAACCTGAAATCGAGGTGGTCTTTGAATCAGGTGGGAATAAATACTCCTTGGTAAAGAAATTTACCGGGCCCAATGGGACATGTGAACTCAGTATTACCTCTCTAGACGGACGGAGAGAAAACCTGGCCGGTGATGATGCTGAGACGAAGCTGGCTGAGATTCTCGGAAGGTTGCCCCAAGGCGGTAGAGGGGAAACCCCTGGCCTCTGGCGTTTATGCTGGGTACACCAAGGTGAAAGCGGGCTGAATCCCGCCGCACAAATCACTCCGGATGCACGTGCCTCCCTTGGCCAGATTCTCCGTGCGCAGACCGGGCAAGCCATTGGTTCTGCAGGGGATGCACTCTTTCTCAAAAAGATCATGAACGAACGTGATCTCATGATGAGAGAAAATGGTGAGCCACGGGCTAATACCGATTGGCAGAAGGCTAATGACCTTCAAAAATCCCTCTCGGAGGAACTTGATAAACTTAAGAATTCCCTAGAAGAGCAACACCGAGATTTCGCCAATCTGAAAAATACCACCACGCAATTATCAGAGATTGAGGAATCCATTCCTGGGTACGAAAATGGAATCAAAGACATGGAGGAACAACTCGAAAAGTGTCGCGAGATCGAGGCCGGCATGAATACACTGGTTTCCCGTAAAATGGAAAAGGGGCATCTCCTCCAAAATGCCCAAGCACAGTCATCGCGGTTGACTCGGTTAAAGAGCGAGATCGAGGCGTCCGAAAAGGATGTGGATGATGCCTGCGCAAAATGCGACACAGCCACGCAGGAATTAGCCGCCAGTCAGACTGACCTGCCGAAATTACGTTCCGATCTAGAACGTCAGCAGAATGATCTCGAAGGAAAAATCTCTGAGCTGGATCTCTCAAAGGCGGTTAATGAATATGCCGCCCTAGCGAAGGGGAAAAGTCAATCCAGCGCATTACTCGAAAAGGGCGAGGATATTGAAAAGCAAATTGTTGAGAAAGAGAGGGATCACTCCTTGATCAAGGTGACCTCGTCAAAACTCAAGGAATTAAATGAATTACAGTCTGGGATCGCGCAAATTGCGGCAAAGATCGAGGGAGCCTCTGTCCGGGTGATGGTCAAAAGCCAGAAATCAGCACATCTTTTCATTAATGACCAGGAAGTGACGGCGGATTTAAAAGCTGAACATGGGCATGTCGTTAGTGAACCAGCTTGGGTCAAGGTAGGCGCTGAAGATGACTGGGTGTATATCCAGCCCGGCGGTCAGGAATTGGCCCAGTTAAAGGAATCGCTCCAAGAAAGCAGGGAAGAGTTTACTGCGGCATTACACAAGCTCGGGGTCGATTCCCTCGAAAAAGCAATTAGTGAGGATGCCCGGAAAACGGCTCTGGAACAGTCGATTGCCGTGCTTAAGGCAGGATTGGCCGGGATTTGTCCGGATGGAATCGATGTTGTCCGGAGGCATAATGACGAGATTTCTGATAAGATGGGCAAAATCGCCAATAGAATCAGCGATTTTGATCCGAAAAAAGCGGCCCAAGGGATCCCTAAAGACAATATCACTATACTCGAGTCCGCCTTTAAAAATCTGAACAAATCTGTTGCAGAGGCCTCGACAAAAGTTCAAGTCATGGAGTCTGTCTTAGAGCAGAAAAAGGAATCGGCCCGAGTGTTCCAAGAGCAGCTGGATAATACTAACCTTAAAGCAGCGAAACTCCATGCTGAATGGAAAGTGATACTCACTGAGGTCGGGGATATCTCAAAGCTGGATACTAAAATCGGTCTTCTGCAAAAGGAAATCGAAGGAGTCCAGCGGGAGTATGAGCAAGAGGAAGCAAAAAGACAGGGGCTAAACTCTGCTGATCTCTCGGAAAAACTGAATATCGAGCAGAGAACATTGCTACAACTCAATAATGAGATGAAAACCCATCTCGAACGCAAAAATACCCTTTTGGGTAAACTCTCGGCTAATGAAGGTATCGGTCTTTATGAGCAGATCGGCAGCACGGAGGCAAAACTCAATGAAGTGAAAATGGATGTGGAACGGTTTTCGAGAAGGGGCCGGGCCTTGTATTTACTGGGGCGGACACTTCAGGAAACTCAACGGGAATCCACCGTGGCGTTACTCGCTCCCTTACAGGAAAAGGTCGCTCCCATGATTGGGCAGCTCTTTCCCGGAGCCACCCTCTCATTTACAGTCGATGATGACGGGCAAATTGCTCTGGACCCGATCCACCGCAATCAAGCGGCGGACAAGTTTGAGGAACTCAGTAAAGGAGCATCGGAGCAGGTCGGTGTCATTATCCGCCTAGGATTAATCATGGCCCTCGCCAAGGAGTTTGGAGGAACCCTCCCAGTCATCCTTGATGATGCCCTCGTCAATAGCGATGCCTCCCGCTACGAGGAACTCCTGCCCATCCTCACCTATGCCGCCAAAGAACTCCAACTCATCATCCTTACCTGTAATTACCCCGCCTACCGCCGGTTAGGCCTCCAGGATGCTCAAGTCAGGGAATTACAAAAGGTTTAAGCAATAGTTATTTCGATTAAAGATTCCTCTCTCCCCCCCGTAAATGTATGAGGGGGGGAGGGTGCTATAGATGGCTAAATATGATTCAATCAGGGATTGAAAATTGCTCAATAATACAAATTCCAGATAAGTCAGGAGGAAATGAAAAAGTCTAATCAGGAATTACAAACACGGACACCTTTGTATCGAATCAAAATGATTCATGCCTACATCGTGAGCAATCGTTATCCTAACTGAAAATTCTCAGCTAAAAAACTAGAAGTCTCTGCAAAAACTGTCCTACGCGACATTACATTTATGCGGGAAAGCCTCAATATGCCGATTGTTTATGATTCTAAAAAATACGTTTATTATTATAATGATGAACTCATTGATTTAGGATTCCAGCAGTGGATGACATCTGAGATTGTGATTTTATTACGTTCTTTTTGACCCCGCCCACCTTCCCTCTCCCCGGTGTCATAACTTATGAGGCAATTCGTCATTAAGACCATTGAAGGATTTAGCTTTCACCTCGATAAGCTGAATCTTATTGTCCTTTTTGATCAGGATATCCACCCGGACAAAACAATTCCCATGATTGATCGCGGCTTCGTAGATGATGGCATTTGGTTGGGCGAGTGCTTCATTTGTGCGGATAAGAGCCTCGTCATAGTCCAATGTATCGATATCAATCCCGCCCGGGAAATAACATTTGGCCAATTCCCCGACCTGGATCCCCCCATCGGCTAAAGCCCTCAGGAAAGAATCCTCTTGCTTGATGTTGGAATAAACACGCGGTTTGCCCGAAAAAAAGAGTTTTGTCGGGCATTGCCTAGCCAGTTTATAACGGGATTTTGTGAGGTAACGGGGTTTGATTGACTTCATATGAATTTACAATCATTTATGAGATTTATTTTGATATAAGCCACATCATAACATGCCCCTCGGACATTTACGGGGGGTGTGGTGAAGATTTTTTATCTAAACCCCACTTTTTTACGTTTAAAATCTTTTTTAAAGTCGGTCTCCCCGCTGAGGTCATTGATGAGCTGTTGAGGGTGGATTTTGACACCGAGATAAAAATACTTTTGACGGACGACTTTAAAGTCGCCATGGGTCAAATGGGGGATTTCTGAAAGTTCGTTAATCATTTGAGTGTCAGGCTCTTCGGAGAGTAAATCCTGAAAGTAATTCTGAAAGAGTTTTACCTGACTCTCAGGATCCAGATAGTCAAACTCCAGCTTTAGAGCGAAACGCCGCATGACAGCCTCATCTAGGTTTTCGAGAAAATTTGTTGCACAAATGAGGACTCCATTAAATCGTTCCATTTGGATTAATAACTCACTGACTGTGCTTATTTCCCATGAACGGACAGCATTCTGGCGTTTTTGGAAGAGAGAATCGGCCTCGTCTATAAAAAGAATAGACTGATGTGAGTTTGCTGACTTGAACATGTTAGCGATATTCTTCTCTGATTCCCCAAGCCATTTTGATATTAGATCCGAACCACATTTAATGGTTAAGGGAATATCCAAATACTGTGCGACATATTTTACAAACTCTGTTTTACCAGTCCCAGGGGGCCCTTGAAAAAGGAAGTTAAGATTGACTGCGGACACTGGTCGATTATCAAGAGTGATTGATTGTTTCTGTATCGAGTAGAAATTCTGTATGGCTGTCAAACAGTCATCGGCGGAAAATTCCCCTTTAATATTTAATGATTCCAAAGAGTACTGGCGACAGATCCTATTAGTATCAGATTGTAGATGGGATCCGGAAAGCAGTCTGATATGGGACTGGATAAGGGGATAAGCCAAATCATGATTAAACTCACGGGTTTGACCTTCCTGTAGTGGAACCATCTTGATATAGTTTTTAACGATGGTATCCATGCTGCCTGTATTAAGTTCATAGGCGGCTGCCAGTTTTTTTATGATTTCCTGACTGTTATTAGGGGTGATGGTATGTTGTTTGAAGACTTCAAGCCAGAGCATTTCACGTTGTTGTCGATTCAATGTGGGAAACTCAATGGAATAATCCAAACGACGTTTAGTTGATAGGTCTATTCGATTGGTATTATTGGTAATCCAGATCCTGATGTTTTTTCCCATGTCAAGGGTCTCATTGATCAGGTGTTTCTGATCTGTTCCAAAATAAGTTGAGGAATTAGAGAAATGGTTCTCATAGTCATTAGTTATTAAGAGATGATCGCACTCATCGATCATAATGATGGCGTCATGTGAGGGTAATAATGTCTCAGAGACTTGAATACCAATTTCCCTGAAGTTACGAATCTCGGCATAAGTCTCAGCTTCCATTTGAGCGTGTTCATAGGCAGGAATCGAGAAGAGGAGCATTTTAAGGTGAGCCGCGATGGAGGCGGCAAATGATGTTTTGCCTGTGCCGGGATGACCGTAAAAAAGAATATTTAATGGACGATCAAATTGATGGGCCTTAATGAGAGAGCTCAGTATCTTTGTTTGCTCAGTGAGATGGGCAAACTTTCCGATTGAGTGTGCTTCGTCTAATTTTATTTGGTTAAAAAAGATGCTCTTAAAACTCATTGAATCCGTCATGTCATCAAAGTATTCTAAGAGGGTGTTAGAAAGATTCATTTGATCACAAATTAGGCCAAAGCGCCGTAATGGTCTGTTTGGAAGTAGAAGCTTTCTGATTTGTGTTCTTATTTGGGTATTTTCTGTATGGAGGAGCATTTGGAGGGTGTCTATATGAGAATCGATTGTCTTTGTTTTCTTTGAGTGCATAATTTGATCCTCACTCGGAAATAGAGGCTCGTATATGACGGCCATTTGACATCTAATGATTTTGATTTCCAAATCTGTTAAAGAAAATGTTTTTTGAATGGTAGAGAGTTTCGAGTTGTAAGCTTGATAGGGTGGTTGAGAAATGAAAAAGGATATTCTTTCATTAACCAACTTTTCAAAATCAAGAAGAATATTATGAGGCTTCTTTTTGCAATAACAGAAGGCGATTAAGACAATCAAGTCGGAATAATCCCAGCCGGCTTCTTCACTTTTATATAAATCTTTATTCTTTTTGGCATCCTCCCGGTAACGACTTTGTATGAATTCTCGTTTGTATCTCCTGATTAACTCGGGGATAGCATCACATAAATTGGAAGAAGAAATGCAGAAATGGACACAATTTGTGGATATATCAGGACGCTGTATGTATTTTAGATTTGAAAAAATGAACTTGATACAATCTGCGATGATGTATTCTCGTTTGTAAAATGGATAGTAATTTTCGGTGTCGTAATTTGGCACGTAAACAGACATAATGCGCTCCTTTTATTCCTGATGGTGGGTTTAGGAGATGAATATAGGGGGAAGAGCCCTTTTTCGCAGTGAAGAGAATTGTCTGCAAACTGTTTCCTTACGGACAACAAGGATGAAATGACAAAGTGGCGATTGTAGGAATTATACAGATTTAGCTTCTCTGATTAATTTGCGAAGTTGGCCATCATCCAAAGTCGGCGGGAATCCCATGCGTGACTTAATAAAGTTACATTTAGATAAGCCGCGAAGCTTTTGTTTGTCCGCATCTTTGCATACTTGATACAGTTTCTTTAGCTGCTTATTCTTTTCTGTGCGGTTGAATGCAAGTTTAGGACCTTGTTTGCCAACACCACGTGATCGGTGCAAATTGATCAGATCCTTCCAGAGGATATCGCGGACGTAATCAAAGCTCCAATAGCTGGGAATAAAAATTTGTGTTCCATAAGGAGTGATGGCAAAAGAGAGTTTTTCCAGCAAAGGCTCTTCCCTTTTCATACCGTAGAGCCCCCATTTCCAACAGAAGAAATCAAAGGTGCATTGGAATTGCTCCTGTAGAGATGAATAATCAGGATTATAGTCTTTACGCCAGTTACGTTCGGGCATAATGGTTCGTCGAATAATCCCATAACGGTCGTAATACTTGTTTAGGGAAAAGTCTTTTTTGATGGATTCCCAATCAGATTTGAAAGTGGGGTTTTTGAGGATCGTCTCCCGTTGAAGAGTGTATTTATGATGGGATTTCCAAAGATATTCCGTTTCGCCCTTTCCCCTATGGTGTTCGGAAATGATGACGGGAATGTCATTTTTGAGGAAAAGTTGGTTTGTTCCAGTATTCCAATCGTCTCCATGAATGAGTATGTGGACAAGGGGTTTGACGAATTTTTCGAGTTTTCGGTCTTCATGAGCCAAGAGTCTGATTTTCTGGGCTATTTTCCATGGAGGTTCAGGCCAGCATGAGTTTCCTTGTAAAGTCATGGCAAGGAGACCATCGAATAAGAGGGGGACAGACCGGAGGGTTTCAGATTGAGATTTTATGAAGGAGAGTTTGATTGTCTGCCAATCTGAAAAATAGAACTCAAATAATTCAAGGGAGTTTTCCAGAAGGTGAAAGGGCAGGAGAGAAAGTCTTTTGTGGACAGCGATATATTCTTTTTGAATGGCTGGACTCAGTTTAAGAGATTGTAACTTCTTTTTTGATGGGGTGCTGGTGGATATATTCAAGCCCGTCTCTTTAGCGACAGTGTTTTGGAGGCATGTCAGAGCTGTGTCAGTAATCAACGGGTCAAAAACATTCATGTTACGTAGATTGTAGACAATGAGATTCCTCGAATCAATCTGTAAGATGTTCTAATTGAAGTTTATATTATGTAGGAAACTATTGAGACCAGAAAAAAGAGAATGCTGGTCTATGGATGAGGATTTTCCTCGGATGAGATATCGTCAAATAATCTAGGGTCTCTTGTCACTGGTCTGTTTTTCCGTTCGACTCATTTTTATGACTCCTTTGTTTAGGTGTCATTCCTTGTGACCCTTTCCACCTTTTCCATCCATCGTGTAAAAAATCATGAGTCAATTAAGTGTAATTCCCTTTTGTTGACGTCTTCGTGGTGGATATGTTGACTTTCACTATTTTGTTATGGGAGAGAATTTTGGCTGCTTGCAGATCGTTTTCTTCGGTTAGGCCAAGATCAGGGTCTGTTCGTACAAGATTTGGAAACAAGCGTTGTTTAAAATGGGCAATGACAGATTTTGAGTGAATGATATCATCCGTTAGGTCTGTATCGTCCAGTATAAGATAGTCCTTAACCTTGGGGTGGAACCGAAGCCAGTCAAGAATATACGTGCCCTTGGAATTCACTAATCTATTCCCACCACTATCTCCTAAAAGTGTATCAATCACTCTTGTTCTTGAATTCTTAATGCCTGCATTTCCCAATATTTCTCTTAATTCAGGGAGACTATATATGAATCGTAAGGCGCTTGATATTACAATCAGAGAATCTGTTTTCTGTACAAGTTTATCTAATCTAGCCACGAGAATTGGATCTATTAGACTATTTTGTCTGTCAAAGCTATCCTTGTGAAACGTGGTGCTATTCAGTACGCCATCAATATCTAAAAATATCACCGGTTTGGATGGTGGGTATTTCTTTTTGGGAGATTGTTTTGATTTAATTCTTTTCATCAGAGATTATATTATTCTGTAACGATGTATAAGTCAACAAGGGCCATAGAATGGCTGGTACAGTCGTAATTTGCATAAACTTCCGCATGTCACCAAAGTTACTGGTATTGGATTTATAGCTCTTGATCAGCAAAAGTGGCAAGGACGTTGTACACAAAATCCCTGATGCGGGGATAAGAGCTTTCGCGATGTCCTGCCGCATTGATGGTAAGTGGCTAATTCTGGGAGGAGAGCCATTTCCAATTGTTTAACATTTCAACAGCTGCGTGGAGTCCAGATTTTGGGTTAATGATAAGATATGGTTTTGAATATTTCTGTACAGATTTTAGGGTTAAGTTAGAGCATTTGCTATCTACATCATCAACTTTAAATATGATTGTGGGATCTGAGTTTTGTACATTGAGTCGGGTGCGGGGAGGGTACTTGTCTGTTGATGTTTCTTCTAAATTGTATCGATCAAGGATTGGACCATCCTCGGCCTTACGTCCTTTCGGGCAGTAACCACCATGTTGGATTCCATATACGATGGCAAAATCAAGTCCTCCTCTGTCTGATCCGGTTTGTCCGCCGGAGATGACTTTCGTAATATTCATGTATCCTTTAACGTGGGGTGTTGTTGATTGTTTTCAGTTTATTATATAATTCTACAATACTGGTATTACATACTTCTCTTATTCTGTGGATATGGGTGGATTCTTTCTTACATTTTAACACGGCCCAATCCATGGCTTCGTTGTATGCTTGTGTTAGGTAAAGTCATCATCTAGCTTTGTATTTCTTTGCTTCTTCTAATAGAATCTCATAGATATATTTTCATTATAATGAGCTGCTAATATTCTAAATCTAATCCTAATCATCCATCCAAATAGGATAAGGATTGTTGACAAAAGTCCTCCTTAGAACTGCCGGGAAAACCACTAAGCTATTTTAAAGATTCAAGTGAGAAGTGCAATTGAGTTAAGGTGTTATTGGGTGTTTTGATCTTTGGAATAATTGCACCCTTTGGTGGTTTCACTTTGTCGTGGAAAATTAATCTTTAGTCTTGTAAGGAATAAAAATAAATGTCGAAACAATTATTAATCAGTCTTAACGGAAATAAAACGGGCGACTTTAAACAATGGATAGAGGCGTTTTCTGGTGAGCCTCGAATTGCTTGGTATCCATCCGCAGGTCAAGATTATCGAGATTTCTTTTTTATAAGTCCCGCATACTGCCTTTATAATCCAGATTCATGTATCGATCCACTAAAACCGGATATTTTTCTACATACAGACTATCATTCATCTCCAGCATTAGGACTGGTGGGTGGGGATTTCCTCTATGAAGATAACTCCACGACCATTCAGATCATATCAATCGAAGAGCTGCCCCCGTGTGAATTGACTTTAGATAGAAAGATTGTTCATTTTTCTGTAGACGATAATATTAAAGAGAGGGCTTTCTTCTTGCTTGTTGAGATTAAATCAAATCTTTTTGGGACATGGAAAGTCCCCCTAGTATATGTCTCAGTTCAAAATGCAGCTTTTTGCGCGGAAAGAGTTTTACCTCATCGGGGAATCTTCAGTCATATTATCCATGTCAGATGTCGGGGAGGGTTTGCAGGCGGTAGTTCAACCGGAGTCTGGTTGTTAAACATTTTGACAAAGGTGATGTGTGAGGTTTTTATTACAGACCCTCATTTGGATGTCCAGTCAGGCGATGAATGTGTCTATTTAATATATCCGGTATTGGCTGAAAATGGAGCCTTACCTACGCTGCAAAAAATCCGATTAATTCCTAGTGTTCAATGGTCACAACATGGTGATGTTTCATGGAATCTTGTTCAACAGGTATGATCATAAGATTGAGGATACGCCACTGTGATAAAATGTTGAAAATCCGTTTCTTGAATTGTCTTTGTCATTATTATTTTGTGCTAAATTTTAGAATCAGATAATATTTACCTTTCCAAAATAAAAAATATGAAACTAAAGCGAATCTCCCCATCAGACCTGACACCCAAGCAAAAGGAAGCATATCACTTCCAAAAAGTTTCGGCCATATTGGCTGACTATGGCTATCAGACTATCAAATTGTCAGACGATTGGTGTGGTGCAGATTTCATAGCACAGCATTTGGATGGCTCCGTATACAAGGTTCAGCTCAAGGGTAGATTAACAGTTGATCAAAAATACGAAAATAAGGATTTATTGATATGCTTCCCGTACAAAGAAGTATGGTATATCTATCCACATGACATTATTTTATCCGCACTGATTAATAATAGCGTGAATTCGTTCAGAACAACCTATGAAAAATTAGGAGAATATCATTTTCCGACCCTCAGTACTAAATTGATCAGACTCTTAGCAGAATATCGAATTATATAGAATCCTAATAATTAAAGTAATATTACTCAGGCAATTTAATGGATAGCAATCAAGCGGCTTTGGCTTAAGTGACATATTGGTTGTCAAAGTATGATCCTTCCCAGTTATTAGAAGGCCTATCAGAGCTTGGGATTCATCCTAGATCAAATCAAAGAAATGGAGAAAAGATGATGAATGCACCTAAATCTCAAATCGTCACGATTCATGATGAGATCAAGCAGTTTTGCTCCTGGATTGAAGACATGTATGCTGGTCAGCCGGACAATGCCTTGAAAACGGGATTTAAAGACCTCGATGATCTGACCGGTGGGCTGCATCAGGGCAATCTCGCGATTCTAGCCTCCCTCCCTGGGATGGGTAAAACCGCTTTTTCGCTTAATATTGTTGAACATGTCGCCATCAACCTCAAACAAGGGGTTCTCATCCTCAGTCCGGAAATATCCCGGAGAAAAATTGTCGAACGCCTCATTTCATCACGTTCACGGATTCTTTTGCGCGTTCTTCAGGCAGGATTTTCAGATACAACGCGGGCTGAATGGGATCAATTGTGCGTGACGGTAACGGAACTGGCCGATTCACCGATTTTTATCGATGACAGCACCGGTCTGAAAATTGATCAGATCATGGCAAATGTGCGCACCCTCAAACAACAAAAGGACATCCAACTCGTCGTTATCGATTGTCTCCATCGCCTGACAAGGGATTCATGCCCATTTTTTGATTCTTACCAAGACGAGGTACCTCTGATTACTTGGCACCTCAAAGCCTTGGCCGAGGAACTGGACATTCCGATCCTTGCGCTGTGCCAGTTGAACCACACGGTTGCCAAAAATCATCTAATGAATCCTCATCTTAATGATCTTGGACCTTTGATATCAATTGATCATTATGCCGATATCATCATGTTTCTTTCGAGGAGGGAATATTCTGTAAAAGAGGGCAAAGATCCTAAACATCTCAAAGGTAAATCAACTGTCGCACTGGTCAAAAATCGGCATGGGGTCAATGGCTCTTTCGGTCTGCATTTTCT
>Ga0105046_10010309_pt1 | contig 14561 bp, 12 predicted proteins | sample MAT03_FD_78385 | JGI IMG/M metagenome (GOLD analysis project Ga0105046, IMG submission 78385) | Freshwater microbial communities from Lake Fryxell liftoff mats and glacier meltwater in Antarctica - MAT-03 (megahit assembly) | ecosystem: Environmental > Aquatic > Freshwater > Ice > Liftoff... | reverse complement strand
GGGTCATTGGGTCATTGGAAAAGGGTCATTAAAAAGGGTCATTGGGTCATTGGAGAAGGGTCATTAAAAAGGGTCATTGGGTCATTGGAAAAGGGTCATTAAAAAGGGTCATTGGGTCATTGGAGAAGGGTCATTAAAAAGGGTCATTGGGTCATTGGAGAAGGGTCATTAAAAAGGGTCATTGGAAAAGGGTCATTGGAGAAGGGTCATTGGAAAAGGGTCATTGGGTCATTGGGTCATTGGAAAAGGGTCATTGGAAAAGGGTCATTGGAAAAGGGTCATTGGAAAAGGGTCATTGGGTCATTGGGCCTACCTGCTGGAGGCAGGACATTGGGTTATTAAATTGAGTAGTCTCTAAAATCCAATCATCAATTATTACATGGTAAAGCACTTTTATTTACGTTTTCATTTTTGTAACTTTGAAATTCAAATTGCAAATGATGAATATTGATGAAATAAAGGCGATGATTAGTCTGTTGGATGATACTGATCCGGAAATTTTGGACCATGTAAGTGGCAAGTTAGTTTCCTTTGGCAGGGATGTTATACCCGTATTGGAGGATGCCTGGAGCAGTGCTTTTGACCCTCAACTGCAGGTGAAAATTGAAAATATTGTCCATAAAATTCAACTGGATGTTTTGAAACAGGATCTTTCCAGATGGGCTAATAACAGTTCCAATGATCTTCTTACCGGCACCTTACTGATTTCCAGGTATCAATATCCCGATCTGGATGAGGATAAAGTACGAATGCAGTTGAACAAAATCCGTAAAGACTTATGGCTGGAGCTCAATGAACAGATGACACCTCAGGAACAGGTGATTGTAATTAACAAAGTATTTTTTGATGTTTATGGTTTTGCAGGCAACACAGCCAATTTTCATGCACCACAAAATTCTTTCATCAATACGGTTCTTGAATCCAAAAAAGGAAATCCTTTGTTGTTATCTATCCTCTACTCTATTATTGCACAACAACTCGATCTGCCAATTTACGGAGTAAATCTTCCAGAACATTTTGTACTCGCCTATCAGGATATTCGTGGCAATAGTAATATCAGCTACACATACCCCGAGGCCGGTATACTTTTTTACATCAATGCATTTAGCAAAGGAAATATTTTTGGCAAACAGGATATTGATCAGTTTCTAAAAAAACTAGACATAAAACCGAATCGTATTTTTTACGAGCCCTGCACCAATATTGATATGATTCGCCGACTGCTCAGGAACTTAGCTCTATCATGGCAAAAACTGGGTGAGCCCGAAAAAGTTGATGAGATTAATGAATTGCTTGAATGTATTAATGAGAAGTCGCTATCTTAGCTACCGTTGACCACAGGATTTTTAGATCAACAAAAAAACTTCGTTCGTTTATATATTTTAAGTTGAGCAAAAGCTTAGCAGGCATAATCACTTCGATGTATTCTTTCTCAGGATCCTGTGCTTTACTTAAAAGTTCGTTTTCTAAAGAGTATTCCACCGAGGCGTAATCGGTTATCCCCGGCTTTACAGATAAAACCTTTAGTTGTTCCTTGTTATACAAATTTACATACTTTCTTACTTCCGGTCTTGGTCCTACCAGACTCATGTCGCCAATCAAAACATTAATTAATTGCGGGAACTCATCAAGTTTGTAATTGCGAAGGAACCTTCCTGTTTTTGTAATGCGTGAATCATTTCCTCCTACTGTGAGCAAACCATTTTTATCAGAACCAATGTACATAGTACGAAACTTAAATATTTTAAAATCTGACTCATCTTTACCGACTCTTGTTTGAAGATAAAAAACAGGCCCTTTGCTACCTGCTTTAATAAATACTGCAATTACTATAAAAATCGGCAGCAGCAAAACAAACACCACTGCAGACAGAACAATATCAAAAATGCGTTTCATTATGCTGCGCTCAATTCAAATAAATCATTGAATTATTTTTTCAACTGCGTCAGCAACAGCGGTGCAAACTATCTTCAACTCATCATCGGTAATATTATAAAACACAGGCAATGATATTTCTCTTGAAAATGTATCGTATGTTTTTGGATAATCCATCATGTCAAATCCCTGATTTTTATAAAATGAAAGCAATGGTAAAGGAATAAAATGTACGTTAACAGAAACACCACAATCGAAAATCAATTTCATTATTTCATCACGTTGAGTTTCCGAAATACCACAGATGCGAAGCGGATATAAATGATAGGATGTTTCGGCATTTGAATTTTTAAGAAGTGGTGTTTGAGCCCAGCTCTTTTTACTGAAAAAATTCTGGTAATAGGAACAAATGTAATTTCTCTTAGCAAGCATATCAGAATCATATCGGGCAAGTTCAACAAGGCCGATCGCAGCCGAGAGATCGGTCATGTTACATTTGTATCCGGCTTCAATGATATCATATTTCCAATTGCCTTTTTGCATTTTTGCAAGTGCGTCTTTATTCTGACCATGAAGAGTATAAATACACAAATAATTATAAACGTCAAAATTATTAAATGGTGGTGGAAGATTTAAAGCGATTGCACCACCTTCGGCAGTAGTAAGATTTTTAACTGCGTGAAACGAAAAAACCGAGGTGTCTGTAAGCATACCCGTTTTCCGTCCATTATAAGTGGCACCGATAGAATGAGCAGCATCTGCTAAAACAAGAATCCTTCCCAGTTTTTGTTGATTCTCTCCTTCAGCAATAAATAAATTCTTTACATCATTGGAATTCACAAGAGCATTAATGGCATCGTAATCGCATGGAAATCCACCAAAATCAACAGGCATAATAACTTTGGTGCGGGATGTTATTGCAGCTTTAATTTTTGCCGGATCAATATTAAAATCTTCTCCAATATCCACCAAAACAGGTGTAGCTCCGCAATGCATTACTACGTTTGCTGTTGCTGAATAGGTATAAGCAGGCAAAATTACCTCGTCGCCCGCCTGCACACCAAACCATCGAAGCATAATTTCTAATCCCGCCGTAGCGGAATTCAAACACAAAGTTGCCTCATTTCCACAATAAGCCGATAAGTTTTTTTCGAATTGCTTTGTTCGCGGACCGGTTGTGATCCAACCCGACTTCAAAGCAGCAGTAACTTCATCAATAATAGCCTGATCAATTCTTGGCGGTGCAAATGGGATCATGATTCTTCGTTTATAAATTCAAAATTAGGCAAATTTAATTTACCTTAAATATATAAATAGTCTGGTTGGCATTTTTAGGATTCAAACGAAATAAAATATCATCGATAAATCCGGGAGTGATGGTAGTTTCATACTTTAAACCCGGGAATAAGGCTTTCACATCCGAAATCCTTCTGACCAAATTTTTATCCTCGAAAAACAACACGTAATCAGGATAATACTGAGTACCGTAGCGGTCTAATTTAGCTTTAAGGGTATCCATGGAATGATCAACACTGAGCTCATAACAACCTACCCATTTACCCAAATAAAACTCAGGAGGCATTTTGGGTGTGCCATGGTTGGTATCTTCCAGCAGTAAGTAATCAATAGAATCTTTATACTTCGACAAATACACCATCGATTCAACACGAGCTCTTTTTGAATACATGGTTGTTATGAAGGGCAGAAGTATAACATTTAATGACCAGAAAAAGATCCAGCTTCCATTAATAAATTTTTTCAAACCAATACTCAAGGGATTTTTTTCAAGGTAATTATAATATCCGGCCAAGCCCATCATCACAATAAAAGGAATAATTGGAATAATAAAACGTTCTTGCTTATTAGGAAAATAGCTATGGAATATCAAAAAAATAAGTACGGGCAACATAACCGGCAAATTTCTTTTGAAACTCAAAACACTACCAAAAAAGAGTAAAATACTGATTGGAGGAATGAGTATTCCTAAAATTAACAGCGTATAAACATACCAAGGATTAGTTAAGTAATTGTAAGCATTATCGATATTGTATTGAATGTATGCTATAAACTCCACAAACGGCTTTCCCCAAATTAACGAATCCACAATACCCTGAACCAATCCGAATGATACCAGTACCCCTATCCCAAATAAAATCGTTCCTTTCCAATTTTTTCCTATCATTAATGCTAACCCAACACCTGCTATAAAAAAAAACGATTGGAATCGGATACAAAAAGCAATTCCGGCAATGAGTCCAGCTGTAAAAAACCAACCCATTGCATTTTTTCGTTGGGGGGCATCCATAACATACCAAGTTGAAGCAGCCAGAAACGGAATACAAACAACTTCAACCAAATTTCTCACACTTAAAAAAGGCATGAACCACAAAACAGCCAGCAATAATGAAGCCACCGAGGCTGCTTTAAATCCGCTTAGGCGCTCAGTAATTTTAAATCCGTAGTAAATAACTGAAAGTGATAAAATAGCATGAATTAACCTAATAAGATACATCTTAACTTCGGGATCAAATATACCAACCGATTGCAGAAAACTAAAAAACAGAAAATGCAATCCTGCATAAAAAAAACTATGTCCCGAAGGTTGCGTATTTCCGCTTCCCGGTAACCAATTGTTATAATCGGTGCCATCGGCCCATGACTGTGCCGCTTCAATCACCAAGAAATGATCGTCGTGCATTCCGAATCCTTTAGAAAATACGACAGCCACTAATCTGAGCAATATTCCCAAAACCAATGCAAATTTAAGTGGATGTGAGTAGTACCATTCTTTTATCATGGTCATGATTTTAGGTGTTGGTGATCAGAAGTGTTAGAAAACAAAATTGCAAAAAAAACAGCAACAAATACCGAACCGGCACTAACCTCAAGGATGGATTCGGTTAGCATATTTAAAGTTACGACAATTAAAAACATTGCAGCCAAACCGTTTTTAGATTTAAAAGCATTTACAGTAGCAGCCATTAATGCGAGCACCAACAACATAAATCCAATTATTCCTAACGCAGCAAACGATTGTAAAAATTGATTATGAGCATTTAACCGGAGTTTAAATATTTCCTCAAAGCCTTTCTGATCGTACATTTTCACCAATTCATCTTTAATATCACCTGTTCCTGTTCCAAAAACCGGATTCAATTTCACCAGTTCAAAGGTGCTCTCCCATGCCTGAATACGCATTCCCGTACTGTGAACTTCAGCAGCCGGAGCAGTAGTTACGGCATTGCTCATCTCAACCATTCTGGTGGAAGTAACATTTGAATAAAAAGAAAAATAAAGAACAGATCCTATTAAAATAAACAAGAAAGCAGCTAACTGAAACTTAAGTCTCTTTAATTTAAGAAGACTAAATCCAATGAACATTGCAAGTAACAATAATAAAACAAAAATACCCGATTTTGACGCTAGTAAAATAATACCCAAAACATAGAGTGCCATTAGCACTAAAGTTCCAGCAATTTGTATCGATGAATTAAAATCACTATTCAACTTCACTATCTTATGAAATATGAGGGCACAACCGAAACACAAGAACATAGAAAAATAACCCGGATGAATAAAATAAGAAAAATCTTTGTATAAAAAATAATTGGCTCCTTCCGAAAAATAAAACCACACAGCCCTTATAATACAAAACAGTACCGCGCTAGCCAGACTGTAAACAAAAATACTAAAAAGTTGATGTTTTTGGAAAGTACTAATTCCATTGCCGGGCAAAAAGGTAAGAGGCAACAGCAGTAAAGGCAATTTTAATTGTCCATCAAGACCTGCATAGCTAAAGTTGGAGGTCCAAAATAATCCGACTATGTGATAGAGATAAAATAAAATAAGAAAGAGAAATGGTTTATTATGAATGATTTCCTTAATAGAAAACGCCTTTGGGTTTTCCATAAAACAAAAAATTAAATTTAAAATTATTAATGGAGTTAGCCATTTAGGATAAAAGGGAATCAACAACACCATGACCACCAAAACATATTGACGCCAGCGATGAAATGTGATGTTGCGGGCGTTCATAATTTTGGCTTTTTTCCTCTCCATAGCAGTAATAACCCTTTTAAGAATCCGCTTCCGTAGGAGATATGCAATATTGGATAGATTAAAATCATGTACAGGCTTTTCACTATAGAACCTTTGCTTTTGAAAGAAAAAAGAAGATCGAGTTGAAAGTAGAGGATTAAAGGTATAAAAAGATAATAAAAGGGATTGAATACGATCAATAAAAAAAGATAAAATACGAAACCTGCAGGTATCAAATGCCGGATTTTCATTCCTGACCTTACCTTTTTCAACACTAAAGGTTTAAATAATCCGTACTGGTAATATTGTTGAAATAAAGTTCCAAAAGTACTTCGCGGCCTGTAAAAAGATCTTATTTCAGGGTTCAGATAAATTTTTTTTCCTCGACTTTTTGCACGATAATGAAATTCATCATCTTGATTTCTGATCATATCGGTATCAAAAAAACCAACTTCATTAAAGATCGAACGTTTCCATGCACCCAGATAAACCGAATCTACAAAACCTTCGTGATTCTCATCATGAAAAGAGCTGTCACCAATGCCAAAGGATGTAGAAGTGGCATCTGCAACAGCTTTTTGAAACGGAGTTGTACCAATTGCACGCATTGGACCACCAACAATATCAGCCCCGGACTTAGAAAATGTTTCCATTATTTTCACAAAGTAATCCTCTGCATACTGTGTGTGCGCATCCAGTCTTATTATTGGATCTCCTATGGTTTCCTTTATGGCACTATTCAATGCATATGGAACAAATTTAGAGGGATTGTTGAATAACTTGATATTGCGATGTGCAGATTGATAACGATTGATAATTTCAATTGTTTTATCTGTTGACCCACCATCAATAATAACCAGTTCTTTATCAGCAGGCATTGCATTAATAAAAAACTCAATCACATTCGTGATATAGTTTTCTTCATTGTAAACAGGACAAATAACAGTGATCATGCTTGAGCCAGTTTATGATAGATAGCGAGTAACTTTTTTTCCTCATTAGACCAGTTAAAATGTTCTTCAACTGCTTTCATTCCATTCACACTCATTAGTTGAGCAATGTCCTCGTTTTCCATAACAGAAACAATTGCCTTTTTAATTTCAGAGGGCTTGTAAGGATTCACGCAAATGCCTGCTCGGGAAGAATCAACAATATCTTTCCAAAGTTTAATGTCGCTGGCAATCACCGGAATTCCGGCCACCATATATTCAAACATTTTCACAGGGTAGGCATCTACATAATTGATTATTGGATGCAATGTAACCAACCCTACCCGAGATCGATCCAAAACTTCTTTCACTTTTAATCTCGAAGCATATCCATGCTCTACTACTTGTTTCCAACCAGGCAATACCTTTGCTTTTTCCCTTAACGACTCCGGAGAAAAGCTTCCGCACAAATGAAGTTCATAGGGTAATCCATCCATGGCTTCCACCATTTCAAGTATCCCTCTGGCCTTTGTTATCGACCCCACATAACAAACTTGTTTCGGACGGGATAAATACGGAGTAGCGGAATTTAACTCCGTGTGAACAGGGAAATTACAAACTTCAGTTACTTTGGAATTAAAATGCAGAAAACGATCACGTATGAAGGGAGTTGCTGTAATGATCCAGGAAAATTTGCGGGCTGCATTATTTTCCTTTCTCTCAATTATTTTACTAATAATTTTACGAAGGAATCCGGGGATATAATATTTTGCAAGTATCTGACGAGGAATATCCTCATGAACATCATAAATGACTTTCTTTCCTCTCTTGATCAGTTTCAATGCATGCGGAATCAATTCAGGGTCGTGGAAGTGATAAATGTCGGCATCCATTGAAACTGCCTTATCATATACCATTCTTGAAGTAAAAATCATACGAAGAATCCGATTACTGTGACGAATTCCTGCGTTTACAATGCGTACCCCATTAATAACAGCATTTGTGGTATTTGTAGCAACCAAATAAACATCATAACCTGCCGCAGCAAGAGAAGTACATTCTTTCACAAAAATGCGGGTATCGCCCGAAGGATGAATCGAAGTAATATGACAAACCTTAATTTTCTTTGACATCAAACACCTCCTCCCATTTAGCAATATTATACAACCTCCACAACAACGTAAGATCTGAATCCAAATTGGGCACTGATTCCATAATTGATAAAAGCAATTTTGATTTTTTTATGGCTTCATACATAAATCCTTTCTCTTTGAGCCATGTAGAAGATGGTGCCTCAAAACCAATTTTGTTCTTTCTCCAGGATATTTCTTCAGGCAACAAACCTTCGGATGATTTTCTGAGAATATATTTTGAATAACCATCTCTGATTTTAAAATCATTGTTCAGTGATAGCGATAATTCAACCAATTTATAATCGAGAAAAGGCAATCGTGTTTCAATTGAAAAATGCATGGAGTTTTTATCTTCGTAACGCAGAAGATGAGGCAATTGTGTGGTGGCTAATTCAAACTCCTGCAATTTTCGGATATCGGTGTAGCTTGCCGCCATATTAGAAATGATGGAAGTGCTTACCAAATTTAAAAAATCCTTTTTCAGAAAATTAGAACGAAGTAATTGCCGTCTCATCCTGACGTTTGCATTAGTAAAATAAAAATAATTCTTCAATACTCCTAATCGAGTTTGGCCTGAATTCCTGGAGCTGTTGATCCACCCTCTCACCTTTTTCAGTCCTTTCAATGACATTAGATAAGAGGGGTAATATCTGGCATATCCCAGCAAAGTTTCATCGCCACCTTGTCCGTCGAGCAGCACAGGACATCCCGCTTCAGCAGCCTTCTTCATTACAAAATATTGCATAAAAACCGAAGGGCTCCCAAAAGGTTCTTCCTGCGTATGCACTACCTCATTTATTGAATTTTTAAAATCAGATGTGGAAGGCGCTGTGGTGATCCAATCTAAATCACATTTTGACGCAACAGATTCAGCATATATGGTTTCATCGTTTGTACTATCGGAAGAAGTTGCAGTTATGGCAGTAAATTTAGCTGACGATTCTTTGGCATATAATTGAGATGCCAATGCCGCAATCATCGAGCTGTCGAGGCCACCACTCAAACAAGTGCCTACTTTTACATCACTTCTCAATCGGTAGGTGACTGACCTTGTTAGTTCATTTAAAAATAATGTAGTTGATTTCTCCATATCAAGAGAAGAAATTGCAGGATCGATAGTGATAGAATAATACCTAACTGTTTCATAAGTATTTGACTTGAGGTCGAAAATTAAATTATGACCCGGCATCAATTTGAATATATTGTGAAAGAACGTCTCCTCATTATAATCTTCAATTCCAAGAACCAAATAATTGGCCAGCACCTTCATATTAGCAGCAGACTTTCTTCCATCCACCAAAATCTGTTTTATTTCGGAACCAAAGCGGAAAGCATTTTGAGAAAGAGAATAATAGAATGGCTTCACTCCAAACCGGTCACGGCTACAAAAGAGTCGTTCTGCTTTTATATCGTAGATACAAAATGCCCACATGCCATTAAAATAATTTACACATTCATTCTTCCAACAATCGTAAGCAGCAAGAATTACTTCTGTATCACTGCCTGATTTAAACTGATAACCTTTTTTCAGAAGCACTTCACGAACCTCAATAAAATTATAAATTTCTCCATTGTAAACGATCACATATTGATCGTTGAAATGCATTGGCTGGGCTCCGGCAGGAGAAAGGTCGAGTATAGAAAGGCGACGATGACCAAGAGCCAGGTGCCGGTCATGGTAATACCCAAACCCATCGGGACCACGATGAGCAGCAGCATCCGTCATGCTTTTGATATCACCATCTGCAACAGCACTACCCAATATATTAACGATCCCGGCAATTCCACACATATCAACTAACGTGTTTTATGGATTTATATACATTAACAATTTGATCCAATACCGAATCTTCACCAAATGACTTCAATGCGTAATCACGAATATCATTATGATTATATAGAGGATAATTATCTATCATGTATTCAAGTTTACTACAGGTATCATCAACATCACCAACCTTACACACTTCTCCTACTTCAGAAACAACAAACCCGGAAGGAGCTCCCACGTTGGTAACAAGAACGGGGGTGCCGGTGGCAAGAGCTTCCACAATTGACACCCCGAAGGTTTCAAAATGGCTGCAGGAGATAAGGATTTTTGATTTCACTAACCATTCTTTAATCTCTGTTTTTGTAAGTGTTCCTGCAAAAAGAATTCTTTCTGAAACACCGTTTTCCACTGCAAGTTGTTGGAGTGAAGCCATCTCCTCCCCTTCCCCTACAATAACCAGTTTAAAAATACTATTATTTTTTATTTTTGCAAAAGCACGTATTAGTGTATCGAAACCTTTTGCTTTGACCAATCGTCCAACAGATATAAATAAGTTTTCACGCGTTGGATTCTGATCTATTTCAAAAAAAAGTTCACTAGCAATGTTCGGAATCATTTTCATTTTACTTTCAGCAAACGAAAAACGACTAGACAAACTATTTTTAAGAAATTCACTCAGTACAATAACTTTGTCCGCTTTTTTTAGAGCTATTTCAGTGGCTTCGAGTTCCCGATTGTCTACTTTATTTTCAAAATACACCGAAGAATGTTCGGTGACGATTAAAGGAACACCAGTTAATCCAATGCATTCTGCTGCAGCATAACCGGCCCACAAATTAAAGTGAGCATGCACAATATCAGGAGCTCCATTTTGAATAAGATAACTGCTTACTGCGCTATTCGTTTTTTTGCGAAACCAATACGCATGAAACCATGATCCAACAGGAATGAGATTTACAATACTATTGGAATAAAAACAGCCGGGATGCTCCGATCGAAAATGATTTAATTTATAGGCCGCCCACTTCAGTATGTTACGCAAACTAAACATGTTCAATGCTATTACATCCACTTGTAATCCTTTCTTTCTAAGTCCTTCAACTTGTGCCTCCACAAAGTTTCCGGCAATGGTATTCAAAGCTGTAGGATATGAAGTTGTGATCACGAGCACTCTCATAGAATCAATCGGTTTAGTGATTCGTTCACATTACTCATGAATTTGAGATCAGGTGACCACCAAGCTTTTTTACCCATGATGTCTTTTTGAAATAGTATAAAAATAAATCAGGATAAATGAGGTAAAGATTACCTGTGTGATGGTGATAAGAAGGAGTCCTGTTTTGAAATCATCAAATACAAAAGCACCTACCAGGATACTCGACAAAATCAAAATGTTTCCAATTAAACTGAGCAGAAAAAACTGGCGTTGCTTATTCAGTATCACAGGCAAGTGAGAAACGGGTGACGAAATAAAATTCATAAATAAATAAGGACTAAGTATCCTTGCATACACCCCGGCATCCCGCCAGGATTCTCCAAAAACAAAGGAGAACAAATCGGGTCCGAAAATCATAATGGTAAGGAACACCGGAAATGAAATTGCCGCCAGAGTCATAATCGTGGTGCGGAGCAGCTTGGTAATTTTTTGGTTGGTTGCTACTTTTTCGGATGCTTCTTTATAAAAGACAATCGAAAAAGAACTTCCAATCATGGTTAACGGAGCTTGCAATATACGCATTGTTAATCCGTAAAGTCCGGTTGTAACACTTCCGAACACAGCAGAAATCACAAATACCACTCCTGTTACCTGAAGCATGTCGGTGAGGGCGTGAACACCATTCACTTTAGGTAGATCGGAATATTTTTTTGCCAGAGCCTTCAATTCCTCTTTGTTAAAATCACTTTTTGAAAATGTAATTTCAGCTTTGCTGTTGGTCCTGAAGAATGTATAAATCAAAGCAGCAATATGCCCTGTGATATGACCAATTACTAATCCATTTGCTTTTAGAAACGAATAACCTAACGAAAGGCTCACTGATGAATTCGTGATACTTTGTCCAACACGTGAGGTCGACATGAGGGCGTAATTTCGTTTTCGTATATTCCAATACGTTAGAGCCTGATTTAATCCATAAAGTAGCGAAGTGAAAGGAACCAACAGGATATAAGGAGCTGCTTCATCATTGTTCAGCAAATGTGCCAAAGGTTCATTAAAAAACAAAACCAACACCATAGCCACCGACGAAACAATAAAAGCAACGGAAATGGAAAGATAAACGAGTTGTTTGGCCTCTTTCTCATCGGCAGGTAAGCCGATGGCAATTTCATAACGACCACAAACAATTACACCTAAAAGAGAAATAAGTGTGGTGACTACTGTGAGCGTTGCAAAATCGGTAACCGGAAAAATACGGGTTAACAGAGGTGAAATAATTACAGGAATAGCCTGAGCAATAGTGGAACCCGTGAAAAGTGTAAGCACATTACGTGCAAAACCCGACCTGGGTAGCAATTTCCTGATCATCGGTAATTGATTAAATGCCGGCAACGAATTAAGATGCCGGCATATGGTTACTTGGCGTAATTCACCGAACGTGTTTCCCTGATAACGGTGACTTTCACCTGACCCGGATATGTCATTTCGGTTTGTATGCGTTGAGCGATTTCAAAAGACATAGACTCAGCAGTTTTGTCATCAATTTTCTCACTCTCCACAACCACCCTCAGTTCACGCCCTGCCTGAATAGCATAGGATTTCTCCACACCTTTATAAGACATGGCAAGAGCTTCAAGATCTTTCAATCGCTTTATATATTGTTCAACAACTTCTCTTCTTGCACCGGGACGTGCGCCTGAAATGGCATCACAAACCTGAATGATAGGAGAAATCATGCTCGTCATTTCAATTTCATCGTGATGCGCACCAATTGCATTACAAACTTCAGGATTTTCCTTAAACTTCTCAGCCAGTTTCATACCTAAAATAGCATGTGGTAATTCCGGCTCATCATCTGGTACTTTCCCTATATCGTGAAGTAACCCCGCTCTTTTAGCCAACTTAACATTTAATCCTAATTCAGTTGCCATGATGGCACATAAGTTAGCCACCTCGCGTGAGTGTTGCAACAAATTCTGACCGTAGGATGAACGGTATTTCATACGACCTATCATTCTGATCAGTTCAGGAGCGAGTCCGTGAATTCCCAAATCAATAGTTGTTCTCTTTCCAATTTCAACTATTTCATCTTCAAGCTGACGTTTCACCTTAGCAACTACCTCTTCAATTCTTGCAGGGTGAATACGACCATCGGTCACAAGTTGGTGCAATGCCAAACGTGCGAGCTCGCGACGGATGGGGTCAAAGCCCGAAAGAATGATTGCTTCGGGAGTATCGTCAACAATAATTTCAATTCCTGTTGCAGCTTCCAGGGCACGAATGTTACGGCCTTCACGACCAATCACACGACCTTTAACATCATCATTATCGATATTAAAAACAGAAACCGAGTTTTCAATTGCTTGTTCTGTGGCTACTCTTTGGATAGTTTGAATCACCACTTTTTTAGCCTCCTTGGTTGCAGTCAGTTTTGCTTCATCAATAATATCTTTGATGTAAGAATGTGCTTCCGTTTTAGCTTCCGCCTTGAGTGCCTCTACAAGTTGTGTCTTCGCTTCTTCAACAGATAATCCGGATATTTTTTCCAACTGAACCACTTGTTTGTGGTGCATTTTTTCGAGCTCTTCTTTACGGATATCGATTCCTTCCTGTTGCGATTTTATATTCGTATGTGCAGTATCAAGTTCAGATTGTTTACGCTGAACTTGTTCCATTTTTTGATTGAGCGAAGTTTCTTTTTGTTTAATTCTGTTTTCTGATGCTAAAATATTTTTATCTTTTTCGGTGATGGTTTTTTCGTGCTCTGTTTTCAGTTGATAAAACTTATCCTTGGCTTCCATCATCTTATCTTTCTTAACTAGCTCGGCTTTCGCTTCAGCTTCTTTAAGAATGGCTTCTGCTTTTTCACGGGCCGCTTTCTCGAGGTTAATATTCATGTTGCGCATCAGGAGCCAGGTAATGAGGCTGCCAAGTACAAGCGCCACCGCTCCGGCAATTATTGGTATTAGATATGAGTCCATAGTTGAATGTAAATTTTAAAATTATGTTAGGATGATGTTGTGTAATAGCTAAAAAACCCGCATTAAATTCTGCTGTTATTAAACCCCATAACGACATGGGTGGGGATGCCGGGACTTTCACGTTTCCTCTGTCCTTCGTGAGAAGAATTGATGAGGCCTGCGTTACGGAACCTATAGCTTTATTTCCCCAATTGTTCTAGTGTTGAGTTTAAAACGTTGATCAGAATTTAAGCGGGCTTATATTGGTACTATACCCTTTAGGTCAATGAACGAAATTATTTTTTTAAATACTCCGAAATGAGAGAATCAATATCTGCAACAGCATCTTTAACTTCCTGCCGCTCTTGCGGAAGGGTTGATGAAAGAGTGACTAGTTCCGTTGCGAACTGCATTGCACACATGGCCAGTAAATCTATTTTATCGGACACGGCATACTGCGATTCATATTCCTTTATTCGGTCATTTAATTTTTGAGCTGCCTCCATAACAAGGGCCTCGTCGGCCTTTTTTATTTTCAGCGGGTATTCTCTGCTTGCGATGGATACTTTTATTGAGACTTCTTCCATGCTGTCAGCGGTTAATCAAAGCAAGGCACTTATCTATTTCACGAATATATTCGTTAATTTTAAGCTTTATATCCCGGGTATTCTGATCATTGTTACCCGACATAACCTGCGC
>Ga0105046_10010303_pt1 | contig 14566 bp, 4 predicted proteins | sample MAT03_FD_78385 | JGI IMG/M metagenome (GOLD analysis project Ga0105046, IMG submission 78385) | Freshwater microbial communities from Lake Fryxell liftoff mats and glacier meltwater in Antarctica - MAT-03 (megahit assembly) | ecosystem: Environmental > Aquatic > Freshwater > Ice > Liftoff... | reverse complement strand
CGGGTGGTGGGTCGTCAGGCCGCACAAATACGAGAGTTGTGAGTGCGAGTGGCAGGTTGCGTCATGGGCTGCTGGCAGCGGCGCGCGGCGGGTCGGAGGCGCCTGGTTGGCGGTCCCGGTAGCGATCAGTTCATCCGCAGTATCGTGGCTGATGTCTACGCCGAGCATCCGATGCTCGAGCCGACACTGCCGCTGTTGCAGAGCGCTGCGGACGCAATCATCGCCCAGATCGGACAAGCCAACGAAGACCCCGCGTTCCTCGCGGCGAAGCAGGTTGCCAATGCCGGCGACGGGCGCCTCGACAAGGTGCACCGCATCAGGAAGATGGCGACGCTCGAACCCGGGTTGTGGCCCGCGTGGTGGGTCGGGCGACCGCGGGCGGTGTCCTTCAAGTAGGTCAGCACCGCGCGGGGCCCATGCAGGAAGTCGGAGAAGCGGGCGTGGCGGGTCCCGACAAAGCCCCACACGAGGCGCAAGATGACCATGAAGGCCAGCACCAGCCCGAGCAGCATGTGGGCCGAGAAGAGGGAGTTCTGGTCATCAACGAGGTTGACGATGCCGAACGTGCCGATGAACGTGAGGCCGAGCAGCACATGGAAGAGGCGGACCGGGAGGTCCCAGACGAGCAGGCGTTTCATGGACGAGTTCCGCGTGAAGGGTTGGTGCGGGCTTGCGCAAGGATGGCGAAGCCTGGACTGGGGGCCTTCGCAAGGATGGCGGAGCCAGGGCTGCGGGCTTCCAGGCGAGGAGGAGGCGCTGGGTGATGGCGGCGACCAGGAGGCCGCTCGTTACGACGTACAGGATCCCTTACCGCGGGGGCGGCAGCGTCGCTGCCGGCGGTGGCGCCATGCACAGTTGCGAGCACAAAGGTGCCGAAGGCCGAAGCGTGAACGGCACGCCAGGTGGACTTCGAGAGCTTGCGTGCCAGCGGCTCGTCCTCGAGGTGTCCGAGCGGGGGCTCGCGCGGCGCATGAAGGAGCTCGGGATCGCGTAGCGCGCCCGAGAAAGCGAGGTGTCACACCCGAGTGAGATAGCGTCCCGCCGCCAGCGAGCACGCGCCCTTTCGCGAGGTCAGTCACGAACGCTCGTGCCTGCGGCGCCGTTGCGGGTGACATCCGCGGAGACGCCGCCGCCGAAGTCGATCGTGCCCGCGTTGCCGGGTGCGTCGAGGTGCACACGGCCACCGCCACCGCCGCCGCCGGAGGCTCCGCCGTCGCCACCACGCGCAGAGAAGTTGCCGCCGCCGCTGATCTGATCGGCGCTGATGAAGATGCCGCCGCCTGCGCCGCCGCCGGCGTTGGTGCCATGGCCGGCCTCGCCCGCCGCGATCACCGAGCCGCCGAGCACGAGGCTCTGCACGATGAGCCGCACGCGCCCGCCGCCCGCGCCGCCCGGCTCGCCGCCGCCGTTGCCGTAGCCGCCGCCGGCGCCCGAGAGCCAGGTCTGGAGCGGGTCGCCGTAGACGGGATTTGGCAGCGGACCGCCGCCGAGCCCGCCGTACGAGCCGCCCGACGATTGCATCGCGCCGCCGCTGGCGTTCCCCAGCCATTGGGCACCGGCGCCACAGCCGATGTTCGGCTGGCAGTCGCCGCGATAGCCGCGCCCCGACACGTCGATGCGCCCGTCGGCCGAGATCGTCAGGCCGCCGCTGAGCTCGACCCACAAGCCGCTGTCGGACTGGTTCGGCAGGTTCAGGCGATGGGTCAGCACAGCGCCGTCGTCGATCAGCAGCGACACGCCGCTCAGCCGATCGGCGAGCGCGACGCGCGACGCGCCGAGGAGCTCGAGCCGCACGGGCAGGTTGTAATAGGCGCGGAGCTCGGCGCCGTTCATGCTTGCGACGCTGCCGTCGGAGGCTTGGAAGACGAGCACCTCGGCGGTGTTCGAGACGATCGTGTAGCGCGTCAGGCCGCTGTTGAAGACGACGTCGGCGCCGACATAGGCGTTGGGGATCCAGCCGGCGCCGCTGACGGCGACGCGGTCGCTCGAGGCGCTGGTCACGACGCGCAGGCCGACCTCGGGCCACGGTGCCGTCTCGTTGACGTGAATGATGTCTCCGTTATCGACGACAAGGCGATGCACGCCCGTCACCGGCGCCAGGAACAAGGTGCCGGGACCGCCGGCGCTCGCGCTCGAGGCGCCGCCGTGCACGTCGATGGCGTCGACGTCGAACGCGCTCGCCGCGTCGTCCCAGGTGAGCGAGACGCGTCCACCGCCACCGCCGCTACCGCCGCTCGAGGCTTGACTGCCGCCGACCGCCGAGATTCCACCGCCGCCGCCGAGCGTCTGCACCGCGATCAGCAGCGAGCCGCCCGCTCCGCCGGAGCCGTTTTGGGCGGCGTTCGCCATGCCCGCTTGCCCGTCCGCGCGGATCGCTCCGGCGATGTCGAGCGTCCCCGCGTCGATCTTCACGCGCCCGCCGCCGCGCCCGCCTGGCTCGCCGCCGCCCCGGCCGTAGCCGCCGCCGGCGCCGAGCGTTGTCGGCGCGAGCGGATCACCGTAGACGAACCCGGGCGAAACGCCTCCGCCGAGGCCGGCGTGAGAGCCACCGGAGTACTGACCGGCGCCGGGCTGCGCGAAACCGAGGGTCTGCGCGCCAGCGCCGCACGACGGATTTCCCGCGCCGCAGTCGCCGAGGTAGCCGCGCGCGCTGACATCGATCGCGGTGTCCGCGGCGATGCTGAGCACGTCGGCGACGCTGACCTCGAGGCCGGGCTCGATGCCGCTCGCGCCCGCGGGCGGATGGGTCAAGACGGCGCCCGTCGTCAGCGCGAGGTCGTCGACCGAGACCGCATCCAGGCAAGCGACGCGCGCATTGCCGCGGAGCTCGAGCGCGCCCGCGAGATGGTGCTCGGCGTGGATCAATGCGCCCACGGTGACGCCGCCGAGGGTCGGGGGCGAGAGCTCGAGCGAGCTCTCGGAGTTGCCGGTCACGGTGAAGCGCGTGCCGCCGATCACCACCGCGACGCCGACGAGGCTGTCGGCGATCCAGGGTGTGCCGTCGACCTCGACCGTGGACGCCGTCTTGGCGAGCACCGCCGCGAACCCGAGCTCGACCCAGGGCGCGGTCTCGTTGCGGTTGATAGCGCCGCCGTTGTCGACAATGAGCCGGTCGCTCGGGCCGTCGAGCCACACCGTGCCGGGGCCGGCGCGCGCCGCGTCGTCGACTCCACCGCCGCCATGAGCGGTCGCGCGTGCGAGGTCGAAGCCCGCCAGCGTCGTGTACACAAGCGCGACGCGCCCGCCGCCTCCACCCGATCCGCCGGCCGGCGCGGAGTCGCCGCCGTTCGCGTCGATCGTGCCGCCGCCCGCGAGCGTCGTCGCGCTGATGAAGATCGATCCGCCCGCCCCGCCCGAGCCGTTGCGCTGCATCTGATCCAAGCCGTCGGCTCCCGTCGCGCGGACAGCACCTTCGACCTCGAGCCGTCGGACGATGAGCCGCACGCGCCCGCCGCCGTCGCCGCCAGGCTCGCCACCGCCGCTGCCGTAGCCGCCGCCGCCGCCGAACGTGACCGGCGCCAGCGGATCGCCGAAGACGCGGCCGCTGTCTCTAGCGCCGAGGCCGCCGTGCGATCCACCTGCACCCGGGCGCGCCCCAAAGCCCATGTCGCGGCGCTCGTCGATCGATTGCCCGCCAGCGCCGCAGCTCGCCGAACCCGGCGAGCAGTCGCCGTAGTAGCCGCGGCCGGTGACGTCGATCGCCGCCGCCGGTCCGATGTGCACCAGGTCGGCGATCACTGTGAGCCCGCCCGACGCGCCGTGCGTGTCGACGCTGGTCAGGACCGAGCTGCCTTCGAGCCGGAGCTCTTTCACCGCGAGCGGTGTCGCGAGCGCGAGCTGCGTCGTGCCGGAGAGCGTCAGGTTCACGTCGAGGGTGAACGTCGTGTCCGAGAGGTCGAAGCCGAGCGCGCGTCCATCGCCGGAGCCGAAGCCGCTGTCGTCGATCGACAGCGTGCCGACCTGATTGCCGAGCTCGTGGTACACGGTGCCGGCGGTGCCGCGCGTTCCGGATGTGCCCGGCCACGTGGTCACCCGCGCGAGGTCGAATTCGCCGCTGGTGTGCTCGATCGCGATGCGCCCGCCGCCGCCCGCCGCACCACCGGAAGGAGCCGAGGCGCCGCCGTTCGCGCTGATGACGCCGGCGCCGGCAAGGCTGCCGCTGGTGATCCACACCGCGCCGCCCGCGCCGCCCGAGCCGTTGCGTTGGATCTGATCGAGGCCGTCGCCGCCGTCGGCGGAGATACGGCCGTCGTTGACCAGCGCGCCGAGCACCAGGCGGATCGCACCGCCGCCGTCGCCGCCCGGCTCGCCACCGCCGCTGCCGTAGCCGCCACCCGCGCCGAGCGTGACCGGGTGCTGTACGTCGCCGTAGGTCGGGTTCGGCTCCGCGCCGCCGCCGACGCCGCCGTGGGATCCACCGGAGAGGGGGCGCGCACCGCCGAGCGGCGTATTGCCCAACCAGAAACCACCAGCGCCGCAGCTGGCAGAGCCCGGGTGGCAGTCGCCGAAGTAGCCGCGCGCGTCGGCGTCGACCGCCGCGTCGGGGCCGATCTCGAGGCGATCGGCGTCGAGGCTGAGACCGTGCTCGGCGGCGAGGTCGGTCTCGAGGGGCGAGATGCGCGCCTCCTGCTCGAGGCGCACGACGTCGGCCACCACCGGCGCGGTGAAGATCACGTGGGCGGTGCCGCGCACGATCAGATCGGGCAGCGTGATCGGCGTCGCGGACGGCGCGAAGCCGAGGCAGCGATCGTCGAGCCCACCGCTGCGGCGTGCGTCGTCGATGACGATCACCCGTGCGCCGGCGACGTCACGGTAGACGGTACCGGCGCCGCCCTTGCCGGCGGTGCTCGTCGGGCCCGGCAAGGCGCGCACGAGATCGAGGTCGATGTCGCCCGCGTCGTCGAGCTCGAGGGCGATGCGCCCGCCGCCGCCAGCGCCGGAACCGTTCACGGCGTGGGTGCCGCCGTTCGCCTCGATGCGCCCGACGCCGTCGAGCGAGCCGGCGATGATCCAGATCGATCCGCCGGCGCCGCCGCCGCCATTCTGCAGGATGTTCGCCACGCCGTTGGCGCCGTTGGCCTTGATCACGCCGTCGAGCACGATCGCGTCGGCGACGAGCTTGATGCGCCCGCCGCCATCGCCGCCCGGCTCGCCGCCGCCGCTGCCGTAGTTGCCACCCATGCCGAGCTCGGTGGGATGGAACCAGTCGCCGTAGGTGGGGCTCTCGCCGAGGCCACCGCCGCCGCCGTGCGAGCCGCCACCAAGAGTCACACGCGGCACCGGCACGTTGCCCGGCCCGAACGGCCCGGCGCCGCAGCTCGGCGAGCCCGGCGCACAGTCGCCGAGGTAGCCCCTGCCGCTGACGTCGATGACCCCGCTCGGCGAGACGTCGACGCGCTCGCAGGTGATGTCGATGCCGACGGCATCGCTCGCGACGGTCGCGTCGCTGTGGGTGAGCACACCTTGTCGCCCGATGCGCACCTTGCCGAAGGTGTGCGCGCCGTCGATCGCGACGGTGCCGCGGCGCACGAGCAGGTCCTTGCCGTCGTAGGTCGTGTCGTCAGCGGCGATCTTCGCAACGCCGCGCGCGACGAGGTCGACGCCGGCGAAGACGAGGCTCGCCGAGGCGGTCGCGGTGCCTTCGCCATAGTCGTAGGCGGTGACCTCGAGCGCGAGCACGCCGTCGGCATCCGACGAAGGCATGGTGATCTCGATCGCGTACGGCGGGTCCTCGGTCGTCGCGACCAGCTCGCCGTCGAGGCGTACCTCGACCTTCCAGACCGCGTGGTCGTCCTCGGCGCGCACCGCCACCAGCACGGGCGAGTCGGCCGCGACCCACTCGAAGGGCGACGGCTCGAGCAGGGTCACCGTCGGCGGGATGGTGTCGACGACCGGCACGACCGCGAACTCGAGCGGCGCCATCTGGCCGACGTTGCCGCCGAAGTCGAGCGCCTCGGCGCCGATGGTCATGGTCGTCGGGGCCGTGACGTTGGTGGTGCGCACCGTCGCGCGATACGGCGGACGCGTGCCGCGCGCGATCTCGACGTCGTCGCGCAGGATGGACACGCGCTTGACGCCGATGTCGTCGCTCGCAGCGACCTCGAGCTCGATGACGGTGCCCTCTTCGACGAAGTCGCCGCCGAGCGGGCGCACGGGCATGACGGTCGGCGGGATGCCGAGCCCGTCCTGCTCGCGGCTGTGCTCGCCGATGTGGAGCTGGCTATTGTAGCTGTCGGCGAGGAAGAAGTAGCGCTCGTCGGCGACGAGGCCCGCCTGGAAGAAGGCGTCGTAGTCGATGCTGCCGAGCGTCGTCAGCGTGCCGGGCGTGCGCTTGGGCGAGAGCAGCGCGACGACGCCCGAGCCCGACTCGGTCGCGAGCACGAGGTCGCCCGCTTCGATGGCGAAGTCGCTGATGCCGAAGTCGATCGAGCTCGCGGCCCAGGTCGCGCCGTTCTGCAGGACGATGCGCGACGCGCCACTCGCGCCGCGCCCTGCGACGACGACGCCGCCGCGCATGCCGATGTGCGTGGGGAGCGTTCCGCCGGGTTCGAGATCGAGCTCCTGCACGAAGCCGCCGCCGATCACGCGCCAGGTGAGGAGGTGCGCGTCGAGGCGCACGGCGGCGACGCGATCGAGGTCGCTCCTCACTGCGACGAAGCCCGACGTCGCCTGCTGCGTGCCGCTGATGCGGTCGTCCTTGCTGTCGCCGTCGGCGTCGGCGAGCCCGATGCCGGGAACGTCCGCGTCGATGATGACGAGCCCTTCGCTCGTCGCCGCGACGACGTCGCCCGCGACGAGCGTCACGCCGAGCACCGCGCCGGGGACCGGCACCTGCGCCGTCAGCACCGGATCGAGCGGGTCGGCGATGTCGATGATCGCGACGCCGCCGAGGCCGAGCGCGGCGACAAGGGCTGTCCCCTCGACGATCATGTCGCTCGGCGGGGTCGTCAGCGCGAGATCCCTCACGACGACCGGCGTGTCGATCACCGACACGTCGACGACGCGCACGCCCCAGGGGCCGCCGACGTAGACGGTGCCGTCGGTCAGCGCGATCGCGCTCGGCTGGCCGCCGAGCAGCAGGCTCGCGACCTTGCCGGGCGTGAAGGTCGCCAGCGCGAGCGTGCTGGTCGCTGACAGCCCGACGTTCGTCGCGGTGATGACCGCGTCCCCGACGTAGCTCTGATCGGCGGTGAAGCGCCCGTCCGGCGTTATGGTGCCTGCGGCCGGCGGCTCGACGGTCCAGGTCGTGCCGCGCGCGGCGGTGGTGAGGTCGCTGGTGGTGCCGTCGGCGTGCGCGCCGAGCACCTTCAGCTGCAGGATCGCCGGGCCCTGGAACGTGTCGCTGAACAGGTCAGCGCGCACCGGGAACGCCTTCAGAGCGGTGACCGGGCCGCTCGCGCTGACGCTGTTCGCGTCGTTCGGATCGGTGCCGTCGCGCAGCTCGTCGCCATCGGCCACGCCGTCGCCGTCGCTGTCGGCCGAGCGCGGGCTCGTGCCGAGGCGCGCCTCCTGCCACATCGCGAGCCCGTCGCCGTCGGCGTCGTCGTACGCGTCGGCGGCGCTGCTCGAGTCGTAGCCCCACTGGTCCTCGTACTCGTCGGGCGCGGAGTCGTGGTCGGCGTCCTGGAAGACCTCGATGATGCCGAAGTCGGTGACCGACTCGGGCACCATGATCAGCTCGACCGAATCGCCGACCGAGAGCACCGGCACGTCGACCTCGGTCTCGACCCCTTCGGTCTTGGAAGCGGCTGAGAGCGGGTCGGTCTGCATCGCGACCTCGACGCCGTCGCCAACGCCGTCCCCGTCGGAGTCGAAGATCGCCGGGCCGGTGCCCGCGAGCGTCTCCTGATCGCCGGTGAGCCCGTCGCCATCGAGGTCGGGCACGAGCCGGTTCGGGTCGGTCGCCGCCTTGTCGTGCGCGGGATCGCAGCGCGTCACCTCGGCGCGGTCGTCGGCCCCGTCGCCGTCGCTGTCGGCGTTGCGCGGGTCCGAGCCGGTGCTGCAGCGCTGCCCCGCGACGAAGTAGCCGAAGACCTCTTCGCCGTCGGAGAGCCCGTCGCCGTCGGTGTCGGCGATGTCCTTGTCGGTGCGGGAGACGGCCTCGCGATCGTCGAACACGCCGTCGCCGTCGGTGTCGCGCTTGTCCTTGGGGTCGGTGCCGTTGTCGATCTCGACCTTGTCGCTGACGCCGTCGCCGTCGCTGTCGGCGAGCAGCGGATCGGTCCGGCGCGTGACCTCGTCGCCGTCGCTGAGGCCGTCACCGTCCGTATCAGCGAAGCGCGCCGAGGTCGTCGTCTCGACGCCGTCGCCAAGGCCGTCGGCGTCGCTGTCGGCGACGTTGCCGAGCGTGCCGAGCGCGTCTTCCTCGGCGTGGCTGAGGCCGTCGCTGTCGGGATCGGCGTTCGCGTTGTTCGCAGCGTCGGGGTCGAGGTCCACCGCGAGCTCATACGCATCCGACAAGCCGTCGCCGTCGCGGTCGTCGAAGTGCACGACCCACGTCTCGTCGGTCGTTTGTCCTGTCGCGGTCGTCGCGCGGAACGTGAAGAGCACGTCGCCGCCGCCGGCGATCGCGCTGGCGCTGTCAGGGGTCCAGCGCGCGACGCCGTTGCCGAACGTCGCGCTGGCGGGCGCCTGCTCGAGCGTGACGGTCACCGGGTCGAGGCTCACGAAGCTCGGGGTCAGCGTGATCTCGTCGCCGCCGACCGTTGCCTCGACCGTGCGGGCGAAGGGGATCAACGTCGACTCAGCCGACGGCAGCGCGTCGGCGCCGCGCACGTCGAGCGTGAACGTCTGGCGCACCTGTCCGCACGCGAGCACGACGTCGACGAGCTGCGGGCCGAGGTTCGCCTCGGTCGGTGTCCAGACGAGCGCGTCACCTGCGAACGCGAGCCCGGGCGGCCCCGCGAGCACAGTGTCGGTGGCGCAACCGTTCGGCTCGCCCGCGCCATCCCTTAAGGGATAGCGCCACTCGCTGCCGACGCGCGCGAACAACGGCGGCATCGATCCGACGAGCAGACCGGCGTTCAGCTCGACCGGCGCCTCGCTCTTTGCGGTCGCGCCTTCGTCATCGATCAGCTCGACGACGACCTTGGCCTCGCGCTCGAACGGACCCGCGAAGGCGTCGGTGTCGGGCACCCGCGCGCGCCGATCGGCGATCAACGTCGCACGGTTCAGCGGCGCATGGATGGTCGTGTTCGCGAGCGTCGTGCCGTCCGCGACGAGCGTCACGCGATAGACCGCGGCGCCCTCGGCCGGCAGCCAGCTCACTTCGACGGGCAGCTCGCCCGCCGCGGTCACGTCGAGGTAACGCGCGCGCACGAGCCGCGGCGCGTCGCGGTCGACCTCGGGCGGCAAGCCAAAGGTGTAGACGCCGGCCGACTGAGCGAAGCTCGTGCCCGCGCCGGAGAAGATCACTGCCTGGATCCGGTAGCGGCCGAGCGGCACCAGCTCGGCGTCGACGTCGAGCGCCTGCTCGCCGCGGAAGGCCGCGGTCGCGAGGTCGATCGGCGGCCCGCCCGCGTCGGGCAGCGCGAGGAACTGCACGCGCGCATCGCTCGTGCCGCCGCTACCGGTCCAGGCGATCTGCAAGGCGCCGGTCTCGTCGTCGGCGACGAACGGCTCGTCGAAGGCGAGCGCCGGCACGGGCGGCACGATCGCCGCGGTGATGCGGCTCAGCGTCTCGACGCTGTTGTCGCTGGTGACGGTGTAGGTGCCGGGCTCGGCGTTGTAGACGACCCAGCTTGCGGTGAGCCCGTCGAGCCCTTCGTAGTAGTCGACGCCGCGGCGGTTCGCGCGGGCGTCGGGGTTGTCGACCGGCCCGACGACGGTGCCGTCGGGGAGCGTGAGCCGGCCGATGAACGGGCCCGGTTTTTTCGTCGCGACGATGTCGAGCACGGCCGTCGGCTCGAGCAGCTCGAAGCTCAGCGGGTCGCCAGTGTAGGCCGCGATCACCGGCGTGTCCTCGCTCACGCCGATGCCGGGTGCGGTCGGGATCGACGAGACGCGTGTGCTCGGGTGAGGCCCGGCGATCACGACAGTGTCGCCGGCGCTCGAGTGCATCCAGATCGACGCGCCGTCGTTGGCGGTGTCATTGACGTATGAAAGCGTCCAGTTGTACGGCGGGATGTAGAACTCGATCGCCGCGCGGAACTCCAGGTCGCCGCTCGGATGCGCGTAGGTGACCGCGAAGTTCCCGCCGGCGAGCGTGGTCGAGGCGTTGAAGCGCGTCTTCGGGATCTTGATCGTACCCGAGCCGACCGCGGTCGCCTTGATGTTGGCCGGGTTGAAGGCGCTTTGAGCGATCGAGCCGACGAGCGAGCCGCTGATGAACGATTCGGTCTTCGAGATCAGCGGGAAGGTGTAGCTGACGTCGCCATTGATCTTGAACATGAAGGACGGCTCGAGCGCCAACGTGATGCCGCCTGTGTATTGCACACCCGCCTTCTCAGTCGTGTTCGGGGTGAAGCCGCCGTCGTAACTCCAGCTACCGCCGGACTTGAGCTTCAAGACGTCGAAGGTGCCGTTCACGCTGAAGGCGAGCGGATAGGGCGTGAGCGTGCCGACGACGAGGCCGGTCATGAGCGAGAACGTCTGGCCGAACGCCTTGACCTCGGGGCCGAGCGCCAGGCCGACGGAGCCTTCGAACGTCGTGACGTCGGTGTCGGCGACCGGCCAGCCGCTCGCGCTGTACTTGAAGCCGAGCATGGTCAGGTACACCGGCCCGACCGGGGTCGCCGGGAAGATCGGGATGCCGGGGATGGCGACGGGTCCGATCGCCTCGCTGGCAAAGCTGGCGGTGAGGCCGGCGGAGAAGAAGCCATCGCCGATCTCGACCGTCGTGAGCATGCCGATCGAGCGCTTGGCGAACTCCATCTCCCAGCCGAGCTCGCCGATGAAGCGCTGCTTCTGGTAGCCGAGCTTGAGGCGCGTCAGGTTGAAGAGGCCCTTGACGATCGACACCTGCTTCTTCAGCTCGATCGAGCCGTTGGGTCGGATGTCGTCGCGCGTCAGCTCGAGCCCGTCGAGGGTCGCCTCGATCGAGGTCGAGCGCGTCCGCTTGGACTCGACGACCTCGCGCTCCGATGGCTTGCACGGCGGCTCGTAGTACGTGCGGCCGGCCGTCGAGTAGGTGTCGACGGCCTTCGGGCAGACCTCCTCGTAGTAGCTGTCCATGCTCGAGTCCTTGAACGGCAACGGGATCGGCGTCTTGATCGCGATGCCGTTCGGCAGGAACGAGAACTCGTTGTACTTCAGGCCGATCGCCAGGATGCTGAGCATCGCGCCCTTGTCGAGCGAGGTCGGCAGGATCGTCAGCGACATCGTGCCCGTCGGCGAAAGCACCCAGGTGCCTTGCGCGACCGGCGTCATCTTCTTGCCGACGATCGGCCAGCCGACCTCCATCTGGAGGATGCCGGAGGCGCTTGAGCGCGCGCCGGCCGCGTCGGCGATGACACTTGTGCCGACGACCTGCAGGAACAGGTCGCCCGCGTCGGGGGTCGCGCCGGTGTTCGCGGACGAGGTCGTCGGCGCCGTGCCCGAGCCCTTCATGCCCATGCGCACGTTGCCCTCGATGAGGAAGCGCTTGTCGGCGGGCGGACCCTGCGCCGTCATCGTGTCGCCGCAGATGCGCACCACGCCGACGTCGACGCAGCTCTTGACCTCTACGATGCGCGACTCGCTGCCCTTGCAGGTCTTGCTGCTCGACTTCGCGGTAATGACGAACTTGCCCTCCATCGCGAACGCCACGGTGAAGTTCGGGCCGCTGCCGGCCTTGGGGTCCGGGGCCGAGCGCGTCCAGGTGATAGCGCCGTCGCTCTTGCCGTTGTCGAGGCAGCGCGCCGAGAAGGCGACGCTGTCGCCCTTCTTGATGAAGACGTGCGCCTCGACCGGCTTGGTGATCTGCAGTGGGAACTCCTCGCACACGACCTCGATCTTCCGCCGCGGCGGCTTGGGCGGCGGCGGGTTGTCGGGCTTCGGATTCGGCGCCGGCGGCGCTTTGCAGCCGCCGATGTTCTGCACGACGAACTTGTCGGGAATGCCGTCCTCGTCGGCGTCCTCGGGGCACGCCGTCGGCGTGTCGGTGCCCTCGATGAAGCACTTGCACTTGCTCGGCTTACCCTTCTTGCCGGGCTTGCCTTTCGTCGTCGTGATCACCGTCTGTCCGGTCGCGGTGCACGACGGGTCCGGTACCGGCGGCGACACCTTGTGCCAGGCGCCGACGCGGATGCCCGAGCCCGGCTCGCTAACGACGCGCGTGCCGTCCTCGGACACGATGCCGCGGCCAATCGGCACGAACTTCGTCAGGAAGTGATCGTAGGACCACATCGTCAGCGCCGCGCCCGGCCGCTCGCCGCCGGAGTTTGGCATGTCGAGCGGCAACGGTGGCTCGAAGCGCGTGCCGCCCGGCTGCAGCGCCAGCACCTCGCGCGAGAAGAAGCCGTCGGGCAATGACATCGGCGCCCGCGTCTCGGGGATCGCCAGGAGCGCGAGCTTCCTCGCCGACTCGGGCACGCCGCCGGGCCAGGTGATCTTCGTGCCCACCGGCACGCGCACGCGCACCGGACCGTTGCCGGCGATCACCTCGCGCTCGAGCACGATCTCCTGCGTGACGACGCCGTTGGCGTCGAGCTGCGGCGCGACCCCTTCGGGCAGTCGCGGGATCCAGAAGACGCCGACGTCGTTGTCCTGTCCCGGCAACACGCTGGCGACCTGGTCGAGGCGCACGTAACGCTTGCCTTCCGGGAGCGTGGTGCCGTCAAAGCGCAGGTGCTGCTGGTGCGGGCCCTCGGGCTCGGCGATGGCGGGCGCGTAGGTGACCGCGAAGTGGCCGCGCTCGTCGGTCGTGACGGTGTTGCCCTGCGTCGTGTTGGCGTACTCGCTGCCGGGCACGAGCAGTGTCACCGACAGGCCGACGACCGGGATGCGGTTCTCGTCGTAGACGACGCCGCTGAGCATGGTGGTGCCCGGCATGCGCGCGAAGCCCTCGGCCTTGAAGACGACGGGGAAGCCGACATCGCCGGCGAGCGAGGCGTGCACCTCGACCTGATCGTAGTCGCTCGCGCCGAGCCACCAGGTCGCGCGCGCATAGCCGTCCGCGTCGCTGATGCTGACGCGCGCGCGGGTTCCGCGGATCGGCGCGGCGAAGCTGTCGCGCGCGAGCGAGCCGTCGCCGGTGACGACCGACCAGTTGATCGTCGCCCCGGCGAGCGGGCGACCGGCGCTGGTGTAGGCGCGCACGACCAGGGTCTCGGGCACGACCTCGCCGACGAAGCCAACGAGCTTGTCGGCCGACGCGAGGTGCAGGCGCCCGCCGTCGACGAAGCCGTCGCTCTGCAGGATCGGGAAGTCGTAGCGGTCGGAGACGTTGCCGAGCGCATCGGTCAGCGTCACGCTGATTTCGTTCGAGCGGTTCGCGACGAGCGGCACGGACAGCCACACGCGGCCGGCCTTGTCGGCGGTGACCTCGTGGTCGCGCGCGCCTTCGGACTGTGCCGGGTTCGTGACGTGCACGACCGTTCCGGGCTCGACGAGGGCGGTCCAGGTCTGGTCGCGCTGGTTCGTCTCGGAGTGGTAGCCCAGCAGGTCGGGTCGGGCCGGCGGCTGATTGTCGATCGCCACGTGCACCGGCACGACCACGCTCAGGCCGCGATAGCGCACGGTGATCTCGGTGCGCGCCTGGACCGTGTCGCCCGCGGGCAGGACGCGCCCGCTCGCATCGACCGTCGCGACCGCGTTGTCGGCGACCTCGAAGGTGACGCCGTCTGTCAGGGTCTTGCTGCCCGGGGCGTCGTAGAAGCCGGTCACGGTGAGCTGTAGCGGCACGGTGTCCGACTCGATCGAAGCGACCGCGGGCCGCACGATGAACCCGGTGATCGGGGCGTCGATGTTCGCCATGACCGACACGCTGCCGGCGTTGCCGCCGTTGTCGACGCCCGTGACAGTGAAAAGGTGGTCGCCGACCGCGAGGCCGGCGATTGTCGCCTCGAAGTGCTCGCCGTCAAGCGTCGCAGAGACGCCGTCAACCGTGACGCTCGCGACCTTCGAGGTCTGGTGGCCCTTCACCTTCGGATCGACGATGCGACCGGAGACCGTCACCGGCGACTCGACGCTCGCCCCCGGGGTGGGGGACTCGATGGTGATCTCGGGCGCCGTCGTGTCCGGCTTCGGGTCGTCGCCGCAGGCGGCGATGAGCATGTTGAGAGCGAGCAACGCGCGACGTGCGGAGAGCGGCGTCAGGGTCATGACGACCTCGATGTGGCGGGATCAGCGGGGGGCTGCGGGAACCGGAATTGGGTAAGAGCATACACGTCGAGGAGGTCCAGATCGAGGGCCCCGTCGATGATCGACGCACTGCGTCGGGCGCCCCGGCAAGATGTGGGCTACGACTGGCCCAGCAACGTGCGGCAGCTCGAGAACGTGTGTCACTGCCTCGGGGGTGCGCTCGTCTGCGGCGGGCGCGAGGGTGTCGTGAGAGTATAGGAAAAACAAGGCACCGGCGCCGGGTACGAGGGGCACACAGTCGCACATACTGGGCTGCGAGGACTCCTGGCGACGCACCTTTCGAGGG
>Ga0105046_10010299_pt1 | contig 14567 bp, 12 predicted proteins | sample MAT03_FD_78385 | JGI IMG/M metagenome (GOLD analysis project Ga0105046, IMG submission 78385) | Freshwater microbial communities from Lake Fryxell liftoff mats and glacier meltwater in Antarctica - MAT-03 (megahit assembly) | ecosystem: Environmental > Aquatic > Freshwater > Ice > Liftoff... | reverse complement strand
GGTCGACACCACGGCGGCGGCACTGATGTTCCAGGCGATCGCGCTCGGTCTCGTCCTCGCCGATGTCGACCCTGAGGGTGCACCCACGGCCGACGCCTGGGAGGCCCTGGTGGGTCGGCTGCTCGACGCCGTCCTCGTGTACGATTGATCGCCTCCACCGCATCACGGTGCCCGATCGCAGGCGTCCGATCGCCGCCGACCGGCCGACCTGCAGTCAGTCCGTACTGGTGGAGGACACCCAGGCGTCGTACATGCGGGCGTACGGCCCGTCGACGGCCACCAGATCGCTGTGCGACCCATCCTGGACGAGCCGGCCGTGTTCGAGCACGAGCACACGATCGGCCCGCGCTGCAGTCGACAGCCGATGGGCGATCGAGATCGTCGTGCGCCCGGCGGCCAGCTTGTCGAGCGCCCGGGTGAGCCGCACTTCGGTGAGCGCGTCGACCGACGAGGTCGCTTCGTCGAGCACCAGCACGTCGGGGTCGACCAGCGATGCGCGTACGAGCGCCACCAGTTGACGTTCGCCGGCCGACAGAGCAGCGCCGCGTTGGCCGACCTCGGTGTCGAGCCCATCGGGTAGGCTCTCGAGCCAATCGCCGAGGTCGAGGGCGTACACAGCCCGCTCGATGTCAGCGAGCGACAGGCCCGGGCGGGCGAAGCCGAGGTTGTTCGCGACGCTGCCGTCGAACAGGAACGGCTCCTGGGGCACCACGACGAGTCGGGTGCGCAGCTCGGCGTTCGACACCTGCGTCAGTGCCACGCCGCCGATCTTCACCACACCAGCGGTGGGATCTGCGAGGCGGGCGACGAGACGGCCCAGCGTGGTCTTTCCGGAACCGGTCTCACCCACCATCGCCACCTGTTGACCGGCGGGAATGTGCGCGTTCACATCGATGAGCACCGGCGGTTCGTCGTCATCGGTACGCGAGCGGTAGGCGAACGTGACGTGCTGGATGTCGACATCGAGCACGCCGTCGGGGATGTGCAGCGGATGCATCGGCTCGGGAGGACCCGCAGGGATCTCGAGGATGCCGAGGACGCGACGCAGACCTGCCACGGCGGTCTGGGTCTGGTCGATCACCTCGGTGAACTGAGCGATCGGTTCGAGGAACCGGTACGTGAGGAACACGAATCCGATGAGTGCACCGGCAGTGAGTCCGCTGTCGGGGCCGCGGAGCAGACCGACGGTCACCACCGACGACACGGTGAGCACGCTGAACACCTCGCCCGACGGGAACAGGAACGCACTGATGGTGCCGGCACGGATGAACGAGTTCGAGCGGCGGTGGCTGTGTCGCTTGGTGATCGCCGCGTACTGGGTGCCGGCGTCATAGGTGCGAAGTGTCTCGGCCCCCGAGATCACCTCGCTGATGCTGGTGAGCACCTCTGCGTTGTCGACCCGGGCCCGCTCGTAGGCGCGCACGAGGTATCGCTGCACGCGATGGAGCACGAACCCCAGCGGGGCAGCGACCACGAAGGCCACCAGGGCGAGGATCCAGTCGTACGCGAGCATCACGCTCGCAACCATCAGCATCAGCGTGCCCTCGAGCAGCCAGGCGAGCGCGCCCCACGAGAAGAACTGCGCCAGTGTCTCGACGTCGCCCGTCACGCGGGCCACGAGCGATCCCTTCTTCTCCTCGTTGTGGTCGGCGATGCTCAGCCGATGGATGTGCTCGAACAGACGCACCCGCAAGGTGTACAGCGCTTCCTCACTGCGTGTGCCGAGGCGCTTCACTGCGGTGCGCTGGCACACGGTGCCGATCACCACTGCGACGAGCGCGATGAGCGCGAACACGGTGATGAGACCCACACGGACCTCGCCGTCCTCGAACCCCTTGTCGACCGACTGCTGCACCAGGATCGGCATCGCCAGTCGACCTGCCGCTCCCACCATCGCGAGTGCGAGCGTGACCCCGAATCCGGTCTTCAGCGCCGGCGCCTCCCGCACCCCCTTGCCGATCGTCTCGACAGCGGTCCAGCGACCGAGCGGTTCGCCGACGATGTGCATTCCGGCGGTCATGGTGTCACCGTCGCATCGCCGGCAACCGTGGCGGGCGACGCCAGCGTGGACGGATCGACCTGATCGAGCTGATCGAGCTCGGCCCGGTCGTGCTCGAAGGCCTGCATCAGTTCGGCGTACTGCTCGCTGGCGGCCATCAGTTCGTCGTGTGTGCCGTGGGCCACCACCCTGCCGTCGGCCAGGTACAGCACCTCGTCCGCGAGCGCGATGGTGGACGGCCGCGACGCGACGGCGATCACCGTGGTGTCGTGCAGCGTCGCCCGCAGGTTCGCCAGCACCCGCGCCTCGGTGGTGGGATCGAGCGCCGAGGTGGTGTCGTCGAGCAGGAGCAGATCGGGTCGGCGCACCAGGGCGCGAGCGAGAGCGATGCGCTGGCGTTGGCCACCCGACAGGCCCACACCGCGCTCACCGACGACCGTGTCGAGACCCTCGGGCAACTCGTCGACGAAACCGGCCTCCGCGGTCGCGAGCGCGGTGCGAACCGCGTCGTCGTCGATCGCCGCGCCGAGCGTGACGTTGTCGCGTACCGAGCCTGCGAACAAGAACGGCTCCTGGAACACCATGGCGATGAACCCGCTCGGCACCGTGATCGAACCGGCCGACAGCTCGACGAGGCCGGCGATGGCATGCACCAGCGTGGTCTTGCCAGCGCCGGTCGCGCCGACGACTGCCACGGTGCGTCCCGGTGCCACGTGCGCGTCGACGCCCCGCAGGACATCACGTTCGCCGTCGTGGCTTGCCACCACGCCGGCCAGGTCGACGGCGTTGCCGGGTCGACGGTGCAGCGAGGCGGCAGGATCGTGCTCGATCGGTTCGTCGAGGAGCTGACGCAGGCGAGACCACCCGGCCTGCGATCGCGGCAGCTCGCTGAACGCGTAGCCGATGATCCGCAGCGGGAAGACCATGAGCGTGAAGAGGTAGATGAAACTCGTCAGCTCGCCGACGGTGAGCTCGCCTGCGCGAACCCGGTAGGCGCCACCGATGAGCAGGCCGACGTTGACCATGTTGGGGATGCCGTCGAGCAGTGCTTCGAAGGCGCTGCGCAGACGCACCGTCTCGATTCGCGCCTGACGCAGCCGAGAAGCGATCACGGAGAGACGCTCGGTCTCGCGACGCTCGGCGCCGAAGGCCTTCACCACGTGCACGCCGTCGAAGCTCTCGTGTACGGCCGAGCTGAGCTTGCCGAGCTCGACCTGTGCGGCGTCGAAGTACCGGTCGACGCGACGTTGGTAGAAGATGTTGAGGCCCAGCATCGCCGGGAACACGAGCACGCCGGCAAGGCCCAGTACCGGGTCGGTGCTGATCAGCCAGACGGCTGAGAGCACGAGCATCACCACGACCCCGCTGGCGAACGGCAACGGCTGCAGCACCGCGGTCGCCGCCTCGGTGTCGACGCCCGCCCTGGTGATCAGGTCACCGGTGCTCTGACGGCGATGCCACGGCGCAGGCTGTTCGACCACACGATCGATCACATCGCCCGTGAGCTTCTCGGCGATCCGCCAACCGGTACGCCCCGCCCACGTACGCCGCACCACCACGCCGGCCCCGCGGACGATGCCGACGAGGATGAGGGCACCGAGCACGGCCACCACCGTGCCGGTGCCCACCGTGCCGTCCACGAACCGCGGGCGGATGACCTGATCAATGATCCGGCCGACGATCTCGGCCGACAGCACGGTGCACGCTGCGAACACCGACGCGCCGGCGACCGCGATCGCGAACAGCCGCCGGTGACCCCTGAGGAGTTGCCGCAGCAGCGCGAACGCAGCGCGGAACGTACCCTTCGAGCCGGACGGGGGCGCGGCGAGATCGGCAGCGACGGACATGTGCGTCATGTCTACCACCGGCCCCCAGTCGGACATCCGGTCGATTTCCTCCGTACCCTGTGCTCCGTGATCGCCGGCATCGTGGCCTCTTCGACCGACAGTGCTCATCTCGGCTCCCGGTTCGACTCGCAGTTCGACTCGCGCTTCGATGTCGCACTCGTCGTCCTACGGGTGATCTTCGGGCTGTTCCTCGCCTACCACGGCTACAACAAGCTGAAGGGTGGCATCGGGGGCACGGTCGGGTGGTTCCGTTCGATCGGGTTCAAGTGGCCCGCGCTGCAGGCGCGACTCGCCGCTGGTACCGAGATCGGTGCCGGCCTGCTCATGGCCGCCGGTCTCCTCACCCCGCTCGCTGCCGCCGGCATGATCGGCGTGATGGTCGTTGCGATCGTCGTCGCCCACTGGAAGGTGGGCTTCTTCATCTTCCTGCCCGATCAGGGGTGGGAGTACTGCGCATCGATCGCGGTCACCGCCTGGGTGATCGCCACCGTCGGACCCGGTCGGTTCTCACTCGATCGGGCATTCGATCTGGAATGGTCGGGCTGGTGGGGCGCAGCCATCGCCGCCGCGCTCGGCATCGGGGGCGCCGTCGTCCAACTGCTCGTCTGCTACCGACCGCCGGCCCCGGCCGCCTCCCCCCAGGAGATCTGATGACCATCACCGAGACCACACCCGACCTGCCCGCCCAGGGCCCGCGACCGTCGACGACCCGGTCGGCCATCGCTGTGCGGATCCTGCTCACCACCGTGGTGCTCCTCCTCGTCGCGATGTGGGTGTACGCCTTCGGGTTCGCTGGCAAGCAGGGCATCTACGTGCTCGACGACTCGCCGTGGACCCAGCGTGCGCAGGGCATCTGCGAGGAGTTCGAACAGCGCCGCTTCGAGCTCGCCGACACCGACGAGGGCTACATCGCGAACCCGACGAACGAACAGATGCTCGAGCGTGCCGATGTGGTCGATCGAGCCACTGACATACTCGAGGAGCGGCTCGCCTCGGTGTTCGCGGTCCTTCCGCAGAGCGATCGCGATCAGGCGATCGCGTCGGAGTTCCGCTCGTTCTACGAGGTGCTCATCGCCGACCGCCGGGCGTACACCGGGCGGCTCCGCAACTTCGAGCTCGGCCCCTACCTCGAGACCAAGATCGACGGGGGTCCGGTCACGAACGTGCTGGTCGACTTCACCACTGCCAACCAGATGAAGCGGTGTGCCCCCCCGGGCGAACTCGGCGGCGACGCACGGTGACGCATCCGGCCTGATCGGCCCTCGCACGTTGCCTCCTCTCGATGCCGGCGATGAGCGGCGATCGGCGACGTCGGGCGAGGATGAGCGAGGTCGGGCGGCGATGAGCGAGGTCGGGCGGCGTCGAGGTTGCCGGCCGAGCGCCGGCGCTCACGCGCGCTGCCAGCCCTCGCCTTCGACGAAACGACGGATCACCCGGGCCGGGTTACCGACGGCGACACTGAACGACGGGATCTCACCGCTGACCACCGAGTTGGCGCCGATCGTGACATGGTCACCGATCTGGGCTCCCGGGAGCACGACCGTGCCGTGCCCGATCCATGAGCCGTTGCCGATCCGCACGGGGCGCTCCGGCATCGTCTGACGCGAGATCGGAATCGACACGTCTTCGTAGCCGTGGTTCTGGTCGGTGACGTACACGTGGTGCCCTGTCCACACGTCGTCACCGATCTCGATCGAGAAGTGGCCGACGATGCCGCTGCCCTTGCCGATGAGGCACCTGTCGCCGATCCGGACCACCGGATCGCCGAGGCACACCTGACCGGGCACCATCCCGGCCGACAGTGTGACCTGCGGTCCGATCATCGTCTCGCGTCCGATGTGGATGTACCGCTCGTTGAACACCGTGTTCGGGGGGAAGCAGATGATGCTGCCCTGCCCGAATGCGCCGAACCCGCGGCCGGTGGCGCTGTTGGGGCCGATGGCCCCCCACCGCCCGATCGTTTCCCAAGCTCGGCGGATGGCGACACCCGCGAGGTCGTGCCGCCTCGTCACGGGCGACGAGGCTAGCGGCAGCAGCGCTCGACTGCGGGCCGGATCTCCCGGGCCGGCTGCCACCCACCGGCTGCCACCCACCGGCTGCCACCCACCGGCTGCCGCGTGCGGAAACGCCCGCCGAACGGGCGCTACGTCCTCATCGGCACGATGCCGGATCCGCACTGACGGGAGTTTCGAGTGACAACCGAGCCGCACTGCAGATCCATCGCTAGCCTCAGGCGAATGTTCCGCGAGAAGGGCCCCGGTCCATTCGATTCGAGCGGCAGTTCGAACCAGAACCCAGGTGGGCTGAGCTTCGTAGAACTCATCAAGGAGGACTTCGAAGCCCACGGACGCAACTGGTTCAGTCCTGGTTTCCGGGCATTGGCCGTTCACCGCTTCGGCAACTGGCGGATGGACATCCGACTTCGTCCCCTGCGGGCGCCGGTCAGCGTCCTGTACCGCCGGATGTATCGTCGGATGATCCGTCAGTACGGGATCGAACTCGAGTACTCCGGTGAGATCGGCCGGCGCGTGGTGATCGACCACCAGTCCGGCATCGTGATCAGTGGCCTCTGTCGCATCGGCGACGGCTGTCGCATCCGGCACGGCGTGACCATGGGCGTGCGCCGCATCGGTGAGTTCGGGTGCCCCACCATCGGGCGCAATGTGGACATCGGGGTGGGAGCAGTGATCCTCGGCGACATCCACATCGGTGACGATGCGGCGATCGGCGCCTGCGCACTGGTGATCAGCGATGTCCCCGCCGGCGCGATCGCCGTCGGTGTGCCCGCGCGCATCATCCGGCGTCAGGAGCCCGCGGTGGCCGCACCACTCCGACTCGTCACCGTCGACTATCAACAACCCGACGCTCCGCTCGATGACCGTGGCGACGGGTTGTCGATCGTCGATGTCCGCTGATCGTGGCCCCCTGACTCCGCTCGGGGTCGACCCTGGTGGCTCGCTACCGTGCGAGCCGTGCACACCATCGATCCCATCGACCGCCAGCAGGTCATCGACCTCTCCCTCGGCTACGCCGCAGGCATCGACCACCGCAACTGGACCCTGTATCGGAGCATCTTCACCGAGGTGTGCGAGTTCGACTTCTCGTCGTGGAGCAGCCGCCCGGCCGCGTCGATGCCGGTCGACGACTGGGTGCATGCGGTGCGCAGCGTGAACGGCAACTTCGACGCCACCCAACACCTGATGTCGAACCACCGCCTCGAGATCGATCTCGAGGGCCACGGCGGGCCTGGAGAGGCGATCATCGGTGTGAACGAGCTCCAGGCACAGCACTGGTTCGACGCCGAATCGATGGCGTCGTTCGGGCGTGCGCCCGAGCCCGCATGGTGCCTGCTGGGGGGCCACTACACCAACCGCTATGTGCGCACCGAGCACGGCTGGCGGATCGCCGCCTGCCGGCTCACCGTGCGGTGGCGCACCGGCGACGAGACGATCTTCAGCTTCGCCCGACAGCGCGCACGCTGACTCACATCGCGTCGAGCATGCCCTTCAGCTGCATGAACTGGGCCAGGTTGGCCTCGATCTCGTCCATGCCGCCGACCACGCCGGTGAGGTTCGCGAGCACCACGTGATTCATGCCGTTGGCTGCGTATCCCGACATCCGCTCGGCGACGTCGTCGGCATTGCCCATGAACACGACCTCCTCGACCAACTCGAACGGCATCCCCGGCGCGAGCGCCCGCAATTCCTCGGGGTCGAGGTCGTGGATGATCAGGTCGATGAAGCCCTTGCAGTCGTCACCGAACGGGTGCTTGTAGCCGTGCTTGGCCCACCGGTCGGCGGGACAGAACAGGGCGAACAGCTTGCCCAGTGGATCCTTCTCCATCAGGTCTGCGATGTACTCCTTGCTCTCGCCGAGCACGACGAACGGGAGCATCGACTTGGTGGCGCACGTGCGGCCGCTCTTGGCTGCCCACTCGTCGATCGTGCGACCCTTCTCGCCGTACTCCTCGGCTGTCATCGGCCAGGCCGGGATCCACCCGTCGCCGTACTGTCCGGTGAGACGCAACATGCGCGGCCCGTGACCTGCGACCCACACCTGCGGCTTGCCCTTGGCGCTCTCGAGCGGCACGCCCATGCGGCCGGCGAGGTCCATCTCGGCCGGCATCCGACCCGTGTCGAGCAGCGAGCGCAGCTCGTGCAGCACCTTCTCGCACTCCCCCACCGGCGTGGAGAAGTCGTAGCCGAAGGTGACGAGGCTCTCGGCCTCACCCGAACCGACACCAAGGATGAAGCCACCGGGCACCATGTGCTGGAGGGTCAGCGCCGTCCGGGCGAGATCGGCGGCCTTGCGTCGGGCGGTATCGGTGACGCTGATGCCGACGGCCTTGTCGGTCATCGTGCCGATCACCCCCGAAATCACGAACGGGTCGTAGAAGGCGTCGGGATCGGCGGCCATCTTCGAGTAGGCCATGTCCGACCACAGACCCGGGTGGAACACGCCGAGGATGTGGTCGGGGAACCAGACCGACTCCGCTCCGATCGCCTCGGCCAACTGCAATTGCATGGCCGTGCCCTCGAATGGGTGCTGTCCGCCGATGGTGATACCGACCCGCATGGATCCTCCTGTGTGTGCGCCGCCCACGAGCTCAGTCTGCAGCAGCCTCCCCGAAACCTCGCCGGACCGTAGTGTGTGGTGAACAGTCGCGCCATGTCGTACCGTGGCCGCGGTGGCACCGCGCGCGACGTCCAACGGCTCGATCACCGACGTCCCCGGGATCCGGGTGGGGCACGTGACCGCGCGACGACCGGGCTGGCGCACGGGAACGACCGTCGTGGTCACCAGCGCCGGCGCGGTCGGCGGGGTCGACGTGCGCGGCGGAGGCCCCGGCACCCACGAGACCGACCTGTTGCGCCCCGAGAACCTCGTCCACCATGTGCATGCGATCTGCCTCACCGGCGGCAGCGCGTTCGGCCTCAGCGCCGCATCCGGTGTGATGGCCGAACTCGAGCGCCGCGGCATCGGTTTCCCGGTGGGGGTCGAGCCGATGTCGGGCGTCGTCCCGATCGTTCCGGCAGCGGTGATCTACGACCTCGGTCGGGGCGGCGTGTTCGCCAACCGGCCCGACGGGTCGTTCGGCGAGCGCGCCGTGCGGGCCGCCCGCGCATCGGTCGCCGAAGGCGCCGTGGGAGCCGGCACGGGGGCCGTGGCCGGCTCGCTGCAGGGCGGCGTCGGCACGGCGAGCATCACGCTGCCCGCCGGGTCGGTCGCCGGGGGTGTGACGGTCGGTGCGCTGGCGGTGGTGAACGCCGTGGGGTCCTTGATCGATCCGTCGTCGGGCCTGCCGTGGATGCCGTCCGCACACCGGTTGCGTCGGCCGAACGCCACCGACCGGGCTGCGCTCGCCGCACGTCTCGGGGCGGTTCGGGCACCGCTCAACACCACCATCGGCGTGGTGGCAACCTCGTTCGCGCTGACGAAGGCGGAGTGCTCGAAGATGGCCGCGGTGGCCCACGACGGATTGGCGCGGGCGATCCGTCCGGCACACACCCTGTTCGACGGTGACACCGTGTTCGCGCTCTCGACCGGTTCCGGAGCCCCGGGCGTCACCGACACCGCAGCGGCGCGTGCTCGCGCCGCGGTGCTGAACGCCGTGTTCGAGGCCGGTGCGACATGTTTCGCGATCGCGTGCACTCGGGCCGTTGTCGAGGCGCGCAGCGTGCGCGGCGGCCCGCCTGCGTATCGCGACCTGTGCCCGTCGGCACTGCCGAACTAGGTTGCCGCCCGTGCCGCAGCCCGAGCTGATCGACATCCCTCAGCTGTTCGACACGCCCGGGGCGGTGCGAGCGTGGTCGGAGGCGCACCGCCTCGCCGGCCGACGTGTCGGCTTCGTCCCCACCATGGGAGCGCTCCATGACGGCCATCTCGCCTTGGTCGACGAGGCCCGGCGTCAGAGCGACGTCGTGGTGGTGTCGGTGTTCGTCAACCCGTTGCAGTTCGACGTACGAGCGGACTTCGACCGCTATCCGCGCCCGATCGACGACGACATCGAGGCGTGCGCCGCAGCTCGGGTCGATGCGGTGTACGCGCCCACCGCAGCTGCGATGTTTCCGCACCGGTTCCAGACCCACGTCGAACCCGGACCACTCGCCGAACGGTTGGAGGGCGAGCACCGTCCCGGTCACTTCCGTGGGGTCACCACGGTGGTGACGAAGCTGTTCGGCGCCGTGCGACCCCACGTCGCGGTGTTCGGACAGAAGGACGCGCAGCAACTGGCGATCATCCGCCGGATGACGCTCGACCTCGATCTCGGCGTCGAGATCGTCGGCTTGGCCACGGTCCGCGAACCCGATGGTGTGGCGATGAGCAGCCGCAATCGCCGCCTCGAACCCGCCCAGCGTGCGGCCGCGGTGTGCGTGTCGACCGGGCTTCGCATCGCCGAGGGGCTCCTCCACACCGGCGTCGTCGACGCCGATACCCTCGTCGCCGCTGCGTCCGCAGTGATCGAGGCCGAACCCCTCGCTCGACTCGAACACGTCGCGATCGTCGACCCTGACACGCTCGACCCCGTCGATGTGGTGCTCTCGACGGCGTTGGTGCTCACTGCGGTGTGGTTCGGCGAGGTACGCCTGATCGACAACCTGCTGATCCGCCCGCGCTGACCTGCACCGACCCGCTCTGTATTGCACCGACCCGGTCAGCCGGCCGATCGGTCGGCCGGCCGGCCCCTGTCACTCGGCCAGGCCCCTGAGCGCCACGGTCACTCGGCGAGGCCGGTGAGCGCCACGGTCATCGCGACTGCGTTGATGATCGCGTGAGCGATGACGGCGGGCACGATCCGCCGGAACAGGTATGCGGACCCGCCGAGCACTGCGCCGGCCCCGCTGAGCACGATCACCAGCCCGATGTTCCCCGTGCCCCGTACCGGGTCGAAGTGGGCGAGCCCGAACAGCACCGCCTGGAGGCCCACCGCGATCGGCGCACGCATCACCGACAGGAACGACTTCAGCACCAGCCCGCGGAATACGACCTCCTCGACCAGTGGGGCGGCTACCACTGCCAGCACGAGCAGAGAGATCACGTACCCCCGTTCACCGCCGACGGTGTCGATGCCATCGGTGTTGTTGCTGAACGGGATTCCCGTGGTGATGACGAGCAGGCCGAGCACGACCTGCGTGGCGAGGCAGCACAACCAGGTGACCGGGCCCCATCCGGCGTCGGCCCACCGACCGAAGAACCCCGAGTCGGCGCGCAACGAATTGCGCCCCCACCGGTGACTCGCCCACCAGCAGTACGCCATCACCGGGCCATACCCGGTGACACCGGCGATCACGACGTACACCGCGATCGGCCATCGATAGCCGGCCAGCCAGTCGACGAAGTACCGGCTCGCGACCAGCGAGACCAGGATCGTCACCAGCGCACCGACGCCGACGGCGAGGGGCAGGGTGGCGTGGGGTGGCCGGGGCGGCTTCGGCATGTGGACCGCCCACTGCGTCCACATCCGTCCGTCCCAGTAGCGCTGCACGCCCCGCACCGTCGGATCGGGATACCAACCCGGCGCGTACGCAGTGGCGGGAGCGGGAGCCGCAGCGGGGGCGACCGTGACGAGTGCAGGAGACACCGGCGATGCCTGGTCCATCGCCCGAGCGTATCGGCGGTACTGTCGGACGCCGATGCACCTCCGCGACCTGTCCCTCTGGCACGACACCCTTCCCGCCGACGATGAGCTGATGCCCCGACCGGGGTTGCCGGGCGATCTCCACGTCGACGTCGCGATCGTCGGGGCCGGCTACACCGGACTGTGGACGGCGTACTACCTGAAACGCCGCAATCCCGACATGCGGATCGCCATCGTCGAGTCGGAGGTGGCCGGCTTCGGGGCGAGCGGACGCAACGGCGGCTGGTGCTCAGCGCTGCTGCCGATGGGTTTCGAGGCGATGGCCGCCACCCACGGCCCCGACGGCGCCACCCGGCTGCAGCGGGCGATGAACGCCACCGTCGACGAGGTCGGTGACGTAGCACGCCGCGAGGGCATCGACTGCCACTTCGCGAAGGGTGGCACCTTGCGGGCTGCCAGGAACCCCGCCCACATCGGCCGGATGCAGGCCGAGGTGGCCGAACACCGTGCGTTCGGCTTCGGCGAGGACGACATCCGATGGATGGACGCCGACGAGGCCCGGTCGAGGGTGGCGATGACCGACGTCCTCGGTGGCGTGTACACGCCACACTGCGCGGCAATCCACCCAGCACGGCTCGTACGGGGACTGGCCCGAGTGGTGGAGGCGATGGGCGTCGGGGTGTACGAAGGCACCCGGGTGCAGGCCATCGAACCGCACCGCCTCGTCACCGACCGAGGCGTCGTGCGCACCGAACACATCGTGCGTGCCACCGAGGGCTTCACGCCCACCCTGCCGGGACAGCGCCGAACGATCATCCCGATCTATTCGTTGATGATCGCTACCGAGCCGCTGCCGACATCGTTCTGGGACGAGGTCGGCCTTCGCCGGCGGGAGACGTTCTCCGACGGCCGACGCCTGGTGATCTACGGCCAACGCACGGCTGACGACCGGTTCGCGTTCGGGGGCCGAGGCGCCCCGTACCACTTCGGATCGGCAGTGAAGCCCGAGTACGACCGGAACGAGCGCACCCACGCCGGCATCCACCACACCCTGGTCGAACTCTTCCCTGCCGCGGCCGGCGCCGAGGTGACGCACCGCTGGGGCGGACCAGTCGGCGTGCCACGCGACTGGTACTGCTCGGTCGGTCACGACCCGGCAACGGGGCTCGCGTGGGCCGGCGGATACGTCGGCGATGGTGTGGGCACCACCAACCTCGCCGGCCGCACGCTGTGCGATCTGATCAGCGGCGACCGCACCGACCTCACCGACCTGCCGTGGGTGAACCACCGGTCACGGTCGTGGGAACCCGAGCCGCTGCGCTGGCTGGGGATCAACGCGATGGTTCGGTTGCCGATGGGCGTCGACGCATACGAGGCGAAGCACCAGCGACCCGAGAAGCTCCGTAGCAGGGTGCTCGACGCCGTGGTCGGTCACTGATCGCACCCGACGGCACGGCGCCGATCAGCCGACGACCACAGGGCCCGGGTACACCGACGGCGGAGGGTCGCTGTAGAGCCATACATCGAAGAACTCGTCGAGCTGCAGACCTGACACGCCCTCGATGAGGGCGATGAAGTCGTCGGTGGTGCGCGACTCGCCCTCGTTGTCGGCCACCCAGCGCTGCAGCGTCGTGAAGAACGCCTCGTCTCCGACCGTCAGCCGCAACGCATGCAGCACCACGGCGCCGCCGTCGTAGGAGTTGTAGCCGAACAGGTCGTCTGCCGTCGGCGAGCCGGTGGGCTCACCGACGCCGGCCTGGCGGTTGGCGAGCGCGAGCTTCGCCTCGTCGTCGACGGTGGTGAACCCGTCGTGCTCGAGCCACATCCACTGGGCGTACGTCGCGAAGCTCTCGTTCAACCAGATGTCCTCCCACCGAGCGGGCGACACCGCGTTGCCGAACCACTGGTGGGCGAGCTCGTGTGACAGCAGCAACTGCTCGATGTAGCCGTCGATGCTGCGCATGTCGGTGCGGGAGAAGAAGGATCGACCCTGCGTCTCCATTGCCAGCCCGGGGAAGCTGTCGATGACGGCGAGGCCATAACGGTCGAGCGGGTACGGACCGAACAGGTCGTCGAAGAAGTCGATCTGCTCGGCGATGCCGTCGAAGAACGGCTGCATCACCGCGAGGTCGTCGCTCAGCGCCACGCTCACCAGCGGCAGACCGTCGGCGGTGGTCGATTCCACCACCTGGTAGTCGCCGGTGACGAACAGCACCAGGTACGTGGGCATCGGCTCGTCCTCGCGCCACTCCCAGGTATCGCCATCGGCGCCCGGCGTGGTGCCGACGAGTGCACCGTTGGCGATCGCTGCGGTGCCGCTGGGAACGGTGAGGCGGAAGGTCCACGTCGCCTTGTCGCTCGGATGATCGTTCGATGGCAGCCAGGTGCGGGCACCGTCGGGCTGGTTGAGCACCCACGAACCGAGATCGGTGTTGAACCAGCCGGCAGGCAGCCCGGAGAACGAGTCGGCGACTCCCGGGGTGACCGTGTAGTCGATGCGCACCTCGGCGAGGTCGCCGGCGGCGAGGGGTTCGTCGGGTGTGATCCGCAACTCGACGTCGTCGTGCACGAACTCGACCTCGGCACCGTCGACCGTGACGGTCGACGCTGTCGGACCGCTGCTGTCGAGGGTGAACCGATCGCGATCGTCGGTGAACCGGATCTGCAGCGTCACCGAGCCGGCGAGTGACGCAGTGGCGGGGTCGAAGGCCAGCTCGACCAGATAGTCCTCCACGTCGATGCCCGGGTTCCCGAGATCGGGGTACAACGGATCGCCGATCCCGTCACCGTCGGCCGGCGCGTCCGGTCCCGTGGGTGGTGCTCCCGGCTCGGTCGTCGGCGCGGAACTCATCGTGTCCGGCTGGGACGTTCCGGGCCACTCGGGGTCGGGCAGGGTCGTGGCGGGTCCGGAAGTGTCGGATGCGCCGGCCGGTTCGGTGATCGCCGATGCCGTCCGGGCCGTCACCCCACTGTCGAGGTCGGACGAGCACGACGAGACGACCGGCGTCGAGATCCCGACGATCGCCACGAGCCCGATCGATCGCACGAGGCCGTTGCCGCGCCGGCGGCGAGTCGGCACCGATCGCGGCACGGGCAGGACTCGACGGTGCACGGCGGACATGGCGCAACGGTAGCCAGCCGG
>Ga0105046_10010294_pt1 | contig 14575 bp, 10 predicted proteins | sample MAT03_FD_78385 | JGI IMG/M metagenome (GOLD analysis project Ga0105046, IMG submission 78385) | Freshwater microbial communities from Lake Fryxell liftoff mats and glacier meltwater in Antarctica - MAT-03 (megahit assembly) | ecosystem: Environmental > Aquatic > Freshwater > Ice > Liftoff... | reverse complement strand
TTCCGCATGGCCTGGCTCATCAGCCGGGCTTGCAGGCCGACGTGCGAATCCCCCATCTCGCCATCCAGTTCCTTCTGCGGAACCAGGGCGGCAACGGAGTCGATCACGATCACATCCACCGCGTTGGATTTGATCAGCATCTCGGTGATTTGCATCGCTTCTTCGCCGCTACCCGGCTGGCTGACCAGTAGCGTTTCGAGCTCCACGCCGAGCTTTTTGGCCCAGCTAGGATCCAGGGCGTGTTCCGCGTCGATAAACGCGGCAATGCCCCCCGCGCGTTGCGCCTGGGCGATCACATGCAGCGCCAGAGTTGTCTTGCCGCTCGATTCCGGGCCAAAGACCTCGCAGATGCGTCCCTTGGGAATGCCGAAGCCACCCAAGGCAATGTCCAGCGACAGGCTACCCGTGGGGATGCCCTGCACGCGGACGCCGGTATCGACGCCCAACGGCATGATGGCGCCTTCGCCAAATTGCTTCTCAATCTGGGCGACGGCGTCCTTCAGTTGACGCTCTTCCAGCGGCGACTGCTTGGCGTCTTTGGGGTCCTTGGAGGCGCGGGCAACGTGGTCTTTCTTGGCCATGCGATGATTTGACTTTACGGCGGTAACCATGACACAATCCTTGCTCTTGAAAGAACTTGCGGCCGCACGGCCGGCGACCGGTCATACATTGGCTGACCGGATCGAGAATCTAGTGAACGCCTGAATAGTGTATCGACGTACACCAATCATTTCAAGAGAGAATTTGCAAGTTTTTTCCGCCCTCGGAGGTTCGGTCTGAAATGGGAAAAAAGGGCCGCCAACCGCGGCGCCACATTATGCCCGGCGGAACCAAGAAGATGCAACTCACGCGATGCGACGTGGAACAGTAGGACGGTGGAATCATACGGTCGCGGTGGACAGGGACGCGACAACGCGCGAGACACGCCAATCGCGTGGGCGATCTTCATGCTTCAGGAATGCGCACGTCCTGAGTCCCGGTAGGGACGGTCTAGCTATAGCCCGGGGCGCAGCCCCGGGTAAGATTGCGCGCCGCAATCGTCGTCGGAGTCCACGACCAAATGAGCGACATTTTTAGGGCGCACTTTCAGCGCTTACGACGAAATCCTTGTGTCGCGAAAACCAGGCATTTCATGCCTGGCTACCTTAGGGCGCCCCTACCGGGGCTCCGACGACGATAAAAGACGTTACCCGGGGCTGCGCCGGCCGGGGGCCGGCTGACCCCGGGCTAGAGCTTGGCCGTCCCTACTGGGACTCAGGACTTGCGACCTCTTCTAATTTTAAACGTCGCGCTCGCGGGGTCGCGTCTACTCGCGCTGTCGCCTCGATTCGTCAACACGTTCCATTGCTGCCCCTCATCTGTGAACGTGGTCCGTTCCACCTACGGCGCGCGGCGGCTGGTGCTGCTGTAGACGCCCGCTCGTTCCACCACCATCACGGGCGTTGGCGGTTGCGGGATTTCGGTCTCTTCCTCGGCTTCACCTGCTGGGCAAGTTAAGGCCGGGTGCGAGGCCAGGTATTCGCGAACGAAGTCGATCGTCGTTTCGATCACGTCGGCCTGCACTAGCAGTAGATCGCCTGGGCGGAGCGCTTCGAGCGCGGCTTCTACGGATCGATTGCCGCCGCGGTGGTCTTCGATCGACTTGGCCCGCGTCGCTTGGGCGAGCCCCTGCCGCAGCAGGGCCATGATTTCGCCATCGGCGCGGCCGCGTGTGTATTGATCTTCGTACAGCACCACGCGATCGAAATGATCTCCCAGCAGTTGCCCTTGGCGGATCATGTCGCTATCGCGGCGATCGCCGGCGGCCGAATAGACCACGATCCGTCGCTCGTGCGGAAAGGAACTGATCGCTTCGATCAGCGCCTGCAGTGCCGAGACATTGTGCCCGTAGTCCAGCACCACGGTCGCCCCGCCCACGCTCAGCACGTTGAAGCGGCCCGGCGCCATGTCGGCCTCGTTACTGAACGTGGCCAAGCCTGAGCGGATATCGGAGGGCGAAAGATTCAAGCCCCAGGCGGCGGCGCCGGCGGCCAGCGCGTTCTCGGTCATGAAGCCAACGCGGCCCTGGCGCGTGATCGGAATTTCGACCAGCGGCATCTGCATGTAGATCGTCTCGCCTTCGGCCAGGACCAGGTTTTTGTCCTGCACAAACGCCACGCGGCCACCCTGGCTGCGGTGCGCTGCCAGAACGGGCTGCTCAGCGTCCTGGGCGAAGAAGATCGTGCGGCCTTTGCACTTAACGCTCATGACCGCGGTCAGCGGGTCGTCGGCCTTCAGCACGGCCCAACCGGTGGGCGCCACGGCCTCGACAACGCAGCGTTTGACCACGGCCATTTCTTCCGGCGTGGTGATCCCGGCCAAACCCAGGTGATCCCCCTCGCCTATGTTGGTGACCACGGCGACGTCGCAGAGATCAAAGCCCAGTCCTTCGCGCAGGATGCCGCCGCGGGCGACTTCGAGCACGGCCGCTTCGACCTTGGGATTCATCAGCACGTTGCGAGCGCTTTGCGGCCCGCTGCAATCGCCGGTCTCAATTCGGCGGCGATCGATATAAATTCCGTCCGTGCAGGTCATGCCTACGTGCCGACCGGCGGCCTGCAAGATGTGCGAGATGCAGCGCGTGGTAGTTGTTTTGCCATTGGTTCCCGTCACGCCGACAATCGGGATGCGCCCCGTTTCGCCCGGCGCGAACAGCATGTCGATAATGGCCGGCCCAACGGGCTGCGACGATCCGGCCGAAGGCTCAATGTGCATCCGCAGGCCAGGCCCGGCGTTAACTTCGACAATCACGCCCCCCTGTTCTTCGAGCGGACGGCCGATGTCGGTCGCCACGACGTCGATCCCGGCGACATCCAGCCCAATGATCCGCGCGGCCTCGATCGCTCGCGCGACGACTTGCGGATGAACGCGGTCAGTGACGTCGGCGGCGGTGCCACCAGTGCTCAGGTTGGCGTTGCGGCGGATCAGCACGCGCTCGCCTTTGGGCGGCACGGACTCCGGCTTGAAGCCTTGTTCGTTCAATACCGCCAGGGCGATGGCGTCGAGCTTGATCTTGCTGAGCGAAGTCGAGTGATCCTCGCCACGGCGTGGATCGCAGTTGGCCTTGGCGATTAATTCCACGACGTTGCGGGCGCCGTCGCCAACGATCTGGGCCGGCTCGCGTCGAGCGGCGGCGACCAGGCGGCCACCGATGATCAACAGTCGATAATCGTCGCCGGGGGCGTAGGTTTCGACCAGCACGGTCGATTCTTCTTCAGCCGCGGCCGCGTACGCCGCCATGACCTGTTCTTGGCTGGTCAGGTTGGTCGCCACGCCACGGCCTTGGTTGCCGTATTGCGGCTTCACCACGACAGGGCCACCCAGTTCTTGCGCGGCGCGCCAGGCGTCGGCAGCGTCCGAAACGCACCGGCCCACCGGAGCAGGAACGCCCACGGCCAGCAGCAACTTTCGGGTGAGTTCTTTGTCCTGCGCGATCGTCTCGGCAATGGCGCTGGTGGTGTCTGTCTCGGCGGTCCAGATGCGGCGCTGGCGAGCGCCCCAGCCCAACTGAACCAGGCTGCCGGTGTTGAGCCGGCGCCAGGGAATTCCGCGTTCGACGCCGGCTTCGACAATCGCCCGGGTGCTGGGACCGAGCTGCGTCTCGTGCAGCAGGTCGCGCAGTTGCTTGACTTCGGCGGCGACGTCGAACGGTTGATCGGCGATGGCGGCCAGGATCAAGCGACGCGCTGCTTCGAGCGCTGCCCGGCCGACTTCTTCTTGCTTGTAGCGGACGACGACTTTGTAGACGCCTTCTTCCGCGGTCTCGCGCGCCTTGCCGTAGCCGACGACCGAACCGGCCAGCGACTGCAGCTCCAGCGTAACGTGTTCCAGAATGTGCCCCAGCCAGGTGCCGCGATGCAGCCGCTGGAAGAAGCCGCCGCGCTCACCCACGCTGCAGCGATGTTCAATCATCGACGGCAGCCAGGCCATCAGGCGATCGTTGAAGCCGGGCAGTTCGTCCGATGGCGAATCCTTGAATTCGCCCAGATCGACCAGCGCCTCGAGCACAGGGAACGACGCCCAAATATTTGGACCACGGAGCGCCAGCACCTTACGGATGTCCATACGTCTCGTCAGCCTTTCAGCATCATCCTTGGAGGCAGAACCCGGACTCGCGCTTCGCCGGTCAACACGCAGCGCCTAGTGGGATCGCCTTGGTAGTTGTAGTGTTTGGGGTTTCCAAGTCGTCGCTTGCCGATCGTGGCGCGCGCAACTGACCGGAGGATTTTTCAAGTGGGTTAGCACGGCGCCGTCGTGGTGGGATGCCGTCGCGCCGTCCTGGCAACTGCGCATGGTTCACCGGCCGTGGTGAACAATGGGGTCTCTACTCGGGCGATTTGGGGGAGCCACTGGTTGCCCGAGTCTCGGTTGCACGTTGCGGTAGGGGTGGGATGGATACAAGGCAATCCTATCGCTAGCCACCGGCCAAATGCAAGGATTGGTAACGAAATTGAAATCGGAAGACTCAGCTAGTCTAATCCACCTAGACCGCGCGTCCGCTACAAGCGGCCGGCGCAAGACGATCCAGGGCCTACCGGGGTCGCAAATCGTACACGAGTCTCGCCCCGCCGCAAACGTCGAATTTGTAGCCGTGTTGGACCCTCGATTCGAATGCCTAAATGCATATCTGATAAATGCTTATGAAATATACGATTCGCCGCCTGGAGGCCTGCGTGGCCGTGGAGATCCACTTCCGTTGAACCTCGGATGATTGAGCGGCATTCTTTGATGCGAAAGTTAGCCACGCTCCGTCCGTTGCGACCGCCATCTTCGCGCCGCCTGGCAGACATTCCGTCTCTGCCCACTTAGAATGGCAACCCTGCCAGGCGCTCCGCCGCGGAAAAAGCGGCGAGTCCGGAACCGAATGCTCAATCGATAGAACGCCACTCAAGGCAAGCAGTCCAGGCAATCCAACGCCGCCCAACAGATCAAGGAAACCATCCCATGCCTCGCGCCCTACGGTCCCTGTCCATCGCACGTTGTTTGTTGTTCGTTTCTGTCCTGACGTTCTCTGCCCCGGCTGTATTGCGGGCGGATGAGCCAGAGATCGACTTTCAGACAGACGTGGTCTACGGCAATGGGGGCGGAGAAGACCTGAAGCTCGACATCGCTTCGCCCAAGGGCTTGGATCATCCAGTCCCGGCGATCGTTTTCATTCATGGCGGTGGTTGGGCGGCCGGCACGCGGCAGAGCATGGGGGGCCTTGCCAAGCAGGCCGCGGCCCGGGGCTATGTGGCCGTTACCATTTCGTATCGCTTTGCGCCCAAGCACATCTTTCCGGCCCAGGTTGAAGACGCCAAGTGCGCCGTCCGCTGGCTGCGCGCCAACGCCAAAGAGCGCAATATCGACCCGACCAAGATCGGCGCGAGCGGCATGTCCGCCGGCGCTCACTTGGCAATGATGCTGGGCGCCATGGACCCTAGCGACGGGCTCGAAGGCGATGGGGGTTCCGCGGATCAGTCCAGCAAGGTTCAGGCCGTGGTCAGTTATGTCGGCCCAACGAACCTGGTCGGCGAATATCCCGAAGTCTCCGTCAATATTCTCAAGAACTTCCTCGGCGGGTTGCCGCAAGAGAAGCAGGCCGAATGCAAGCGCGCCTCGCCGATTACCTATGTCAATCGCGGAGACGCCCCAATGTTGTTATTCTTTGGCACCAAGGACCCGCTGGTCCCGGTCGATCAGGCCTACCAGATGACCAAGGCGCTGACGGACGCCGCCGTGCCGTCTCGCGTGGAAATGATCGTAGGCGCAGGGCACGGCTGGGCCGGGGACGAAATGAAGCGGACGATGGACGAAACCTGGTCCTTCTTCAACAAGCACCTGCCGATCGCCCAGCCTGCTGTGGCCGAGGCGAAGTAACTCAATTTTCAAGATTCTCTCGTGAGTCGCGGACGGAACGTTTCCGCGCTCTCCAGTGCACGTTTTTGCGAAAGGAACGCATGTCTCTATTGGTTTGGGGTTCGGTAGCGCTCGATAGTGTTGAGACGCCTACGGATAAGCGCGACAACGTACTCGGAGGTTCGGCGACATTCTTCTCTTACGCCGCCAGCTACTTTAAGTCTCCCATTCAATTGGTGGCCGACGTCGGCGACGACTGGCCGGCCGAGCACACCAAGCTGCTGGCCGATCGCAACGTCGACATGCGCGGGCTGAACATGATCGACGGCGAAAAGACGTTTCGCTGGAGCGGCAAGTACATGCCGAACATGAACGATCGCGAGACGCTGGAAGTCCATCTGAACGTCCTCGGCAAGTTCGACCCGGTGATGCCGGCGGATTATCGCGACGCCAAGTTCGTCTTTTTGGGAAACGGCTCGCCCGCCATTCAGCGCAAAGTGCTGGAGCAAACGCCGAATCGTCGCCTGGTGGTGGCGGACACGATGGACCTGTGGATCAACATTCAGCGCGACGAGCTGCTGGATTTGTTCCGCCGCCTGGATGGCCTGGTGCTCAACGATAGCGAAGCTCGCTTACTGACCGGGGATGAGAACCTGGTGCGCGCCGGTCACAAAGTCCGAGAGATGGGACCCAAGTTTGTGGTCATCAAAAAGGGAGAACATGGCGCCATGTTCTTCAGTGCGGACGAGACTTACGTGATGCCGGCCTATCCCACGCCCGACGTCATTGATCCAACGGGCGCTGGCGACAGCTTTGCCGGCGGCATGATGGGTTATCTGGCCGAGCAAGACAAAATCACCCCCCAGACGCTCAAGACGGCGCTGGCCTACGGAACGCTCGTGGCCAGCTTCACGGTCGAGGCGTTCAGCCTGGACCGAATGAAACAGATCGAGCGCGCGGATTTGGATCGGCGGATGGAAGTCTACCGAAAGATGTTGCAGTTCTAACGGACGGTAGATCGTCTCAAGACGCTGCTGATTGCTCGGCTCTCCCGGGGTCGCATCCTGCGCGCTACGGGTTTGCCATAAGAACGTTTGTTTCATTCCCATCCGAGCCATGACGCAGTCAGGACGCGATCTCCATGCAACGCACCGTGCGGACGTTTGTCGCTATCGAGATCTCGCCGGAGGTCCGCACGCGCGCTCGCAAACTGATGGACCAGTTGCAGCAGGTCGACGCCAAAATCCGCTGGGTCGATCCGGCGCAACTGCATTTAACGCTCAAGTTCCTCGGCGAGATCGACCTGCTCGAAATTCCGCAGGTTTGCAAAGTGGTCGAGCAAGTGGCGAGTGCTACTCCGCCGTTCTCTCTGCGCGTGGCATCGGCCGGAGCGTTTCCGGATTTGGTGCGGCCGCGCACGGTGTGGCTGGGCATTGAAGAAGATAACGACGAGATCATCGCGCTCCACGCGCAGTTGGAAACGGCGCTCGAGTCGCTCGGGTTTCGCTCTGAGAACCGGCGTTTTCGCCCCCACCTGACCATCGGCCGAGTCCGCGGCGAAGGCCCCGGCGTGGCGGAACTAGCCCGACTATTGGAAGAAAACCGCGACTACTTCTCCGGCGTAATTGACGTCGACGCGGTCGTAGTCCTCTCCAGCGAACAACAACGCGGCGCCCAAGTCTACGAAGCGCTCGGCACGGCAACGCTGGAAGGTAGATAGGACGCCGGTCGGCGACGCTCGACGGGGACGCGCCCTCAGACGAGGGTCGTCATCGAAAACAGATCGTCGCGGCGGTAGTCTAAAGCCCCGGCAGGGGCGCCCTAAGGTAGCCAGGTACGAAGTGCCTGGTTTTCGCGAGATAAAAAATCGTCGTAAGCGCTGAAAGCGCGCCCTAAAATGGCGCAGACGATTTCGACGCGTCCCTGTTCGCCATCAGGATCGGATCTGAATCACGATGGGGCAATCATTCGCCAATATGCACGTGCATCTGATCTTCAGCACGAAGAATCGCACGCCGTGGTTGATCGATTCGTTCCGGGAACCACTGCACGCCTACATGGCGACGGTGCTGCAGAATCTCGGCTGCAACGTCGCGCTGATGAACTCGGTTGAGGATCATGCGCATCTGCTGTTTGATCTGTCGCGATCGGTGTCCATAAGCCAGGCGGTGAAAGACCTCAAGAGCGCCACTTCGAAATGGATCAAGGAGCAACCGGGCGCTGCGCCGACATTCACATGGCAAGCGGGCTATGCCGCGTTCGCCGTTTCCGAGTCCAATGTTCCAGCGGTTCGGAAGTACATTGCCAACCAACGCGAGCATCACCGCCACAAGTCGTTTCAGGAAGAATTTCGCGAATTCCTAAAGCGTCACCGGATCGTGTTCGACGAACGCTTCGTTTGGGATTAGGTCGTCCTTACAGGACTACAACGAAGATGATTGTAGACCTTACCCGGGGCTGCGCCGGCTGGGAGCCGGCTGACCCCGGGCTAGGGCTTGACCGTCCCTTGCGGGACTCAGGAAATGCGCAGGCAATCGCTTTGCAATTGCGAACGTAACGGTCTCGAGCGCCGTTTAACGCCGTTTCGCTCCACGCTGCTCCCATTTTACTCGCGCCGATTGCGCGCAAACGTCCGACGAACGTTGATCACGTCGACGCGATCCTATAAAAAAACGGGCGACTGTGCGCTTCGCACAATCGCCCGTTTGACTTTTTCGCGATGGGCCGGGTTGTTGCCCGGGGCGCCGCCTCTACTTCAGCTTGCCCGATTTTTCCAGGTAGACGATGACTTCGTCCGCCAGTTGCTCGGCGGTTTTCTTGCCGGCGTCCAGGTGGAGCTCCGGCTTTTCCGGCGCTTCGTACGGATCGTCGATGCCGGTGAAACCTTTCAACTCGCCAGCGCGGGCCTTCTTGTACAGGCCCTTGGGGTCGCGGGCTTCGCAGATGTCGAGAGGCGCGTCGACAAAGACTTCAACAAAGTCACCGGCCTTCATGTTCGCTCGCACCGCGTCACGATCGCGACGATAAGGGCTGATGAACGCCGTCAGCGCGATGTTGCCACCGTCGGCAAACAGCTTGGCGACCGCGCCGATGCGGCGAATGTTCTCTTCGCGATCTTGGGCCGAGAAACCCAGCCCGAAGCGCTTGGCGAATTCTTCGCCGTGCTTTTCCTTCAACATGCCGGGGCCGGCGTTGAGGCCCAGACGGACGTTATCGCCATCCAGGACAAAGCTCCGCAGGCCGCGCGCGTGGAGCTTGTGATCCACCAGATTGGAAATCGTGCTCTTGCCGCAGGCGCTGAGGCCGGTGAACCAAATCACCACGCCTTTGTGTCCGTTCAGCTTCTCGCGCTCTTCGCGGCTGACGCTGTGTTCGTGCCAGGTTACGTTGGTGTCGTTGGCCATCGGAATTCCTCCGTGCGAAATCGCATGTGGGCGTGCTGGTTTAGTAACGTTGATTGGTAACGAAGTGACTATTGGTTGAAAGCGAAGCCCCTTAAACGCCCGGTTTTGCCAGGCTGAGGGCCGAAGGTTCTTCCCCACCGTTTTTCTCGGGTAGCAGTGGGATAAGCCGCCGATGATACCGGAGGACCCTGTTGGGGCAAAGGGGCCGTCGGCCCGAGCGAAGGGGCCAACAACGCCTGCAACTCGCGCGGTGAATGTTACGCTGGGCGGTGAACTATTCTTGCGTCGTCGGGCGGTCATGCCCTTCTCAGTCGATCCTGGGGCGTTCTAATGCTGGAGCCGCGAGCAGGAACTTTACGCGGCAAGCAGAAGACTCGCGCGGCTGCAGAGGCCGAGCGCGGCGATGACTCTTTGGGCACTTCTTTGGGAATCACGCATGCTCCGTTGGCGAATCACGCTGGGACTCTTATTCGCCGGTTCGATCAGCGGTCTATGCTGGCTCGACGCCCATTCCAGTCGCCCCGGCCTGTGGCTGCTCCCGCTGGCCCTGTTGATCGCCGTGCTGGCCAGCGATGAGCTAGTGCGGATGGCGCGGGGCATAGCGCCCGGCACGCTCGCCTGGCCCATTGGGTTAGGAAACGCCGCGATCACGCTGGCAAGCTTTGCCCCTCAACTAGTGCCAACTCTGGGAGCCGGAGGCGCCGCCACGGCGATCGCCCCCTGGACTTGGACGGCACTTGCGATTGCCGGCGCCATGCTGCTGACGCTAACGGTCGAAATGGTGCGTTACACCGCGCCCGGGCTCCACGCGCAGCGATTGGCCCTCTCGGCGCTTTCGTTTGTGTATGTCGGCGCCCTGTTGAGTTTTGTGGTCCATCTGCGGTTTGTCGGAACAGGACCCAACACAGGACTGGCCGCGATACTTTCGTTGATCATCGTCGTTAAGTTCGCCGATATCGGCGCCTACACCGTCGGCCGACTGATCGGTCGGCACAAAATGGCGCCCCGTCTCAGCCCCGGCAAAACGCTCGAGGGCGCCGGCGGCGCGATGCTGTTTGCCTGCCTGGGCGCCTGGCTGGCGCTTAACGTGCTGGCGTCGCCGATCTCAGGCGGCGTCTTCGCGCCCCTGCCGATCTGGCGTTGGATCGCCTTTGGGCTCGTGGTCGGCCTGGCCGGACTGCTGGGGGATCTGGCCGAATCGCTGCTGAAGCGCGACCTGGGCCGCAAGGATTCCAGTGATTGGATGCCTGGCTTCGGCGGCGTGCTGGACCTGCTGGATTCGGTCCTGTTTGCCGCTCCGGTGGCTTACGCGTGCTGGCGATTCGGTCTGTGCGGGGTGTAGGGGCGTCTTCCGGACTGGTTTCGCAACCCTCTCGGAATCTGCCCACCGGGCCGCAAGTTCGCTTTGCCAAGCAGTTTGCGCCGGAATAACTGCCGGCGCACTGTTCGCCCCGGCCTGACGTAGACTATAAAGAAGGCTGGCACAGCTCATGTCTGGTTGCCGCGACGAAAAGGTCTGCGGCACTTTGCTGAATGACAGAAGCATCCATCTCGGTGGTCGACTCGAAGGCGCTCTTGTCGCTTTTTGGACCTCGCGACCAGCATCTACGCAAAATCCGCGACGCTCTAGGCGTTGAGATTTCGGCGATCGATGACCAGGTTCGCATCCAAGGATCGGAGACGGCGGTCGCGCGCGCCACCGACGTGCTGGAACAGCTCAAAGCAATCGTCCATCGCCACGGCAGCCTGGAGCCGGACGAAGTCTCGCGCGTGCTGACAGACGTCACCGGCCAGTCTTCCGCCCAGGGCGCCGCGCCGATTGAAGTCCTCAACGCCGGCCGCAAGGTCACGCCGCGCACCGCCGGCCAGGTCCGGTACGTTCAGGCGATCGCCGAACACGACATCGTGTTTTGCGTCGGCCCCGCCGGCACGGGCAAAACCTACCTGGCCGTGGCCATGGCCGTGGCCGCGCTCAAGCAGGAACGCATTCGCAAGATCGTCCTCGTCCGTCCAGCGGTCGAAGCGGGCGAAAGCCTCGGCTATTTGCCGGGCGACTTGCAAGCCAAGATCAATCCCTATCTGCGACCGCTGCTCGACGCGCTCCGCGAGATGATGGACTTTGACCAGATCCGCCGCTACACGGACCAAGATCTGATCGAAGTCATTCCGCTGGCCTACATGCGCGGCCGCACGCTGAATGACGCCTTTATCATTCTGGACGAAGCACAAAATACGACCGTCGCGCAGATGAAAATGTTTCTGACGCGCATGGGACGAGGATCCAAGATCGTGGTTTCAGGCGACGCCACGCAAATTGATCTCCCCATGCAAGTCCAAAGCGGCCTGATCGACGGCATGCGACGGCTGAAGTCGATCGAAGGTCTCGCACAAGTTGAATTGACCAATTCGGATATCGTGCGCCATCGGTTGGTGCAAGAGATCGTCCGCGCATACGAGGAGCCTGCTAAGCGGCGTCGCCCCACCGCCTGATTCTCATGTCCATTGGCGCTAGAAAACTGACCCGGCAAACCCGGGTTGTCTCATTCAAGGCTCCTCCCGGCCGGCTTTCCCGGCTCTGGGACCGTGCCCGTCGCAGCGACGTGGTGCTGCGGCTGGCGATCTGCCTACTAGCGGCCGTGGCCATGTGGGCGGTAACCAAGGCCTGGCATCCACCGTTCGCGCACCGGATTGACGACGTCCTGACCGAGAGCGTCTCAGTCACCTGGAGAGAAAACGAAGGGGACGAGCCCACCAACATCCCCGTTTTGGCCCGTCAGCCGCTTGGCGCTGAGCAAGTCGAGATGCTGGCGCATGAATATCGCAACGACATCGCGAAATTCTCCACAGGGAGCGCCATGGTGCGCTCGCTGGCCGTTTTTAGTCTGATCTTTGGCGTCTTCGCGATCTGTGGATATTTTCTCTACCAACAAGATCGGCGGATGCTGCGAGAACTGCGGCGTTTCAGCACGTTGTTGGGACTGGTTGTGTTGACCTGTGCCACCGCCCACCTGGCGTGGCCCTATCCGTGGCGCGCAGAGTTGGTCCCTGTTCTTTCGTTCGGCATGATTTGCGGAATTGCCTACAAACGCGAACTGGCGCTTTTGATGGCGGTCTGCATGGTGCTCTTCCTGGGCCTCGTCGAAGGTTACCGGCTGGGCGAGTGCGTGATGCTGATCGGCGTCAGCTCAATCGCCGTGTTGCTGCTCGGCCGGATTCGCAGCCGCAGCAAGCTGATGAAGGTCGGCATTGCCACCGGACTGGCGGCGATTGGCCTGACCATGATCACGCAACTGCTGGATGGCGTGCCATTATCGATTGCGCTCTGGGAGCGCGCCGCTTGGAATGGTGGCTGGGCGCTGGCCGCCGGCGTGATCACCACCGGCCTATTGCCTTCGATCGAAAATATCTTCAGCGTCCTCACGGACATCAGCTTGCTGGAGCTGGGGGACGCTTCGCATCCGCTCTTGCAAGAACTCGTCCGCCGCGCGCCGGGCACCTACAACCACTCCATCAACGTTGCGTCCATCGCCGAGGCCGCGGCCGAGGCGATTGGCGGACGCCGTTTGCTCGTCCGCGTGGGCGCCTATTTCCATGACATCGGCAAGATGCTCAAGCCGGGCTACTTTGTCGAAAATCAGGGCGCCGAGGCCAATCGCCACGACGCGCTGATGCCCGCGATGAGCACTCTGATCATTGTCGCCCACGTCAAAGACGGCGCGGATCTGGCCCGCCAGCACCATTTGCCCGAGCCGGTGATCGACTTCATTGAGCAGCACCACGGCACCACGCTGGTCGAGTATTTCTATCGCCGCGCCAATCAACAGAACGAAGGCAATCCGGACGGCTCGGAAATTCAAGAAGACTCTTTCCGCTATCCGGGCCCCAAGCCGCAAACGCGCGAAACCGCGGTGCTGATGTTGGCGGACGCCGTCGAAAGCGCATCCCGAGCGCTGGTCGAGCCCACCCCCGCGCGGATCGAAGGCCTCGTCGAAGAAATCGCCATGAAGCGGTTGCTCGACGGCCAGTTCGACGAATGCGGACTGACGCTCAAGCAACTGCGGATCGTCGAAGATAGTTTGATCAAGTCGCTGACTGCCGTGTACCATGGCCGGGTGAAATATCCCGATCAACGCACGGCCTGATTCCGGTCGGCAAGGATGTGCGATCGGCTCCCGTCGCGCACTGTCAGTCATTCGCTACTCTCAATTGCCGCTTTTACATTCCACTGAAGTTGTTTTGATTTTTATGTCCGCCATCCAGATCGACATCACCAACGAGCAAACGCGCCTCGCCATTGACGAGCCGCGGCTCCGCGAAGCCATCCTGGCCGTGCTGGCCGGTCAGGGCGTGACGCGCGGCGCCATTAGCGTGGCCGTGGTCGACGATCCGGCGATTCACGCCCTCAACGTCCGCTACTTGCAGCACGACTACGCGACAGACGTCCTGAGCTTCGTGCTGGAAGAGGGTGATGGATACGTTGAGGGGGAAGTCATCGTCAGTGCGGATACCGCCATTGCCGGCTCGACCCGCTTCGGCTGGCAGCCGATGGATGAACTACTGCTCTACGCCGTGCATGGGACGCTCCACCTGACGGGCCTGGACGACCATTCGCCGGAGGAAATCGCCGAGATGCGCGCGCTTGAAGTCCGCTATCTGGCGCCGTTCGGCCTGGTTCCCCCCTGGCGAGACGCGGAACAACCGTCTGCTGCGACCGCCCCCTCCGGAGTGATTGCAGCGGGACCCGTTGCAGAAGGACCTGCGCTGTGACTTTGGGGATCTCCTTACTTCTGGCAGTGATTGCGCTGATCGCGGCCGCCGCGCTCGGCGCCGCTGCGCGGGCGCTCGACGAAATGTCGCGCCAAGAGATCGAAGAAGAATGCCGCCGCCGCAGGGTCGATCCCCTCGCCACCGAGATCATGGATCTTAGCGATGACGTGGCGCTCGGCCTGGGTAGCCTGATGTTGATCGCCGACGTGATTTGCGTCGCGGCGATCTACGCCTCGGTCTCCGTCTGGCCTCCAGCGGAGACTTGGAGCCATTGGACTCTGTTCGGCTTCGTATTGATCAAGGGCGCGTTCTCGCTGGTGATCAGCAATCTTTGGATACCGCGCCTGGCGGACGGCTTCTTCACCGCGTCTGTCATCTGCTGGCTGTGGCCGCTGCTGCGCAAGCTCAGCCTGCTGACCCAACCCATCGTGATGGTGACCCACGCGATCGAACACCGCGGCGATCGGCCCGCCAACGGCAAGCCAGACCTCCAGGCAGAAGCCTCATTGCATGAAGAGCTGCGCGAG
>Ga0105046_10010290_pt1 | contig 14577 bp, 8 predicted proteins | sample MAT03_FD_78385 | JGI IMG/M metagenome (GOLD analysis project Ga0105046, IMG submission 78385) | Freshwater microbial communities from Lake Fryxell liftoff mats and glacier meltwater in Antarctica - MAT-03 (megahit assembly) | ecosystem: Environmental > Aquatic > Freshwater > Ice > Liftoff... | reverse complement strand
TGACTAATAACGTGGTAGTTAGTCACAATGTATCCATCAGAACTGATTATACTCCCATTACCATGATCAAGAGTATCCATAATCTTGACTAAATCGCTCACTCCAATTAGTTATGTCATTAAGGGGATTTGAAATAATATTAATAGTTTGAGGAGCTGACTCACAATACGAATCGAATGTTTCAAGAGATTCGAGTTTATTTTTAACCGCTTGTATTTCAAAGAAATTTTTCACCGAACTACGGATTTTTTTTGAAAGGTTTTAACAAAATAGTTTTCATAGCTTTTGTTCGATACGCTAGTATCTTGCCTTACAGTGCAGACCACTTCCTTTTCATAGATTGTACTGTTGAAATGACTTTTAAAGATATTGTGGTAGTAAACTCCAACGTGAGAAAGCCTGAATAATAGGATTACAAAATTGTAAAATTCATTTCGCGTTTCACACAAACTAATTTTAAATCTGTTTTGTAATTTGGAAAAACTTTGCGTGATGTGTCGGAAAAATTTAATGCATTTAGCTCATCATAGATTTGATCCGGAACACCTCGACTGTAAGTTTGAATGGATCGCTTGTTATTTCCAGTTTCGTCACATAATCCACGCTTTATTTTTTTTTCTGAGTCATAAACTTTGTAGGAGAACCCACCTTTGTTCAGATTAAATAAAACTCTTCACGGCATAATGGATTTAGCTTTTGCGGTCACTTTAAGCATTACACCCATTTCAAAGAAAAATATCAATGCAAAACGAAAGAAAATTCTACTCAGAATCAACGGATTAGTTAGGTTTAATGGCTAGGCGGTCTAACACAGTTTCAATAGGTACAATTAATGAGAGGCCTTGAACACTGCTGAAAAATAGTTCATTCATAATTCCTACTAGCCTGCCTGTAGCATCTATTACCGGACTACCATTATTGCCAAAACTAGAATGTGTGTCGGTTGGTATATATTCAATGCCATTTTCAACTCTAGTTGAACTTACAATCCCCTTTGTCAGAGATTGTGAAAGTGAAAGATGAGCAGGTGTGCCGATGGCATAAATCACGCTACCTGGTTTAGGAATTCCATTGTTAATAGGTGCTAACAAAACGAAGCCAACAGTGTCAACTTTTCATAGTGCATGGTTGCTTTTGGCGTCGGTACGCAACACTTGGGGCTTAAACTTTTTTCCTCCTGCTAGCACAACCATCAATGAGTCCCTGTTTTGTACATTCAAGAAACTTGTTATAAAGTATCCATGCAACGAAATTACTACCCCACTTGCAATAGAATCTTTTCCGACAACAGTAATTTGGGACTGCGAAGCATTTTCTTAACGTGAACTCGAAGCGCTTTTCATTAGATTTAATTGTTCAAATCTGCTTTTTGATTTCTTGGTATTTTCACTTTGACGGTTTACTTTCTATTCAAACTTTTTGTTTGTTATCAACTTAGATAGTGCATCTTCCATTGTTGAGTATAACAATTCGTCTGTATTATGGCTTGTCATGGAAACCCATATTGAGTTGGTTTTAATTTCTATACTATCTATTCGTTGGTTAAGATGATCGTTGAGGTAAAAGAGTATTTTTTAATGTCCACGAGCCAAATTGCCGTGTTTAATTTACACTAGCGTTGCATCTGTTATTCGATATGCGAGACTGATGTATTTGTCGAAAGGAATTAATAGAGTTTTAATATCGGGTTTACATTTCATTGTAACCAATAACTCATCAGTGACATCGGTTAAATAAAGTATTTTCTGGTTTTTTGTCGCAGGATATTTATTTTTAGTTTCCAAACTAAATGGCTGAATTTTTTTTTTCCTGTAGGACTGAATTTTGCGAAATGTTGTTTCTCTAATTGACTCCACTACAACACTATCTAAACTAGATGAACTAGCAATATACGTTTCGGGTTTAGTTGATGTTGGTAGTGGCAAGAAGCAGGTTCATTAATCCTCGGTTTATGCCTTGATGGTCCTCAGCGATTGAAAAACTCCCATGGCAAGATTGGATAGAAAATAATTGATACCAAAATCAACGGATCGATTTTGTTACCTCTTCTAATTTCACTCTATGTAAACGGACGTCTTTTTTTCATGTTATAACTATGGGTTTTTTTTCTATGGGTTTTTTTTTATTTGGAAATGCAGTACATGAATTGACGAAATACTGAGTATCAGAATGCATAATCTTGAGTTGGACTTTTTGAATAGGTGACCACCAAAAAGTGCAACTTTTTATTGCAAAGATTGAAATTAGAAGTAGTAATTTCTGTGCTAAATTCTTCGAGCTAACTCTCATTGATTTTATTGTTGTGAGTTTATTGTATAGATATTTTGAGTCTTTCTTGAACATAGTTAGATGGAATAGCAAACCCAACTCGCCCTTCCCCGAGGCCTTTTATTTTTGAACGAATAATACCAAGAAGCTGGCCATTCTCATTGACCAAAGCACCCCCGCTGTTGCCACTGCTAACTCGTGCATCCGTTTGATAATGTTCGTGATCAAAGAAATTGCGATGTGCACTTACTATGCCTACAGTTATTGATTGCCCAAGTGAAATATCGACAGGTGTTCCAAGTGCATAAACTTCACATCCAATTATGGATTTTGGGCCGGTCCAAAGATCAAATGTCAGTTGTTTTAAAACGGGAATTTTTTTAGCGCTAAGTGATAGTCCGCATCAAGTACGAAGAACTTTTCCATTCATCGTGTCACCGGAATTGGTTATAACTTTAACGGAAGTATCTCAATCCAACAACATGATAGTTGGTAACAATGTGTCCAACATTTGATGCAATTACACAATTGTCATGGGAGTCTTCTAATGATAAAGTAACAGTGCCGAAGAAAAAATCTTTATTTGAGGGGCAACAATTTTGGGTTGGGCAATTTGTAGTATCCGTTTCTCATCTGATTTTGTTGACTCATTTTGTCGTTTATTTATTTCGCCTAATAGTGCAGGGTCATTAAAAAATTGGATAATCCCCTTCTCAAGAGCATCCCATGCCAAATCGGAGTTCTTTGCAATGTGTTTTCTTAGACTAAAACTGAAGAGTTGGTCAATTCCATCTTTCAACCTGTCTATAGACCTAGAATTAATCCTGAATTTGTAAATTTCCTTGTCGTAAGAATCGGGGAGATTATACTCGGCTGTTATTCCAGCATTAAATAAGTGTGATATCATTGTTCGTTGACCCTTGCCTGTTTTTGCCAAATACTCCGAATAAAAGTTTATGTCATTTAATTTAATGTTCAAGAAATAATACCTCAGCCTATCCTCGAATTCACCTGTATTATCAGGGGTATGCATTAGTTCCATTTTAGTCAGAATCGCTGTTGTCGTTGATTGTATTGGAACTAGATCAATCAATGAGTATGTATAAAAACGTGTTGTATCGACTTCATCCTCTTTAGATGTGATTGTATGAGAAATACTAGTAATGGAGTCTTCGACGTATTTTATTCCAACCAGTTTAATGAATTTCCCAATAACCTCTTTACTCGGCAACTTTAGAAGAGCTGGCATTCTGATATTTTGCTGGTTTAGTAGATCAGATTGATCTACCACTATTGATTTTTTGAGGCAACCTTTTTTTGGGCAGTAAATGCTAGTTTAGGTATTTTCGGAATGGTGTTAAATTCTCCGTTTACCATTGGTATTAAGGGACAAGGGATGTATGAGCCATCAGTATCACAGATAATTTTATGATTTTGACTTTGAGCCGGAACCTCAATTAGAAATGCAAAAATCAAGAGAAAAATCGAAAAATTTTTTTTAGAAAGACGTTGAAATATGAATATAGCCATTGGGATGTTTGATGTTCGAGAACAAACAAACTCTGATCTAGAAATAATTCCAAATTTACAGAAATGAATAAACGAGCACCCATTATCACAGCACCATCTCTTCAAACAACCTTTTCGCTGTTTCTTCCAAATCGCCACAAATACCAGAATGTGTTTTTGATGTTTGTATAACTGAACTTCTTACTGCTGTTAACCAGCGAAAGCGAGAGGGCAAATCCATTGCGCCAATGTGTCCACTTCCGTTTAGTCTTAGTGCAATTTTTTCAAATGATGCTAGGTTAATTTTGATTTGTTCTATATCGATATCAGCGGAAAAACAACACAATCTTTGTTCATTAAGTGAAATATAAACACGAATGAAATTTGCTCTTTTGCTAAAAAGAATAATGCCCGCATTTACGAACTCCTCCCTTTCTACAAAAGGCACAACGCGGATAACCGCATATTCATATAAATGCTTTTCGTGCATCCAATATTTCTTGTGTAAAGTTGTCTGAAAATAATAGTCGCTCCTTTAAGAACTGAAAATAAGCTTCGCGAATTTCTGCGGGTGTCTCTTCTGTTTCAGGCCAATGAAGCCAATCTGCAGGAATAAGCTCGATGATTGATCGCAGCTTTTCTGATGTAAGAATCGCTCGAAATTCTAAATTGACTTCTTCAGTTTGACTTGCTTGCGCCAACAAAACATGATCCTTAACAAAACTGAATGGAGCATGAGCCTTCGAACTGCGGTCTTCCCATGTGTATTGAAAATAGAGACATGAGCCATGATCTATCAACCACAACTTCTTATTCCAAATCAACATATTTGTATTGCGAAATGTGCGATCTGCATTTGTAATCAAAGCGTCTAACCAAATTATCTGCGACGCAGTTTTTGCATCCACTTCTGTTACAAGTGGATCAAACATGATAGCCCCCGATAAAAAGTGTAACGCAAGATTTAAACCTTGACTTGCCTTTAAAAGGTCTTGTACTTCTTCGTCACCTTCCGTTCGCCCAAATGCTTCGTCAAGATGCGCAAATACAAGTTCGGGTACTCTAAGCCCCAATAATCGCGCGATCTCGCCACCAATAAGTTCTGAGATAAGTGTTTTGACGCCGTGTCCGCCTCCTTTAAATTTAAGAACATATTTGAATCCGTCATCAGCTTCTGCCAATGCAGGCAAAGACCCACCCTCGCGAAGCGGCTGGATGTAGCGGGTTACATTAACTGTGCGAAGGATCGCGGATGACATAATTTAATGATTGCAAAAGTAGGAATGGAGTTTCAAAGTGATTTTATTTTTATTAACTAGAAATTAAATCACATTGAATAGGCAGCAACGGGCATCTTATAAACCAAGTTGACAATGTCATGAGCTCGGTGGTATGATGCCGCTCGAATTTTAGAGTTAGAAACAAGGGGATGATAAATCTTCATGCTCTAACTTTGGCCTTGCAGCGGAGCTTTCCACCTTCTATTTTCTAGCTTGTGCCCGCAATGCAACGACTTCTTCAATGGATAAAAGAACCAAACTGCATCTTTTCTATCAACTACCGATTTATGACATCAAGAATTATGATAGATAGACCAAGTTCTCCCAATACTAAAAACGCATAGGGACATTTCATGTTTTTGTTAATATAATTTGAAGATAAAATCTCTCTTTTCATCTTCACAATCCAAGACTTATGAACAAAAATTTAGAGTTGAGATAGAAATATTAACAACGAATATTGCCGTGTTGCTTACTCCCAATAGCATTGCAGGTTAGATTTTTTATTTTCTAAAAAAAACACCTATTTATGACAACCGTCATATGTGCCGGATTTGGTGTAACTGTTAAGTATTCCAATGAGTTAAAGCAACAACTTTAAGCGTAAACATTCATGGAGCGCTTAACCTAATTTTTCTGTAAAGTTCAAAATTTTAAGAATGGAATTTTAGTCGCCTTGCTAATTGTAAAAGTTGTCAAAGCTTAGCAGACAGCATCTCTATAAATTCATTCTCTGTATAACGCCACATACAATGTAATTGTCTTGTCTACTGGCCGAGGGCTGTGTTGTTATAATGCACCCCAAGGTAATTGAATGCACTCATTGAGCATACTTTCTGATTTAGCATATAATACCATTTCGCTATCTGTATTGGTCTAATGCCGTTTCGCTTACAATGGACCATACTAGCCACTCTGATGGCATTTGTCTTACTTAAACTCTAATAAGTGTGTGTACTAATTAGAATAAAATAATGGAATAAAATTCATTTAACCCCTAGCTGCTCGATCGTGAAGCAAAAGCTCCTGATCAGCCTTTTAAAAACCTAATTATCGAAAATGAAAACTTTAAACTTTAAGCACATCTCATTGTCGCTTCTGTCTTTCTTCTTGCTGCTTGCACTTGTGCCTGCTGAAACGAAAGCACAGGGCTGGTACAATGGCAATTGGACACATCGTAAACCAATTACAATCGACTTTACTAAAGTGGGTTCGGGACCTCACACCAACTTTCCAATTCTTGTCAGCAGGACAGATAATGACCTCCAAGCCAGAGCGCAGGCAGACGGTGACGATATTCTCTTTACTTCTTCTGATGGCGTAACAAAACTTGATCATGATCTTGAAAGCTACACAAGTGTCTCAGGTAACATCGTAACTTGGATCGAAATCCCAAATTTATCCTCGGTAGCTAATACAGTTATTTATATGTATTACGGGAATTCTGCTGCGTCATCACAACAAAACATTTCAGGCTCATGGGATGCAAATTACAAAGGCGTTTGGCACCTCAATTCTACTTTTTCTGATGCAACAACCAATGCCAACAACGGAACAAATACAGGAACAACCACTGCGAATGGAAAAATTTCGGGGGCTAGAGGATTTGTTCGAAACAATGGCGCAGATTTCATTACTGTAAGTGGTCTATTGGGTTCTCCAACCAGTTTTACTACCAGTGCTTGGGCTAATCTGTCTTCCGCAGATAATGCTGGTGCCGAAATTTTGAGTATTGGCGATTATGTCATTTTGCGGGCAGACGAGTCAGGGTCCAATCGCACTTCGGGCATCTATTCCACGAGTCCCGCAACCTGGACAACAACGGCCTCGGGCACAAACTATGCTGGAAACGGATGGCATTATTTTGTTTATACCTGCGACGATGTAACCAATTCGCAAAAGTTGTTTGTGAATGGAATGCAGGTTGCAATAACTTCTTTTGCAGCTTCCCCAATTTTTACGGGCGCAGGAACAAATACTTTTATTGGAAAACACGGCAACGGGAGTACCTTGTACGACTTCGACGGATCAATTGATGAAGTGCGCGTATCGAATATCTCGCGCTCGCCTGGTTGGGTGCTAACAGAATTCAACAATCAGAACTCACCATCCGCTTTTTACAGTGTAGGAACACAAACTTCTACCAAAACATTTACAGGCATAGGAAACTTCAGTGATGCTACCAAATGGACAGGAGGAACATTACCAACTGCGGGCCAAAACCTGATTATTGATGGCACTTGCACCGTAGACAATAATGCCGTAACAGACAACTTGGCCTACGGGTCATTGACAATTGGCTCTGTTACAGGCCGCACCCTCAACTGGGTAAGTGGCGGAACAAATCGTTTGAATGTAACAGATCTATCCAATGGAACAGGCATGAATTCTCTCAACATGACTAATGGCGGAACATTGGTGATTCGTGGTCTCATTCTTTCAACGGCCAGCCTCACTTTTATATCAGGTAGCGGAACCATAGAAATTCGGTCAACCATGACCCTGCCACCGATGCCAACTTTAAACAACCTTACGATCAATGGCGGCGGCAACACTGTCACACTCTCAGGAGCTATGTCATTAACGGGAAACCTTTTGCTTAATAACGGGATTTTAAATTCCGGCAACTCCAATTTGAACATTGCGGGTAACTGGACTAACAACGCATCATCAGGTGCCTTTGTACCCGGAACCTCAACAGTATTTTTTAATAGCGCAACCGCACAATCCATTGGAGGAAGTTCTACCACCATTTTTAATAATCTTACTGTTGGGAGTTCGGCCGGCATTGTAACACTCAATACAAATGCAAACGTCAACGGTAATCTAACCGTGGCTAGCGGAACCTTCAACTTGGGTAACTTCACTGCCAATAGGGTGACAAGCGGTGGATCATTGACCGTATCAAACAATGCAACACTTAAAATAGGCGGAACCAATACTTATCCCGCCAACTATTCTTTAAATACGCTGGTGGCCGCCAGCACAGTAGAGTATGCGGGTACAAATCAAATTGTTTCAAGCAGAACCTACGGAAATCTTAAACTAACAAGTTCGTCGGGGGCTGTCGTAAAAACGTTGCCTGCTACTGCACTCACTATTATTGGTAACCTTATCAGTGCTGTTGGAACAGGAACATCGGTAACCTACACGGCAACTACCACCGTCAACGTGTTTGGAAACGTAAACATTGGAACTTCTACCACATTTAACGGCGGCGGCTCCTTTCATACTATAGGTGGCAACTGGACCAATGATGGTACTTTTAACCCTAGCACCGGAACCATCTCATTTTCTGGCTCTGGCGCACAAGTTGGCGGCTCTAGCACGCACAATTTTCATAACCTAGGAATAACTGGGTCATCAATTACCTTCAATAATGTCAATATAAATGTAGCAAGCAACCTTACCACTTCCGGATCTGGCTCCTGTAGTCAAGCTGCGGGCGGCACTATTACTATGAGCGGCTCAGGGAAAGTCATTAGTGGAACAGGAATTTCTTTAGAGAATCTTGTAATAATCGGCTCAGTCACCGGCACGAATTCCTTGAACATTAAGGGTAATTTATCGGTGAATGGAAGTTTTGCAGGCACAGGAACTATCACAATGAGTGGTGCTTCAAAAACGCTTTCAGGTTCGGGAACAAAGAATTTTTCTATTCTTTCCGTAGCCGGAACTGTAACAACTGCCGTGGATTATTCTATTTCATCTGCACTTACTGTGGCAGGAACATTTACAGCAACCGCCGGAACCTCAAGGTTCACCGGTACGTCCAATTTGAGTGGAACAGCGAATCTTTTTAACGTTGCCATTAACGGAACGTCGCTTCAGTTATCGGGCAATTCAAATTTAGGAATTGCGAATGCGATGAACATAATTGCAGGTGGATTAAACGTGACATCCTTTATACCCAATACTGTAAATTTCAATGGAACAGGCTCCCAGAATATCAATGCGATTGCATATTATAACCTCAGTCTTTCCAGCGGGAACAACAAAACAGCCGTTGGAAACATCATTGTAAACCGAGATATTACAATTAATACCGGCACTACATTTCTCGCCGGATCTTTCACACATTCCATCTATGTTGACTGGAATAACTTTGGCACATTCAACGCCGAGTCTAGCACCATACAATTTCTTGGTAACCAGACCACGAACATTATCGGGGCAACAACTTTCAACATACTCCAAGTAAATAGCACAAGTGTTTCCACCAGTATTGTTCTTCAAAACAATATTTCTGCTGCCACTGTAAATATGGTAATGGGCATGATTTATACGCAGCAACATACTATTACGATAACATCAAACAGGACTGGCAATGGCATCATTATGGGAAATATTACACGGAATCAAAATTTTGTTGCCGGAGTGCCTTATGCCTTTGAGGGTCCTGATAACACTATTACATTCTCTACCGTTGTGGGTGTTTCCAGCATCACTGTATCTGTTGCGCAGGGATCAGTAAATGACTTTCCTTACGGTGCCAGTATCAGTCGAAAATATGATATCGCGATTCCAGCAGGAACATACATTGCCACTCTTCGCCTTCACTATGAGAACAATGAACTAAATGGTAATGACGAAACGCAGATGGGTATGTGGAATTATGATGGCACGCAATGGGTACCTGTTGGAAAAACTGGTAACAATGCTACAATTAACTATGTAGAGAAGAGTGGGCTGACCAATATTACAAATCGATGGACATGTTCCTTTGATCCTATGGTTGTGCTGTGGAATGGCAGCGTGAGCAACGACTGGAATACAGCGGCCAACTGGACTGTTTTCTTAGGCGCGGGAACCGCACCACCTTCTGCCAACGATATTGTTGTGCTTGGAGGTATTCCTTTTAGCAATAATCCTAATATAAGCACAGCAGCACAAGCAAAGAATCTTGTATTCTCAAGCAATCAAGAAGTAACACTTTCATTGTCTACCGGCGGATCGTTGATTTCAGGAGACATACAAGGAGTTTGGCAGGGCAATGCTGTACATGCCATCAATACCAATAATCAAACTATCACGGTAAATGGTAACCTATTATTGGGTGATGGGCTGAGCAATCATACCATTCATCTAAATGTCGGTTCAGGCACTGTAAACGTTAATGGATCTCTAACCCAAACAGGTAATTCTAATGTGACTTTTACCGGCGCCGGTAATCTCAAAATAGGAGCGGATTACAATTATACAAGCGGAACTTTTACTGCGGCAACAGGAACTGTTACGTACAATGGAAGTGTATATCAAACAATTGCAGCATTAAATTATCACAGTCTTACAGTTAATAAGCCTTCTAGTCTCGCTAATATAACTAGCCCAATTACCGTGGCTGGAAACCTCTCAGTAGAAGCAGGCGAATTAACAGTGTTGGCAGCTACAACTACAGTTGGTGATGTGACTATTTCAGCCGGTGCAACTCTGCAAAACGAGAATGAGTTGCGTGTTGGTGGAAACTGGAACAACGAAGGAACTTATGATGGGCTAGGTATCAATGTAATTTTTAATGGCACCGGAACCCAAACAATTTCCGCTACCACATTCAATAATCTTGAATTCAACAAACCAATAGGTTCATTGGCTATTCTGAACGGTGATGTTATATTGAACGGTAACCTCGTTGGCACTTCCGGCACCTTGGACATTCAATCTTACTTCTTCAACAGGCTTGCAGTGGGAGGATCGGCGTCTATGGCCGATGCCGCAACATTGATTATAGGAGCGGATAATGCACCCGACAAATTTGCAAGTTACTACCTCGCACCAAGTAGCACTGTCATATTCAATGGCACGAGTGAGCAACATTTGTTGCTTCCAGCCGTCCAATATGGCAATATCTCTTTCCGAAATGCAGGAGTAAAGATTCTCTACACACCGATTACTCTAAATGGTGATTTATTTATAGATACAGGAGCTACATTTGATGGCGGTTCCAATACAATTACCCTAAATGGAAACTGGATAAACAGTGGCACCTTCACGCCATCTACAAGCACTGTAGAATGCATTGGGACAACTAAAAACATTACGGGCAACACAACTTTCAATCACGTAACTGTCACGGGTAGCTATGTAATATTGAACAACGTTACCTTCAATGGGCGCTTGAATATAACTAGCACAGGTTCTTTTACTGCCGGAGAATTTATCACCACTACGCTCCATGGCGATTTAACAAACAGCGGTTCGCTTTATACATTAGGAACAACCACTTTTACGGGAAATGTTTTGCAAACATTGAGCCTGATAAATGCTACAACAACAGTTGCCTTAACGGTCAATTTCAATGGTAGTGTTTCACCCATTCTGTACTCCACATCTGCTCCGCAATTTGGTTATCTCAACATCAATAATACGGGAGGAATCAATCCAAGTGTTGGATGGACTATTCTCAACTCTCTCAATGTAGCATCTGGCGCATCGTTTAATGGCGGGCTTTCTACGCACAATTTTTTGGGTAGCGTCAACAACAATGGAGCCATGACCAGCAATGGAACCTTGAATTTTATTCCGGCTTCAACCACTATTATTAATTTCGGCACGAATTTTACCAGCACAGGTTTAGTCAATTTTGGCGGTGTGGGTGCCATCACATTGGCTGCAATTCCGGTTACTTTCAACGACGTTATCATTAACAAGTCTAACGGCACACTTGCTACGGCGGCAACTATCAACATTAATGGTAATTTCCTATTTACCAATGGGATATTTGCTCCCGGCGCCAACATCAATCTTTCTGGTAATTGGACCATGAATGGAGGAACATTCAATCCTGGTCTCAACTCCGTGGTATTTAATGGAGTTGGAGAGCAAACAATTTCAGGCACACCGACTGCTCTGACATTCTATAATGTTTTGGTTACAAAAACACCGGGTAGTCTTTTGAGTGTAAACGGAAATGTGACGACCCTTACTTTGCGTGACCTAACGCAGACAACTGGAGACTTCATTGCACCTGCTACACTAAACATTCACGGTAATTTTGTTTTGAGTAGCGGAACATTCATCTCTGGCGATAATACCAACTTGGCTGCAAATGTGACTAACAATGGCAATTTCGTCGCAGGTTTGGGAACGACAACTTTCGTTGGAGCAGGTGTTCATACATTGAGCGGAAGTTCTACTACAATATTCAATAACCTAACCATTAATAAGGGAACGAATATCAATTCAATTCTCGATGTCCAATCCCAAATCAACATTCCAAACGGGGCTCTAACTCTTACAAACGGTGTTTTGAAACTTTCTAGTGCATCTACCCTTATGCCCTTTACATCGGATTTCAATGGAGGCAACTCTATTATTCCGGCAAGTTGTGGATTATGGAACAATGGAGGAACTATCCTGTCATCCAATATGAACTGGACCGTGGCTGGTTTGCTAAAATCCACTGGAGGAATATTTAATGTGGGCACATCGGAAAACAATCAACTCATCCCAAAAAGCACATCATCCATCATTGTAGCTGGCGGCAACCTTAATATAGCCTCGGGGATAAGCAATTCTGGTGTCTCATGGCCCTTTAAAATGTCATCAGGAACAATTACATTAAATATTTTTGGTAGTACAACCTCCGATGTTGCACCTTTCAACATGGATGCATCCGGAAGTGCGTTTGATATGTCAGGTGGAAAAATTGTAATTCAGGATGCTGGTGGAAGCACAGGTCAAAATTTGGGTTACAATAATCTCTCTATGAGTGGATCAGGTTTCAATGGTGGTACTTTACAAATTGGCAATGATTCTACATCAGTGTCACAAATCATTGGAATAACCTCTACGAATTCAATTTACAATTTGGAGGTAAATAGCAACAATGTTATTGCACAATTACAAGTAAATGATCTCACTGTGAAAGGCGATGTTATCCTTTCTGCTGGGGAGTTTTATACCAATACTCATGACATTTTCATTGGAAACAACCTGACCAATAATTCCTCTCCGACAGCTTTTGATGCAGGTGTAGATTTGGTAACTATGACTGGAACCATATCGGGTGGAATCAACGGTACGTTTCCGATTACATTTTATGACCTTACCATTGCCACCTCTGGAACTTCAGTAAGTCTGAACCCTGCGGCAGAAACTTTCATGAAAAATGTATTGCTGGTAACAAGCGGTACACTTTATACCAACGACAGGTTAACGCTGCTATCCAATTCGAGCGCAACTGCATCGGTAGGACGCATAGCAATGGCCGCTGAGCTCTATGGCAAACTTACAATGCAACGTTATGTGCCACCGATGACAAACTATCCTTACGGAAGTTGGGTTGCTGTAGGTTGCCCAGTTCAGGGAACCACTATAGCCGACTGGGATGAAAATATTATTACATCAGGCTATGTTGGCTCAGATTATCCACCACCGTATTCATTTACCAACATTCAGTGGTATGATGAAACAGCGTCTGGAGTGGCCGGCATTGGTTACCAACTTGTAACATCCAATTTAGATTCAATATTGTCTGATAGAGGATATTTCATCTATATGCAAACACCAACTCAGGCTATAGATGTAAAGGGAAATATATACAAACACTCCTTTAACAGCAATCTGGATTATACTGATACTGGTTCTGCTGGAGATGGCTGGAATTTGATGGTAAATCAATATCCTAGTGAAGTTGATTTTAGACAAATGGTGCTAAACGGTGCCGGTACTGCATCATATTATTTATTCGATAGCGAATCAAACAACTTCAAAGTTTACAATGGACTGTCGCAGGTGGGAAATGCGCCACAATACATTTCATCTAGCCAATCTTTTTTTGTTCAGGCTGCTGGTTCTGATAGTTACCTTAAATACGATGAGACTTATAAAGTGAATAATGGTACTTTATTTGAACGAGATACACCCGCCAATTCTTATGCGCAATTCAAAATAACATCTAGCAACGGAAGTTCCGATGAGTGTATTCTTCACTTTACAGAAGAAGCAACCTTAGGATATGAGTGGAATTATGATGTGTTAAAAATGGAAAGTATGAATCCTTTGGCAGCCGAATGTGCATTGATTGCATCGGATGGAACAAAACTCACGATCAATGCAATTCCTTTGCAACCAAACGAAATTATAATTCCCATTTACATTGAAATGCCTTCTGCGGGAACGTATACCTTTGAAGTACTTATTGCTAATAATATTCCAGCAGGTTACTGTCTATTCATAGAAGATCTTGTGAATGGAAGTACTATGCCAGTTGAAGTTGGCGAGTTATGGACAATTAACATTTTAGAGGGGTACGTTGGAAACCGATTTATCATCCATTCCACTCCAACAGTGAGCATAACTACAGCCAATATTTCTTGTTATGGCAGCAATGATGGACTTGCCAACGTTGCTGTGCCTGATGGCGAGTGGAATATTGTTGTGTATGATGTTGATGGAGTTGTTGTCCACACGGCCAATAACGATGTGATCATCGAAGACCTTGCTGCAGGTAATTATCAACTTGAGTTGTCTGACGCCTTGCTTGTCTGCAATGCAACCACGGTGGAATTCAGTATTGCAG
>Ga0105046_10010288_pt1 | contig 14579 bp, 11 predicted proteins | sample MAT03_FD_78385 | JGI IMG/M metagenome (GOLD analysis project Ga0105046, IMG submission 78385) | Freshwater microbial communities from Lake Fryxell liftoff mats and glacier meltwater in Antarctica - MAT-03 (megahit assembly) | ecosystem: Environmental > Aquatic > Freshwater > Ice > Liftoff... | reverse complement strand
CCCGGCAACTGGCCGCCCTCACCCGGTTTGGCACCTTGGGCCATCTTGATCTGGATCTGGTCGGCGCTGCCCAAATACTCCGCCGTGACACCAAAGCGGCCCGACGCCACCTGCTTGATGCGCGAGCGCAGGGAATCGGTGGGCAGCAGGGGAATGTCAACTTCCACCACGTCATGGCCAATGATGTCGGCCATGGTCTGGCCTTGCTTGATCGGGATGCCCTTGAGTTCCTGGCGGTAACGTGCCGGGTCTTCACCACCCTCACCGGTGTTGCTTTTGCCGCCGATGCGGTTCATGGCAATCGCCAGCGTGGCATGCGCCTCGGTCGAGATGGAGCCGAGCGACATGGCGCCCGTGGCAAAACGCTTGACGATTTCTTTGGCCGACTCCACCTGGTCAATCGGGATCGCTTTGGCGGGGTCGATCTTGAACTCAAACAGGCCGCGCAGCGTCAGGTGGCGCTTGCTCTGGTCATTGACGATCTCGGCGTATTCCTTGTAGGTGTTCCAGTTGTTGGCACGTGTGCTGTGCTGCAGCTTGGCAATCGCGTCCGGTGTCCACATGTGCTCTTCACCGCGGACGCGCCAGGCGTATTCACCCCCCGCATCGAGCCGGTTGGCCAGTACCGGGTCGTTGCCGTAGGCCGCTTTGTGCATGCGAATGGCTTCTTCGGCAATCTCGAAGACACCAATGCCTTCGACCCGGGTCGGGGTGCCGGTGAAGTATTTCTTGACGGTGTCGGTCGACAGGCCGATGGCTTCGAACAGCTGCGCACCGCAGTAACTCATGTAGGTGCTGACGCCCATTTTGGACATGATCTTGGAAAGGCCCTTGCCAATCGCCTTGACGTAGTTGTAGATGGCTTTGTCGGCACTCAGGTCGCCCGGCAGGTCCTGGCAAATGCTGGCCAGGGTTTCCATCGCCAGGTAGGGGTGAATGGCCTCGGCACCGTAGCCCGCCAGCACACCAAAGTGGTGCACTTCACGCGCGGTGCCGGTTTCGACCACCAGACCGGCGGTGGTACGCAAGCCCTCACGCACCAGGTGCTGGTGAATGGCCGAGAGTGCCAGCAGCGCCGGAATGGCGACCTGCGTGGCGCTGGTGCCCCGGTCGCTGATGATCAGGATGTTGTGACCGATCTTGATGGCATCCACCGCTTCGGCGCACAAGGAGGCCAGCTTGGCTTCCACCCCTTCGCGACCCCAGGCCAGCGGGTAAGTGATGTCAAGTGTGTAACTGCGGAACTTGCCATGGGTGTGTGTGGCAATGTCACGCAGCTTGGCCATGTCGGCAAAGTTCAGGATTGGTTGACTCACCTCCAGCCGCATGGGCGGGTTCACCTGGTTGATATCCAGCAAGTTGGGTTTCGGGCCGACAAACGACACCAGACTCATCACGATGGCTTCGCGGATCGGGTCAATCGGCGGATTCGTCACCTGAGCAAACAACTGCTTGAAGTAGTTGTAAAGCGGTTTGTTTTTGTCAGAGAGCACCGCCAGCGGGCTGTCGTTGCCCATCGAGCCAATGGCTTCTTCGCCGTTGGCGGCCATCGGGGCGATCAAGAACTTCAGGTCTTCCTGCGTGAAACCAAAGGCTTGTTGCCGGTCCAGCAAGGTGCCCTCGGACTCGGCGGCGCTGGCAGGCTCGCCCCCGCCTTGCACGTCATCCAGACGAATGCGCAGGTTCTCGATCCACTGCTTGTAGGGCTTGCTGTTGGCCAACGTGGACTTGAGCTCGTCGTCATCCACCATGCGACCTTGTTCCAGGTCAATCATGAACATCTTGCCCGGCTGCAGGCGCCATTTGCGCACGATTGAGCTTTCTGGGAATGGCAGCACGCCTGACTCAGAGGCCATCACCACCAGGTCGTCGTCGGTGATGCAATAGCGGGACGGGCGCAAGCCATTGCGGTCTAGGGTGGCACCAATCTGACGGCCATCGGTGAAGACGATGCTGGCCGGACCGTCCCACGGCTCCAGCATGGCGGCGTGGTATTCATAGAAGGCTTTGCGACGCTCGTCCATGGTGGTGTGCTGCTCCCAGGGCTCGGGAATCATCATCATCACGGCCTGGCTGATCGGGTAACCGGCCATGGTCAACAGTTCAAGGCAGTTGTCAAAGGTGGCCGTGTCAGATTGGGTCGGGAAGCTGATCGGGTAAAGCTTTTGCAGGTCGGCACCCAGCACCGGTGACGACATCACGCCTTCACGCGCCTTCATCCAGTTGTAGTTGCCCTTGACGGTGTTGATTTCACCGTTGTGCGCCACATACCGATATGGGTGCGCCAGCGGCCACTCGGGGAAGGTGTTGGTTGAAAAACGCTGGTGCACCAGACCCAAGGCCGAAATGCAGCGCTGGTCTTTCAGGTCAAGGTAATAGGTGCCGACCTGATCGGCCAGCAGCAAGCCTTTGTAAATGACCGTGCGGCTCGACATGCTGGGCACGTAATACTCTTTGCTGTGCTGCAGCCTGAGCGCCTGAATGTGGGCGCTGGCAGTTTTGCGGATCACATAGAGCTTGCGCTCAAGTGCGTCCTGAACAATCACGTCATTGCCGCGGCCAATGAAAATCTGGCGCAGGATGGGTTCCTTGATACGCACCGTGGGCGACATCGGCATGTCACGGTCTACCGGCACATCACGCCAGCCCAGCAATACCTGGCCTTCGGCCTTCACCGCACGTTCCAGCTCCTGCTCGCAGGCTTGGCGGCTGGCGTTTTCCTTGGGCAAAAAGACCATGCCCACGCCATATTCACCCGGTGGCGGCAGCGTGACACCTTGCGCGGCCATTTCTTCACGGTACAGCGCGTCAGGCAACTGGATCAAGATGCCGGCACCGTCACCCATCAGCTTGTCAGCACCCACCGCACCCCGATGGTCCAGGTTTTCAAGAATCTTGAGTGCATTTTTGACAATGTCATGCGACTTGACGCCCTTGATATGGGCCACAAAACCGACCCCGCACGCATCGTGCTCCTGGGCTGCAGAATACAAACCGTTGTCCTCGAGATGCTTGATCTCGGCTGCCGTCGTCATGCGTGCGCTCCTAAAAAGTGTCGAATGGGTGAACTTTACCGCATTGCAGCAACCATGCCAAAAAAATAATTGGGGTCAGATTCCGATTATTTTAAAAAAACACACTTTGTGTTTTAATTGGGGACACATCAAAAAATGTAGCTATACCATCAATAAATATAAGGGCTAGAGGCCTAAATGATGTCTTTTTTATTGGTAGAAACTGGTCGGCCAGCCTCTTTTCTAATCACACGTCGCTCGGTTCGCTTTTGCAGATCCGCCACAAAATTTGCTTCTCCAAGGGGCCAACCACTCAAAGTGGCCTGCGTCAAGGCGGCCTGCTGCACCGGATTGATGCCCCCGCGCACCAATTCGGCGTAGGCCGCTTCACGGGCAAACGGGGTGTTGCCAAGCTCCCAATACAGGGCATGCGGTGTGATCAAACGGTCGGTGCGCAAGCCGAGGTAATGCAAATGGCTGGACCATGGGTAATCTTGCGGCTGCAACACCAAACCCGCCCGCACCGGGTTGAGGTCGATGTAGGCCATGCAGGCCAGCAAATACTGCTCAGTCTGGATCAGCGTGGACTTGTAGCGCCCCTCCCACAGCGTGCCGGTGCGCTTTTGGGCATCATTGAAGTAACGCACATAAGTTCTACCCACCGCCTGCATCATTTTGGGCAACCCATCTGGCGTCTGCGGTGTCGCCAGCAAATGGAAGTGGTTGCTCATCAACACATAGGCGTGCACTGCCACTTCATGCTTTTTGGCGTTTTCTTCGAGCAAACCAAGCAAGGCGCGGTCATCAGCCAATGTGGCAAAAATCGCCTGCCGGTTATTGCCACGCTGGATGACGTGGTGTGGGTACCCGGGCAGGGTCAGGCGAGGCAGGCGAGCCATGGGTTCAATTAATTAGATTCTGACCTTAATTAAGGTGCTGACCCCAATTAAGGCGCCTTGGCCACGCGGACTTTGCCACCGCTGGTGATCAAAATCACCTTGTCACCCGGCAGCAACAGCTCACTGCCTTTGGCTTGCACCACGGCACGGCGCTCACCACCCTTGAGCTGAATCAGCAATTCAGTGGCATCTTCACGGGTGGCCATGCGCTCAATGGTGTTGCCCGCCACGGCGCCTGCCACGCCAACCAGCAAACCAATCACTTGACTCTCAGCGCTTGAGCCGCCACGCGTGGCCCCGGCCACCGCACCCGTGACACCACCCACAGCCGCACCAATGCCACTCTGGCTGCCGTCAACCACCACGGCGCGTGTGCTCAACACCACGCCATCTTGAACCTGGGACAGGCGCTGCGCGTCACCGCGCGCAATCACATCCGGGCTGCTGGAGGCACAGGCGCCCAATGTGAGGGCCAACAACACCGAGACAGCGGCAGAAAATAGTGTTCGCATCAATTCACTCCTCAAGTTGAAAAACAATTAAATACTTGTATGAGATACCAGGCGAAAGAAAAAATTCCTGCGACAGCCTAGGTGCCTGGCGACAACTCAGCCGCATCCAGAGAGGTCAAATCTGCGGCATTGTCCTGCAAGCCTGTAAAGCGCGTGTGAAGCAGGGAAGAGAGGCCAAACTCTTGCAACAGCGCCCGCAAACGCTCAGCGGCGGCGCGTTTTTTCTGACCGGTGTGTCGGGCGATGATGAGTTCGTTTTTCATGCTGTGCTCCCAACCCACCAGTTCCGTCACAGTGACCTGGTAGCCACAGGCCTCCAGATACAGGCAACGCAACACGTTGGTGATCTGGCTGCCCATTTCCCGCGTGTGCAAGGGGTGGCGCCACAACTCTGACAGGGGTGTGCGGGACAGCGACAACGCTTTGTGCTGGCTCAACACCCGCGCCACTTCGGCCTGACAACACGGCACCAGCACCATGAAACGCGCCTGCTTTTGCAGGCCAAAGGCAATGGCGTCGTCGGTGGCCGTGTCGCAGGCATGCAAGGCGGTGACCACGTCAATGCGCTCAGGCAACTGGTCGGATTGCGCTGACTCAGCCACCGTCAGGTTAAGAAAGGACATGCGATCAAACGCCAGTCGGGCTGCCAATTCACGCGACTTCTGCACCAATTCTGGCCGGGTTTCAATGCCGTAAATGCGCCCGCTTGTCCTCGCCTTGAAAAACAGGTCATACAAAATAAAACCCAGATACGACTTGCCCGCCCCATGGTCGGCCAGCGTGATGGGACGGGTTTGACCGGGCGCAGCTTCAAGTTCCAGCAGCAGTTTTTCAATGAACTGGTACAGGTGGTAGACCTGCTTGAGCTTGCGGCGCGAGTCCTGATTGAGTTTGCCTTCGCGGGTCAGGATGTGGAGTTCTTTGAGCAATTCAATGGATTGCCCGGGACGGATGTCATTCGCCAGAGCGTTTGACTCCGGCGCAGCAGACGCCGACCCTTGGCGGGCGCGGTCAGGTTTTTTGTTTGTCATTTTCTGATGATGCCATGTCAGGGGCGAGTGCAGGCGTTGCCCCCACATTCAAAGCCGACCAACCGTCACGCCCCAGCTGCTGCATGGTTTGCATGTTGACTTCAAAAATGGCTTCGGCGTTGGGAAACGCCGCCACCGCGCGGTCAATGCTGTCTTCACGCAGCAAATGCAGCGTTGGGTACGGCGCGCGGTTGGTGAAGTTGGTCACGTCCTCCGCAGCAGCGTCGGCAAACTGGTACTGCGGATGCAGCGATGCGATCTGCAGCACACCGTCCAGACGCAACTTTGCCAGGGCCCGGTTTGCCTTGGCCAGGAAATCATTGAAATCCAGAAAATCATGCAGGCAATGAGGTGCTATTAAAAGCGTAGTGTCTCGCGCTTTAGCATCAAGGGCTACAAGCTTCTTTAGCTCAAATTTGAGGTCTTCAAGCAAATCTGCGGCATCGGTGGCTTGGCTGACCGCGTAATGAACCTGGCCTTTGACATGCACACTTTTGGCAAACGGGCACAGGTTCAGGCCAATGACCGCGCGCTCAAGCCAGGCCACGGTGTCTTGCACCACTTGATCGTCTGTTGTCATGGCTTGTCTCAATTCAAAAGGGTTTTCCCGGTGAGCCGGGTGTGCTCACGCAAGGCAAAGCGGTCCGTCATGCCGGCAATGTAGTCGGCCACGGTGCGTGCTGTGGCGCCAGCAAGATCGACCCCGTCAGACGGGTCAAGTCGACGCTGGTAACGCTCGGGCATTTCATCCGGCGCGCTGACATAAACGTCAAACAAATCACTCACCACCTGTCTGGCATGCCCGGTGGTTTCCAGCACCTGCGGGTGGCGGTAGAGCTGCTGCAGCAAAAAAACTTTCAGTGCCATGGATTTGGCGCGCATGTCGTCTCCAAACTGCACCAAAGGCGGCGACTGGCGCACCGCATCCACATCAGCCAGATCGGCGGTGTCCAAAGCGGACTTAGTGGCAGAAATCACGTCATACACCTGTGCACTCAGCATGCGCCGAATCGACTCATAAAGCAGGCGGCGACCCTGCGCGGCGTCCTGCAAATTCGGAAATTCAGCGAGAGTTTGCACTCTGAAGTCGTCAAACAAGGGCACGTCCTGCAACTGCACCAAGGTGATCAAGCCAGAACGCACACCGTCGTCAATGTCGTGGGCGTTGTAGGCAATTTCATCAGCCAGGTTACACAACTGGGATTCCAGACTGGGCTGGGTACGGTTCAGAAAACGCTGCGCCACACCGGCAGGCTCCGCCGCCTCAAGCGCCAGTGCATTGCGCTGTGAGCAGTGTTTGAGGATGCCTTCACGAGTTTCGAATGTCAGGTTCAGGCCATCAAACTCGGGGTAACGCTCTTCCAACTGATCCACCACGCGCAGACTTTGCAAGTTGTGCTCAAAACCACCAAAGGCGGTCATGCAGTCGTTAAGCGCGTCTTGTCCGGCGTGCCCAAAGGGCGTGTGACCCAGGTCATGGGCAAGCGCAATGGCTTCAACCAGGTCTTCATTCAGGCGCAGCGACCGCGCAATGGAGCGGCCCAACTGCGCAACCTCCAGCGAATGGGTCAAGCGGGTACGAAACAGATCCCCTTCGTGGTTCAGAAACACCTGTGTTTTGTAGACCAGCCGCCGAAACGCGGTGCTGTGCACAATGCGGTCGCGGTCACGCTGGTACTCGGTGCGTGTGGGCGCGGGCACCTGGGGGTAGCGCCGCCCACGCGTTTTCGCAGGGTCACAGGCGTAGGGTGCCAAGTTCATATTTATATAAGAAATAGGACTCTAGCCCTTATAAAATAAGCTAAACCAGCTATATTTTCAATAGCTTATCACTGCAACACATATCGATCACCTGGCGCACCATGGGCTCGGGCGCACTGCGCACAATGGCACGGCCCGGGCCGTCAATCAAGACAAACTTGATGTCGCCCGCCTCCGTCTTCTTGTCCACCTGCATCAGTTCCAAATAACGGCCTGCGTTGTCAGCGGCAGACAAAATCGGGCCTTTGACCGGCAGGCCAGCCCTGGCTATCAAACCGGTCAGGCGGCCCACAAACGGCGCGTCCACCAGCCCCAGGCGCAAGGACAAGTGCGCCGCCATCACCATGCCGCAGCCCACGGCCTCGCCATGCAACCATTCGCCATAACCCAGCCCGGCCTCCATGGCATGGCCAAAGGTATGGCCAAAATTCAGGATGGCGCGCAGGCCCGCTTCACGCTCGTCTTGCCCCACCACCCAGGCCTTGATCTCACAGCTGCGTTTGACCATGTGGGCCAGCGCAGCCGGGTCACGCGCCATCACGGCATCGATGTGCGCCTCCAGCCATGCCAAAAAATCCATGTCAGCAATTGGCCCGTATTTGATGACCTCGGCCAGCCCCGCGCTGAGTTCACGGTCTGGCAGGGTTTTGAGCGTGTCAAGGTCACACACCACCTTGAGTGGCTGGTAAAACGCGCCAATCATGTTTTTACCCAGCGGGTGGTTGATGGCGGTTTTGCCACCCACAGACGAATCCACCTGCGCCAGCAGCGTGGTCGGCACCTGCACAAACGGCACACCACGCATGTAACTGGCTGCGGCAAACCCTGTCATGTCTCCCACCACCCCGCCACCCAGGGCAAATAGCACGGTCTTGCGGTCACAGGCATTGGCCAACAACGCGTCAAAAATCAGGTTCAGGCTTTGCCATGTCTTAAATTGCTCTCCATCGGGCAACACCACCGTATGTACTTGGGGATATTTGCCCGCCAGTGCCTTTTGCAGCTGTTGTGCATACAGCGGGCCCACCGTGGTGTTGGTCACAATCAACGCGCTTTGCGCCTTGGGCAACTCCGCGTAACTCAAGGGGTTGTCAAACAGGGAGCCGCGAATCGCGATGTGGTAGCTGCGGCTACCGAGGTCAATGGCGACGGTTTGGAGGTCTGAGGAATTCATACCCCAAGTTTAGAGCCATTGCCAGCACCAGGCACCCCGTCTGGGCAACGCCACCCGCAACTAAGAGGTCTGAGAAATACCCGCAAGCTCCAGTTGCATCATGCTCATGTTTACCAGATTTGCCACCGATGGCCTACCGGTGTCAATGATAAAGTGTGAAGTTTCACGGTACAGCGGATCGCGCACAGTGTACAGATCACGCAGCCGCTGCAGCGGGTCGGCCACCTGCAGCAGCGGCCGATTTTTGTCATGGCGCAAACGGCGAAAAAGCTCATCCGGCACGGAATTCAAATAAATCACATGGGTGCGTTCGCGCAGATGCTGCCGGTTGTTTGGCCGCAACACCACGCCGCCGCCAGTGGATAACACACCGTTTGTCACTTGCGTCAACTCGTCAATTGTCGCCTCTTCGATGTCACGGAAACGCGCCTCACCATCCCGCTCAAAATACTCACGGATCGAGCAGCCCAGGCGCTGCTCAATGACGTGGTCGGAATCCATGAATGGCAACTGCAGTCGCCTGGCGAGCTGACGACCTACGGTGGATTTACCGGAGCCAGGCAAGCCGATGAGGGAAATAGCCGTCAAGGAATTGAGACAAAAAATGTGGTCGAGAGTTTGGATGGGACCGTGACTGTAATAGCTACAAAGTCACCAGAAACACATTCTTTTAAGGTAACAACACCCGTCGTCGCAATGTCTGCAGCAGGATCCGTTCCTGGTTGTACATTGGGCACTGGTGTTCCAAAAGACTGATCAACAGCACAAGTCAAACTGTCTGTCGTGTTTGAATTGGTCGCTCTCACAGAAAAGGTTGTCCCGGCAGGCAAAGGAAGCAAGGTATTTGTGCTGCTGCGCAACTTGAATACAACACTGCCTGCGGTCGCAGAGGTCTCTTCAAACACCGGATTGGTCGATGAAAACAAAATTACCGCCTGCTGACGCACCGTGGTTGCCAGTGCAGCATCACAAGTGTCGGCACGTGATGGAAACGGCGCACCAGCGCCCGCACACGCTGCCTCACCAAGCCGCGGTATCAAAAATTCACCGCTGACCGAAGCGTCATAAACGGCATTCTCATTGTCATCACGAAAGGCATCACCAACATTGATCAACGTATCTACACCAGAATCAAAGCTGTTATTTCCGTTGACATCGACGTAGTCCTTGGTGCCAGAGGTGTAAGCAAGCACTGAAGCCCTGCCACCCGCTGGACGCGGATTCTGGGAAACGAAAGTCACGGTACATTGAGATATACCATTAACTTGGGCAGTGACACAACTTTTGGCTACCTGGCCACCTTCAGCAGTAAAGTTGATGACTGTGCCGTTCTCAACCGCATTGCCCTGGCGGTCTGCAATCCGTGCAGTTAACTGGGTGCTGCTGCCATCAATATCCCAGCCTTCAATGTTGAATGTTTCCGCGGACAAACTCATGAATCGTTGCGACGGAGGACCAGAGGCTATCGTCAGATTTTGCGACTCGGAAAACACTGTTGGCGTTGATACAAGTTCCGCACGCACTTTGACAGGTCCAGGAATAGTTCCGGAAAATACAGAAACCGATGCCTCCCCGTTAGCCAAGGTAGTCGCCGTCACTGGAGCGGTCGCTCCAGCAGCACCAAGACCAACACCACCCGGATTTGTCACGATACTGAACTTAACGGGAACGCTCCCGAGTGCTACGCCACCAGAGGACAAAACCTTGAATTTCACAATCGCTTGATCAAGCGCCCCAGAACCTGCCACAAAAATTTGTGATGGCGTGGAAGAAACAAACACGACGGCATTCGCAGTTGGTACGGCAACGCTGATGGACTGGGATCTCGACGCAGTCCCTGCGCTGGATGCTGTCACCGTCACTGCTCCACTGCACAACGATCCAGCAGCATCCACTGCGTCATAAACTGCAGTTGCAACCCCAGCGCCGTTTGTTGTCACGCTGACACCCCCAGAGGCAGTGTCCTGGCTGTTGATTTTTCCACATGATGCGGTGTAGGTCACATTGACCGGCACACCCACAGCGGGTACGCCACCAATCAGGGCAGTGACTTGTATGGGCGTATTTCCGCCAGACGGCAAACTCGCCGAAGTCACAGTCAGGGGTGAAAGCGCAAGATTTGATGACTGAACGGCAAAATCAGTCGTCCCGGACACTGCAACTCCAGCGAAATCGGCAGTTACCTTTATTGTCGCAGCACCAAGGCTAGAGACTGAAGTAGGTGCGATGGCAACCTCCGCTATCCCCAATGCGTTGGTAATTTGCGTCGTTGGTATCAACACAGCTACTGCAGAACCAGTAATCTCAAACGTTACTGTTTTGCCGGCGACGGGCGCACCGTTAGCGTCCTTGACAGTCGCCCGAGCCGAAAATCCTGTACCCAGTGAAATACCAGTGACCGAAGTACCGCTTGCATCCACGACACTGACGACCAGCTTGGATGCCGCAGCAGTTGTGCCAGTGGTCGTGCCAGTCGTCGCACCTGCGCTGCCCGACGCTGTTCCCGGATTCCCACCGCCACCGCCGCAAGCCACCAACGCGAAGGTCAAGCATAAAGCCACCACACACCTGCTGAAATTCGTACGCATAATTAAGTCACCTACACTAGAAATTTAAAAATCAACGCGCTGACCTGTCAGCTACTACCTTGGGTGTGATGAACACCAGCATTTCCTGCTTGTTGGCAATCCGGGAGCGGCTCTTGAAGAGGTTGCCGACACCTGGCAAGTCACCAAGTAAAGGTACTTTGGTCTCGCTGTCAGTCTCGGTCATCTCGAAAATGCCACCAATGACGACAGTACCACCGTTCTCCACCAGCACTTGGGTTTGAATATGCTTGGTGTTGATGGCGAAACCGGCGGCTGTGGCCTGCCCTACCGTGTCTTTGGTGACATCTAGCGCCAAAATGATGTTGCCTTCAGGGGTGATTTGTGGCGTGACTTCCAGCTTCAAATTGGCTTTTCGGAAGGCAATCGATGTAGCTCCGCTGCTAGAAGCTACCTGATATGGCAACTCCGTACCTTGCTCAATCAATGCCTTGATCTGATCAGCCGTCACAACACGTGGGCTTGACACGACTTTGCCTTTGCCATCAGCTTCGAGCGCGGACAACTCCAGGTTCAGGAATCGGTTGGCAGCAGAACTGAAGATGGACAGCGCGAATGTCGCAGGCGAGTACCCCCCTTGGCCGACTGCGGGCAAGTTGACAAACGCCCCAGTCAAATCTACGGTGCCGCCAGCGCCGCTGGTTGCTACCGCATTGCCATAATTGGTGCCAAATGCCACACGGTTGCCACTGCCGATGGAATAGCCGCCATCGCCGCCTTGCTGGGCACGCAAGTCAGCACTACCGAATTTGACACCCAAAGACTTTCCAAACGTGTCCGAAGCCTCGACAATGCGTGCCTCGATCAGCACCTGGCGTGCAGGAATATCCAGTTTGGCAATCAACTGCTGGACCTGCTCGAGTTTGCTGGGAATATCCGTAACGAACAACTGGTTGGTTCTCGCCTCGGAAATGACGCTGCCACGTGGGCTAAGCAAACGAGCTGCGCTGGAGCCACTGGCTGCGGTGAGTTGTGATGCAACATCCGTCGCCTTGGTGTAATTCAGCTGAAAGGCCTGCGTGCGCAGTGGCTCCAGGCCCTCCAGTGCTGCGGCTGATTCCAGGTCAAGTTTTTCCTTTGAATTGATCTCATCTTTGGGTGCAATCCAAAGCACGTTACCGGTCTTGCGCATGCCTAAACCTTTGGATTGCAGAATGATGTCAAGTGCCTGATCCCAGGGTACATCCTGCAAGCGCAAAGTGACAGTCCCACTCACTGAATCAGAGGTAATGACATTGAAATTGGTGAAGTCGGCAATCACCTGGAGCAGAGAACGCACCTCGATGCTCTGGAAATTCAACGACAATTTCTGACCGCTGTAACCGGGTCCCTGAGTGAGTTTTGAAGCATCTACCTTGACCGGTTTGATCTCCACCACAAATTGTTCATCGCTCTGATAAGCACTATGGACCCACTGGCCTTGCGGCTCAATGACCAAGCGCACGCGATCACCCGTCTGAAACGCTGTGACAGTCTTGACCGGTGTTCCGAAATCTGCCACATCAAGACGACGGCGCAACCCCTCAGGCAAGGTGGTTTTCATGAACTCCACCACCAAAGTTTGCCCCTGTTGGCGAATGTCGACTCCCACCTGGTTATTTGGCAGCGCCACGATCACGCGCCCGGAACCCTCTTCCCCACGACGAAAATCAAGGTCTCGCAGCGGCAAGGTGTCTCGGCTCTGATTCTCGGCAAACACTTGTGCCACCGGTGCAGGGGACGCGCCGGCCAACGGGTCAAGCATCACCAGCAGCGATTTCCCCTGCAGCTGCATTTTGTAAGTGGTGAACTGTTTGAGATTGAGCACCACACGGGTGCGTTCACCCGCTTGCACTACGCTCACGGATTTCAGATTACCTTGATTGACCTCAATGTTTGAGCGACCCATGGCGCTGATCACATTGGGAAAGTCCAAGGCAATTCGCGCTGGTGACTGGATCGAGAAACCGGCGGGTGCCGCAGACAACGGCTGATTGAGGTCAACTCTGATCACCTCGATCCCGCTTTGAAGTGAGCCCGTGACGGACTCAATCGCAACTTGGGCCTGAGCCAGACTGGCCATTGCCAGCATGAACAACGCCGAACACATGCGTCGGCACACCGACTCGACAAACTGACTATGACAAATTTTCATTTTGACCTCTCTTGCAACTGCAAGCTTGCAGTGCGCTCAATCCACTCACCGGCTGCGTCTTGCACGATCTCGCGCAAACTGATTTCAGTTTCTGAAATTTTGGTCACCAAGCCATAGTTCAGGCCCAAATGTTCACCAGTGCGCACCTGATACAACAATTTACCCACTGACACCAAAGCCACCGGTTTTCCAGCTTTGACCATGCTACCGACCATGGCCATGGCGTCAACAGGAAATTCTTCCAACGGCTCCTTGCGCCGTGCCAGCTCCGGTGCGATCAGTGTGCCGTTGGAGGCCGATTGAGAGGAGTCTTTTTTCAGTGCCTGCGTCAGCTTCAAATTGCTGAAAGGCTCAACTTCACTGACCATCGTGTACCGCTCCGGTTTGAACACCTTGGGCTCCGAAATAGGCGTGATTTTTGGATGCGCTGCACTCCTCTGCTGCGCCATCCACTGCTGCAACTCATCTTCAGGCGCGGTACTGCATGCCGTCAACACACTGACAACAAATAAAGTGGCCAATCCGCTCACACATCGCATCGAACGCTTGCTCATTTGCCCGCCTTTGTCTTGGGCGCTGCCTTGCTTTGAGCAGCAATCTCAGCAGCATCGAGGTAGCGAAAGGTCTTTGCTGTGGCATCCATGACCAGCATGCCGTCTTTACCAGGCACAACAGTCATGTTATTTAGGGTCACAATGCGCGAAAGGTTGGCGATGTCTGCTGCAAAGTTGCCGATGTCGTGATACTTGCCTGTCACCTTCAAGGCAATGGGTAATTCTGCGTAATAGTCTTTCACCGCGACTTGCCCGGGTCGGAACAGGTCAAACTGCAGACTGCGACCTAGCCCGGCTTGATTGATGTCAGAAAGCAGCGCATCCATTTCAGCCTTGCTGGGCAGTTGCTTTTCAAGTTGTGTCACATATTGCTGTACCTGCTCGCGTTGTTTTTTCAACGCCTCAAGGTTCACCGCCTTGGCCAATTTGACCTTGTACTCCTCCCGCAACTGGACTTCTTTATCCTGCTCAGCGGTGAGTTCTGTCTGGGTGTCACTGAGCCAAAGAAACCACAACACCACCACCAAAATGATGACCACCGCTGCGAACATCACATAACGCGGAAGCGCAGGCCAGCTTGAAGGGTCTTTGGTGTCAAGGTTGCGAAACTCGACGGTCACACCGTCTAGCCAAGCCTTGAAGTCGAAATTGATTTTGGGAGAAGTTGCCATGCTGAGTGCACTTATTGCGCAAGGGGTGTCGACGGGGCTGACGCAGGCTGAGTAGGCGCCGAACTCGACGCCTTGGCTTTTTCTGCCTCTTTGGCACGCACCAATTTCACTTTGATATTGAAATTGGCCACCCGTCGCAGATCACGTGGAGCCAAAGTCACGTTACCCGCCACAATTTCAACCAACTCCGGTCGCGAAAACCAAGGCGAATTGTTGCCAAGAT
>Ga0105046_10010285_pt1 | contig 14579 bp, 9 predicted proteins | sample MAT03_FD_78385 | JGI IMG/M metagenome (GOLD analysis project Ga0105046, IMG submission 78385) | Freshwater microbial communities from Lake Fryxell liftoff mats and glacier meltwater in Antarctica - MAT-03 (megahit assembly) | ecosystem: Environmental > Aquatic > Freshwater > Ice > Liftoff... | reverse complement strand
GACGTTTCGGTGGCTGGGATAGTGGAGCATAACAAGTCCGGAAAAACGTGTGCAAATCTTCAATCTATAAACTACGCATCCCGATGACCGCCAACACTGTTACCCTTCCAACGAAGTTGGGAGGGTCGAAAAACGCGCCATAAGCGAGTTTTTCGGGGAGGGCGAGATTTGCCACGTAAAATATTTCAAAGTGTAAAATTGTTTAAGCTCACGACATTCTTCCCTCCCCGGCATGGCTACCGCCCGCCGACCCTCCCCAAACTACGATTCGGGAGGGTTACAGCTATCTGTTAAGTTGGCGTGGAGCGAGAAGTGTCCTAGCGAACCAAATCCGCTGGTTTGATTTTTTTATTAGAGAAGAACCCGGGAGCCGTTTCAAATCCGAACATTGAGGGCTTGTAGTTTTCGCTGATTTCAACCGACGCTCGTGCTGGGATGTTAGACTCTAGATCCGCAGCCCAGTAGGTTGCATTGACCATTAGACGTCGCAAGTCTTCCGAAAGAAGATCTACGGCGGAACACATGGTTGAGCAGAAGGCCTTACCGGGCTTGCCATCCCCCAATTGATATTCCTTTGTCCAAACCATGGGCATCATCGGATCGTTGCGGCCATCTTCAACCGGAGCATCGTCTGGCTTCATACCTACGAGGATTTGTCCCCGTACCAGGATGTTGGCTGTCTCTGGCAAATGGACTACGCCGTAAACATCTGATGGTGCCCAGAGGTCATTCACTCCGCGAAGGATGGGGCTCGCTTTAGAAGATTCCGCAATAACACCTCGAGCGGATTCAACCTTATGCTTTCCATGGTGGCTGAACCACGTTTCACCAAGAAGTTGCTGTCCAAAACCACCCGTCCAGGATTTACTATTCCACGACCACGATGCAAACTTGCTAGTACTGTCCCCTGGGAAATTGAAAGGATGTGTCGCCGTTCGCAACGCGATGATCGATCCGCCGCGTTTGGTGAAGTCCTCGATGTGCTGCATCTGTTCATCTGGAAGTTGTCGAAATCGCAGGAAGAGAATCATGACGTCAGCGTCAACAAGCTGCTCAAGTCCCGGAATGTTCTTTTGGTAATTGGGATCAACGGTTCCTGTTTCCGGGTTGATCGCGAACAACACAACGCAATCGAATCCATGCTGCTCCGAAAGGATCTTGGCAAGCATTGGCATAGCTTCTTCGCTTCGATACTCGTCATCGCCAGAAACAAGTACGACTTTCTTGGCCTTTGAGACATTGCTAGGCAATTTTGCAGGATTGCCAGGCATGCTCAACCATTGCTCATGCGTTTGACTCGATTTGGATACATCTTCTGCGATGCTCACTTGAGCCGTCGCGAGTCCCAAAAAGCTCGTACTGATAACAAGCAGAAGACCATAAAGCAGGCCGTAGGAAAAACGACTGCCAAAAAATTGAAAGCGATGGTTTGATTGGTTCTTGATCAGTCGCATGTTCGTTATCTTTAAACCGATGGTTGGAGGGGAAAGACTTAGTTACTAGAATCTCTTGTTAACTACGCTGATATTATACGCTGCGCGGGCCAAATTGCATTCGGGTAGGTTGGGACCGTTGTCCCGAGCGAGCTGGACGGGACAATGGTCCCATCCTACCAATAGGTTCGTTCTTACTACGCTACTACTGCTCTGTCCAAATTCGAGTTTTGGGTATCGAAACTCGTCAAAAGTTTCGTCATGCTTGGCAAAAACCGAAAGTCCTGACGACTTTCGCTACGTCAGAACCCTAGTTTTTAATCTTGACAGAGCACTAGATCTCAATTCGATCTCTGCTTGATGACGTATTAAGGCGAGCGGCAACGTGGTTTTTACTGGGAGGGAGAGGCTCCTGCCGAACCAAAACCAAGCTCGGCAGGAGCCTCGCTCTCCCATTCGAATCACAGGCAGGTAGTTTTAAGTCTGCCGCTCGCCTAAGCCCTTTGAGTATAGCTACGCTGAACTACAGATGCGAGTAGCCAGCGGACTGCGTCTGTCAGGCCATGATGTTTACTTTACGAAACTCGAGGACTTGAGCGAAATTAGGATGAATTTTCAAATTCAACAATTTGGAGGCCTAAAACAGTCATATTGCCGACGATTGCCATAGGTCAGTTAACTGGCTAAGGGCGCGTCGCATATGGCGAAAAAAACGCTATGAAAGACGACATGATCCAGGATTATGAAGCATCATTGTTTTAAGGAAACTAGGCTCAGGATTGCCAGGTTGAATGCGACGGTCACGAATTGATCGCGTTCTTCCGCCACGGGAACTCTCGAAGTGCCAGTGGCTGGGCACCACGGAAGTTCGAGGCCGTGAAAATCCTTTTGCCTCTACGAACAGTTTGCACCATTCAAAAATTTTGGAGAGTTATACATGCGTCGCTTTATTGCTTTGGCCCTAGTTGCAGTCGCTTCGGTTGGTGTTTTGACATCCAACGCATCGGCTGGATTTGGCCTGTTTCATCGAAATGCTGGTTGTTGTGATGCGGCTCCGGCTTGCGATTCAGCACCTAGCTGCGGTTGTGAAGTTGCAGCACCTAGCTGCGGTTGTGAAGTCGCAGCACCTAGCTGCGGTTGTGAAGTCGCAGCACCTAGCTGCGGTTGTGAAGCTCCAGCTCCTTGCTGTGGCTCTCGTCCTCGCTTGCTAAAGGGACTCTTCGGACGTCTCCACAGCAAGATCCACGCTAAGAGCTGCTGTGAGCCAGCTCCTAGCTGCGGTTGCGAAGCTCCTGTTGAGTGCTGCTCAGCTCCAGCTCCTGTTTGTTGCGACGTACCACCTGCAGCACCTAGCTGCGGATGTGAAGTTGCAGCTCCAAGCTGTGGTTGCGAAGCTCCAGCTCCAACTTGCTGTGCACCAAAGAGTTCGAAGATCAAGGGCTTGTTCGGAAAGATCAAGTGCCACATGAAGAGTAAGATGAAGCCAGTGTGCTGCGAAGCTCCAGCTCCAAGCTGTGGTTGCGAAGCTCCAGCTCCAAGCTGTGGCTGTGGTGCTTAGTGTTAAAAGCTGATGTCGAGTTGAACACCTAAGAGTAGAATTTTTAAAAAAGAGGATGGTTTGAGAAATCAAATCATCCTCTTTTTCGTTTCCATAGTCGCCTTCTTCGGTCTTTATGCGATTGCAGAAAGCTATCTCGAACTACGTCCATTATAGACAACGAAACCGCCCTTACTGAAGTTCTGGAATACAGCCACAGCTTCGTCATATAGTAAACCGTCTTGAATCGAGATTCCTCGCTTCACCAATTCTTCTTTCCATTGCGGATGGATAGGGCCTTCATCAAATCCTGTGATTCTTTCGCATGCGTCATCGCTACCAGCAATCACCAGTGCACGAATACCGCTCCACATAGTCGCACCGTAACACATCGCACAAGGACGCCAGTTCACCACTAGCTTTAGCGCCGGCAATGACTCGCTACCCAAATCCCAAGTTTTAAGGATTTGCTGAGCTAACGACAACGTCACGACTTCGGCGTGAGCAGACGATACGTTTGACGGTACGACGCGATTGACCCCAAGTACGATTCTTCGACCACTGTCGCGTTCGAAAACACCCGCCGCGAAGGGACCGCCTGTTTGGTGATCAATATTCAATTGTGAAAAGCGAATAACCTCCCTCATTTGATCCTCAACATTGGGCATGTACTCAGGAAGTTTCGCTTGGGCGTCGATCGCCCATTTCGGCAAGCTGACAGTAAAGTGCATAGGACCTTTCAAAGGTTGGGGTGAACGGGGAAATTCTAAGGTTTTTTCGCTTGCTAAGGGATATTACCGAATAAGTTCCCTGGTTTGTTCTGTCACCAGCACCCAGTACAGCCCTTACAACCCGTACCAACCTCCGGGAAACACATGGATAATGTAAAAAACCTTTCTAATTCTAATCAAGTTGTCTTCCCGAGTCTGCGGGTGGGGTAGGTTCTTCCAGGCAGGTAAGACATCAGGCTTACTCGGGTTGGTCCGATGCCGTAGAGTTGAACTCAATACTTGAAAGGTTATGACGTGACGAAATTAACTAGCAGCAAAGAGAGTATTGTTTCGGTTGATCGTCGTCGTGGAGATCGCCGCGATATTACTGATAGATCAACTGTCGCGAAGGCCATTCCGACCGGAGAGAAACGAAGCAAAGTCGAACGTCGACGTCAAATCGATCCAACTACTTGCGAGCGTGACTACAGCCAAGATGAATGCGAGTTCATGCAAGCAATGGAAGCCTACAAGCGGAAGAACGGTCGAATGTTCCCAACTTGCAGCGAAGTTTTAGAAGTCATTCGCAGCCTTGGATACGCTAAACCAATCAGCGAACTACAGTCAACAGCGACTGACACCTCGGAATAAACTTATTTGTTTAGCTCTTGATAAAAAACCGGGCCAGGAAGAGTCACGGCCGTATCAAAGAGCTTTTTGGCATCGTCTTTATTTCCCATGCTCTGCTTGATTTTAGCCAAGTAGAAAGCCGCATCGCGACTGAGCTGGCCATTCTGAATAGACGTATTTAGGCTCTTCTCGGCTGATGCTACGTCACCAAGTCGAAATTGGACGTAGCCTAATGTCGCCCAAGCGTCGACCAGACGCGGATTATTGCGAACGTTAACCTCCGCAATTTGCAACGCTCTACCCCGTAGAGATTCTTGATCGCTCTCGATGAGGACTAATGCAAGGTTGTTGCCGATCGGATACGAGGTCGAGTCTTGCTGATGAAGTCGCGATAGAATTTCTTGAGCGTCGGTAAAACGTTGCTCCATGCGAGCGACCATAGCAGTCAAAAAAAGTCGTTCCGTTTCAGAGCTACTACTGTCGGCTATCTCTGTATCTAAATAGGTTTTTGCATCGGACGGTCGATTGCTCCAGATGAGAAACCTTGCAAAGGCCAGCTTGGCCGGAGTTAACTCTCGTGTCGTCGCGTTAGCCGTTGCAATTGCTTTTTGAAAGTACTCCTCGGCTTTAATCACGTTTCCATCGGATTCGTACAGCATCGCAATAGCGAAAGAAGGAATAAGAGTCTTCTTTAATGAATCACGGATTTTTTGGAAGTAACTCAGTGACTTATCAATGTCACCAAGTTTATACTCGCAACGCGCGAGCCCTTCCCAAATTTCACTTCGATCCTCTTTAGCTGTCGCTAGCTGTAGATAGGTATCGCGGGCAGTAGTCCAATCGAGCCGTCCCTCGGAGCTGATTGCTTTCAGGACCATCAGCCTATTCTTAACACGCTCCTTTAGGGACGCAGTCCAATTCTGTGGTGATTGCAATCGCTCGGCGGTATTTCCTAAGTTCCAAGCATCAAACCAACGTTGCTCACCGACGGCAAGCTCAGTGAATATAAGATAGACATCGATTCGCCGTGGTTCCTTGGCCGCAAATTGTTCGAGTAATCTGCGACCTTCGCGGGCATTGCCTCCAGCGAATAGCAACTGGACCAATACGACCTCTGGATGGAATGCGTCGGATGCGTCTTTCAATACGATGAGAGACGATCGAGCCTTCTCGAGGTCACCGGAAGCAAGCGCTGCGGTTGCCTCCTTAACAGCATCATTGGCTGGCGGCGCAAGGCTATTCGTATCTACAGCAGTCGGTTGCTGGGCAACTAGACTGACTTCTGCAAGAAGCGACGATCGTCCACCGAAAGCGACTACGATCGTCGAAAGAGAGAAAAATACTAGGGAACAAACGTGAGAGCGTTTCATGGGACAGATTTACAAAAGTTGGGGTGTCGGTGGAAGTTTCGGAATTGAAAAAAAGAGGCCAAGCGGAATCAACCCAAAATATGGAACCACCCCCCAATACGGTTCAACGTACTCGTGAAGGGCAAATTGAATTATACTCTCCACCTTAGCGATTGTCTGCGTTGAGCCCTGCCGTTTTGATGAAGCCAAATGCATCAAGTACACCTGTTTTGTCGAAACCTCTCTGCTAAATTGTGTAAATGCTGCCCATTCGTGATAGATAAGCAGATGAGCTAATTTAAGCCTTGCGGCTATGAAGTTGAGTATGACCAATAATCCATCCGGTTCACCGACAGATTCCTCAGCAGATTCTACGATAGCTTCCACTAGAGAAGCCTCCTCGAGTTCCGAAATGATTTCGCCACGCGAGCCCGACAGTGATTCGCATGGCGATCGAAGTTTGTTCACCCGTATTCGTGAAGCAACAGGGACTGTCTACGGCGATATCGGGACATCTGTTTTGTACACGGTCATGGAAATTACTCGGGAGACGATCCGCCTTAAGAACCATGGGCAGCCTCATGAACAAGTCACCGCAATTATCGAACGCGGCGGGGCTGGATTGGTTGAAACCAATGACTTGCTAGGTGGCTTGAGTCTCGTTTTTTGGGCGCTGATTCTTCTTTCGGTGAAGTACGATTTGTTAATTATGCGAGCTGACGACCGTGGTGGAGGAGGCGATTTTGCACTTTTGGGATTGCTACGAGGGCATACAGGGAAAGTCTTTGGAATCACATTCCTCGGTTATCTTGTAGCTGCTGCCGCCGCTCTACTTGCAGCAGATGGAATCATTACTCCACCAATAAGTATGCTAGGTGCTTTCGAACCATTGGGTGAGATGTGGTCGGTTATTATGACAGTCGCCTGTTTGTTCGGGCTCTTTAAAGCACAGTGGCGAGGTACGAGTCAAATAGGTGGATTCTTTGGCTGGTTCATGATGCTTGTTTGGTTTCCTTGGATCGCACTCAAGGGCTTGCCCTGGGTGTGCAGTCAACCAGAGGTTTTCTATGCAGTGAACCCTATAGTGGGCTTGCAATTTGTCGCCAGCTTTCCAAGTCTTGGTGCGTTTGTCATTGTGGGAGTCGTGGTTCTGGCCATCACAGGTGGTGAGGCAAAATACGCTGACATCGGACATTTTTCTAAGTCTCGTAATTTTTCGGTTCAAGAGGGTACCAGTGTCCCACCTGCTGACTCAGGGCGACGTCCCATTACGATCGCTTGGTTCTCTTTTGTGTTGCCTTGTCTGCTCATCAACTATGCAGGACAAGTTGGCTACATGATCGGAAATGGAATCCCGCCTCGAGCCAACTCTTTCTACGCGCTAACGCCTCGGACAGGTATCGAAATGCTCGACAGTGGCATTCTTGCGATTGACCTAGTCATCTCAGCCATCGCAGCCTTCATTGCTTCACAAGCCCTGATAACCGGGTTATTCTCGATCACTAAGCAGGCCATCGCACTCGGCTACGTACCTCGTTTTGATGTAAAATACACCAGTCGTGAAGCTGAAGGGCAAGTCTACATTCCAGCCATCAATTGGAGCATGTTTGTCGGTTGTCTAGTCGTCACTCTCATGTTTCGCAATGCCGGCAATCTTGCTTCAGCGTATGGAATTGCTGTGACGGGTACGATGGGGATCACGACTTTGTTGTTCGGCTTCGTTGCCTACTACCGATGGAACTGGCCTCTTTGGGTGGCATTCCTTGTTTGCTTTCCCATTCTCTTGGTTGACTTCGTGTTTTTTGGAAGCAATCTGCTAAAGATCAGTACGGGCGGATACTTTCCCGTGTTGATTGCAGGCTTTCTATTAACGATCATGTTGACATGGCAATGGGGGCGAAAACGACTTGGACAAGCCTTCCAGCAATTCGCAGTTGCCGAAGGCAAGAAGATTGAATGGCTGGTTAGTCTCCGAGAAATGCTAGACGATATGGAAATCGCTTTGCAGGAGAACCTTCCGCACGCACGGTTGTTAGTACAAGGCCGCCATCGGTTGGTCGAGAGCGATCGCGCAGCGGTGTTTCTTTGCTCGCGCCCTGTCCAATCCAAAGAAGACTACGTGCCGATTGCGTTAAGGGTCTTTCTAAAAAAGTACGGGGTTCTTCCTTCGCATATTGTTTTGATGCACGTCAATCAGATCGATATGCCCTATGCAAATCCGAAGTACCGTTATCAAGTATTTCGATTGGGTAATGACATCGACTCTATTACGGTAACTTATGGATACTTGGAGCAGCCGGATGTTCGGCGAGCTCTTCGTGACCTTCAGCGACAAAAGAAAATCGATATCGCTGCCGACCGTTGGATCGTAGAAATCGGCGAAGAGGATATTATTCTTCCGCGTCGTTGTTCCACTTGGCATCGATTTAGAACAAGTCTGTTTCGCTGGATATTACGAGTTTCTAGTCCTGCTCATAAATACCTAGGACTCGTATACGACGCAGCGATCTCCAAGGAAATTATTCCTGTTGTGTTCGATCAACAGGGGGCGAGAGTGACTCTTCCAGAATTAGAGGTTCAAACAACCCAAGATTCACGCTCGGCAATCATCGCCATGCCAAAACCTTAGAGCAATTCTCAAATAGAGGCTGCGTGTTATTCTTCACTCGGCTGTAAATGAGGTTTCTCCGCAGAATCTGTGGGTTGTTTTATTTGCGAAATCGATGCTAACCTAGCCAAACGCCGTGTTTTATAGAGTAGGTTCTCTGTTTGAATCTCGATGTCAGTTTCAACGATCGAGCTCACATCCACCGCCACGAATCCGAATAATGATGCGTTCGAGGAATTAAGTTTGCATCTAATGCTTCCTGTTGATGCGAGAACGGACCTGCTAATCTCACTCTCCGTATCGTTCTGTTGTTTCAGAAATCAACCCACAAATTTCGCGGAAGAGCCATTCCCTTAGCCGCCGATTTTTCCTGCGGCGACTTCCATATCGCGTAATAGCGTATCTTGCAGATACTTTTGTAGCATTTGGCGCGTTGTATCAAACATTTTGTCGATTCGAATTTGAGAGCCTGCTGTAATTGGACCGCGGTCGCTAGAAAGTATACGTCGCTGTAACGCATCGAGCTCTTCTTGCATTTTGTCGTAAGACTTTTCTTTGCGAAGATCGTTCAGTAACTCTTCTGCTTCGGCTTTGTTCTTGGCTTCTACACGCGACTTAATACGAGCGGCTAATATCTGACGGCGAGCAACGAGGTCCAGCACCTCGCCCTGGATACCCTTCACAAAGGCTTCTGCCTCCAGCCGACGGCGATCATCTGGAAGTTCGGCGACTTCAATCCGCTCGAGTCCTGTTAGCAGAGGCAGTTTTGCAAGAAGAGTGTTTCCGTTTTTTATGTAGTACAAATAGAGCGGGTACTTGAGTTCGATTTCTGACTTGGGAGGTTTGGCTGGTTTCGTGACGGCTATTACTTCTGATGAAGGGTCTGTAACGGCATCAGTTGAGGCGGCTTTTGCAGGTTCGGTACTGACAGGTACCGGAGCATCATACAAGGCTTTTGGATGCGATTGCTCAGAAATACGTATGATGCCTCGCCAGTCGGTGCGTCCAACTAGTTCCAAGTCTTCCCCGCCAGGCGTCCGTTTGTAAACTTCTGCACCAGCAACGACCAGCATCGGTTCGCGTGCCACGTTCAACTGTAAATCGGTCCCTGAAGCAACCGTGCGAGCCTTTAGTCCTATCTTTTTCGTTCGTTTATTCTTTCGCCCAGCCAGTGCTCCGCGAATTCCGGAAAAGACGGCTCCGTCGATATCAACATCGTTCCCGGAGGCAACCGCAATAAAGGACCAAGGTATGTTCTGTAGGAGAGTTGGAATTCCGTTGCGATCGTCGCGACGAATATAAGGGACGAGAACGTCGCCTGGAACAATACGAGCGGGATGGTCTTCAGATGTAATCAAACCACCGGCTCGTATCCGCATCTTGACTGTTTTTAAATCGGCTTCCTCCACACGAGCCATCGGCGCGAATGCTGCCTGCGTTACGTAGGCGATCGTTCGCGGTAGCATTTCTAGCGAGTTCACGGATACCTTGACGCTTGGTCCAACGATACGCATTAAGCAGTCGATCTCCCGAACATGAATCTGAATCATTTCCAATTCACGAGTTAACGAAACTGCAAAGATTTTGTCGCGGGACTTAAGAAGCGAGTCCATCTGCCAAGGAAATCTGGTAGGAACCAGTCTAGCGCCACGGCCTAGGAGTTCCAGTTCGGACTTCCGTATCAGGGCTGTTAGGATTTTCCCACTTTTGATTTGAGTCAGAAGTTCATCAGTGCTCAGATCAGTCGTTTTGAATTTCGACGCCAGGGTTTTCCAAGATTCGCCATCGCTCAGGTAGTCCTGCATCTCGCGTTTCATCAACGCGGCATTCGATTCTGTGAGATGAATCGCATCTACTTTTTCAAGCACACTTTCAAAGGTACGAATTTCCTTCGCGACGGGATTGTTATTGCTCTTTGTCACAACCAGAACCAACTCACTCGCAAGGACTTGCTTGATCGAAAACCCATCTAGTTCTCGTAAGATTCGTGAAGTCAAGCTGCGCGGTGTTCTCTTGGCATCGATACGCGCGGCGGAATCGTAGACTAGTTCCGTTTGTTGTTGCAATTGGACAATCAAGCGATCGGTTTGTGACTCAGTGAAGGGCAAAGAAGGGTCGATACTGAGCCACATTTGCATTCGATAAGGCGAGTATTCCCATGCCCCCTCTTGGGCGTGGAGATGTGGGACCAGTATGATTGCCAAAGCGTAAAGCCAAGCAATAGTGCATAGCCTTATTAAAGAGTGCGAGGGACTTTGGGACTTAATAGTCGAAAACATATTTCGGAAAAGCAGGTTATTAGCGGTTGTGTTGATCGAATTCATTGTTGCAAATTGATGCGCCAACGTTGTATGTCTTGGTATAAAGCAACCGGTTTCTTTGGTATGCCTTGGAGAGAGGTTCTGTAAGCAAAGGATTCTCCGACTTGCCAAAGCGGAAGTACAGGAAGGTGATCGTTGACCAATCGGTGAAGATCTTGGCAAAACTGCCGGACTTCCCGCCAGTTCCTAGCGGTTCGAAGACTGCCTAGAACTTGGACGATAAAAATATTGTCAGTCTCGGCAATTCCACCTTTACCAAAAAGTCGCTCAGCGTCCGTGGCGGGTTCCCACAACGCCGCTGACAAGTACAGGAGGTCAATCTTGTTGTCTTCTTTCCGTACGGTTGCCCCGCCTTCTAATACGATTAATTCGGCGGGAATCCCTGCTGACTTCCATTGTTGAACGCAAGCTTGTCCGGCAACCCTAGCCGATTCATAGTCTGGCACACCCAATCGAATAGGTTTTAACGCTGGCTTAGGTAATTTCCTCTTCGTCGCAATCTGCTCAAGTTTGAGATCTGTAATTTTGACAAGTACTTTGGCAAGTCGTGGATCGTATGGAAGAGGCAAGATAGCCTTGTTATAGGCGTACGACAACGGATCATTGTCACCTTCGCCGAGAGGGAACGGCCCACTTACAAGCATGCTAGACGTGGAACGCTCACCACCTAGTATCTCGCCTTCAAGGATTGATTGACGATTCACTGCGTAGAGCAACGTTCTTCGAAAATCTCGGTCCGCCAGGAATTCATGATCACTCACTGGTACCAGCATGTGGACCATCGGTAACGCGTAAGATTCAACTTTAATGTCGCGAATACCCTTCAACTGGATCGCATCTGCAGGAAATAGACGATCCACAATCTCCAGATCCCCTTTGACAAGATCACCGATTGCCTTTTTGGGATTTGTATACAGAGTTTCCAAAATCTCAACGGGCTGTAAATCAGAAGGCTTTACGTCGCGAGTCCATCTATAGGATCGACTGCCGCCAGAACGATCCTCGCCTCGCAAGTAAAATCCATTTGCTTGAGATGACTCTTGTCCCAATTCGCCAAGTGGCCATTGCAAGAATGCGTGGGGTAGAACGTGTGGACGCTTAAGTCTTATTGTCATCAGCTCGGGTCCGCTGACGGAGACTTCTTTGAAGATGGCGGCCCACGCAGGTCGATACTCGGTACTATTGAAATCCGCTCGTCGAAGTATCCATTGAGACAAGTCATATGCGGTTGGTACACCTAGTTGATCGGTGTTTTGGATTTTTAATTCCAGTTCCGTACGATCATCGCTGTGTACGAAGGTTCCCAAAGTCATCTTATAGCTTCCGCCTTCTGGACCGGTGCTTCGGAACTCAAAAAAGCCTTGTGACACGAGGCCCCCTGTTCGTCGTACAGGCCAATCTGCGAGTTCGGTTGCGTCAAAACGATCCGATTGTTGAAAGACTCCAACTCGCACCATCGGATAGGATCGAATAAGGTCATTCAAGAATTTTCGACCATTTTCTATCTCAGGTTCAATCTCGAGCATTCGGGTTGCAAATACTCTCGCATCGGGATAGTTCTCTTGGTCACGAAAGGCGGTCGCTTTGGTTCGAAAGGTTTCGGCATACTCGAGAAACTTTGTTTTCCAAACAGCGACTGCCGGAATTGGTGACTCAACGTAATCTCGCGCGAGTCGATTGACCATCTTTTTAGCGGTCACAAGCTCGCCATCATTGAAGAATTTCTCGATCATATCACTGGCCAGTCCAGATATCCGGCTTCGAACTTGTGCGCTCTTGGGATCTGTTGGGTAAGCACGCTGAAACTCCTCGAGCACAGCCAACGCGTGAGCGAGCTTACCCGTACGAATCATTTCTTGTGCGCTACCCAAGAGAAACTTTTGACGAAGAGCTTCCAGGCCTGGTGTTGCAGGATAGGAGTTCATCAATGCGCTCAGATGCTCAAAGGCAGGTGCGAACTGCTTTTCTGCGACCAATCGATTGGCTTCACTTACCAGTAGTTCTTCATAGAGTTCAAGCTTCGCAATGTCCTTCCAGCTAATTCGATATAATCGATCAGGATAAATTGTCAGCTTGACTTCAATTTCGCCTTCAGGGTCTGGGCTGGCAGGAACCTTACGCCCTTGCAATGTGGTGATTGGGAAGACGCGGAACTCTTTATTTTTCTCCTCTGCCTTCAGCGTGATCAAGTCGAAGGGCTCGTCATCCAAGATCGAGGTCTCGAATCGGCCTTTGCTGGTTTTCGATTCGTCTTGAGCATGGACCAAAGCAATTGGCGCGTTAATCAGACAGACGCAAATCGAAATCAGAAAGCTGCAACAAACTTTACCTTTCATTGAGAGACCTCAGTCGTCGATGGAGAGGTACTACGAGTACTTTCAAGGGGAATCACTAAAAGGAGACCTTCGGCACCAGGAATCAAAAGCTGTTTACCAAAGAGTGTCGCCGGTCCGCTGAGCGGCTCTCGAAGATCGACAGTAGCTTTGAGAGCACCGGACGCGACATCAAATCGATAAAGCTTGCCGTTAGTTCCAGCAATTAGAACATCTCCTTCATCCATCATCGGTGCACCTACCAAGGCCACGCCTTGAAGTTCTGCTTTCCAAACAGATTGCCCTTTCAGATCGATCGCCGCTAAGCCGGACGTCTCGCAGTAGGCAAGAAAGATATTCCCTACCGCGTAAGGCCCCCAGGAAACTCGCCCATCCTGTTCATGACCACCAATTCTTGAAAGATCTAAGCCATTGTAAACTTCGAGAGTGTCTTGAGATTCGCCTCGGGCAGTAGCACACACGACGTCACTTGCGGTCGCCAAGCGTCCAACCAACGGCAATGGAGTCGGTGCTTCAGTGAGTGACTTGAGCGACTTACCCGTCGAAAGGCGATGAATCTTGTTCTGGTTAGTGGCGGCGATCACCGTTTGGCCGTCCGCCAGGGTTACCGGCGCTAGCCACCGTGTTTCCACTCCAGTTTGCAACGTGGGTTGATATGGTGTACCTAGTTGCTTTCCATTAGATGGATCAATGTAGGCTAGTTGAGCATTGTTCAAGGGTATTACCAAACCGTTACCCGTGACTGCGGGTGGTTGTGATGGCACGCCGCTCGTAACTTGAAGCAATGTCATCTGGAGCGTTGTACCAGGATTTCCTTTCGGATCATAAGTAACGATCTGAGGTCCTTGGCCCAAGTTGAGAATTGCAGTCTTTCCGTTTGCCAGCTTCACTGGTTGTTCGAAGTTTATTACACGATTGTTTCGACCTGGGTTTTCAGATGCCGCGATCGGTTGTCCTGCAACGATCGCTTTTCCTGAAACTCCGAAGAGAGCGGCTTGCGAATTAATCGCAGCGACACCCGTTGGGCCCGGTTGCGCGGAGACGATTGGTACACCGAGATCGGTCTCCCAAACTGGATCACCTGAAACTCCGTTTACTGCCGAGACGCGAATACCCTGTGTGCCCCGGACAATACGAGAATGGATAACGTAGTCATCGATTTTTACCGCTCGTCCAGTGAACTGGTCTTCTTCCTCTCTTACCCAATCGGTAACCAATTGCTGCTTACTAACTTGGATTTGAAACCTTACGAAACGGTTCGTAGAAATCCAAAGCTCATTTCCCGCGACCGTTGGCCATGCAATCTTCGGAGTGCTTTCCGTCTTCTCGACTCCAGCGACACGATTTACTTTCTTGCCCGGGTTAGCAGGTTCGATGTCGTATGCGTTCAGTTCTCCTAAATCTGTCACGACGACCATACGACGACCATCAAGACTTGGCGGAATGACAACGTGTCCTTTAAGAGTAATCGGATCTTGACCGATGGAAAGCTCGTTACCTTGATCGCCCGTTTTCAAGATATGCATCGTGCATACACCAGGCTTCGCATTTTCGAATATCAAGATGTAACCCAATGCGAACACTGGCGGTACGGCAACCGTCCCTCTGCTATGCCCAACGTAGTAGACTTGCGTGCATGAGCCATCGTTACGAGAAAG
>Ga0105046_10010284_pt1 | contig 14580 bp, 9 predicted proteins | sample MAT03_FD_78385 | JGI IMG/M metagenome (GOLD analysis project Ga0105046, IMG submission 78385) | Freshwater microbial communities from Lake Fryxell liftoff mats and glacier meltwater in Antarctica - MAT-03 (megahit assembly) | ecosystem: Environmental > Aquatic > Freshwater > Ice > Liftoff... | reverse complement strand
TGGTGAAACAGAGCGTCCTTATTTTAGTCCATCCGTCTGCGAACGCCTAACCCAACAACTTTTTTCACTCATTCCCTAAAAAACATCGCTCAGATCGCCCGACAAAGAGCCCAAGTTCTTCGGGATAGGGGAATCCGCCACCGTTTCCAAATCGCGTTGTTTCAAGGCTACCACTGCGTCGTTGGGTGAAACTGGAAGCGGATTCGCGGTTTTGAAATCATCAACCAGATTTTGGATTCCTGACTGAAGTTCATGGAGCATCTCAGCCAGAGCTGTCATCACCGCATAAGTGTCGGCATTCTGATGATGACCGAGGACCTCGATTCGACCCAAAACTTTTGTCTGCGAGACCACCGGCAACCGCAAAGACCATCGCTCAGAGAACTCTGGAAGCTTGTTCTTGTGCCAACTAGCATGAAAACCCTCATGTAGCCAAGGCATGTTTAGGTCCAGGCTGATCTTGGCCAAATGGTGCTTCTCAGCAAACTCCACCATCGTACTCCAGACCGTATCCCATTCCCGTGAACCTTGCAAGCGGACGGTTTGCTGTCGCACTTGATGATCCGAAACGCCACGTCTAGCCACGATTGTCTTTGAGAAATTCACGCTGCGTTTGAATAGGAGTTCGAATTCTGAAAACCCAAAAACACGGGTTGCTACCAACGATCCAAGTGCGAAAACCATCGTTCCAATCGAAATCGCGTCCGATTGAAAAACAACCCCGAGCACGGCACCGCTTGCGGTTACTAAACTTAGCAGGGTTATGACCCCAACCAACCAACGATTTTTAATGCCGAATCGCATCAAATTGTGATGCAAGTGCCCTCTGTCCACGGTGAACACACTCCGTCCAGTCAACTTGCGGCGAACTATGGCCATCCCGGAATCGAACAACGGAATCGCCATCAACACTATCGGAACCGCAATCGAAATCGGGCTCTCTTCGGTAAGCCAACTTCTCATTGCTAGAACGCCGAGAATAAGCCCAACCAACATACTGCCCGCATCACCCAAAAAGACTTTGGCTGGCGGCAAGTTGTATGCCAAGAATCCCAGAAGCGAGCCTGCCATCGAGGCCGCAATCATCGATTCCATGTAGTTGCCTGTATACCAGCCGATTGCTGCCAACGCTGCAAACGATATCCATCCAACCGAGGAACAAAGACCATCGGCACCATCGATCAGATTTACGGAGTTGATCGAAAGCAGCAACCAACCAAGTGTGACCGGAACTGCCAGCAATCCAAGTTGCAACGGCATCCCGAAAATAGTGATGGAATCAATGGCAAAGCCGAAAGCGATAATGGAGAGGCAGATAATGATTTGACCGAGCAGTTTCTGCCGTCCACGAAGTCCGAACCGATCATCCAACACTCCTAGAAGTACAATGGCAATCGCTCCCAGAGCCATCGACGTCGCCTCGTACACGTGGCCTGTAAACATCGCGGCAAACTCGACGTTGGTTAACAAACAAACACCTACCGTCGCGATCATGCTGAAAAGGATGGCTAGACCTCCGCACAACGCGATGGGCTCTCGATGAAGTTTTCTATGCGTATCCGGATGGTCCATCAATCCGACAAACAACGCCAGACGCCTGGAAAGTGGCGTCGCAATGAGTGCAAATAGGAATGCAATTGAAAGCGCAACAATCGGGAAAATCATAGTTGTACATACCTCGATGAGTGTTCACCACAAATCCACTTATCGCAAATCCGTGCGTGCGAGAATGGCGATAAACCACCCCGCATGGACACTATGATCCTCAAGTCTGACTCATTCGTCTAGATCCTGTTTGGTTAACTAATCGTAAAAGTTTCCAGTACGACCAGATGAATCCACAATGCGAGCATGACTCAGATAAACCCCACAAACGGTTGTTCGTGCACAACCAAACGAAGTGGAAACCACTACAATCGAACGAGTATTACAATCGAACGAGTATTAGGAGCAGAAATAGCAAATCCGATTTAGGGAGTCTTGTCTTCCTCAGAATGCGAACAGTGGCGAATAGAAGGGTTCGGCCTTTCGGTTATTTGGAAAACTGTTAATCCTCTCTATCACGAGATCGCTTCGCAAAAAAACTTTTCATAAAGTACTCAGAAAACTTTTTAAATTACTTCGAAAATAGTTGCAAAGCTGAATCACATGGATCGCGAAAAATACAAAGAGCTCGTTTCAACGTTTTTTGAGTGGGATCAACCTGCGATCTCGCAGATTTTCGCGGAACTTCTTTCGGCAGTTGCTGCGGAACGGGATTTAACTCCATCCGGCTTAATGAGCCAAAACTACGAAACTGCCAGAGCCAATCCTGAAATAAATGTGCTTCCCGGAAATTTAAAGGACGCACGCGATGCGATCTTCCCTTACTTTTGGGGGACGGACAGTTGGAACAATCCGCTCCATCTGGAAAACGTAAAGGGGCCCGCCAATCACGCGTCGCTCATTGGAGCGCTGGCTTGCTTGCTCAAGAACCCAAATTTGTGCACAGATCGATATAGCCAACGTTCAAACGAACTCGAAGTCAAAGCGGTTACGACTTTGGCCAATTTGATCTTCTACCACACCGACGATCCGTGGGGGGTATTCACCATCGGCGGTACGATTTCGAACCTTTACGGAGCGAAAATCGGACTCGAACGTGTGCTTCCTGGTGCGATGCGTTCCGGCTTAATGGGACATCGAATCGTTGGGATCTGTTCCGAAGCGGGGCACTACTCTAACCAAACCGTAGCTGGCTGGCTCGGCATCGGTACTCAAAACTTGATCGAAATCCCCACGGATGAAAAACTAGCCATGCGGCTCGATCTGCTGGAAGCCAAACTCGACGAACTGTATTCCACCAACATCAAAGTTGCCTACGTATGTGCGACCTTCGGAACCACGGACGGTTTTGGAATTGATGACATCCAGGCTATTCGCGAACTGCTTATTTCCAAAAGTGCGCAGTATTCCGTACCCTTGCCACAACTCCACGCGGATGCGGCTGTCGGTTGGGCCATGGTGATGCTGACCGACTACGACACGTCAAAAAATTCACTTCGGATGGAAGAGGGCCTTCTGGATATTGTTCGAACGGTTCAAAAAAAGAACATTGGGCTGCGCTATGCAGACAGCGTAACCATCGATTTTCACAAGCTGGGCCGCGGTCACTATCCTTCGAGCGCTTTTATCGTGAACCGACGCGAGGACCTGAAGTATTTGGCCAGAACGGTTTCCGATACTCCTTACTTCTCGGATGCAGACGCAAGTCGCGATCCTGCATTGTTCACACTGGAATGCTCTCGGCCAGGTCTTGGGCCATATAGTGTCATCGCGTCGCTCAACGGCATCGGCTTGACTGGCTGGCAAATGCTGACCGCACGTGCGTTGGAGCTAACCCAACGTCTCAAAGATAGGTTGGCGAAGATCGAGTACTGCAAAGTACTCAACGCCGATACCCGCGGCGTATCGGTGAATTGGTGGGTTCTGCCGAAAGGTCGAAATGCGGAAGATATCTATCAGCGATTGGTTCGCAACGAATTGACTTCGGAACAACTCGCTCGCTACTTACCCGAGGTTCGCCAATTGTTCGACAAGCGGACCAAAATGATGGACCCTACTCTGGATGCTCGGCTGGGCTTTACAACCAGTTTTGGTTACTGTCCAAACGGTATCCACATCCCAGCTTGGAAGGCCGTCTTTTTCAATCCCAAGACAACCGAAGAAATCGTCGACCGCATCGCGTACGGCATTGAGGAGTTGTAGTGCAAACGAATGACTGCCATAATTCGAGCGGCAGACTGAAAAGTACCAGGCGATCGGGTGGCACGTGAGGCACGTGAGGCACGTGAGGCAGGGGTGGCACGTGAGGCAGGGGTGGCACGCCCAAAGCGATTAGCGATGGGCGTGGGAAGTGTGACAAATGACTCTAGCGATTCACCACGCCCTTCGTACCTCAGGGACGTGCCACACGCGAAGGGCGGCGATAAAATAAGGTTAACGGCGTAGGGTGGCAGGGGCGGCACGGGCGATGGGCGTGGCACGCCCAAAGCGATTAGCGATGGGCGTGGGAAGTGTGGCAAATGTCTCTAGCGATTCACCACGCCCTTCGTACCTCAGGGACGTGCCACACGAATTACCCTCAGCGCTTGCCATTCAATTTATAGTTAGATTTCAAACAGCCCCTCGCCTTAACCCATTTGCCCAAATCCATTTCGGCAGATAATGGTGATGCCGTTTTCCTCGGCGCAGCGAATTGTTTTTTCGCGATTGATGATGATCGTTTTTCCAGCTTCGATCGCAATCGCTTTCCCGCCCGCCAACGCCATCTTTTCAATCGTTTGAGGGCCGATTGTGGGAAGATCGAATCGCATGTCCTGCTGTGGTTTGGCGACTTTGACCAACGTAAAACCGCCGCGCGGGCATATTTGGCCGGTCCGAACAATGCAAGCGTCCGTTCCCTCAATGGCTTCCACCGCTAGGATCGTTCTGTCTCGCACCGTTACGCTTTGGCCAACGTCCAGGCCACCCATTTGCTTGGCTATCGTCCAACCGAATTCGATGTCGTCCCGCTCGAAGTTGCTCGGCTTGCGTCGCGTGAGCACTCCCTCTTGGGCAATCAATTGTGTTGCAAATTCTGTCCCTGGAACTGTCATAATCCCTTGCCGCCCGAACGAAGTTACCACTGCACCCAGCAGCGAATCATCGGTCGTGTCGTGGGTGCGCCAAAAAAAATGAGGCAACATGGTCTTCACACACTCCCAATCGGGAAAGTGATTCATCCAGCCCCATCCGTGAAACAGAATTCTATCCTTGAACAGTTTTCCCGTTAAGCAAACGTGGCTGACGCCGTGTTGTCGAAAAAATCTTTGCATGCCACCGAGCTTGCAAACGCCAATCCATTGGACATGGCTCGCAAGAGTCTCAATTTCTTTCGATGCGTGCCCATGCACTGCCGCGACCACAACATCATATCCTTTCTCGCGAAGTGCGCGAGCAACGGCCAACGGGTATTCACCCCAACCAGCGACAATGCCAATCGATTTCGCGTTGTTCATTCGATGGTTTTCTCTCGGTCCATCAGTTGTGCAACTTGCTTTGTCAATTGCTTCACCGTCTTTCGAAGTTCTGGGAGCCGATTGATGGATGCGAATAGAATCGCTTGTTCGTTGCGAGGGATCGCGGGGCTACCGAGTAGTATCTTGTCTTCGCCCGTGTCCGAGATGACACCGGATTGGGCTCCGACCATGGTGCGTGCCCCGATCTTGATATGGTCTCGCACGCCTACTTGACCGGCAATAACAACATAGTCACCTGTGCTCGCGCTGCCCGCTATGCCAGCATGAGCACAAATCAAATTGTGTTTGCCAATGTTGCAGTTGTGCGCAATCTGAACGAAGTTGTCGATCTTGGTCCCTTCGCCGACGCGTGTCGCGCCGTAAGTACCGCGATCCACGCAAGAGTTGGCACCGATCTCTACATCGGATTCAATATGTACCCAGCCCAATTGCGCTGTTGGCACATGCTTTCCGTTCTCCATGCGATAGCCGAATCCATGCGAGCCCACGACGCAACCCGAGTGCAGGACGACCCGATCCTCCAAAATCGTACCGGGATACAACACCACACCTGGAAATAGTTGGCAGTCTTTGCCGATGCGACAGCCCTGCATGACGGTTACGCCTCGATGCAAATGCGTGCCTTCACCAACAATGCAATCTTCGTCAACGCTTGCAAAGGTTTCCACCGTTGCGAGAGAACTGATTTGTGCGGACGCCGCAACGCTGGCAAGCGAATCCACTCCATGCTCTCGTGTGACGACCACCTCGGGCCGAAAAAGTTGGCAGATCTGCGTGAATGCCTCATGCGGGTTCTTGACGACGATTTGTGGAATACCAACATTTGGAAAGGTTTGATTGGTGACGCAGGCGGATGCGTGCGATATTTGCAGACGCGGAAGGTTTTTTTCATGGTCCAGCAATGTAATATGCCCCGGCAACGCGTCCGCCAAAGGGGCAGCCCCAGTAATGACTTCATTGTCGGAGCGAGAAAACAATTCGCCGTGAACCCGTTTAGCAAGGGTCAAAAGATCGATTGAGGTCATATGAAATCCTTTCCAAAATGCACAGTGTCAACTTGGTCAATCTAATAAAAATCGGCTGACGGGAGCAATGTGTCTTTTGTGGATCGCGCAAGGGAATCCCCAATTTATTGACTTTGCTATCGCACCCAGCCCCGTTTCGGAACAAGATCGTTATCCTTTAGAGCATCGGTCAATGCATTTCCGACTCGTCCTTTCAGATGAGCGGTGAATTGCTCAACCACAAGCCTAAGGTTACGGATCGTGCTCCCGTCGCCGTCGGCTTCGTGTTAAACGACGCGAGCCATGTCAAATACTTGATCCGCCATTCGTCTACTAACCAATCCCATGGAACCATTGCTCCGCGCCATCGATGTCACCAAAACCTATCAGATGGGAACCGTTGCGCATCCGGCTCTGCGTGGAGTCAGTCTAGAAATCGAAAAAGGGGAGTTCGTCGCTATCATCGGGCCCTCGGGGTCCGGGAAGAGTACCTTGCTGCACATGCTCGGCGGCCTTGATCGACCCGACACGGGAGATGTACACCTCGAGGGGAAATCCATTTCCAAGCTGGATGAAAACAGTCAGACGTTGCTCCGCCGGCGGCGCATCGGCTTTGTTTTTCAAAAAGTCCATTTGTTGCCGATGCTCAAGGCGATAGACAATGTTATGGTCCCGATGCGGCTCGACGGACTTCACATCAGCGTCGCTCGGCCGAAAGCGATCTCGGCGCTCGACTCGGTTGGAATGGGAAACAAACAAAGCAATCGACCGGGAGAACTTTCCGGCGGCGAAGCCCAACGCGTTGCCATTGCGAGAGCGCTCGTCATGTCACCTGCCATCTTGCTGGCAGACGAACCTACCGGGGCACTGGATTCCGCCAATAGCCGAATCGTTATCGAACTATTCAGGGCCTTGGTCGCGGAAAAGGGGCAGACACTCGTGATCGTCACGCATGACGCTTCGGTCGCAGATGCCGCCGACAGGGTCATCAAGATGCGAGATGGTCGCATTGTGGATGATTCGACGAATCCAATTCCGGCCATGGCGGTAGGGAATACGATGGGCGGTAAAGTGTCTAGGAAAGGGACTTAGTCCTATGTTACTCGTCCTTTGGCAACACTGGCTTCAACGGCCCACTCGTTTTTTCTTTACGTTGCTCAGCTTAATCCTTTCGACAGCCACGCTGGTGGGCATCATTGTTGCATCCCATAACGCTAGGTCCTCCTTTCGAGAGCTGAGCAGTGCGGTGCAGGGTCTGCCGTCACTCGACATCGTCAACGCTCAAGGTGGTCGGTTTGAGCTGTCGTCGCTCGATTTACCGACCCTCCAAGGCGATATACAAGCCGCCCTGCCAACCTTGATTCGAGGTTCGATTTTACGGTTCAAGGAACAGAAGGCCCGAGGCTTGATGATCGGTATCCCACTATCGGAAGCCGACTTGCCGTTGCGACCTTTTCTGCAAAAGAACTTTGAGTTGGACGACAGCCAATGGCCTGGACAGGACGAATGTTTGATCTCCGCATTGATCGCGTCGCAACTTAAGGTGAGTGAGGGGGATTCCGTTCAATGCTTGTTACGTGGTTTCAAAAAACTACGGGTCAAAAAAATCGTCGCGGCCAACACTTGGAATCGAATATCAAGCGAGCACGGTATGGTGGTCGATCTGGCATGGCTACAAAAAGCGACCGCCCTTTCAGGTCAAGTGGATCGCTATCGATTGTTTCTGAACGATGATAGCGAACTGGAAAAAAAACGCATGATGGATCGTCTCAGCCAGCATGTTCCCGAGCAACTCATGGTCAAAGAACGGACGAATACCGTAGGTCTCGCGGACGATCTGTTGAAGTCTACGGAATTGGGCCTGTCGTTTGCTAGTGCACTCGCTGTCGCTATGGCGGCTTATATCTTGCTCAATACCACTCGCATGAATCTTGCGGAACGACGCCCTTACTTTGCAATCCTCAGATGTTTGGGGGCAACGAAACAGCAGGTGATTCGCGCGGTTGTTTTCGAGGCGCTTACGATCAGCTTAGTGGGTGTCGTCTTTGGGTTGGTAGCAGGCTTGGGACTTGGGGTGATTATGAGACGTGTCCTGTCAGGTGTTTTACAAGCTCCGCCAGGCAATTTTTCGGTGCCGTGGCCTGCCTTGATTGCAATCACAATCTTCATTCCTTGCCTAACGCTCTTTGTCGTATGGTTCGCCCAAAAGCAACAGGAGGCGGTCTCGCCCCTCGAGAGTTTCCGAGAGCCGACGATTGTTGAGAACACGCGACTTCCATGGAAATCGATTCGCAATGGCTTTGTGCTCTGGCTCGTCTCCTTTTTTGGTCTCTACTTTGTACGCTTGGAATGGTTGCCCGCGGAATGGGGTGTCGGCATTGGGCTGTTGTCTTTGCTCGCCTACTTGCTCTGGTTACCGACGGGACTGGTTCCGCTGATTTGGATAATCGATCGTCTGGCAAGTCTCAGACGCGGATTCCCGCTGGAGGTCGCCAAGTATCAATTGATACGCAGGCCGGAGCGAACATCGCTCAACGCGGGCTTCCTGGTGATCTCGCTTTGTGGTGCAGTCGGTCTAGGTCAATCGCTCATGAGCAATACGGCCGAGATCAAGCGTTGGTACTATCGCACACTACCCGGTGATCTATTCTTGATTAGCACGCAAGCTCCATCGCTCTTGATCGATTCCGAAGACCCGCTGCGGGAACTTGTGGAGCAGATGCCAGGGGTGGACTGGTCCAATGCGATTCGATTCGTTTGGTGCCAAGTCGATCAAAAGACGGTGATGTGCTTGGTTCGTGAATTCCCGGAAGCAGCACCTTTCCCTACAGAGCCCAAAGGCATGACGACGGAAAAAGCTCGAGCCGTCATCGACGGCGATCAAGTCATCATTGGATCGATTCTGGCCAAGAAACTTGGGAAAAAAGCTGGCGACGAGCTGACCGTGACGGTCAATGGCCGAGCCTTTCCGACCACGATAGGTGGCGTGAACGCCAATTTCGCAAACGGTGGAATGTCACTTATCATCAAGCGTTCCACCGCTCAACGATTCTTCGAAGTGACCGGCTTCGACTGGTACGCCATTTCGATTGCCCCAGAACACTTAGACGCAGCCGAAAAAGCGCTCGAATCGGTCAAAGAGCAATACGGTTTTGAGATGCGACGTGGCAGCGAAATGCGACAAGGGGTAGAACAAACCATTTCCGGCGTAACGGCCGGAATATGGTGTGTTGTTTTCATTTCATTTATCACCGGCGGCTTTGGTATCGCAACCACGTTGGCCATGAACATGCTAGAACAAGCAAGAGATTTCTCGTTGTTAAGGATCGTCGGCGCCAGTCGGGGGCAGTTGATGCTCACCGTTCTGGTCCAAGCCTGGCTGCTCGGCGTGATTGGAGTAGCGTTTGGCATGTTCGGAGGCATCACGACCGTCCTTGTTATCTATGCATGCAGCGAAGCCCTGTTGGGTTACACCCCCGAGTTTGAATGGAATTTTTTACTGATGGCCAGTTCCGCAGTGGGCACTTTGGCTATCGTCACGATTGCGGCCTGGTTACCAGCCTGGAACGCTTCAAAAATCAATCCCGTTGAGCACTTAACCTATGAATAACTTCTCCTATCGATACGCATTGAACCTGTACCACACTTGGCTAGGCCTCCTTTGCGTAGTCTTTGCCAGTGGGCCCGTCAGTGCTAAGGATTTTCTAGGTCAAGCCAGTCTGCTAGAGGTGCTGCCGGAGTCGACACAATTGTTGTTCACTTCGCAGAATATTCAAAACAGCTACAAAGTCCTAGAGCGAACGGACATTAGCAAGCAACTCAGCGGTCCGCTTTGGCAAACCGTACTGGCTAAGCAAAAATCGGCAAACGTCGGTTCGTTACTCAATCCCCGACCATGGCTTGGCCTGGATTGGCAAGACATTAGCGCCATCGATCAAGCGGGCGCGGTCGCAGCAATCTTGGACGGCAATGGGGAAACAACCTTGCTCTTTCTGGCGAAGCTAGGACCAAACGCCGACAAGCATCCCTTTGTGCAACGGTGGATGGAGAATCAAGGCGGCTTGAGTCGATTCCAAACGGTTCCTATGAACGACGGAACGAAGTTCTATTCGTTGCGAAGCGATGCAAAGTCCGAATCGTCCGCTTGCATTGCAATCGGCTCACAATGGACCTGCCTTTCTTCTTCCTCAAAGGCCGTGCAGCAATGGCTCGGTTCACCGTCCATGAAAAGCCTGCAGGCATCGGCACTTCCTGGATCAATTCAACCTGAATTTGAGTCGAGAACTTGGGACAACGGCGAAACACGTTTTTGGCTGTCTCCCTGGGCGCTCTTCAACAATTATGCAGCTAAGAAAGAACCAAAACTCCAGCGGTCCGCCAAATTGTTCGGGCTAGACGGTCTTGGCGTAGTGAGTGGGACGTTGATGCCCCCTTCACCGACCGATGCTTCTTGGAAACTACATTACTCGCTGCAACTGCCGCTTCCACTGGCAAAGGGGCTTGCAATGTTCAGTTTCAAATCGGGGCCCATGGTCGAGCCCCCAAAGATCTCAACCGATGCAATGGATCAAGTTGCGATTTCCTACCTCGATATGAAGCCATGGTTTCAAGGAGTAAGCCACGCTGTGGATCAGATAATCGATGAGGAGACACCGGGAAACTTCGCGGACCTAGTGGATAGCCTCTTAACGGACCCGGAAGGACCGAAGGTCGATGTGCGAAAGGAACTTATTTATCCGTCTGGTCCGTTGATGTTCAACTTCGGGAGCACGAGCCCCGACAAAAAGAACCCTGGACAATTTCAGCACAATCAGATTTGGGCTGTCCTTTTGCAAGACGCAAAGAAAGCATCGGTCACTGTCAACAAGCTCTTCGATAACGACAAAGACATCCAAGCCGAGCAAATCGGTGCGTACCGCGTCTGGAGCACTGTCAACGACGAATCCCTATTCGTGGCTGTCGGAAAAGGCGAGAACCAGACAATCTCAGCCGCCGCCCTCGATGAAAAGTATCTTTATCTTTCAACCGATACGACGTGGCTCAAGGGATTACTTTCTGCAGCAGGTGTTCCGGGAGGAGTCAATCGTGGACGTCCGGCACTTTGGAACTCGCATCTGCAAAAGATGAAGTCCCCTTCGTTCTCAATGCAACAAGCGATCTATTTACGATCATGGTTCGAGCTCAGTTGGAATCGACTGCCCGAGCCAAGCCACAAAGAATATAGCTCAATGGACCTTCCGTCTTTTTGTTTAACAAATGTATTGATTCCAGGGGTCTCAAAGGCGGATGTTCCAAAATGGAACCAAGTTCAGTCAGCCTTCGGAATCGTGACGCAAACTGCCGTTCAAAAGGAACGCGGCATCGACGGGACGATCAGCCTCTACGCGAGCCCATAAGGGTGTGCCCCACCGTGGCCGTGGCCGTGGCCGTGGCCGACGCTGCTAGCGTCGGTACGGATGCTGGCAGCATCCGCCACGGCGTCGGTACGGATGCTGGCAGCATCCGCCACGATACACACTTATCTCGCAACTAGCCCAAATCTAAGTCCCGTTCTCCCATCGCCTCGAAATGCCGGGCGATCAATGTCGGCCCCACACCCTCGATTGTCTCGGGTGCCCACCTCGGTGCGTGGTCTTTGTCGATCAATAGGGCACGGATTCCTTCGTAGAAATCATGACCTTGCATGCACGCCTGACTGATTCGGTACTCCATTATTAAACACTCTCGCAGCGACATGCTTCGACCGCGCCGGAGTTGTTCAAAAGCAACTGCAACACTGGTTGGCGACCGTTGCCGAATTTTTTCGAGAATTTCGCTGGCTAGTGTTGTTAAGCCTGATGTTGCCGCTGCGAAATGCTCTAGGCGGCCAAGTACCTCGTCCAAAGTGTTGCAATCAAAACATCGGTTGGCAAGACTCCGCAGTTCTTCAACTTGGTCGCTTGCCGGGGGCGTTTTGCAGAGCGCTTCCAATGTGCCTTCGACTCCCGTAGTTGCAAGGCGTTCGACCAGCTCACTGCCATATTTGCGAGGCAAAAAGTGGGTCGCAAAACCTAAGGCAAGTGTTGCAGCATAATCGATCGACTGCCCTGTCAGTGCCAACAACAATCCAATCGGTCCTTGCCGCGACATGAAGTAGGAGCCGCCTACGTCAGGGAAGAATCCGATGCCGGTTTCCGGCATCGCAAAGACGGTGTGTTCACTGGCGATACGATGGGATCCTAGAACGGAGATGCCCACACCGCCACCCATGGTCACCCCATCGAGGTAAGCCAGATAAGGCTTAGGGTAATTTGCAATTCGATAGTTAAGGCTGTATTCCGCGCGAAAAAAATCCGCCGTCAACGTTCCGTCTCGCCCTACATCACCGGCTTTACCAGCCCAATAAATGCTTTTTACGTCGCCACCCGCACAAAACGCTCGTTCTCCCGTCCCGGTAACCAATACCGCTTCCACCGAATCATCCAATTCCCAATTCCCAAGTGCCTCATGCATGCGCTGGACCATATTCCAATTCAGAGCATTCAGAGCCTTTGGGCGATTCAGTTCGATGTGTCCAATTCGACCCTTTTTATTAGTTATTAATTCATCCGTTGTCATGCAGTCAAATCTCGATATGGGTAACCCCGCGGACCTCGTCGAAGTGGCCGATTTTGAGTAGTTCTCCTCTCGAACCGGGCATCTCAGCTACGAACGCTGGGTCGCAAACCATCAAGGGTGGCGCGAGTGTGATGGTGATCGAAGCTGCCAGCGAAGTTGCGTACGAGATTCCAAGGGAAAGCGCCACGAACCATGGGATGCTCTGAATTGCGGCCATCTTCAACCTGTCTCGTTGAGCTTGAGATAGCTTTCTCTCGATTCCGAACTGCTCAATCACGTCGTCTCGTTCCAGCGGATTGGATAACGCGAGCATTTCATCGAAGGTGCAACCGTCCGTCCGAAGACGACGATGCAAGTTGCAGGCTCGCAATGCCCCTTTTCTGCGATTGAATTCCAAGCGAGCTTGATAAGCGTCGACCGCGCGCTGTTTGCGTTGGTGATAATCAACCATCATTTTTCGTGGGATGCGCAAACCAGCGTCGACCGCACTCAACAGTGATCGTACCGGTCGGTGTTGCAAGTACATACGGCGATAGGCGGAAAACGTTTCGTTCTGAATAAGCGTAATCGCTGCCATGACACTTTCTCGGGAAGTGAATATGAGATCATCGCCGCTCTCAACACATAGCGGCTTGAGGTAATAGACCTTCACCCCTTTCTGCTTCCCGGGACCATCGAGGAACTCCTCAAGACGAGTCCGCACACAGTTGGGTATAACATCCGTAATCTCATCGAAACGGTTTTGCTCGGTGACGCTGACAAACAACTTGCCCTTTGGTAAGCGAATCGAGGCTTTGCAAAGATCGATTTCACGCACTTGCTGAAAAGCGGCCTTGTGTTCGTCGACCACGTCCGACCAGCACTCGTTCTTGGATGACAGTAGTCCGTGCTGGTGCAACATGGACTTTGCGAACTCTGTACTTGAATCCTTGGGTGGAACCCAAATCGAATCTCCGACCCAAGTGCCAAACGGCTCAAGTTTTTGCGTTAAGGTAAAGGGCGAAGAGGATACCGCTTTTGAAGGCGTAACGTGTTTCGTTGTTCGCGCTCGTGCCACAGGTCGTTGAGTTGCAGTCATCATCGGAATAGTCCCCGAGTAGAATCCGTAGAACGAAGAGAAAAGAAGGGTGCCGCGGATTTTAGCTTACCGCATTTACTACAGAGAAAACACAAATAAACCCGATTCGTGGCAAAATAGTAACGAGGGGCACGAGGGGCAGCGTGCGAACTCGCATCCACGCTTCTATCCCGATAGGGATTACAAAAGTAGCCGGGTATCCCGATAGGGATTACAGAAAGTAGCCGGGGGTCGCCGCGGACCGGCGCACCCCCGGGGAACGAAAGGACAAGCGAATGGCCCTGACAGGGTCAAAGATTCTGTGATCCTCTCAGAATCGGAACGCACGGTACGAATCTTCGTCCGCTGGTGTCGCTCCGCTCAACCACCGGCTAACTTCTGATATCACTTCGGGATGAAAAGTCGCGCAACTCTAAATGCTCCACAACCCGTCGCTGCCCCCTTTGCCTTTCGACTATCGCAGCCATTCTTCGCGACGACTCTCGACAAAGTCGTCATCATTCAGATGCGGATAAGTCCGATACTCACGATCCATCTCTTCCAATCGACCGGGACTCAAGGATTCGTGCTCGTCAAGGCACCAGTTGCCCTCAAGCAATCCTTGCCGTCGGAGAATCTCGTATAGCCCGGCGATGCATCCCCGGAAACCGTTGGCCGCATCGAAAAAAGGCCGTGCACAATACGCAAGGGACACAACATTTTTTTGGGCGGGTAGGGGCTGCGGCAACAAAGGAAATGTATGCAGATAAGATCCGTCATAACTGGCTCGAGGCTGCTCGATTGCCGACTCGAGAAGATTGGCATCGCGTATATCGTTCGCACCACCGTAGTTAGCGATTTG
>Ga0105046_10010282_pt1 | contig 14583 bp, 7 predicted proteins | sample MAT03_FD_78385 | JGI IMG/M metagenome (GOLD analysis project Ga0105046, IMG submission 78385) | Freshwater microbial communities from Lake Fryxell liftoff mats and glacier meltwater in Antarctica - MAT-03 (megahit assembly) | ecosystem: Environmental > Aquatic > Freshwater > Ice > Liftoff... | reverse complement strand
TGGAGGGTGATCGGGCGAAGCAGGCTTCGACCTGATCGAGGGCTGGAAAACGGGGGCAGAGGTTGGTAATTCGAGGAGGGCGTGTTGGCTGGGCGCAGCTCAACTCAAGGAATCCCACCAGTCACTTTTTGTACAGTTTGGCTGGAGGATTCGAGCGGGACCAGTAGTTTAGCGGTGATTCGGGATGGATGAAAGCCCGAACGATTCTTCACAACATCTTGACAGAAAAACGTTTGCGACAGCCCGCACAGTCGGAACCGAGGCATTCTGGGGGACGGAACTCCTTAAGCCGTATAGAGATTGCGACCGATACTATCCTCAGAATGTCGTCCGCGGGGCGAGATCAAAGTTTGCCGATGCTTGACAAAGAGATTGAAACTCGCGACAAAAGATGCAGAATGGTCGCAGAGATTCCGCATGTTCGCTCTGGACGTGCGGTTCCTTCACGACACCAAGTGGTGTTCCCACCGAGTTCAGCCAAGCGTTCCTCCGGGCTTCGGCCCGTCCCACCGTCGGTGAATGGCTCGACTCTTCCACCCGCCTCCTGTTTTGAAGATCGTCCTATGAATAGCGTCCTGGGTTGCAATCCGCATCACTTTCGCCAACTGTCCCGTCGTGGCTTTCTGCAAGTCGGAATGATCGCCGGTGCTGGCCTGACCCTCCCTCAGCTGTTGCAGTCGGAGGCTCGGGCAGACCTCAAGAACTACCAGAACTTCGAGGGCAAAGCGAAGTCGATCATTCACATTTACCTGCCGGGGGGAATGGCTCATCAGGAATCGTTCGATCCCAAGCCTTATGCTCCAATCGAGTACCGGGGTGAAATGCGCCAAGTTCAGACGAACGTCGATGGTGTTTTATTTGGGGAAACACTGGCGAAGACTTCTCAGATCGCCGACCGGATGACGATCATCCGCTCGATGACCCACGGCGAAGCCGCTCACGAACGCGGTACACACAATATGTTCACGGGTTATCGCCCGAGCCCAGCCCTCCAGTTTCCGAGCATTGGTTCGGTCATCTCGCATGAATTCGGATCGCGGAACAATCTGCCGCCCTACGTTTGCGTGCCAGGCATGCCGAACGAGTTCGCAGGCAGCGGCTACCTCAGCTCCGCCTTCGCTCCATTCAGTCTCGGCAGCGATCCCGCTGATGGCGGCTTCCGGGTTCGCGACTTGAACCTGCCGAATGGAGTCGATGAGAGCCGGTTCGCCACCCGTCGCTCGGCTCTGGAAGCAGTCAATACCCACTTCAATACGAAGGAAAAGTCCGACAAGATTTCGGCGATGAACTCCTTCTACGAGAGTGCTTACTCGCTGATCTCTTCCCCGCAAGCTCGGGAAGCCTTCAATCTCGAAGCGGAAGCGGCAGCCCTGCGAGATGAATACGGCCGCAATACAGCCGGGGCTCGCATGTTGCTGGCCCGACGATTGGTCGAAGCGGGCGTGCGGCTGGTCAATCTGACCTACGGCGGCTGGGACATGCACGACCAAATCGTCGCAGGCTTCCGAGGTCAGATGCCACAGTTCGACCAGGCGTTCTCACGCTTGATCCTCGATCTGGAGCAACGGGGCCTGCTCGATAGCACTCTCGTGATGGTCTCTTCTGAATTCGGACGGACACCGAAGATCAACGGTACCGCTGGTCGCGACCACTGGCCGAAGGTCTTCAGCGTGGCTCTGGCCGGTGGAGGTGTGAAGAAGGGGTTCGTCTACGGCACATCAAACACGACCGCTGCCGAACCTGACGAGAATCCTGTCACCGTCGAGAACTTGTTCACCACTGTCTATCACTGTCTGGGAATTGTCGCTGACAAGGAGCTGATGGCTCCTGGCGACCGTCCGATTGAGATCTGTGATGGCGGAGCGGTGATTCAGGATCTACTGGCGTAACAATTCATGTCGCAACGTCCACCCGGAACCTCTGGGTGGACGTTGCATTCGCAGTAGCCACTCAGCGCGAGATGGTCATACTGAACAGTATGGAGTTCCCGCCCATCACGGATGAAGAGCGAGGGGATTCCTGTGGTGTCATGCTGACGATCCGCGGGGTGTTACCCAGCGTGTCGAGTTGACCGGTAGAACTACTTCTTCCGGGTCCCCCACGTCTGAACGAAACATCCTACCTGATGTTCAGACCCATCCCGCAGTGACTCAAAGCGAGGAAGGCCCATGCCTTCGATCTTCCGTGGTTTAGTTGTTACAAGTCTCCTGCTGTCTGGTTTGGCAACGGTTTCATCTGCCGCAGCTCCGAGCCTGGGCAACATTTTGCCGCACGGCGTGCAGCGCGGGACGGAAATGGACCTCGTCCTGCAAGGAGGTAACCTGCAGGATGCCCAAGAGCTGTTGATTTACGATCCGGGTCTCTCGGTCGTGAGCTTCGAAGTGCCCGCGGATGCCAACGGGGCCACCGTCAAGGTTCGCGTAAAGGCCGCTGCGGATGCTCCGATCGGATCGTTCCGCTGCCGGCTTCGTACGGCGAGCGGGCTGTCGAACCTCTTAAACGTCTACGTCGGCCCGCTGCCGATGGTCGAAGAGGTCGAGCCGAACTCCGAGTTCGCGACTCCCCAGGCGATCACAAATAACTACTGCGTTCATGGCCGCGTCGATGGCGAAGATGTCGACTACTACATCGTCGACTGCAAGAAGGGCGAGCGGCTCACCGCCGAAGCCTACGGCATTCGGCTGGGGTTCTCGTCGTGGGGGAACTTCTTTGATCCTTATGTCGCGATCCTGAACTCCGCGCGATTTGAGTTGGCCACCAGCGACGATGCGGCGCTGGCTTGGAACGACGGCGTCGCCTCGTGCGTCATCCCCGAAGACGGCAAGTACATCGTCCAGATTCGCGATGCCTCCTACCTCGGTGACGGCAAAGCGTACTACCTGCTGAACATTGGAACTAACCCGCGTCCGAGTGGCATCATTCCTTCGGGTGGCAAGCCGGGCGAAACCGTCAAAGTGAAGTTCCTCGGCGATGTGGCGGGTGACTTCGAACAGGACATCACGATCCCCGCAGATGCCCCCGAAGACTGGGCGATCAACGTCACCGACGCGACCGGTACAGCTGCGTCCCCGATGCGGTTCCGCGTGTCTCCACTGACGAACGTGTTGGAAGCCGAAAACAATAACGCCACTGCCGGCCTGACAGCCGTTGAAGCTCCAGCGGCGTTTAATGGAGTGTTGGAACAACCCGGCGACCAGGACTATTTCAAGTTCACCGCCAAAGCGGGACAGGTCTTCGAAGTCGAACTTTATGGCCGTCGCTTGCGGTCCTCGATGGATGCGGTGCTCTACATCTGCGACGCGAACGGCAGCGGGTTGGTGTCCAACGACGATAGCCGAGGTCCAGACAGCTACATCCGATGGCAGTGTCCTGCCGACGGGGAATATTCGATTCTCGTCTATGACCACCTTAAAGGGGGTGGGCCGAGCTACACGTACCGTGTCGAGATGCAACCGGTCGTGCCGAAGACTTTTGCCGGGACAGTCGAGTTCGCGCGGTATGTTTCACCTCAACTTGTCGTGCCACAAGGCGGCGGAGTCGGAGTTCAAGTCAACGTCACCCGCCAGGATTACGGCGGCCCTGCGAGCTTCAAGAGCGATGATCTGCCCGCTGGTGTCAGCATCGAATGCCCCCCCATGTGGCGTGGCGGAGCTGTGATGCCGGTCGTCTTATACGCAGCCCCAGATGCTCCTCTAGCTGGTAAGTTCTCAAAGATCTTGACGTTCCTGGATGACCCGGCTCAGCCAGCCCTCAAAGTAGAGGGGCTATTCAAGCAGAGCATTCTCATGGTCTTGGGGCAAAACCAGCAGACCGTTTGGTTCGAGGAGCAGAATCGACTGCCAGTGGTGGTCACCGAAGCCGTTCCGTTCAAGGTGACGATCGAGCCACCCAAGGTTCCAATTGTTCGCGGCGGTTCCTACAACCTCAAAGTCGTGGCCGAGCGGGTCGGTGAATATAAGGGGGCCATTCAAGTCCTCTTCCTTCAGAACCCTCCGGGTGTCAGCTCCAGCGGATCCGTGTCGATCCCCGAAGGGCAGAACGAAGCTCTGATCTCAGTGACCGTCAACGGCGACGCTCCTGTCGGTGACTGGCCCATCGCGATCCGCTGCATCGCGACCGTGGGGAATGGTCTGGTCGAGACCTGCACTCCCTTCATCCCGATTCATATCGAAGAGCAATACATGACCCTCGAGTTCGCCGCAGCGGCCATCGAGCAGGGGCAAGAAGTCCCCATGTTCGTCAAGGTCACCAAGCGGAAGGACTTCGAAGGCGAAGCGGTCGCCACGCTATATGGCTTGCCCGCCAACACCACAGCTGAGCCGATCAAGGTCACGAAGGATACGGCTGAGTTCTCCTTTACGATCAAGGCCGCAGCCAACGCCCCGGCGGGGAATAATCAGAATCTGTTTGCACAGATTCTGATCCCGGAAAATGGGGACATGGTGATTCATAACCTCGGCACAGGTCGTCTGCGGATTGATACCCCACCGCCGCCCAAACCGAATGAACCACCTCCGATGGAGGCCGTTCCGATGCCAGAACCGATGCCCGTTGCTGTCGTGGTGGCTCCGCCGAGGCCGCTCTCTCGCCTCGAGATGTTGCGACTTCAGCAGAAGGAAAAGACTCAGCCCGCCCCCGCAGCTGCTCCTTAGCCTGAGTGCCAGGGACACGGCAGGCAGTCTGTCGGGTTCGTACCACCTGTCTAAGATGCCTTGGTTGGTCGACACTCTCTCACCTCACTCTTCCGACGGTCTCTCCTATGTTGACCCGCTTCTTGTGTTGTTCGCTATTCGTGATGACAGCTGTGCCCGCATGGGCTGCTGATCTCGCGGAATTGCGAGTCTCGCCTCCGGATGTCAATCTGGCGACGGCCCTTGATCGCCAGGGGATTGTGGTTCAAGCTGTCTTCGCCGACGGGATTACGCGCGACGTGACTGACCAAGCGACTTGGACGCTGGCCAATCCGGCACTCGTTCGCCGCGAGGGGAACACGTTGCACCCTGTCGCCGATGGTCAGACGGAACTCAAAATTGAGTTCGGCGGTCAGGCCCTGACCTTGCCGGTCAAGGTCGAGAGTGCTGCTGTGACTCGCCCGATCAGCTTTAAGCTCGACGTGATGCCCGTCTTCATGAAAGCGGGCTGCAACACGGGAAGCTGCCACGGAGCGGCTCGCGGCAAGGATGGATTTCGTCTTTCGTTGTTCGGTTACGATCCGATCGGCGACCATACCCGCATCACACGCGAGTTTCCCGGTCGACGCGTTGACCTGGCCATTCCCGAAGCGAGCATGATGGTCGAGAAATGTGTCGGCGATGTCCCGCACACCGGCGGAAAACGCTATGAAAAGGACAGCGAACTCAATCAGCAGATCGTGAAGTGGATCGCAGCGGGGACCCCCCTCGACCCCGCTGACGTTGCCACCTGTACCGGAATGACGATCTATCCGCAGAACGGGGTCTTGGATGGCCCCGGGGAAACTCAGCGCGTGACGGTGCGGGCGACATATTCGGACGGGACCGACCGCGATGTGACGCACCTTGCGTTGTTCCTCACCAATAATGAAAACTCAGCGGCGATTTCGCCCGCAGGGATTGTGACCGCCGGGGCTCGCGGCGAGGCGTTCGTCATGGCCCGCTTCTCGACCTTTACGGTCGGATCGCAATACGTCGTGTTGCCTAAGGCGCTCGAATACCAGGAGGCTCCGCCCGAGCCGGTGAACTACATCGATGAGTTCGTGGCGGGCAAGCTGAAGAAGCTGCGAATCCACCCGAGCGGTCTCTGCTCCGACGAAGAGTTCTTGCGGCGCGTGTCGATCGATTTGACCGGGCTGTTGCCGACTCGGGAGGAGTATGCGGGGTTCATGGCCGATGCTGATCCCATCAAGCGCGAGAAGAAGATCGATGAACTCTTGTCACGCAAGGAGTTCACGGAGATGTGGGTGTCGAAGTGGGCAGAATGGCTCATGATCCGCACCACGCAGACCGTCTCGACGAAGTCGGTCGTGCTCTACTACCAGTGGCTCGTCGACCAGATTTCGAACAACGTCCCACTCGACAAGATGGTGCAGGATCTGTTGTCTTCCAGCGGTGGCACGTTTAAGGTCGCGCAGACGAACTTCTATCAAATCGAGCAGGACAAGCTGAAGGTCGCGGAGAACACCGCTCAGATTTTCATGGGGATGCGGATTCAATGTGCTCAGTGTCACAACCACCCGTTTGATCGCTGGACACAGGACGATTACTACAACTTTGCAGCCCTCTTCGCCCAGGTCGGTCGGAAGACCAGCGAGGACTCCCGCGAGCAGATCATCTTCAACGCCGGCGGCGGGGAAGTGCAGCACCCAGTGACCGGTGCCAACGCCATTCCGACGTTCTTGGGTGGTGGAAAAGCGGACTTGACCGGCGGGCTCGATCGTCGAGTCGCACTGGGCAAGTGGCTCGCCTCACCGGCGAATCCGTACTTTGCCCAGAACTTCGCCAACCGGATCTGGCACCACTTCTTTGGCGTGGGAATTGTTGAGCCGGTCGACGATGTGCGGGTGTCAAATCCGGCTTCGAATCCCGAGCTCCTCTTGGAAATGGCCAAGCGGTTCACTGAGTCGAACTACAACTTCAAGGGCCTCGTGCGAGATATCTGTTTGTCGAAGGCCTATCAGCGATCAACCCAGCGGAACGAGAGCAATGGGACCGATGAACTGAACTTCGCCCATCAAACGATCCGCCGCATCAAAGCGGAGTCAATGCTCGACATCATCAGCGAAGTGACCGTCACGAAGGACAAATTCGCAGGCCTGCCCCTCGGTTCGCGTGCAGTCCAGATCGCGAACGGGGCGACTTCGGACTACTTCCTCACGACGTTCGGGCGGGCCACGCGGGAAACCGCCTGCTCGTGCGAAGTGAAGATGGAGCCGACGCTGTCGCAAGCCCTCCATCTCATGAACGGAGATGTCATCAATACCAAAATGGCCAACGGCGGTGTCATTAAGTATCTGCAAGACAAGCAGCTGACGCCGATGCAAATCGTCGAGCAGTTGTACATCACCTGCCTGACCCGCAAGCCGACGGAACAGGAAGTCGTCGCCCTTTCGCCGCTCTTTGCGGAAGGGAGCGATGTCAACCGTTCACTGGACGATGTGTACTGGGCCTTGCTGAACAGTCGCGAGTTCTTGTTCAATCACTGAGAAGAAGTTCTCAGTGGTCAGTTCTCAGTTCTCAGTGAAAGAGCAGAATGGACGGTGCGGAGAGTCGGTGAAATCCCCCTCTCCGTTTCGAATTTCGTGTTCCGGATTTCGAATCTCGCTCCCCTGTCACCTGTCCCCTGTCACTTGGCCCCTGGCACTCGGCCCCTGTCACTTGGCCCCTCCCCATGCGTCACCTGCTCCTCACCAGTTGCCTACTTCTCGTTGTGACTCCTGCATTTGCTCAGGACGCGGCTGTCGAGAAAATTACCTACAACGATCACATTTTGCCGCTATTCAAGCAGCGGTGTGGGTCGTGCCATAATGCCAACGACCGCAAGGGGGGCCTGACCCTCGATAACTTCGCGGGTACGATGCAGGGGGGAAGTTCAGGTGCTGTTGTCGAAGGCGGTGATTCCAGCTCCAGCTACCTGTGGAGCTTGGTCACGCACGAGTCGGAGCCCAAGATGCCTCCGAACGCCGACAAAATCCCCGAGGCCGAGCTGACGTTGATTCAGAAGTGGATCGACGGCGGACTCTTGGAGTCATCGGGCAGCTCGGCCCGCATGAAGAAGAAGTCGAATTTGGCCAAGATTGAAGTCTCGGGCGAACGTCCCGCTGACATTGCGATGCCGGTGGGATACCTCGGCGATCCGATGATCCAAAGCCCGACCCGCAACGCAGTGACCGCTCTGACATGCAGCCCGTGGGCACCGCTGGCTGCGATCTCCGGACACCGGCAGATCACCCTGTACCACACGCAGACCTTCGAAGTCCTCGGCGTGCTCCCCTTCCCCGAAGGCCAGCCGCAAGTCCTGAAGTTTAGCCGAGACGGATCGATGCTGATGGCTGGCGGTGGACGCGGCGGAGCCAGCGGCAAGGTCATCGTCTATGACGTGAAAACGGGCGAACGCAAAGCCGAAGTCGGCGATGAGTATGACTCCGTTTTGGCGGCCGACATCTCCGCCGACCTGACCATGATCGCGCTTGGTGGACCGAAGCGGATGCTGCGAGTCTACTCCACCGAGACCGGCGAACTGCTGTTCGAGAATAAGAAGCACAACGACTGGATCACGGCCATCGAGTTCAGCCCAGACGGCGTGTTGATTGCCTCGGGCGACCGTTCCAACGGGTTACTCGTGTGGGAGTCATCGACCGGAAAAGAATTCTACAACCTGCTCGGTCACACCGGGATGATCACCGATGTCAGCTGGCGTCCCGATAGCAATGTCGTCGCCTCATCGAGCGAGGACAACACCATCCGGCTTTGGGAAATGAACAACGGAACCGAAGTCAAAAAGTGGACCGCCAACGGCGGTTGCTTGGCAGTCGACTACATCCGTGATGGTCGTCTGGTCTCCAATGGCCGAGATCAAGTGGTCCGTCTGTGGAATGGAGATGGCGGCCAGTTGCGGGAGTTCCCCGGTCAAACCGACCTTGGGATGGAAGTGGCGTTCGACGCCGAGAGTGAACGCGTGCTGGCGGGTGACTGGACGGGCATGGTCCGCGTCTGGAACGCCGCTGATGGGGTCTTGCTGAACGAGTTCAACACGAATCCGCCAACGATCGATGCGTCCATTGCAGCTGTTGAGCAAGCCTTCGGAGGGGCCAGTACCGAACTGACGCAAGCCAGCAACCAACTCGCCGCACTCAACAAGGCGCTCGAAGACCGCAAAGCCCTGGCAGATCAAGCGGTGGTTCAGCTGACTGACATCACCACGAAAACCCAAACCGCCGCGACCGAGAAGACCAACGCGGAGAAGCTGTTGGCGGATAAGACGGCCGAGATGCTCAAGGCGGAGGAGTCACTGAAAGCAGCGATCGCCGCTCTTGAAGTCGCCAAAGCTGCCTTGGAAAAAGCCAATGCGGAACAGCTGGTTGCCGATACCGGCAAGAAGGCCGCCGAAGAGGGGACCACGGTTGCGAAGACGGTCGCCGAAAAGGCGGCCGAGGCCGAGAAGCTCCTCGCCGAAGAGATGGCGAAAGCCAAAGCCGCTGCCGACAAAGCAGCAGCTGAAGCCCCCGCTAAACCGGAAGAGACACAGGCGATTCAGAATTATGACATCGCAGCCAAAGCCGCCCAAGCCAAAGCCGAAGCCGCTAAGGTCAAGCTGGACCGGTTGAAGGCTCTCAAGGCCCAGCCGAAACCCGTGCCGGCGGTAGCTCCCGTAGAACCAGCAGCTGTTCCTCCAGCTGAGCCGGCGGCCCCCGCCGCGCCGTAGGGCGTCATTCATGGTGAGCGGCAAGCGCATCGCTCACGTGAAAACGTTGATTTGACTTGGGGAGAAAGCGACTCAGCCGGAGGGTGAAACTCTCTCTGAGCCGCAACGAAGTTCGGCACTCTTTGGCCCGCAAGACTCATTAGGAGCCTCGCCGTCCCGGACTGAACTGAACCCCACGCTAAAGCCGTGGGGGAGCACTTGCTCCCCTCCGCGATTCGGAACAGATCCCCCAGCGATGTGTGGGCTGGGACTCTTCCGGTTACTTCTCTTCGACTCGATATAAATGCGTCGTCGTCCGGAGGAACAGCGCTTTCTCGGCCACGGCGGGAGACGCCATACAGCCGGCATCGAGCGTGTTTTTCGCGAGCTCTTTGTATTCATCTCCGACATGCAGGACCGTACACAGGCCGTCCTGGTTGCAGAAGTACAGGTGCCCTTCGGACTCCAGTGGACTGGCCGAGTAATCGCCCGACAAGCGATTGAACCACACATCCTCGCCCGTCTCCGCATTCACGCAGCGAACGATCCCCTTGTCACTCACAAAATAGAGCCTCCCATCGAGACCGATCATTGAGGGTTTCTGCGGGATCTGGCGGTCTGATTTCCACGCGATGTGAGTCTCTGTCACATCGCCCGACCCGTTCAGCTTCACCGCCAGCAGTCGCGACTGCATAAAGCTGGTGGCTACAAAGACGGTGTCCCCCAAGACGATGGGACGCGGAACGGTACTGAACCCCAGCTGTCCGTAAGCGGCCTTCCAGAGTTCCTTGCCATCGCGGGCATCGTAGCCATAGACCCAGTTGGCGGCGGGAGAGATCACGAGCGGACCGGACTTGGTGTCGACGATGAGCGGCGTGCCGTAGGCTTTTTTGAGGGCGGGTGTGGAATCCATTTCGCCGGAGCGATCCGTCTCCCAAGCCACATGGCCGTTCTGGGCGTTCAGCGCGGCGATGTACTGCCGGTCCATGCCATCGAAGTGAATGATGAGTTTGTCTTCCCAGATCACCGGAGACGAACCAGGCCCGTTCTGGTGGTTGACTCGCAAGGAATCGTTCCGCCACAACACGTCGCCCGAGGCGCGATCGATGCACGCAGTCCCGTAGGACCCAAAGTGACAAAAGACCTTGTTTCCAGCGATCACCGGCGTCGGCGAGGCATAGCTGTTGAGTCCATGCTTGGGCTCGGGCTGGGCAACCTTGAACAGTTCGATGGTCTGCTCAATCGCTCCGGTCGTGCGGTTGACCTGAATCGCATGCAATGTCAGCTCGCCCGCCAGTCGAAGTCCGTCACGATTTTCCAACAGGGCGAGGCGGGCCTCTTCTTCGGCCGGTGTAAGTTCGCGAGTGATGGCAGTGGTCACCCAAATCTGGTTGCCTGAGATCACTGGAGAGGAATGCCCCTCGCCCGGGAGGGCCGTCTTCCAGGTGATGTTCTCGGTCTCGCTCCAACGGATCGGCAGACCCGTCGCCACAGTTCGGCCCTGCCCGTCAGGGCCCCGGAATTGAGGCCACTCGTCGTCAGCCCAGAGTGTGCTCGGGAACAAGGCACCCAGACAGACCATGACTCGAAAGAGATTTAGGAAGAGGGGGTTCATCAGGCGTCTCTCGGGGGGTGTTTTCGCGACAGCATGAGTCTAACGGGTGGGTGGGAAGCGTGAACTCTCCACCGCTGCGAAATCAGACGAGTTCAAACACCACAGCCCAGGGCGACCGTCGCGACCTGGGCTGGGTGAAATTCAGTGAGGAGCCGACACTAGAAGCTGGTCGCGATCGCTTCGCGGCCGTTTCGCGTACACAGTGAGCGGAACACCTGTGTGTCGATGTTCTTCGCGATGCCTTTGGCAGACCCGTCCAGCATCGAAAAATTCGAAACATCTCCGTGGAAACTGCCAAAGCTGAAGAAGTGGACGTTCGCATTGCCCCCGGCATTGCTTGGTGCGGTCCAGTGAGCATCAAAGTTCACCGCCTGAGCGGGTGGGGGCGGCTGGTCGTCACGAGCTCGGGCACAGCAGGCGTAATTGTCGCCCCAATATCCGCCGAACAGAGTCTCCCCAAACAAGAATGTCTGCGTTGTCCCGTCCGTGCAATCGCGGAAGTTCACTTGGCTGTTCCTGTAAAAGATCCCATTGTTCGCGGGCTGACTCGGCAGCAGTGTGACGGGGTCGATGCTGGGCCACCAGCCGAGATTTCCGCGGTAGCTGGTGTAACCCAGGTTTTGGAGCCGGGCGCTGGGGTAACTCGCGCTCGGGCAGACATAGGACTCGACGGGTACCTGGATCATCCTCCAGTTGTTCGGGTCGTTCTTTGGTCTATTGAAATCGATCAGGATGGTTCCTTGATCGAGTTGAGACAGCATCAAGGAATGCCAGCCAAAGTATCCGCCAAGTGACCAGTCCCGCAACTGCAATTGCTGATTTCCGGCGAGGGGGAGAATCACCGGCTGAGGTAATTGGGGATAGGGGAAATCAGCGACAGGGAAGTTGTCGTCCTCAATCCATCCCGACGGAAAGGTCAGGTGGGTATCGTGATAGTTGTGTGCAGCCAGTCCCAGCTGCTTCATGTTGTTGATGCAACTGCTGCGACGTGCGGCTTCGCGAGCTTTCTGCACGGCGGGCAACAGCATCGACACGAGCAGGGCGATAATGGCGATCACCACCAGCAACTCGACGAGCGTGAAACCGCGGGGGGACTGCGGGGACGGTTGACTCAAAACTGGACGGGCTTGCATGACGACATCCTGTGATAGAACCGGCTCCCACGGGTCAGAAGTTTTTCGTTCCACCCTGAGACCACAACGATCTTAAAGCCGATCATACCGCTGTGGAGACCGGAACTGCAAACAATTTAAGATGTCAGGACGATTCTGGGTGTGAGTCCCCCGCGTCGATGAAGCGGGGGATTTTACGACGGAGGCACGGAGACACGGAGAATCACTGAGTCGCAGCTGCAAGTCGGGTCTGCATCGAATGATCGTCTCTGGATTTTCCGACACCAGTGTTCTTGAGTTCTCGACTGACGAACGACCCGATTGGTTGTCAAGGGGACGGGCGGTGGCTTGGGAAACGGGTGTCGGTTCAGAGGACTCAGGGAGTCCGGCGGCAATCACACAGGGCGTCTCGCTGTCAGAGTCACACACTTCGATCTCGCGAAGACTCTGAATCAATAACGGACCACTCGCCGCAGGACGAAGATCGCTGCGATTCCGAGGATGAGATTGCCCAGCCACATTCCGATCATAGGGTCGATCGTCCCTTGTTTGGACTGCGTCATCATGCCCATGATGATCGGGTAATAGACTCCCACGATCGGCCCGAAACAAAACAGAAAGCTCGTCAGGAACTGGTTCTTCCCTTGCCAGATCGCAAATGGAGCGCCCAGCAAGACAAAAAAGAAACAACTGCCAGCGAGTGCAAAGCGGCTGTGCTTTTCGGTGTGGAGCTTGTTGAACCAGGCGTTCCGTTCTTTGAGCCGTTTGTTGGCGGTGAGTCCCGGGCTGAGCAAGATGTCGAACTCGCCGATGGTCAGAGCCATCGCCGATTCGACCAGCTGTTGATCGCGGGCTTCGTCCTTTTCGCGGGACACTTTCCGCATTTCGGTATCAATCTGAGTGACGGCGAAATAGCGCGCCTTTGGCTTGCGAGTTTCACCGTCCCAAGGAAAGGAGTATTGCTTTTCCGAGGTGTCTTGGATGCTCTGGTTGTCGGACAGCGTCCCGTACACGTTCTTCGCACGGACGATCACCCGGCGATTGCGGGGTTGCAGGTGGATCGTGGCTGTTTCGGCTCTCAACGTGTTGATGCGATCGGTGGTTTCTCCTTTGCGACGCGTCCGGACGACAATGATGGGACGAATTAACTCTCGGCCTTCGACCGCTTCGACGGTAATGGAAATGCCGTTTTTGGAGTCCTGGAATCCGTTTCCTGAACGCAGTTGTTCCAGAATGATGTCCTCCATCGCGCGTACGATCGTTTGTTCGATCCGTGCCTCGGCCCAGGGGATTACCTGATCCGTCATTGCCAGCGAGAGCACGCTGAGTACCGCCCCGACCAGCAGGGAGGGCCAGAGCAGGGACATCACGCTGATGCCAGCCGACTTGGCTGCGGTCACTTCGTGGTCACCTGCCAAGCGACCATAAACCAGGCACACCGTCATCAGTAGCGCTGCCGGGATCGTGAAGGGCAGCATGCTGGGGATGACGTAGGGCAGAATCGCCAGTGCCCGCTCAAATTTGAGCCCTTTTTCCATGGCCTGTTGGAATACACCCACAAACACGGTAAGCACCGTAACCGCAGAGAGTACGAAGAGGAACGTGCGGATCAATTCCCCGAAGACGTAACGCTGGATGAGGGGGATGGGGGAGAACATAAGGCCGGATGCGGGAAAGGGGCTCGTCAGGGGGCTGGGAGAGGAAACCGAGCCCGACCGTATAGTTCGAATCCTCATTTTTGGTCAAGAGGAATCTCCGTAAACCGATAGGGCGTAAGTGGTTTCCAGCCCGTCGAATGATTCCCCCCGGGGTGTTCACCGGCACTGCCGTGGCGGCGGCGACGGTATTTCAGTTCAGATGGGCTCTTCCCGCTTTGCGTGTCGCACCGTCCCCAACCACGACCTTGAGGGGAAAACCGGCAAAGAAGCAAAGTATTTCGTTGAACTTGGCTTTGGGCGAACGATAAGATCGGATAAGGCCCATCCTTTGGCGGGGCCAGCGAGCGCCGATTCTCTCTTCAACCGGAAGGGTTCAGCCATGGTGCTGGGACGTCTTCAACTGATTCCAATGTGCGTTGCAATCGCGGCTTGTCTGGCCTTGGCTGCCCAGAAGGGAACCGATGCGGCGGAAAAAGTCCGCAAGCCGGTGATGAAGCACCTGAAATACGATCCTTCGCTTCCGCAGTCCGGGCTCTTCGAAGCGATGGAGTCTGACAAGGTCGCCGTACGGCTGGTCGCCAAGAGCGAATTCGAAGGGCACTTGCTCGTCGAGAATAAGACGGATGCACCACTCACAATCCAAATGCCGGAAGCCTTCGTCGGAGTCCAAGTTCTGGCTCAGTTCGGTGGCGGTGGAATGCAGGGCGGCGGACAGGGCGGCGGCGGACAGGGCGGCGGCGGTCAGAATCAGGCAGCGGGCGGCGGTGGCGGTGGCCAACAGGGTGGCGGCCAAGGTGGTCAGCAAGGTGGCGGCGGCGGC
>Ga0105046_10010281_pt1 | contig 14583 bp, 13 predicted proteins | sample MAT03_FD_78385 | JGI IMG/M metagenome (GOLD analysis project Ga0105046, IMG submission 78385) | Freshwater microbial communities from Lake Fryxell liftoff mats and glacier meltwater in Antarctica - MAT-03 (megahit assembly) | ecosystem: Environmental > Aquatic > Freshwater > Ice > Liftoff... | reverse complement strand
TTCGATGCGCCGCTCGACGAAGCACCACGTGTTGCCGACGCGCTGATAGCGGTCATGGTAGACGCCAACCAGCTCACCGCGCCCGTCCTTCTTCGATAGGTACGCCTCGTGAATCATGACGCGGCCGGTGCCGGTGCCGGCCGCTTCATCGACTTCGAAGACGGCGTTGGGAGCGGTCTGAACGAGCCACGTGTAGCCGGTCATCAGCTTGCGGAACGCTGCTGTGATTGCATCGCGGCCGACGATCGGCTTCCCCAGGGTCCATGACGCGTCGGTGGCCCAGCAACCAGCAAACGCGTCGGCGTCGTTGCGCACGACGGCGTCGCAGTAGCGGGTGATCAGCTGGCGCAGCGAGTTGTCGGTGGCGGGTGAGGGCGGCCCTGCCAACGCGACGACGGCACTGCCGTCGCGCAGCGCTTCGGGCTCGAGGCCGACTTCCCACGCAGCCAGGGTGCGCACGTGTTCGATGAACTGCTCGCGGGTGAGGGTGCCGTCGTGGGCAGCGAACTGAACGGCCAGACCGTCGACGACGGCGGTGAGGCGCAGCGCCGCGGCGGCTGGGTCGACACAGACGAACTCGCCGGTGCCGACTCCATGGCGAATGACGCGTTCGGCGAGGCCTGCTGACTGGGCGTCGAGCTCCTGACTGATCTTGCGCATCATCGGGTTCCTCAAAGCCTCGCCCCAGCCGTCGATCCACAACATCCACTCGACGTCGTCACTGCCTTCGGGCACGTAGTTGTGAATGACGCGGTCGAGCTGTGCAACAGCGCTGGGAGCGGCCTCTATCTCGGCCTCCATCTCCGCTACGTCCTTACGGGCGTAGTGGGCGAAGGCCTCCGCGAGCAGCTGCTCCTTGGAGTCGAAGTGGTAGTGGATCAGGCTGCTGGAGACCTCCAGCCGCTTGGCCACATCGGCGATCCGAGTGGCCGCAAAGCCGCGCTCGATGACGACTTCACACGTGGTCTCGAGAATTTCGGCGCGACGCTCGGCGACGGTGGGCTTCTTCACCGCGCGCACGATACCGGTGCGGCCGGGTGGTCTACGTCATGATCTTCGTATGGAACTCGACGACGTAAAGGCAAAGGGCAGCGCGCTCAGCCCGTGGGCGCACATGGCAACGGTTGGTGCCGATGGCAGCCCCGATGTTGTGCCAGTGCACCCGTGCTGGGAGGGCGACGTGCTGTGGGTGATGTGCGGCGAGACCTCGGTGAAGGTTCGCAACCTGCGTGCCAACGAGAACGTTGCGCTGCACTGGCAGGTCGAGGCCAAGGGCGACGGCCTGGAGGTGTGGGGTACGGCGACGGTGCATGCCGATATTGAGACGAAGCGTCGGCTGTGGAACGTGTTCGACTATGACCTCGATGCGTTCGCGCCAGGCGGTCCCGACGACTCGCCTGGTACCGCGTTCATTGCGATCACTCCGCAGCGAGCGCTGTGGCTTGATAGTTATGGCATGGGTGGCAGCGAACGTTGGAAAGCCGTGTGACCAGACTCACGGAGCTCTCGCGTTCGGTGGCAGGTCGGCGAGCGATCGTGACGGGCGCGGGCTCCGGAATGGGCCGCGCCACTGCGCACCTCTTTGCCGACGAGGGTGCACGAGTCGCCGTCGTAGACATCGGTGGCGAGGCAGTCGAGGCCGTGGTCGACGAGATCCGAACGGCGCACGGCGTGGACGCGGCGGTGGGCTTCGTGGTCGACGTCGGCGACCACGACGCCCTGAAGTGGATGGTGGCCGGCGTGCTGGACACGCTCGGCGGCGTCGATGTCCTGATCAACAACGCGGGCATCTCGCTGATCAACTCAGCCTTCATGGAGGAGGAGGAGTACGAGTCGAACTGGGCGCGCACGTTGGAGGTCAACCTCACCTCGCACTCGCGACTGATCCGGCTCTGCTTACCGTTCCTGCGGGCCGCCGAGGGTGGTGGGCGAGTGGTCAACATCGCCTCTACGGAAGCTATTGTGACCACCGCTGGCCTCGCCGCGTACGCAGCGACAAAGGCCGGCGTGGTCGGGCTGACGAAGAGCTTCGCTGTTGAGTTGGGCCGCGTCGGCATCACTGTCAACTGCGTGTGCCCAGGCCCGATCAACACCGCGATGACCGCCGGTATCCCGGACGAGGCGAAAGAGACCTACGCCAAACGTCGCGTGCCGCTGCGTCGCTACGGCGCACCCGAGGAGGTGGCCCACATGACGCTGAGTCTGTGCCTGCCCGCCAGCAGTTTCGTCAACGGTGCCATCATTCCCGTCGACGGCGGCATGACCATCCGCCACACCTAGCCGGCGTAGCCGTCGAGGATGCCGGTCAGACCCGTCGGGTGCGGACCGATGGCCAGTTGTTCCAAAATGCCGATGCCGTGCTCGATTGTGCCGTCGGCCATTGTCAGCGTGGCGTCGCACAGGGCCTGCACATGAACGTGCTCGCGAGACAACGGGTTCTCGACCGGGAGCGCCAGACGCTCGCCACCAGTGACCGACTCGCCCTTCCAATAGCCGTGACCGAACTCGGGGTGGCCGTAGCCGATCCCCCGCATTTGGAACTCGAAACGCGGCTGGAGTTTGACGGTGTGGCGAGCACCGTCCCAATCAATGAGGTCGTACTCGAAGGAGTCTGCGAACCGCGTACCGGGGCGCCATTGCACACGCCAATCCACTGATCGCATCATGCGTGGCGCTTCGCCAAGCCGTGAGAGCGCGCCAGTTTCGTGCCAACGGCGCCCATCGCCGTATTCGTTGACGTCGAAATGGGTCGACAGCGACGGGAAGTTCACGGGAGCCCACAGCCAGAAGAACTGCGGAACCTGGACAGGAGCACCGGTCGGTGGCGGCTCGCCGACTGGCCGAATGCCCCACGAACGGTCACGCGAACCCCACACGTCGTCGGGAGTGATTTCGTGGCGCACGCCGTCGACTTCCAACCAGCCTGTCCATGCGCCGAACTGTGTGAGGCGGGTGTAGTCGAAGAACGTGCGCATGCCCACTCTCTCGAAGAAGTGCGCTTCCTCGATCGCTTCCGATCGGCCGTCGAACGTCAGCTCTGCTCGCAGGCCCTGCTCGGGAGCGTCGACCGTGACGCGCAGCGTCTGCAGCGGCAGCAGCACATCGACCACGACTGGCCCAAGTGACGTGGCGTCGCGACGGTCGAGCGGCGCCCGCTGGCTGTGGAACACGCTGTGCTGCACGCCGTCCTTGACCACACAGAACGCAGCGTCGGCGACATGTCGATTGGGGTAGAGGCCCATCGCTGCGCCGAAGTACAGGCCACCGTCGCGTGAGTACCCGTTGAAGAAGTAACGGTCGTACTGGTTGAGGTCGCCAGTTGCGCTGTGGGCCACCGGCACAGATGCCTGATGAATGGGGAAGTCGTCGAAGCTGGTCAGCACACAGCGAACCGTAGTGACCTCGGTCGCTCTCCATCGCACGCTGGCGTCCCGCTGGCTGGATGCCCGTAGCCTGAACGACATGTCACGAGTGCGAGCGAGTTGGCGTCGGGTCCGAGAGGAAGGGTTCACGCCCAAGGGGTTTCGCTCCATCTGCGTCACGGCACTGGTGCTGCTGGGGGCAATCGTGGTTACCGGTGGTCTCGTTCGGCTCACCGGCTCCGGTCTTGGGTGCACCGACTGGCCCAACTGCAACAACACGAAGATCATCGACGTCTCCAACAAGCACGCAGCGATCGAGCAGATCAACCGGCTGTTCACATTCCTGGTGTCCCTCGGTGTGGCGCTGGCTGCGCTCGCTGCCTGGTTCCGTCGACCGCGTCGGCGCGACCTGCTCGTACTCGGCATCATCATGCTGGTTGGCGTACCGGCACAGGGTCTCGTCGGCGCCGTCGTCGTGTGGAGCGAACTGAACCCTGCGTTGGTGCAGCTACACTTCGTGCTCTCGATGGTGCTTGTCTGGGCGGCGGTCACGATGCTGGTTCGGTCCCGCGAGCCCGACAACGGCAGGCGAGTGGCAGCGGTGGTGCCACGTATCCGCCGCCGTGTCAGGTTGCTGGCCGGCTGGACGACGTTGGCGGTTCTGGCAGGAACAGTGGTCACTGGTACTGGTCCTCACGCGGGCGATTCGGTCGGCGACGACGGCGCGGTGTGCAGTGCCGGAGCTGCGAAGCGATTCTTCGGGAAAGAGTGCCAGATCAACGGCGATGCACTTTTTCGGGTGACCCAGGTTCACGGTGTCATCGTCTGGATCACGGTCGCAATCGCATTCACGTTGATGTGGCATCTGCGGCGGTTGCGTCACGACCGAGAGGTGCTCGATGCCCCACTGACCGCCTGGCTGCTGACGGCGATCATTCAGGGCGCCATTGGGTACATGCAGTACTCGAACGGGTTGCCGGTTGCTCTCGTGGCGTTGCACCTGGCAGGCGCCACCGTCTTGGTGGGGTGCACCGCCTGGCTGTGGTGCAACACGACCAAGGTGTCGGTGTCAGTTGCCGAGGCTCTGGACGAACTCGGCGAGCTTGTTGATCAGCGCCGCGAAGAAGCGTCCGATTGAACCAATGAAGTGAACGGTGGCGTCGGCCGAACCGGCTGGGTCCTGCCAGAGCTTGATCGCAAGGACGGCCACCAGCAGGTACATGCCGATTCGAAGGGCGGCCTTCGCTTGATTGAGAATCATGGCCATGGGTAGACCTCCGGAATAGCCGAGCTCAGCTCAGTAGGTTTCCACCCGTCTGAAAGGCTACTGCGGCGGCGCGCGCGAGCCGGGGATTTACAGCAGTTGGGCCAGTTCGGCGACGCGGGCGCGGAATTCGTCGACCGTGCCGTGAACGATCTCGCGAACCGGGACGACCGACTGAATGCGACCGGCGACCTGCCCGGTGAGGGCGATGGACGCTTCCATGTCGCCGCCGAAGTAGAGATCGAGGGCGCTGCTCATTTCGCTCATCTCCACGTGGTCCTGGTGCTCCAGCCGAGTGGTGCGCTCGGTACGCAGCGCCCGCAGGCCTGGCTTGGAGAAGCGGTTGAGAAACACGGTGTCGGTCTCGGCGGCACGCACGATGGCCTGCTTCCAATTGTCGTGCACGGGCGACTCGGTGGCGCTCACCATGCGGGTGCCCATCTGCACGCCCTGCGCACCGAGCGCGAACGCTGCGGCCATGCTGCAGCCGTCGGTGATGCCACCGGCACCGACAATCGGCACGCCGACCCTGCTGGCAACCAACGGCAGCAAGACCATGCTGGCCACGTCGCGAGGGTTCTTGAAGCCGCCGCCCTCGCCACCCTCGACGACCAGACCATCGACGCCTGCCGCAACGGCCTTCAATGCTGCCGACAGTGTGGGCACCACGTGGAAGACCGTCAGCCCGGCATGCTTCAGCTGCGCGGTGTACTTCGTCGGGTCGCCGGCTGATGTGGTCACGAAAAGCACACCCTGGTCGATGACGAACTGGGCGATACCAGGGTCGCGCACGAAGGCCTGAGCGATGTTGACGCCGAATGGCTTGTCCGTGATGTCGGCCATCTTCGCGATCTCGGCCCGCACCGCGTCCAACTCGCCGCTGGAGGTTTCGATGATGCCCATGCCACCCGCGTTGCTCACTGCTGAGGCCAGTTGGCTGCGAGCGATCCAGCCCATCGGTGCCTGAATGATCGGATAGTCGATGCCGAGCAGTTCGGTGATTCGGTTGTGGATGGGTGCAGGTGCGGAGCTCGTCACAGGACGGGATCGTAGAGGTGGTGGCAGTCATTGACCGTCACCAGAGTGGACCCGTGCTGCCCGATTCAGCTGTCACGCGGCCACGGTAGCGGTGAGCACGAGCCCAGCCAGGACCAGCGCGATTCCGACCCAGCCAGCTGGACGGATGCCTTCATGTACGACGATTGCGCCCAGCAATGCAGCGGTGATCGGTTCCAACAGCGTCAGGGTGATCACGGTCGGTGCCGGCAGGTGCCGTAGGGCGATGCCGTACAGCGTGTACGCAACGCCGACGGTGACAATTCCGAGGTAGAGCGCGATGACGAGACCGGGCCCGGTCGCGACCCATGCCGGTGAGTGGGCGAGGAGGAGAGGGCTGAGCAGCAAAGCGCCTCCGGAGAACATCGCAGCCATGCTGGCCGTGCTGTCGGTGCCGCGTTCAATCTGATGCTTGCCCACTGTTGCAAAGACCGCCCACCCCAAGCCGGCGCACACCGCTAGGGCAATGCCAACAGGGTCGGCCGCGGCCTCACGGCCGGCGAGGCCGAGCATGCCGACGCCGACCACGCTCACGGCCGTGCCCAGCAGCCACCGGGGCTGCGGCGGGCGCCGATGGATGACGGCGTTGATGACTCCGCTGAGCACGGGGCCCGAGCCAATGGTGACGACGGTGCCCACCGCGACGCCGGTGCGCTGCACGGCAAGGAAGTAACCCAGTTGGAAGACGGCAACGCCGACGGCTCCAAGAACGCTGAACAGGATTGATGATCGCCGCCATGGCCCTAGGAGCGCGGTCCGACCTCTACGCGACGCGACCGCCAGCAGTGTTGCTCCACCAATGAGCAGGCGGACGGCACCCACCGAGTACGGGTCGGCGGAGTCCGGCGCATTTACCAGCACAGTCCCCGTCGTTCCGAATAGAACTGCGGATGCCAACACCGCGAATGTGGCAAGCTGCGGGCGGGGAATGGTGAACATCGTGCGCACACTATTGACGCCGGGTGCTCGCGCAGTATCAAATACGCCGCCAATCCGGACAGGTCGTCCGGCGGGACTACCAGGGGACCAGTTGAAGACACGACTACAACATCTCGCAGTGCTGCTGCTCGCAGGACTCGCTGTGTTCGGCATGTTTGCCGCTCCCGCGAATGCCGAATCGGCGCCCGCCGAGCAGGCCGCATCTGCTGCGCCGCCGGCCGAGGGTGACGTTGCCATCAAGGTCCGCGTTCAGAACCAGGTGCAGGACGAGGCCACCGGCAAGACCAACAAGGAACCCATCGTCGGTGCCAGCATCCAGGTGCTGGGCGCCGATGGGGCGGTTGTCGCAGAGGGCGTCACCGATGACAAGGGCCTTGCCACGATTCCGGTGCCGGTGAAGGCCGACTACACGGTAAAGCTCGACGAATCGTCGCTTCCGGATGGTTTCGTGCTGGTCGATGGAACTGCAGAACGCCAGGTTCTGGAAGCAAAGTTCGTGACCTCGAGTGTGACGGTGAACTACTTCACCGGCCAGGCGCAGCGGGTCACGATTGGCTGGTGGTCACAGTTCGCGCAGCGCCTCGCCGACGGCGCCCGCCTTGGCCTCGTTCTGGCCATGTGTGCGGTTGGCCTCTCCCTGATCTTCGGTACCACCGGCCTCACCAACTTCGCTCACGGCGAGATGGTCACCTTCGGGGCCATGATTGCCTACATCCTCAACATCGATGTGGGCCTCCACCTGGTGCTGGCTGCACCAATTGCAATCATCGCCGGCGGATTGTTCGGCGTTGCCTTCGACGGCGTCGTCTTTGGGCCGCTGCGTCGACGCAAGATCGGTCTCGTATCACAGATGGTGGTGACCGTCGGTCTCGCAATCGTGCTCAAGAACGCGTTCCTGTGGCAGTTGGGCGGTCGTGTCAAGCAGTTCAGCGACTTCAACAACCAGGAGTGCACCTCCATCGGGCCGGTGTGCATCACGCCTCGCGACCTCACCACCTCTGCACTTTCGCTCGTCATCTTGGTAGCGGTGGCGTTTGCGCTGCAACGGACCCGGCTGGGCAAGGCAACTCGCGCCGTCAGCGACAACCCCGACCTCGCCTCATCGACTGGTATCGACTCGCAGAAAATCATCCGCATCGTGTGGATCCTCGGCGGCATGCTGGCTGCTACCGGCGGCATCTTCCGTGGTCTCGACGAAGGTATCTCGCCCACATTGGGCGCCGACCTGCTGTTCCTCATGTTCGCCGGCATCACCCTCGGCGGCCTCGGTTCGGCGTTCGGTGCGCTGGTCGGTGGCTTCGTGATCGGCATCTTCGTCGAGGTCACCACGCTGGGCATCCCCATCTTCCCGGGCAAGGATTGGCCCGACCCGTTCAACTGGATCCACAACGGCGTACCGTCGGAACTGAAGAACGTGCCGGCGTACCTGATCATGATCGTGGTTCTACTGGTGAGACCCCAGGGCATCCTGGGCCGTCGCGAGCGCGTGGGCTGAGAGGACGACCATCATGTTTGCAAACATTCTCGATCTCCCCTTCGACGCCATCCTGACGCAGACGCTCAGTGCGTTCTTCGGCGTCAATGCGATGTACTTCGCCATTGCCGCCATCGGCCTCAACGTGCAATTCGGTTACGCCGGTCTACTCAACTTTGGGCAGGCGGGCTTCATGGCCTGTGGGGCGTACGCCGTAGGTATGACGACCCATTACTTCGACATCAGCTTCTGGTGGGGCATTCCCATCGCAGTGACGTACGCCGTGGTTTTTGGTCTCATCATGGGCATCCCCACACTGCGGCTGAGAGCGGACTACCTCGCAATTGTCACCATTGCCCTTGCTGAAGTGATTCGACTGGTAGTGCGTTCGGTGACGTTCAAGAAGTACTTCAACGGCAGCGACGGCATCAACGGCTTTGCCGACACCTTTCGCCGGGTCACACCATTCGACGATGCCAAGCGGTACAAGCTGTATCCCTTCGACACCTCGAACGGCACCGGGGCCACCGTTTTGCTGCTGGTCGTCTTCGGGGTCATCGCAGTGCTTGCTGGACGAGTGCTGCTCGGCCGCTTCGGACGCGAACGCTCCAACCGGGGCGTCATGTGGGCCGTGTTCGCCGGTGCCAGCTTCCTCGTGGTGCTGGTCATTTCCTCCTATGTGGAGTACGGCGGGCAGTCGTTCAAGGCCATCATCGTTGGCTGGATTCTTGCCGCCGTCTTCGGTGCGTTCGTGTTCATGCTCATGCGAAGCCCGTGGGGCCGAGTGCTCAAGGGAATCCGCGAAGACGAGGAAGCAGTGCGCAGCCTCGGCAAGAGCGTGTATTCGTACAAGATGCAGGCGCTGATCATCGGTGGCGTGATTGCGACCTTCTCCGGGATGATGCTCTCGCTCGACCGTGGCTCCGTGCAGCCCGACAACTACAGCCGTGACGTCACGTTCTACGTGCTCACCGCGCTGGTGCTGGGCGGCGCTGCAAAGGTGTCGGGTTCCATCGTCGGGCCAATGCTCTTCTGGGGCATTCTGTCGTTCACTGATGTCTTCTTGAACTCGCTGTTCAAGGAGTGGGGGAACCAGATCGGCATTTTTGGTTGGAAGTTCGTCAGCAACTCGAGTCAGGTCGGGATGATCGTTCAGGGCATGATCGGGTTGATGTTGGTGCTGTTGATGGTGTTCAGACCGCAAGGCCTGTTCGGGAATCGCAAGGAGATGGCCCTCGATGGACGATGAGAGCATGGATGCCGAAACCGCGGGAGAAGTGATGACCACCAAACTGAGCGAGACAGCGCGTGTCGCACGCGCTGCGTTGGTCGACGTTGCCCCCGAGCCCGGTGTATCGAAGCCCGACCCCATCATGACGGCCGTCGCGGTTCGCCGTTCCTTTGGCGGCATCACTGCCGTCGACGTGGACCGAGTGGAGATTCAGCGTGGCTCGATCACGGCACTGATTGGCCCCAACGGTGCCGGCAAGACCACATTCTTCAATTTGATGACCGGCTTTGACACACCCGATACCGGCACCTGGGCGTTCAACGGTCAGTCGTTGGAAAAGGTGGCGGCGCACAAGACCGCCGGCATGGGCATGGTTCGCACGTTTCAGCTGACCAAGAGCCTGACCAAGATGTCGGTGATCGAGAACATGAAGCTCGGCGCCACCGGCCAGACCGGCGAGAAGTGGTGGAACGGCCTACTGCCCTTCCGCTGGACGGCACAGGAGAAGGCCATCGAGGCTCGTGCCGACGAACTGCTGGCGCGGTTCAAGCTTGATCACATGCGCGACGAATACGCCGGCACCCTGTCGGGTGGTCAGCGCAAGCTGCTGGAGATGTCTCGTGCACTGATGACCAACCCACAGCTGGTGATGCTCGACGAGCCGATGGCCGGCGTGAACCCGGCCTTGAAGCAAAGCCTGAACCAACACATCAAGGGCCTGCGCGACGAGGGCATGACCGTCCTGTTCGTGGAGCACGACATGGACATGGTGCACGACATCTCCGATTGGGTGATCGTGATGGCCGAAGGCCGCATCATCGCCGAAGGCACACCCGACCAGATCTCGTCGAACCCCGCCGTGATCGACGCCTACCTGGGCTCGCACCAGGGCAAGTCGCTGTTGGAGGACCTGTGACCGATACCCCGTACCTTCCCGTTGTGCTGCAGGCCACCGAACTGGTGGCCGGGTACATCCCCGAGGTCAACATCCTCAACGGTTGCAACCTGGTGGTGAACGCCGGTGAATTCATCGGCATCATCGGCCCCAACGGCGCTGGCAAATCCACAATGCTCAAGGCCGTGCTCGGCCAGTGCACCGTGCGTTCCGGCACGGTCACCTTGCAGGGCGTCGACATCACTGGTATGAAGGCCCATCAGTTGGTGAGGCAGGGTGTGGGCTACGTGCCGCAGACGAAGAACGTCTTCCAAAGCCTGACGGTGACGGAGAACCTGGAGATGGGTTGCTACCTGCGGCCGAAGGTCTTCCGCGAACGCTTCGACTACGTCACCAACCTGTTTCCTCGGCTGCTCGAACGGCGCAACTCTCGCGCCGGTGCGCTCTCCGGCGGCGAGCGTCAGATGGTGGCGATGAGTCGTGCGCTGATGCTCGAGCCCAAGCTGCTGTTGCTCGATGAGCCGTCTGCTGGCCTGTCGCCGCATCTGCAGGACGAGGTGTTCCTGAACTGTCGGGCAATCAACAAGACCGGTGTCGCTATTTTGATGGTCGAGCAGAACGCCCGTCGCTGCCTGCAGGTGGTCGACCGTGGCTACGTGCTCGACCAGGGCCGCAACGCCCACACCGGCTCGGGCCGCGACCTGCTCGCCGACCCCGCCGTCATCGAGCTCTACCTCGGCACCCTCGCCAAAGCCACCGGCGGATGAGGGTCGTCGAACTCTCTCGCTCGCTGGCGCTCGATTTCTCGTCTCTCGCTCGCTGACGCTCGCTCCGTTCCTTCGAATGAATTGGAGCGCCTTCGGCGCGCTCAACTGCTGTGATCCTCACGGAAACCGTGTCGGACCACTGGAACTCACCTGCTTGTCACGTCTCCCTGCTGAGACTTTTGTCATTCAGGGATAGCGAAAGGCCCCGAGCTTTTGCTCGGGGCCTTTCTTTGTACTTGCTTGCCGTTGACCTAGGTCAGCGGGGAATCACTTTCCGGCGTTGAAGTTGTCGCCGAGTGCGTTACCCATGTTGCCGTCGCAGCCGTAGACCGCCTTGTTCGCCGGGCCTACGCCCTTTTCGACCATGGTCTTGAGGATGCGGCTGCCCTCATCGAAGGTGATGAGGATGATGGCGTCCGGGTCGGCGGCAACGACTTCGTCGACTTCAGCATCGAAGCTGGTGGCCTTCGGGTCGTAGATCTTGGTGCCGAGCACCTCAACGCCAGCAGCGGTGAGTGCGGATGCGATGACGTCGGCCAGGCTGGTGCCATAGGCGTCGTCGAGGGCCAAGATGTAGGCCGACTGGTTGCCATCGTCGATGACGAGCTGGGCGATGACGTTGCCCTGCAGGTCGTCGGGCGGAGCGTTACGGAAGAACAGCGCCTTGTCCGGGTAGTCGGACAACTTCAATGAAGTGTTGGCGGGCGAGAACTGCACCACGCCAGCGGCGGTGATCTTGTCGATGACGGTCAACGTGACCGACGATGAAGCGGCACCAATGATGGCGTCGACGCCTTCGCCGAGCAGACGGTCTGCTGTCTGGCTGGCGATGTCGGTGCTGGTGTCACCCGAGTCGCCAGGCGACCAAGTGACCGGATTGCCAAGGGTACCGCCGGCCTCGTTGATGTCGGCAATTGCCAGCTCAGCGCCGGCGAACATGGCGGCGCTCAGGAAGGCCAGCGAACCGGTCTGGGGCAGCAATCCGCCGAGTGCCAGGACACCATCGCCCTCACGCACCACGTCAGTCGTCTCGAGCGGCTTGACAGCCGATTCGGGAGCCTCGGCGGTGATGTAGGTGGTGAGCGAGTCGTCCAGCTGGTTGCCGTCGCCGAACACCAACACGCCATAGCTGGCCTGCAGGGGCTCGCCGTTGCCGTTCATCGTGATCGGGCCCGAGAAGCCGTCATAGTCGATGTCGGTGCCGGCCTTGACCAATGCCAAGCAGTCGACATACGTGGAGCACTTCTCGCCGTCCTTGGTGACGCCGACGATCTCGTCGGCCATCGCGGAACCGTCGGTGCCTGCAATTTCGACCGCGAGCGCAATGTTCATGACTGCGTCGTAGCTCTCGGCAGCGTAGTTGAAGTCCTTGAGGCCACCGTCGGCAGCACCGGACGGTGTGGTCTTCAGGCGGTCCTTGAAGTCAGCACTCAGCTCGACGAGCGGGGTGGTGCCCTTCATGCCGGCCATTTCGTTGCCGCTTGCTGCCGCCGTGGTGTCGGGAGCTGGTGCGGTGGTGTCAACGGCTGCTGCGGTCGTGTCAACGGCTGCTGCGGTGGTGTCAACGGCTGCTGCGGTCGTATCGGCCGAGCTGTCCGTCTTGTCGTCGCCGCAGGCTGCGGCAACGAGTGCCAGGCCTACGAGCAATGCGCCGAAGCGACGCACGCGGGATTTCTGCATTTGGGTTTCTCCCCCTAGGAGCCGAGCCGCACGGTGCGACCCGGTGGTATTCAAGACGCGCAGTGTAGGTCGGCTGGGCACGTATGAACAAGCACCAGCCGGCGATTTCGATGACGGGACGACTACGGTTCGGTGCATGTCGAACCCAGCCGCTGGCGTCCCGGAGGAAGTTCTGTACGAGGTGGCCGAACACATCGCCACCATCACACTCAATGCGCCAGGCCGGATGAACACCATTTCCGGCCTGATGCTCGACCAATTGTCCGAGCGGCTGCTACAGGCAGACCGCGATCCGCAGGTGCGCTGCATCATCATCACCGGTGCCGGCAAGGCCTTTTGCGCCGGCCTCGACATGGCGGCGCAGATGGGTGCGGCCAAGGGCTCGCTGGGCGGGATGGACACCGGCGGCGGCCTTTCGGGCGAGATCGACCTGCGCTTCACGCCACCGACAGTGCTGCACAACCTGGATACCCCCACTATCTGCGCACTGAATGGCGGCTCCGCCGGCTACGGCCTCGACCTGGCGCTGGGCTGCGATATCCGCGTCGCTACGCAGTCCGCAAAGCTCAACCCCGGCTTCGCCAAGCGTGGAATTCTTCCCGAGAGCGGTGGAACCTGGCTGCTGCCACGAATGATCGGATACGCCAAGGCCGCCGAGATTGCATTCACTGGCCGCACCCTGAAGGCCGACGAGGCGCACGAGTTGGGTCTCGTCAATCACGTGGTCGCTGACGATCTGTTCCGCGAGTTCGTGCAGGACCTGGCCGGCGAGATCGCGGCCAACGCCCCACTGGCCGTGCGGGCGATCAAGCGCATGATGCGTGCCGCCGAAACCGAGACATTCGAGCAGAATGTGCACCACGTGTTCCTGCAGCTGTTGCCGCTACTGCGTACCGACGACTTCCGCGAGGGTGTCACGGCGTACATGGAGAAGCGCACTCCCAAGTTCACCGGCAGCTGAACGTGAAGGTCGTCGCCGGGGTCGATTCTTCAACGCAGAGCGCGAAGGTCGAGCTGCGCGAGGTGAACAGCGGCCGTGTGATCGGCCGCGGTTCAGCGCCGCATCCGGCAACTACGCCGCCCCGATCCGAGCAGGATCCATTGGCCTGGTGGAGCGCGTTCGAGCTGGCCTACGCGGCCGCGGTTGCGGGCGCTGGTGATCCCGAGGTCATTGGCATCAGTGTGGCTGGCCAGCAGCACGGGATGGTCACGCTCGACGCCAACGGCGATGTCCTTCGCCCGGCGAAACTGTGGAACGACACCGAATCTGCTGCCGATGCCGGCTGGCTGTGTAAGCAGCTGCCTGGTGGGGCCGCAGAGTGGGCGGCCGCGGTCGGCAGTGTGCCGGTTGCAGCGTTCACGATCACCAAGCTGTCGTGGCTGCACCGCACCGACCCTGACGCGTGGGCACGATTGGCGCACGTACTGCTACCGCACGATTGGCTCACCTATCGGATGACCGGCGAACTGGTCAGCGATCGCGGCGATGCGTCTGGAACCGGCTACTGGTCGCCGCTCTCCGGCGACTACCGGTGGGATTTGCTCAAGATCGTCGACGGCGACCGCGACTGGTCGCCGGCTGTGCCGCGAATTGCTGGGCCCACGGAAGTTGTCGGCGAATGGAACGGCATCCCCGTGGCGTGCGGCACGGGCGACAACATGGGCGCCGCGTTGGGTCTCGGTCTGACGGCTGGAACCGCTGTCATCTCCATCGGAACGTCCGGTACCGCCTACGCAGTGTCGACCAAGCCATCCGCAGATCCGAGTGGATTGGTCGCCGGCTTCGCAGATGCGTCGGGTCGCTACCTTCCGCTCGCGTGCACGCTCAACGCCACCAAGGTCACCGACGCGGTGGCCCGCCTACTCGGCGCTGCTCGTGAAGAGTTCGACGCGCTGGCGTTGGCCGGGCCGTCCG
>Ga0105046_10010278_pt1 | contig 14586 bp, 14 predicted proteins | sample MAT03_FD_78385 | JGI IMG/M metagenome (GOLD analysis project Ga0105046, IMG submission 78385) | Freshwater microbial communities from Lake Fryxell liftoff mats and glacier meltwater in Antarctica - MAT-03 (megahit assembly) | ecosystem: Environmental > Aquatic > Freshwater > Ice > Liftoff... | reverse complement strand
TGGCAGAGGGCTCCGCGGACTCCGTGGCGGTGGATGTCTTTGGAGAGTCGCACATCGCCCGGAGGTGGTATGCGGGGCTCGGCTTTGCCGCGGAATACCGGCGCGTCTGGTGGGAGACCGCGCTCCCTGCGGTCGAGCCGGAGCCCGCGCCGGCGTGGACGACGCGCGGCCTGGAGGCCGCGGAAGCGGCGCAGGCGCGGCAGGGCTTCTCCAGCTTCCAGCTCGTGACGCCGCACGCCGAATATGCGATCGGGCGCCTGGCTGGGGCGCTCTTCCGCGCGATCGGTTTTGGCATTCTCGCGGATCCCACCGCACTCGCCGCCCTGGCCGCGCTCGAGCCCGAGCGCACCCTCCTCTGCATCGGTGCGCCCGAAGCGCTCCCGGAGGACGCGCGGCTCCGGGGCCGGATCCTGGAGGAAAGTGAACGGCTCTCGGTGCCGCACCCGACGCTCGCGACGAAGCTCGCCGTTGCTCGCGCGACTTGAGCGGTGGCTCAGGCTTCGATCACCACCCGGGTGCCGATGCGCACCTTGTCGTAGATCAGTTTCGCGATATCGGCCGGGAGTCGGATGCAGCCGTGCGAGGCAGCATAGCCCGGGAGGATGCCCACATGCATGCCGACGCCGAAATTCGTGAGCCGCATGAACCACCACATCGGCGCTCCGCGATAGCGCGTGCCGCTCGGTGCGGAATCCACCTTCAGGCTCACGCCGGAGCGGACCGTGCGGCCCTTCGCGTCCACAAATTCGCCGTAGATGCTCGAGCGGTGATCGGGATCTTTTTCCAGCACGGAAAAGCTGCCGGTGGGCGTCATGCCGGCGCGTTTCCCGGAGGAAATGGGCGTGTCGATATAGATCTGCTCGCCGACCATGAGGTAGGCGCGCTGCTTCGAGAGCGAGATGCGCACATGGGAGTTGCCCGGGTCGATCAGGCTTTCCAGCGTCTTGTCGATCTTCGCCGGCGCCTGCCGCGCGATGGACTGTGCCGCGGGCTTCACCTTGCGCGGCCCAAAGAACTGAGCCTGAACCGCCGACTGACCGGCCCCGAGCAAGGTCACACACGCACAGAGGACGATGGGTAGGGTGCGGGCAAATCTCATGCAGCAGACGGCGTGGTCGTTCTCTAGTCGCAGCCCCCATGCCCGGGCAACCGAATAATCCTGACCGGCGCCGGCCCCCGAGAAATGGATTGGACGGCTCCCGCAGGGCCGCCCCACGCTGCGCCTCCGTGCTCCCGATCCTCCGCCTCCTCGCTGCCACCGCGCTCGTCTCGCTCGCGACGGCGGCGCACCCCGGAGCACAGGAACCAGCGGCCCCGGCGAGCCTTTACGCCGAGTTGAATCCGCCCGCGGTGCCCGGCGCCGGACTCCGCGCCGTGGAGGCCACGAGCGCCACGCTGGAGTGGCCGGCGGCGCTTTCGTCGGGCGCGCCCTTCCGGGTCGAGGTGCGCCGCTTTTCCGCCGGTGGGGCAGACGGTCTCACGATGCGTTGGGAGGCGTTTCCCAGCGCCACCATCACCCGCCACGGCGAGCGCTACGAGGCCCGGCTGAAAGGGCTGCTGCCGGCGCAGCCGCACTGGTTCCGGGTGCGGCCCGTGGGGCCGGGCGAGGCGCTGTTTGCCGTGCGCTTCCAGACTCCCGCCCGGGCGGCAGTGGTGACCGCGCGCGGCCTCGGCCTCGGCGCGCTGGTGCTCACGCTCGCCGCCCTGCTCTGGCTGCGCTGGCGAGGCGCGAAGTGAGCGTGGCAGCGGAACTCCCGCCTCCGTTCGAGCGCCCGCCCCTCCACTTTCACTTTCACATTCCACTTTCACGCCGCCGCTTGTGAATCTTTTCACAATATCCCTTGCTGCCACTCTTGCCCCGCACCTACGGTGCGCCGTCGCACGTAACGACTCCCGCGTATGGCCACATCCACCGTCGAACTCGAAGTCCCCGACACCCTCAGCAAGGCGCAAATGGAGGCCGGATCGAGCGACATCCTCGGCGAAAAACTCATCCTGAACATGGGCCCGTCGCACCCCGCGACGCACGGCGTGCTCCGGCTCGTGCTGGAGATGGATGGCGAGATCATCACCAAGGCCACGCCCGACGTCGGCTACCTGCATCGCGGCGACGAAAAGATCGCCGAGAACATGCACTACAACCAGTTCGTGCCCTACACGGACCGGCTCGACTACCTCGCCCCGCTGGCGAACAACGTCGCCTACGCCCTCGCCGTCGAGAAGCTCATGGGCTGGGAACTGCCCCCGCGCGGCCAGGCCATCCGCGTCCTCTGTTGCGAACTCGCGCGCATTTCCTCCCACCTCCTCGGCGTCGGCTGCTTTGCCATGGATACCGGGGCGATGACGGTCTTCCTCTACACCTTCACCGAGCGGGAAAAGATCTACAATCTCATCGAGCTGCTCACCGGAGCCCGCTTCACCACCAGCTACACGCGCGTCGGCGGCCAGATTCGCGACCTGCCGCCCACCTTCCTCGCGCAGCTCACCGCCTTCCTCGATCAGTTCGGGCCGGTGATCGACGAAGTGGATGCGCTCCTGAAGACCAACCGCATCTTCGTCGATCGCACCAAAGACATCGGCGTCATCACCAAGGAAGACGCCCTCAGCTTCGGCCTCAGCGGTCCCAATCTGCGCGGCTCCGGCTTCGACCACGACCTCCGCAAGCGGCACCCGTATCTCGGCTACGAGCAGTACGATTTTGACATCCCGATCGGCAGCGTCGGCGACTGCTACGATCGCTACACTGTGCGCATGGAAGAGATGCGCCAGTCCATGAGCATCCTGCGGCAGGCCATCGCCACACTTCCCGAAGGCCCCATCGCCGTCCACGACCCGAAAAACGTCGCGCCGCCGAAGACCCAGGTGCTGACCAAGATGGAGGAACTCATCCACCACTTCATCCTGCATACCGAGGGCATCGATGCGCCGCCGGGCGAGGTGTACTTCGGAGCGGAAAATCCCAAGGGCGAACTCGGCTTCTTCATTTCCTCCAAAGGCGGTGGCACTCCGCATCGCCTCAAGATTCGCAGCCCCTCCTTTGTGAATCTGAGCATCCTCCCGAAGATCCTGCCCGGCCACATGATGAGCGACGTCGTCGCCATCCTCGGCTCGATGGATTTCGTGATGGGCGAGTGCGACCGCTGAGCGACCGCGGCATCGGCGCGCCGGTCTTCGCGTGTAATTAAAAAGGGGTGCGTAGTTCAGAAGAATCGTCCTCGTGCTCCTACTCCTACTCGGCGCGATTCGAGGAGCAGTAGGAGCACGAGGACCGCGCGTGGCCCTCGCACAACAATGAATCATACCCCCGATGTTTGCCGCAGGTTCGGCGCACTTGCCCGCCCGGCCCCTTCCGTGAACCATCCCCGCATGCGTTTCCGCCCCGTCCTCGCCTGCCTCGTCCTCACCTGCGCCGTCTTCCCCACCCTCGCCGCCGAGCGTCCCTCGGCTGCCCTCCGGCTCTGGCCCGGCGATGCGCCCGGAGCGCTCGGCTCCGCGGAAAAGGACATCCCCACACTCACGCCCTACTGGCCTGCCGCCGGTCGCGCCACCGGCGCCGCCTTCATCGTCTGTCCCGGCGGTGGCTACCGCATGCTCGCCGCGCATGAGGGCGAAGCCTTCGCTCACTGGCTGAATGCGCAGGGCCTCGCCGCCTTCGTGCTCAAGTATCGGCTCACGCCCGACGGCTATTTCGTTCCGAGCGCCCTGCAGGACGCCGCGCGCGCCATGCGCCTCGTCCACACCCAGGCCGCAGCGTGGGGTCTCGACCCGCAGCGCCTCGGCATGATCGGCTCCTCCGCCGGCGGGCATCTCACGGCCACGCTTTGCACGCAATTCGATGCCGGGAAAACGGACGCCGACGACGCCATCGAGCGCGCCAGCTCCCGGCCCGATCTCGCCGTGCTCTGCTACGGCTTCATCCTCTTCGACCAGCCCGACGCCGAACGCGAAGCCCGCTTCCTCGGCCCGCAGCTCACGCCGGAAAACAAACGCCTCCTCTCCCCGCGCCTCAACGTGCGCAAAGACACGCCGCCGACCTTTGTCTGGCAGACCGTGGAAGACGATCGCGTCGTGGTCGAAAACGCCCTCGCCTACGCCACCGCGCTGCGTGCGCAAGGCGTCCCTTTCGATCTGCACCTCTACAAGAACGGCCGCCACGGCATCGGCCTCGGCAACAAAACCTACGAGCCCGGAAAGCTGCATCCCTGGACCGACGACTGCGTCTTCTGGCTGCGCCAGCAAGGCTGGGTGAAGTGAAGCCCCCGTCCGCTCCCATGATCCGCATGCTCGCCACCGTGCTTTTCACCGCGGCCTCCGGCCTGGGCGCCGGCGCGGAAGACCTCGCCGCACCGCCCATCGTCACCGCCAAAGCATGGGTCATCGCCGAAGCCAGCACCGGCGCCGTGCTCTGGCAGCACCAGGCCGACACCCCGCGCAAAGCCGCGAGCACCGCCAAGACGATGTGCGCCTACACCGTGCTCCGGCTCGCGGAGAAAGATCCCGCGGTCCTCGAAGAATGGGTCGCCATCTCGGAACTCGCCGGCACCACCACGGGCTCTACCGCCGACCTCAAGCCAGGGGAAAAAGCCCAGGTCAAAGATTGCCTGCTCGGCCTCCTCCTGCCGTCGGGCAACGACGCCGGCAACGCCCTCGCCGAGCACTTCCACCCGCGTCTCCCTCCGCCCGACGGCCCGATGCTCGCCCGCGGCTTGGACAACCCGCTGCTCGCCACCCGCGTGAACTTCGTCGCCGAGATGAACCGCCTCGCCCGCGAACTCGGCCTCGCCAGCACCATCTACCGCTCCGCCTTTGGCGACGGTGGCACCGAGCAGGATCGCACCACCACCGCGCGCGACCTCGCGCGCCTCGCCTTCTTTGCCATGCAAAAGCCCGTCTTCCGCACCTGGGTGGCGACGCGCCGCCACGAGGCCGTGGTGAAATCGGCCAATGGCACTCCGCGGACCGCGCTCTGGGAAAACTCCAACGACTTGCTCGCGCTCGACCTCGGCTACGACGGCATCAAGACCGGCGTCACCAACCAGGCCGGCCATTGCCTGATCGCCAGCGGACGCCACGGGGACGACGCCCTCCACGTCGTGGTGCTCGGGAGCGCCTCCGAAGAATCGTGCTCCGCCGATGCGCGCAACCTCTTCCGCTGGGCCTGGACTCAACGACCGTAACCGGCACGTCGCTCGGGAGCAGTCCGCCGCGGCACGCTGCTCTCACTTTCGACTCCGTCGAAAATCGCGCGCCGCCCGCTTTACACGGCCGCCTTCGCCTTGCTCTTCGCAAGCACGAGAGCTTCCGCTTTCTTGCGGCGAACCGCGCGCTTCTTCACGTTGTCTTTGCCTTTGCAGTGTCCCATAGGGGCCGCACCAGACATGCCCGCAGCCTTCCCACCAAGCGGATTCGCGATTCTTTTTTCCGCCCCGCCATTGCTCCCCGTCGCGATCCGTCAGTTTGGGGAAATGAGAAACCCCGTCCCGCCAAAGCGAAACGGGGTTTCTCTGGGGCCTGCGGGGGAAAGTGTTACTTGAGCTTCGACTTCAGATCCTTGCCGGCCGCGAACTTCACACCTTTCGAAGCCTTGATTTTGATCTTCACACCCGTCTTTGGGTTGACGCCCATGCGCGCCTTGCGGGACGAAATCTTGAAGGTGCCAAAGCCCACGAGTTGCACGGGCTTGCCTTTCTTCAGCCCGCTCTTGATGCCGTCGATCACCGCTTCCACCGCGCGTTCCGCCTGCGCTTTGCTGGCGTCCTTGCCGAGGGACTTTTGCACCGTCGCCACGAGTTCTGCCTTGTTCATGAAATGAGGGACCGAGGGAGGGAGGTTGGAGTCCGGGAGGATCGAGTGCCGCCGGGCGGACCCCGGCGACGGCGCGAGTCATGGCACTCGCGGATTTTGAAGTCAAACCATTCTTCCGCCACCGCTCCGGAAGCGCCGGAGCTTGTCTTCACCGGACTTCGCGAGCCATCCTCATGGCCCGCCGCTCATGGAATTTCCCGACCGCCTTCAGCGCTTTCTTGCCACCCCTCCGACCCTCCATCCCACCGCCTTCGTCGCGCCGGGCGCCGCGCTCATCGGCGACGTCACTCTCGGCGAAGAGTCCAGCGTGTGGTTTCACACCACCCTCCGCGCGGACCTCAACCGCATCGTCATCGGCCCGCGCTCCAACGTCCAGGACGGCGCCGTGATTCACCTCGCCGACGACTTCGGCACTTTCGTCGGCGAACTCGTGACCGTCGGCCACCAAGCCATCCTGCACGCCTGCACCATCGGCGACGAAGTGCTCGTCGGCATGGGCGCGATCGTCCTCGATGGCGCGGAAGTCGGCCCGCGTTCGATCGTCGGCGCCGGCGCCCTGATCACCGGCGGGAAAAAGATTCCCGCCGGCTCGCTGGTCCTGGGTTCCCCGGCCCGGGTCGTCCGCCAGCTCCCGCTCGACGAACAGGCCGGGATCAAGGCCTGGGCCGAAAAATACGTCGCCCTCTCGCAGGCCTATCGCTCGGGAAAGTTCGGCGACTTTTCCGCGCTCAACGTCTGCTCTGGCGGACGTGGGTGAGCGAGAGGCTGGTCGATGGGATCCTCTCTGGCGCAGCGATGCGTGGGATGAACTCCCGCCTCCTCGCGCAAGCATCGACTCCTTCCCCGCGCATCCCGCGAAGCTATGAGCTATCCCACGGAATCAGTGTTCAGTGTTCAGTGTTCAGAACTCAGACCGAGTGCGCCCCGGCGCGCTGAATACTGAATGCCGCCCACTTCCCCGCATGTCCCATCCGCACCTCTCCACCCCGGCCCTGTTCCGGCTCCTGGCGTGGGTGCATTGGCGGTCCTTCCTCGCGCGCTGGCACCAGATGCGGCGCGAATCGCCACTGCTCCTCTGGGTGCTCGCGGTCTTCGTCCTGGGGTACCTCGGGGTCGGCTATTTCCTCTTTTTCCGCGGGCTGAATTTCCTCCAGGAGTTTCAAGTCGTCGGGCCGCTGCTCTCGCAGCGCATCCTGTTTCTGATCTTCGCGTTCTTTTTCGCGATGCTGATCTTTTCCAATCTGGTGATCGGCTACACCACGCTTTTTAAAAACCGCGAGACCGAGTGGCTGCTCTCGCTGCCGCTGGCGCATCGGGATGTCTATCGGTGGAAGTTTCTCGAGGCGCTGGTGATCTCGAGCTGGGCGCTGATCTTCCTGAGCGCGCCGCTGATGATCGCCTACGGTCGCGTCCACACTGTGCCCTGGCTCTTCTACGGGCAGATCGCGCTCGTCTATCTGCCCTTCGTCATCATCCCGGCGCTGCTGGGTTCGTGGAGCATCGTCTTCCTCATCCGGGTGCTGGTGCGGGTGCGGGTGAAAAAGGGCCTCGCCCTGGGCGGCGCGGTCGCGCTGCTGCTGCTGCTGCTGGCCCTCCAGCCGGCCACCAGCGCCCAATCGGCGACGCAGCACGAGCTGGTCTCCTTTGGCCAACTCCTGCGCCACACCCAACTGAGCGTCCACCCTTACCTGCCGAGCGCGTGGGTGGCGCAGAGCATCCTCGCCTGGAGCGACGGGCTCACGCAGCGCGGCTTCTTTTTCTTCCTGCTGCTGCTCAGCCAGGCGCTCATGGGGCTGCTCATCGGCTTTGAAGTCGTGGGGCGCTGTTTCTTCGGGAGCTGGACGGCGGCGCTCAGCTCCCGGGCGGAGCGCTACCAGCGCGAGGCCGAGGCGAAGCGGCGGCGCGGGGCCCCGCGCTCGCTGCTCGAACTGGCCCTCACTCCGGTGCGCCTTTGGTCGCCGCCGATCGCGGCCCTGGTGGTGAAGGACGTGCGCCTCTTTTGGCGCGATCCGGCGCAGTGGATTCAGTTCATGATCTTCTTTGGCCTGCTCTGCATCTACGTGCTGAACCTGCGGAATGTGGCGCTCGATTTCCAAAATCCCTTTTGGGAAACGATGATCAGCTACCTGAACCTCGCGGCGAGCGCGCTCACCCTCTCCACGCTCACCACGCGCTTCGTCTTCCCGCAGTTTTCCCTCGAAGGCCGCCGGCTCTGGATCATCGGCCTCGCGCCGCTCGGGCTGCACCGGGTGCTCTGGCAGAAGTTCATCCTTGCCGCGCTCTCCTCGGCGAGCGTGACCGTGGTGCTCATGGTCTTTTCCAGCCTCATGCTCCAGCTCCCGCGGGAAAAGGTGATCTTCTTTGGCGTGGCCATCGCGACGATGAGCGCGGCGCTGAGCGGGTTGGCCATCGGGCTCGGCGCCCTCTTTCCCAACTTCAAGGAGGACAACCCTTCGAAGATCGTAAGCGGTTTTGGCGGCACGCTCTGCCTGGTGGCGAGCTTCATTTATATCACCCTCTTTGTCGCGCTCGCCGCGCTGCCGGATATGCGCCGGGTCGCGCAGGTTCAGGTGCCGATCCCGGACCCCGCGGCCCCCTGGCTCGCGCTCGGCCTCAGCCTGCTGGTCCTCGCGCTGCCCTTCACCATCGCGCTTCGTCGAGTGAAAAATCTGGAGTTCTAAATCCCGCAATCTACAGTCGCGGCCACCATGCCCGAGAAAGCGCCGACCTCCGATTCATTCCTCGATCTCCACGACGAACAAATCGACACCCAGGCCCAGCGCGCGCAGGAAAGAATGCTCCAGCTCCAGCGCGAGCAGGACCAGGTCTCGAAGCAGGTGCGCGATCTCGAGGAGCTGAAGCGGAAGCGCACGCAACTCGACGAGGGCAGGGAGGAGATGGAGGAGAAATTCACCCGCGCCCTGGTCGTGGTGGAGCGGGAGATTTACGACTCCCAGAAGCGCGTCGAGCTGCTCCACGGCATCCGCGAATCTTTCGCCGCTCACGCAGATAATCTCGAGGCCATCAACCCCAGGACCTGGGACGGCCTCGACGTGAACAAGGAGCTGACCAAGGCCCTGAGCGCGGTGGACGACGCCCGGGCGGAGTATCAGAAATCCATCCCCAAGATCTCGCCCGGGGTGGCCGGGGATGCCGACCAGATGGCCGCCAGCGCCGGGCATCGCTACGACGAAGCGGCGGCCGATTCCCGCGACTTCCTTTATTGGTTGAAGGCCGGATTTGCCTTCACGCTGCCGATCTTTGCCCTCGGCATCGTCCTCATCGTCGTCCTCATCGCCATCTTCAATCGGTGAAAACCCGAATGCCCTCCCAGCGCCGCCCGGCCAAAGATCCGAAGCTCCCCGCCACTTCGCTCGAAGAGCAGGAGCGGCTGCTCGAAGAACGCAAACGACAGATCCGGGAGGAGATGGCGCAGTGCCAGGAAGTGGTGAAGCGCGCGCCGGAGATCAAGCAGGAGCAGGCCCGGATCCGGCGGGAGGAGATCGCAAAGATTCGGGCCAGCCAGTTGCCACCCGCCCAACGCCGGCGTTCGGCGCTGCCCGACATTCGCCACCACTACCAGTATCAAGTGGCGCCTCAAGTGCAGCGCGGGCCGCGGTTGCGGCGGGAGCGATCGCAGGGCCGGCTGACTTTCTTCCTCCTGCTCGCCGCCCTGCTCGTGGTGCTCGCCTGGGCGTACACGACGCTCACCCCGCGTTGAGCGACCTGCGGCCGTCGCCCGCGCCCTACTTCTTCTCCACCCCGTCCACTTCGAGATAGGTCGGCACCCGATCGCTCGGCTTCGCGCCGGTGGGCTCCATCGCCTCGATGCGCATCTGCTTCAGCAGCCACACCCCGTCGATCCTCTGCGGCGAGATCACCTTGAAGCGCCGGGCGATCTGCCCATCCGGACCAAAGGCCTCGGCCTGCATCAGCGCGCCGGACTCCTTGTCGATCCACAGCCTGGCCCGGCTGTACTGCGAGGTGTTTTTCGCCGCCGGCTCCACCCGGATGATCCAGCACTTGCGCAGGATCATCGTCGCTTCGCCCTCCACCGCGGCCTTCGGCCAGTAGAGGAATTTCATCGCGAGATCCTCGTAGCTGATGTCGCTCCCGCGCACCCGGTCGTCGTAGCGCGCCGTGCTCACCCGCTTTGCCGCGCCCCCGGCGATCTCCTCGAGCCGCGACTCCGTCTCCAGCAGCCGGAGTTGGATGGTCTGCTTGGGATCGCTGAATTCCCAGCGCAGCGTGCCCTGGTCGGCCACGAGCCGGAACGGGATCGACTTCCCGCCGGTGCGCAGCCGGCCGAGCACCGTCTGCTCCTGCGCCGTCTGGGCCGCGCGCACGCTCGCGAGGATCTCCCGGGCGGAGGGCGTGTCGGCGGCGCGGCAGATGGGTGCAGTGAGCAGGGCGAGGAGGAAGAGGACGCGGAGCATGGGCGGATGGAGCGGCCCCCAAGGACCAATGTCCAACGACCAATGTCCAAGGAAATACCAATCCCCAAGATCGCACCCGCACCCGGTGCGCCAGCGAACCCGGCGCTACGCCGGGATGGAGACGCGGGCCTGCGCTTCGTCCCGGAGGAGCCGCCGCACCCGCCAGACATCGCGGAGCATGCGCAGGCTGTCGGTCACGATGCGCACTTTGCTCGCCGGCGAATTGATCCACGTCACGGGATGCGACGCCACGCGCCGGCCGAGCGCCTCCGCACGCAGCAGCACCTCCACGTCGAAGGCAAAACCCACGATCTCCTGCCGCTCGAAGATCTCCCGCGCCGCGCGCTGGCGGAAGGCCTTGAAGCCGCATTGCGTGTCGCGCCAGCGGAGGCCGGTCAGGGTCCGCAGGAGGACATTGAAAGCCTGCCCCATGTGCTCGCGAAGAAAGGTCTGCCGCCGCTGGATGTCGCTCCGCGGATGCTGGCGGTCGCCGATCAAGACATCGACCTCGGGATGCGCGGCGAAGTAGGCGCGGAAGACCTCGATCTCGCTCAGTGGCACACTCAGATCCGCGTCCATGAAGAACACCAGCTCCCCGCGCGCCTGCCGCATCCCGGCGCGCACCGCGTGGCCTTTCCCGCGCTGCACTCCGCTGTCGATGACGGTGTAAGCGGGATGCTGCGCGGCCCATTCGCGCGCCAGCCCGAGCGTGCCATCGGTCCCCTGCTCCACCACCACGAGCACTTCAACCCCGCCCGCGGCACTTCCCACATGGCGCTCCAGTGCGGCGAGCGTCCCCGGCAGTCGGTGGGCCTCGCAGTAAGCCGGCACGACGAGCGAGAGCGCGAGTGGGGGAGGGTGGACCATCAATCTTCCCCACCATGGGCTGCAATGGCCGCGGGATGCGAGAAGGGAATTCGCTCGGACCGAGGAGGAATGACGAATGACGAATGTCCCTGGTCATTCGTCATTCGTCATTCGCCCCACCCCTCCCCCGGATTTCCGTACGCAATCCCCCCCTCCCGTGCCAAAACCGGCACCCCATGCCTCTGCGCGAACGCTGCCTGACCCTCGCGACGCTCCTGCTCGCCCTTGGCTTGCGCGTCGCGTGGCTCGGGCTGAAGCCGGCGCACTTCGACGAGGGCGTCAATGGCTGGTTCGTCGATGAAATCACGCGCCGGGGATTCTACGCCTACGATCCCACGAACTTTCACGGGCCACTCCACTTCTACCTCCTCTTCGTGGCACAGACTCTTTTGGGCCGCGCGGAATGGGTGCTGCGGCTGCCGCTCGCGCTCATCGGCACGGCCAATGTCGCCCTCGTCTTCGCCTTTCGCCGCCATCTCGGCCCCGCCGCCTGTCAGCTCGCGGCGCTGGCCATGGCGATCTCGCCGGGCGCGGTCTTTTACGCGCGCTCCGCGATTCACGAAACGGAGTTGGTCTTTTTCCTGATGCTCGCGGCGTGGGGGCTCGCCGGGCTCCTGGTCGATGGCGCGACGTACTCCGGGGCGCCGGCAGATCCCAGGGCGCCGGCGGGCGGCGCGGCACCCCGGTGGGCCGCGGTGCTCGGGCTCACCGGCGCCGTGCTGACCAAGGAAACCTACGTCCTGCATTTTGCAGCCTTCGCCGTGGGCGCGCTCGTCGTCGCCTGGAGGAAAGGCGGACGCCTCGCGCTCCGTCCGTGGTCCTGGCGGGAAGCGGCACCGCCCGCGGTCGCCGGCCTGGCGCTGCTGCTTTTCTTTTACTCCGGCGGCTTCCTGCACTGGGCGGCGCTGCCCGGGCTGTGGCTCACCTTTGCCCCCTGGCTGCACACCGGCACGGCCGGCCTCAGCGGGCATGAAAAGGAATGGTGGTACTGGCTGCAGCTCCTCGGGCGTTACGAGTGGCCCGCGCTGCTCGGCCTCCTCGCCACCCCTTTCATCGCCTGGCACGGACGCGCCTTTGCCACCCGTGGGCTGGCCATAGCGAGCCTGCTCACGCTCGGGATCTACTCCGCCATCGCCTACAAGACCCCCTGGTGTCTCGTGGCGCTGCTCTGGCCGTGGCAGCTCTTCTTCGGCCGGGCCGTGGTCCATGCCTGGCGCACCTGGGATCGCGGGCTCGCCGGCGGCGCCGCCGGTGTGACGCTGGCCTGCTCGCTCGCGCTCACGGTTCCCCTCAACTTCCGCCGCTCCACCGACGAAGCCGAGCCCTACGTCTATGTGCAGACCCGCGACGACATGCGCAAAGTGCTCGATCCCCTGCGCGCGCTGGTCGCCCGCGACCCGCTCCAGATCCACCTCACCGGCCACATCGTCATGGCCGAGATCCATCCGCTCCCGTGGTTGCTCGGCGACTTCACGCACCTCCACTTTCCCGACATCGAAAGTCTGCCCGAAACCCTCGATGCGCCCTTCCTCCTGATCGACGAGGCCCTCGCCCCGGACATCGAGCCCGAGCTGCGCCACGCCTACTTCCGCACGCCCCTGCGCCTGCGCGGCCAATCCGACGGGCAGGCGCTGCTCTATCTGCGCGTCGCCGAGTTTCGCGACCAGTTCCCCACCCGTCTGCCGGAATTCGTACCCGCCCCTTGAGAGCCGCCGCCGCTCTGCTCCTCGCCGTGGCCACCGCGGTGCTCACCGCCACCGCTCTCGCCTTTGCGATGGGTGGGCTGCGCCCGGACCTCGCCTGGGCCGCGCTCGCCAGCGGAGCGGCGCTGGGGCTCGCCAGCCTGCGCGGCGCGCGACCGGCCCGCGAACCCGCGCCACCGCCGCCGGGCCCGTGGGAATGGCTCGCCATCGCCGCCTTCACCCTCTTTGCCCTGCGCGCCTTCCTCTGGCTCGTCTTCACCGATGGCGACGTGATCGCCGTGCTCTCGCCGAACAATCTCGGCGACCTCTGCCTTCACCTCACCTACATCCGCCACCTCGCCAGCGGCGTCCCCTTTTGGCCGGAAAATCCGATCTTCACCGGCGGGCCGCTCGTCTATCCCATCGGCCTCGATCTCTTCAATGCCCTGCTCCTCCTCGTCGGCGTGGACGTGCTCCGCGGGCTCGTGTGGGTCGGACTCGCCGGCGCCGCGCTCACTGGCCTGGCCTTGTGGCGCTGGGGTCGCGGCTTCGCCCTCGCCGGTTTCCTCGCGAACGGCGGACTCGCGGGCTTCGCCTTTTTCCTCACCCTGGAGCTCGACGACTTTCAGTCCGGGCTGGCGTGGAAAAGCCTGCCCCTCGCGCTGCTCGTCACCCAGCGCGGGCTGCTCTTTGCCCTGCCCGCGGGCTTGCTCCTGCTCGCGAGCTGGCGCAGCCGCTTCCTCGGCGGCGATCCGCGCGAACGCCTGCCGTGGCTCGCGGAATGGCTGCTTTACGCGGCCCTGCCGATCTTTCATCTGCACAGCTTCCTCTTCCTCTCGCTCCTGCTCGCCGCGTGGTTTCTCACCCGCCCACCCCTCCGGCGCGCACTCGCCACCTTCGTCGGCGCGGCCTTTCTGCCCGCCACCGGGCTCACGCTGCTCGTCACCGGCGGGCTGCGCGGCGCCTCGGTGCTCGGCTGGAAGCCCGGCTGGATGTGGAATGACGAAGGGTGGGTGCAGTGGTGCGGGCAGCATCTGCCGGGTGATCCCGAGACCCTGGCGGCGCTGCTTTTCTGGCCAGTGAATTTCGGCGTGCTCCCGGTGCTCGTCGCGCTGCTCTGCGTGCGCTGGCGCCGCGCCGGAGGCAGCGCCACGGCTGCCTTTGGCTGGCCCGCGCTCGGCATCTTCGCCCTCTGCTGCTTCGTGAAGTTTGCCCCCTGGGAGTGGGACAACACCAAGCTCCTGCTCTGGTCCTACCTCCTCCTGCTTCCCGCTCTCTGGAGCGACCTCCTCGCCCGCTGGCCGCTCTGGGCACGCGGCCTTGCCGGCTTCGCGCTCTTCTGGTCCGGCGCCGTCTCGCTCCTCGGCGGCCTCGACGCGACGCACCCCGGCCACGAGATCGCCCGCCGCTCGGAACTCGACGCCGTGGCCCACGCCGTGCGCGCGCTGCCGCTCCCCGCGCGCTTCGCCGGGTATCCGACTTACCAGCACCCGCTGCTCCTCGCCGGCCGCAAGATGGCCCTCGGCTACCCGGGCCACCTCTGGAGCCACGGCCTGCCCTATCAGGAAGCCGAGCCGCGGCTCACGGCCCTGCTCCAGGGCCAGCCGACGTGGCGCGCCGAAGCCCGCGCCCTGGCCGTGCGCTACGTCTTCTTTGGCCCGCGCGAAGAGGAGCACTACCCGGACTCCGCGCAGCCCTGGAAAAAGGAGGCCCGGCGCGTCGCCGCCGGCGCGTGGGGAGCCATCTACGACCTCGCGACCCCGCCCGCTTCAGACCCGGTGGTCGGGATGGATCGC
>Ga0105046_10010277_pt1 | contig 14587 bp, 17 predicted proteins | sample MAT03_FD_78385 | JGI IMG/M metagenome (GOLD analysis project Ga0105046, IMG submission 78385) | Freshwater microbial communities from Lake Fryxell liftoff mats and glacier meltwater in Antarctica - MAT-03 (megahit assembly) | ecosystem: Environmental > Aquatic > Freshwater > Ice > Liftoff... | reverse complement strand
CTTCTCGCGAACGTCGTGGCGAATCTGATCACCTTCGACAGCCTGCGTCCGGGAACGCCGCCAGCCGATCCGCCGCTGGTTTCCATCCTCGTCCCGGCGCGAAATGAAGAACGGAGCATCGAGGCATGCGTGGGTTCGCTGCTCCGGCAGGATTATCCAAACTGCGAGGTCATCGTGCTCGATGATCATTCGGACGACGACACCGGTGCGATCGCCGGGCGGCTGATGTCATCAAGCCCGGCACCTGCGCGGTTGATCCGTGGTCAGCCGCTCCCCGAGGGTTGGACGGGCAAGAACTGGGCCTGCCATCAACTGTCGCAGGCTGCACGCGGAGACTTCCTCTTTTTCACGGATGCGGATACCGAGCACGCTCCGGGCACGGTGACCGCAGCGGTGTCGTATTCGCTTCGAAATCGGGCAGGCCTCGTGTCGGCGTGGCCGCGATTGCTGACCGGCACTCTGGGCGAGAAGCTCGTGGTGCCGGTGATTCTCCTCGTCGGCCTGGCGTCCTGCCCGCTGTGGTTGCAGCGGTGGATTCAGCAGCGCCCTGAACGTGCGAAAGGGCGCGACGTGCGCAGGCTCGGCGTGGCGAACGGGCAGTTCATGTTCTTCAGCCGCCGGACCTACGAGCTGGTGAAAGGCCATGCAGGCGTCCACTCGCACGTCGTGGAGGACGTGACGCTCGGACGGCAGGTCGCGGCCTTGATTCCTGAGGGCGAGCGGCTGTTTAACTGCGATGCGCTCCAGTTTTCCACGGTGCGGATGTACCGCTCCTTCGGCGAGACGTGGGAGGGATTCACAAAGAACATCCGCGCGGCGTTCGACGAGCAGCGCGTCACGTTCTGGGTGTTTGGCTGGGTTCAGGCCGCTTTGTTGGTGGGACCGTTCGTGGCGATCTTCACGGCTCCTGCATCGCTGAAGCCGCTCATCGGAGTGCAGATCGGGCTCATCTTTTCCATCCGCTTTCTGCTCGCTGCGCGCTTCCGCACGAGCTGGCTCGGTGCGCTGCTGCATCCGTTCGGTGTGCTGCTGATGATGCTCATCGGGCTCAATAGCTGGCGGCTTTCGAATGGCCGCGGCGTGGTGTGGAAGGGCCGCACTTACAAACCGGAGATCTGAGGGCGTGTCCGGAAAGTCGGAAGATAGCCTTCCAGGCTGTCACGGGACGCAGGCGTCTCGCCTGCGAACGCCATGCCTGCGCGGGCTGGACGCCCTCGTGCCATGACAGGCGCGACGCCTGTCTTCCACGGCGCGAGACTTTCCGGAAACGCTCTGACGCAGCGGGGGGCGAGCGCCGCAGGATTGAGGGCCGATGCCGACGCATGGCGTGCCCGAGAGTGCCACAGGCGAGGCCCCGGCCCCACTCCTGCCGACGTGCCGCAAGCACCAGTTCGTTAAACTTCGCGCGCATCACTTCCAAGTCCGCCAGCGTTGGCGGACCATTGGTGAAAGGGCCATCTTTCAATTCTCAATATTTGCCTTGACGGGAAGATCCGGGTCAGCCGTGTTCAATGAGGTGCGAATGCCATCGCCACCTGTTTGGGACACTTCTATCTCTGGGTAGCCTTTGGGAAATATTCTGTTGGCGCCACCGCGCGCTTAGACCTGGGTTTGGCTTTCAGAATGGCAGTGCTCATCGCTAAATGTCGTTTCGGTTGCCGACAGCATATTGACTGTCACCCAGCGACCTTCGAGAGCAAAAAGCACCCGGTAGTCGCCGACCCGCAGACGGTATTCATTGTCGGAGCCTTTGAGCTTCTTCACGTTGCCGCCCAGGTCTTCCTCCAGCAGGAAAAGCTTGTGCCCGATCTCCCGGCGCAAGGGCAGCGGCATGGCATGCAGCCGGGCTTTGACTTCGTCGGTGAGAATGACGGTTAGCGCACGGGCATCGGTTTATCCGCTGTGAACTACGCGGCAAAGCGCGGAATCACTCCGGGAGAAGGAGCTTGAGCGCGCGATCGCGCAGGCCGCGGCATGGCTCGAAGTCGCGGCGGTCGGTGGTCACGAGGACGGCCTTGGGCGACAGTTCGGCGAGCGAGACGAGGGAGGCGTCGGCGGCGTCCATGGACGGGTGTTTCAACATGACGTGCTGGGTGTGCGAGAGGTGCTCGGGCCACGGTCGCGCGAGCACGATGGCGCCCTTTCTCACCAGATCGAGAAGCGCGTGGGCCGCCTGCGTGTTTCCACCGAGATGCCAGCACGCTTCGCCGAGCACGATTTCCGTCGTGTGTAGCGGCCCGCGCCGCGCCGAGAGTGCCGACACGCTCCATGCGTGCCATTGGTCGGCTTCGTTGAGCCAGCCGACCAGCGGGCCGGCGTCAACGATGGTTCTTATCTCCATAGCCCTCGCGGCTGGATAGGTTGGCCGGGCCTTTGAACATCCCGCGATAGGGTGCGGCGAGCTTTGCAAAGTCCACGTCGCCTTCCTCGACTTCGCGGGCCAGCGCGCGTCGGGCGAGGTCGGAGAAATTTTCCTTCCGCCTCGTGAGTGCCCTTCGGATTTTCACGTCGAGGCCATCGGGAATTTTAAGGGTCACCGTTTTCATCGTAATACGATCTGTAATACCCGAATCTCCCGTGTCAATGCCGGGAACAGGCAAAGGGACAAACAGTCGCGGTGCACGGCGGATTCAATCGCAGGATTTGGTGCGCAGGTCGCATTGCGTGCAGCATTCCAGGTTCATCGGCAAATATCGTTCCGATGTGAGCCATGCCTCTCACTCCGCCGGCGGCTCCTCGCGGACGAGCGCGGTGGGTTCATCATGCCCGGCTTTTGCGAAGGAGACGAACTTCACGCCGCGCGCGGCGGATTCGCGCTCCCGTTCCCGCACGTAGTCGAAGAGGCGCTGGAGGTCGTAGCCCGTCTCCCGCGCGAGGTCGTCGCGCGTCTGGCGGATTTCTTGGAGGATTGGGTCGTTCGCGGCTTCGGCGGCTCCTCGCGCACGACACACGTTGGTTCCCCGATTCGCCGGGGCGGGAGCGATACGACCTTCCAGCCCTCGGCCTTCAGGCGTTCGAGTTCCTCGCCCATTTTGGCGAAGATGACATCCACGTCGCAGTTGCACTCCCGCGCGTGCTCCGCACGGACGCGGTGGATTTCGGCGATGATTTCGTTTTCGATCATGGTTCAGGCGCTCATGAGTTCGGCCGGTGTGCAGATGTCCGGACACAACATCCCGGCGGCTTCGCACGCCTGCTCAATCCGCGAGCGGATTCTGTGGTTGTTGATGTGCCTGCAGTTCCATGTGAGCAAATACTCCATCCCGTGCGCGGACAATGCGATGTGCGTCGCATCGTCCGTGGCGACTGCGGGGATGATTTCATCCCGCAGCAGCCGCTTGGCGAGTTCCGCGGCCTCCGGCAGGTTGCTCAGCAGGGTGAAACCGGCCAGTTGCACACGGCGCGCCGCGGCAAAAGCCGGATCGTCCCGCATTGCTTCATCGAGGACGGTTTGCGAGGTGAACAATTCGTAGTCGTGACGACGTTCGTCCCACCACTCGTGCGCGGCCAGTTGATCGGCAGCCAGCCGGACATCCCGGCTGGGCCTCGCGACGAGGTAGCTCGGGATGGTCGCTTCGAGGCAAAGGCGCGGGGGCATTCCCGGGCCTTGCGGTTTCGGCGGCTCCTCGCGGAGGATCAGAGTCTCTTCCGCCGTTCCGTGCTGCCGGGCGGACGCGGTGTGGGCACTGTTGAAAAACTCCAGCAGCTCCGCGCGGCTCATCCCCTCCGTCTTGCGGGCGACGGATTCCTTCCAGCGGCGCGATTCGAGCACCGCATCAAAGTTCTTCTTCCTCGTCGTTTTCATGGATCAATTCGAGTGGGGGAAGGAGACGGACTTGCGGGTAGCCCTGCAACAGGTTCACGGCGTTGAACCCCGCCTCGCGCCGCGGGTTTGCCAGATGGCGAAAATTCCAGCTCACGATCACCTCGAGCCCTTCCTCCGTGGCGATGGCCACATGCCGCGCATCATTGGGGGAGGCAGGGACTGACAGAACGCCCGTTTCTGGACGCGCTTTTCATCACGCCCTTTCGCGCCGTCGCGGCGAATTTCTTTCCGCCGCCGTCGCGCACTGATAGCGTCGCCGCGCAATGAGCATCACGCACCTCGACGATCTCTTTTCCTTCATCCGCTTCCCCAGCGTTTCCACCGAGCCGTGCCATGCGGGCGATGTCGCGAAATGTGCGCAGTGGCTCGTGGCGAAACTCACCGCCATCGGGCTAAAAGCGGAGCTGCACGCGACCGGAGGGCATCCCATCGTCACCGCGCGCAACGAGCACAAGCCCGGCCGGCGCACCGTGATGATCTACGGCCACTACGACGTGCAGCCCGTCGAACCGCTCGCGGAATGGACCACGCCGCCTTTTGAACCCGTGGTGCGCGACGGCATCATCTACGCGCGCGGTTCCACGGATAACAAGGGCCAGATCCTCGCGCACATCCTCGGCGTCGGCGAGACGCTGCGCGAAAAGCGCGAGTTGCCCGTGAACCTCATCTTCCTTATCGAGGGCGAGGAGGAAGTCGGCAGCAAGCACCTCGCCGCATTCCTCTCCGCAAACCGCGAGGCGCTCCGCTGCGATCTGATCGCCATCAGCGACACCGGCATGATTGCGCCGCGCACGCCCACCTTCACTTACGGCCTCCGCGGCATCACCGCGATGGAAGTCCGCGTCCACGGCCCGTCCATCGATCTGCACAGCGGCATCTACGGCGGCACTGTCGCGAACCCCGCCACCGCCATAGCCCGCCTCGTCGCCACGCTGCACGACGCCCGCGGTCGGGTCGCCGTCCCCGGTTTTTACGACGAAGTTGCACCGATCGAGCAGTGGGAGCGCGACGCATGGGCGAAGCTGCCTTTCGGGGAAAAGGAACTCCTCGCCGTCACCGGAGCCGCGGAGCCATTCGGCGAGGAAGGCTACACCTCCGTCGAGCGCGCGTGGGCTCGCCCCACCGCCGAAGTGAACGGCATCGGCGGCGGCTTCCAAGGCACGGGCAGCAAGACCGTCATCCCGCGCGAGGCCTTCGTGAAACTCACTTTCCGCCTCGTCCCCGGCCAGCGCCCCGCCGACATCCTCGCGAAGGTCCGCGCGCACCTGCTCGCGCACTGCCCGCCCGGCGTCCGACTCGAAATCTCCGACGGCCACAGCGGCGACCCGTATCTCACCGATCCGCATTCCGCCGATGGAAAAGCAGCGCAGCGCGCCCTCGCCGCGTCCTTTCCCGGTCAGCCGCTCGCCCTCATCCGCGAAGGCGGCAGCATCCCGATCGTGAACACCTTCCGGCAAATCCTCGGCGTCGAGACGCTCCTGCTCGGCCTCGCGCTTCCCGACTGCCGTGCGCATGCGCCGGATGAAAATTTCCCGGTCGAAAACTTCGAGGCCGGCATCCGCCTGAACAAGGCCCTGCTTGAAGAACTCGCCCGCGGGTGAGGCGGGAGTTTTCCCAATCTCCCCAGGAGACTTCCCAAGCCGGCGGAGCCGGAACCAAGGAGGGGAGGCATCATACCACCCTCTGGCAGCGGTCGCTCCGCGCCGCTGCCAGCTCCGGCGTGGCAACGCAAAAGGATTCTCGAAATCTGCACGCTCCAGGCGGTGGCTACGGCTGCGGCTCGAAGCGGCGCGGAGCGTCCGCGTCGAGAGGGCGCTATCAAAGCGCCCCTCCTTGTGCGCCCCACAAGAACATCGAAAACTTCGAGGCCGGCATCCGCCTCAACAAGGCCCTGCTTGAAGAACTCGCCCGCGGGTGAGGCGGGAGTTTTCCCAATCTCCCACGGAGACTTCCGGAAAAAGCGAAAGCGCGCCACCGCAGTGGCGCGCTCTAAAAGTCGACGGTGGCAGATTGCGCCTAGCGCATCAGCAGCGCCTGGCGGGCGCGTTTGATCGCGTTGTTGATTTTGCGATGGAAGTTGGCTGGCACTCCGGTCTGGCGGCGGGGGAGAATCTTGCCGGCTTCGGTGACGAAGCGCTTGAGCAATTCGGGATTCTTCCAGTCGATGGCGTCGAGCGCGATGTCCACGCGGCGGCGCGGCATCGGGCGGTTGGCCTTGCGAAAATTGGAACGGCGTTGCGGTGTCTTTGGCTGGCTCATGGATTACTTGATCTCCCGGTGCAGGGTGCGACGGCGGAGGAAGGGGTTGTATTTGACCTTCTCCAGCCGGTTCGGCGTGTTGAGGCTCTTTTTGTTGCGGGTGGAGATGTAGCGGGATGCAGGTTTGCCTTCCGCTTTCGCCTCCGTGCATTCGATGGTGATGAATTCTCGGGCCATGGTGAATTATTCTTCCTGTGGTTTTGCTGGTGTTTCTTCGGGCTCGTCCGCTTCGCCGTCGGACTCCCCTTCGGTCTCGGTGAGGCCGAAGAGCGACGTCACGGGGACGCGGGAGCGTTGGAAGCGGCGGGTCTTTTCGACCTCGGTCTGACATTGGACGGTGAAGCGCGCAAAGGGCAGCGCTTCGAGACGCGGATGCGGGATCGGCTTGCCGCTCATCTCACAGACACCGTAGGTGCCGTTATCGACGCGCTTGAGGGCTTCCTCGATTTCGTAAAGGGCGTCCTGCTCCTGCGAGAGAAGGCTGAGGGCGAAATCCTTGTCGTAGGCGTCACTGCCCGCATCGGCCTGGTGCATGCCGAAGGCGCTCGCTTCGCTGCCTTCGGGGCGGGAGCGGAGGGTGTCCTTGGCGACGCCGGCCATCGAGTCGAGGATGCTGTCGCGGAGCGCCATGAGGCGCTGTTTTTGCATCTTGAGAAACGGCGTCAGTTTGACTGGCGTCATGGGCAGCGCCCTTCGATTTCCCAACGGGTCCGCAGTTGTGGAGTTCACCACGGGCTTGGGGGCCACCTTCGTTTTCGCGGCGGGTTTGGGAGCCTTCGCTTTTGGCGCGGGCTTTTTGGCGGCTTTCTTCGGCTGCGGTTTTGGCATGATTAAAGGGTGTCCTGTAACGAAAAGGGCGGGATAGATACGGAACCCACCCGTGAGGCGCAAGGGGGAAATAGGAACATTTTTGTTACGGCGGCCATGCCGATGCCGATGGGGGACCGGCGGTTCCCGAGGCGTCCGCTCATGAACTCGCGCTTCCGTAACGTCGCAGCGCGAGCAGCCAGAGCGCGCGGGTTCCGACGAGGACGATGACCGTGGCTGTCGCGAGTGTCGCAAGTCCGGCAACGGGAGATTCGAGCGGACGTGCCAGGATCTTGGCGGGAACATTTGAGACGAGGATGATCGGGATCAACCAGGTGAAGATGAAGCGGAACACGCCGCGGAAGACCGCCTCCGGGTAGCGACCGATGTGAAACAGATTGAAGTATCCGTGGATGAAACTTTGCGCACGGATGAACCAGAAGCTCATGCACGAAAGTCCGAACATGACCGCGTAGTGGACGGCGACACCGAATGGCACCGCCGCGGCGAAAAGTGCGAGCTGCATCGGGCTGGGCACCGTGCCGAGCTTCGTCATCGCAAACGTGACGATGCCGATTCCCACCAGCGAGTTCACCAGGCAATCGAAACTCACCTGCCGCGTGCTGATGGCGAACTGTGCATCCACCGGCAGTGTGAGCATGAGGTCCAGGCGTCCGGTGCGCACGAGTTCGGGCAGGGCGGCGAGATTGACGTAGAAGATCGCCTGGAAGAGTTGGGAAACGATCTGGTGTACGCCGACGAGGGTGACCACCTGCCATTTCGACCAGCCGGCGATGTCCTGCACCTGCCCGTAGAGCACCTCGATGAATGCGAGCTGCCCGACGAACCAGAGCAGCTCGACCACCATCCAGAGGAGGAAGTTCAGCTTGAAATTCATCTCGCGGATGAGCGAGTTCCGCGCGGTGAGGCGATAGATGGCGACGTAGCGATTCATCGCGTGTTCAGCCTCCGACCGCCTCGTAGCGCTTGATGCCGAGACGCCAGAGGCCGACTGCGAGCAGCCACATCACCACAGCCCACGCGGCCTGAATCGCGAGCCCCGTGGCGAGCGCAGCGCCGCTGATGCGCTCCATGAATATCTGCACCGGGAAATAGAGTTCGTAGGGGAATGGCGTCCATTTCACGATCGCGCCGAGCCAAGGTGGTAGCATGTCCAGCGGGAACACCTGCCCGCTGAGGAAATACTCGATCGAAAAAACGATGAAGATGACCGTGGAGATCTCCAGAATCCAAAACGCGAGCATCGCGAGCGCGTAGGCGATGAAGAACTGGATGAGCGCGGCCAGTCCCGTGCTCGCCGCGAATGCCAGCCAGGTGAATCCATGCGAGGGCAGCGTGATGTGCTCGCGGAGAACGATGAAAATCACGGCGATGCCCGGGAGCAGCACCGCCGTGTAGAGCACCCGGTAGCTGGCGTACAGCGTGAAGCGATAGGCGAGGTAATTGATCGGCTTGAGCAGGAGAAAGTTCATCCGCCCGTCGCGGATCTCGCCGGCGATCTGCCATTCGTCCTCGGTGGGCGTCACCAGGTTTTCGACGAAGATCGTCATTGCAAAATAGAGGATGAGCTGGCTGTAGGTGTATCCGCTGAGATGGCCGCTGGCATCGCTGCCGAACATCGCGCGCCAGAGGTAGATCGTCCCGATCAGCGGCACGATTCCGAAGACCGAGCGGAGGATGAAATTCCACCGGTAAACGAAGGTGTTCTGCGCCCCGACGTTGAAGACCTTCAGATACTTGGCGAGTTCGGCGGCCATCGTGGGTTGGTCGCCGGCCGCGGTGCTGCGCGCCGGCTTGCGAGTGTGCTGTGCGGGAGCGCGACTGCGCGCGGTCGGCGGTTCAATAGACCTTCACAAACGCCTTCTTCCTCAGGCGCTGCAGCCACTCCTGCTGGTCCTTCTGCCTCTCGATCTGGATCAACCTCCGCTCGATCTCGCCGTGCAATTCCTTGAGAGGTTTTGAAGTGCCGCCCTTCTTTTGCTCGGCGAGCATGATGTAGCAGGTCTCGTGGATCTCGATGATGTCGCTCACTTTGCCCGTGGGCAGATTGAAGACGATCTCCTCCATCTCTGCGTTCAGATCCCCGCGCTTGATCCACCCCCAGTCGCCGCCCTTGTCCTGCGTCGAATCCTCCGAGTAAACGCGCGCGATGTCCGCAAAATCCGCCCCTTTCACCAGCCGCTGATGAATCTCCTGCGCCATCGTCCTTTTCCGGTCCGCTTCCTTGCCCGGCACGAGTTTGATCATGCGGAGCTTCACCTCGCTGTTTGTCGTCCACTCCTGGATGTGCTGGCGATAGTAGCTCTCGATCTGGCCCGGGGCGATGATCGGCTCGCTCTTCGCCTCACGGGACCGCATCGCCTGGACGATGATCTTCTCCTCCTCCATCTTCCGAATCCTGTCCATAGTGAAGCCCTGCGCCGTGATCGTCTTGATGAAGGCGGACTTATCGCCCCCGAACTCCTCGCGGATGATTCCATTGATCCGGTCATCGACCGCATACGGCGGGATCTGCCCTTTCATCTTCTGGAACTCCTGCAGGATGAGCTGCCGGTCGATCAGGTCATTCACCGCGCGCAGCCGGATTTCCTTGATGCGGTCCGCCAGGGCGTTGCCGGAGTAGTTGGTCCTCAGCGAATTTTCGAGCGGCCCGGTCAGTTCCCGCACTTGGGAATACGTAATCACCTGATCGTTGACCAGCGCCGCCATCCCGTCGAGCACCAGGGGCTGGGGCTCCGCGGCTCCAACTCCGGCAGGTGCGTAGGCAGCGGTGATTACGAGAAGGCAGAACAGGCGTTGAAGGTTCACAGGATTACGGTTCGGAATTCGTCGCAGGCTAGGAACCGCACCCCGCAAGTCAAGCGAGGCCTCAACCCTTGCACCGGGTGGAGCATGATTCAAAGTGAGTCCGAAGGCTGGTTGCCGGCCAAAGCCGGGCGGCGCATGAGTGCCGCGAGGCTTTGGAGTGCGGAGGCTCGACTCCGCCTTGGCTTTGCGGAGGACAGATGGGCGAAATCGCGGAATGCGCCGCGCGTACGAAAGGCGCTGCGTTCCTTTGCCGGGCAACGGTGAATTTGCGCGTCGGACCCGAGGCGAAGGGAAAAGCGGCGTCAACCCGCGCGCAGTCCAAAGGCTGGTGCCACGCTCGTCGCCACCGCTTCGCTCATCCACTGGACTCACTTTCAATCACACCCCACCGGGTGCCGATCAAAAAGGCGTGCTCGCCACTGTGATGCGGCCCGCCTTGCAAAGCTTCCCGATCCCGTCGGTCAGCATTTCAGTGTGCACGCCGAGGTCCCGCACGCCGCCATCGAGCAGCGGTGTGCAGACCGCGTCCGGCATGCCGCCGATGTCAATCTGGAGGCACGAGCCATCCTCGATCTCGGCGGCTATCCGGCGCGCGGCGGCGAGATCGGTTTCGCCCGCCGGCGGATTCGTGAGTTCCGCGGGCGGCTGGTCGTCGCCCTCGATGATGTAGTCCGCCTCGCTGACATGGATGCCGTTCATTTCCCCATCGACGCGCGGCAGGCCGCGCGTGACCTCGACGATCACCATCTTCGCGCAATTTATCACCGCGCGGTGCCAGAAATTGGAGGGGCCGAAATTGAAATGTCTGCTCCCGTCCTTCGGGCATGTCTTCAGGATGACGATGTCCACCGGTTTGAGGGATCGGCGATTGTACCCGGCCTACTTGGTCCGGAAGAGCGGGCTCGCGACGATCTCGTGGATGAGCGAGCGGAAGCCGTAGTTTCTGGCACTCGCCTTCCCAACGATTGCACCGATCTCGGGCTGGTCGGAAATTTCCGGCGCGCCGCCAGTGGCGTAGGTGACGAGCTTGGCCGTGAGCGAACGGGCGATCTGATCCTTGCTGGTGAGGAGCAGTTGCTTGAGTTCATCGCTGTTCCGGAATGCGCGGCCATCGGGCAGCTTGTCGGAGGGATCCACGTCTGGCCCGCGGAGGTAGTGAATCTTGATGCCGTCGATGGTCACGGGCTTTCCGTTGCCGCTGGTGCGGTAGTATTCCCGCCAGCCGCCGATCACATCGAAGCTCTCCAGCGCGAAGCCGGGCGGATCGATCTTCACATGGCAGCTCGCGCAGGACTCGATCGTGCGGTGCTTCGCGAGGCGCTCGCGGATCGTCGTGGCTCCACGCGTGTCGGGCTCGAGGGAGCCGACATTCTCCGGCGGCTTCGGCGGCGGTGTGCCGAGGATGCGATCCAGCACCCACGCGCCGCGGATCACCGGCGAGGTGCTCGTGCCGTTGGCCGTCACTTTCAATATGCCCGCCATGGTGAGCAGGCCGCCGCGGTGGCTGTCCGGCGGCAGCTTGGTCTTGCGAAATTCCCAGCCGTCCACGCCGGGGATGCCGTAGTGCTTTGCGAGCCGTCCATTGAGCATCGAGAAATCGGAAGCGATGAAGTTTGTGATGCTCAGATCGTTCTTGAGGACTTCCGCGAAGAACGATTCCACCTCACGGACCATCGCGGCCTTCAGCATGTCGTCGAATTCGGGATAGTGGAGATGGCTGGGAATCGTGAAATCGATGTCGCGCAGTCCCAGCCACTGGCCGGTGAAATTCCCGGTGAACGCAGCAGCCTTCGGGTGATTCAGCAGCCGCTCGACCTGCGCATGCAGCATGGCGGGCTGGCTGAGCTTGCGCTGTTCGGCAAGCGTGAGCAATTCGTCGTCGGGCATCGTGCTCCACAGGAAATATGACAGCCGGCTGGCGAGCGCGAAGTCGTCGAGCTTGCCGGGCGTTTCGCGGAAGAAGAGGAACTCCGGCGAAGTCATGAGTGCGAGGAGTCCGACCCGCACGGCTTTCTCGAAGGAATACTTTTCCGCCAGCCGCGCATCGACGAGTCCGAGGATCGGTTTGAGTTCCGCCTGGGTCACGGGCCGGCGGAATGCGCGGTGCGCGAAATTGCCAAGGATGATCCTCGCATCGGCGGCCGGATTTGCCGAGGTCACCTCCATGCGGTCGCGCTGGTTGTAGGCAGGTGCGGACGTCTGCTGCATGTCACCGAAGATCCGGCGATGACTCACCGGCGGCCACGTGTCGTTCACCGGCCCCTCCACGTCCACCCACTCGATCACGAGGCCAGGCTCCGCCCACGCGTCGGCACCCACGTTGTTGACCTCGCGCGCACCGGCGAGTCCGAAAGGCAGGATCGAGATCGAAGTCTTGGGCTCGAAGCGATCCACAAACTCGAACACCTGCGGCTTGTCGGGCGGCGCATCAAAATAGCCGACCAGGTGCCCGCGCGGGCCGCCCATGCCCCCGGACCCGCTCCACACCTGGAACGTGACAGGCTTGGCCGCGCTCTGGGCCGCCGAGGCGGAAATCCGGAAGCGATAACGCCCCGGTTCGCTCGGGTAAAATGGCGAGAGCATGACCCTCTGCCACGCCGAAGAGGAGAACATCACCACGCTGCCGTCGTCACGGGTGCGGAAGACTTTCTCCTTGGTGCTCTTCACCTGATGCGTCTCGGTGAGGCGGATGCGTTTCTGCGTCACTGCCGGCTTGGGCCGGTTTGCGATGGCCTGGCCCAGCGCGAAATCCGCCGCTTCGAGATAGCGATCCATCAGGAAGGACGACGTGTGCAGCGCGTCGCCGATGTTGTCGAAACCATCGGCCGAAGTGTCGAGCGGCAGCCGGTCTTTGAGATTCGTCTCGACGCCCAGCAAGTCACATACGGTGTTTTCGTATTCGGTGCGATTGAGCCGCCGCACCACCACGCGCCCCTCGGTCACGCGCCGCTTCGCCGAAACTTCGCCGATTCGCGCCGTGATCCACTCGGAGAACGCGCGCACTTCCTGCGCAGGCGGGCGCGGCTGTTTCTCCGGCGGCATCTCACCCGCCGCAATTTTCTCGAGCACATCCAGCCAATGCTCGCGCGTCACCCGGTCGGCGAAGTCGAGTGTGAGCAGGTCGAGCCGGAGATCCTTTTTCGCCTTCTTCGGTCCGTGGCATTCCACGCAGTGCTGATCCAGAAAAGAGCGCGCGCGGCTTTCAAAGGTCGCGGGTACCGCGACAGCGAACGCGCCGGCGATATTCAGCCACAACAACGCCAGCCGGACGCGGCAGGTGAGCGTGGCCCGAGTGAAATGAATCCGGCGCATGGGGAGTTGCACCGCACGATCGGTGAGTTGCCCAGGGCAGGCAAGGGGATTCAAGCGGGACGCCACGGCTGACGAATCAAGAGTTCGGCAGGACACCGCGTGGATCATTGGCCCCGCAAGGGCCGGAGACCAATAGCTGTGAGTGAGGAGTCTTTGATGAATCTGCCGCCGTAGCGGCGAAACCACACGCCCGGCCGTTGCTTGCCGGGCAGCCGGTCACTTTTCCCGATTCTTCAACGGTTCAAATGTCGCCAGCAGCGGAGCGAGATCGATCACCTCATTCGCTGCCGTCTTCAGCCCGGCCCCGAGATTCTCCGCGACGGATGCCACCTCGACGCGGATGCCGCGGCGTCGCAACTGGAGCGCGAGATAGGCGAAGTCGGTGTCGCCCGTGACGAGGATTACCACATCCGGCTGCATTGCGGACGACAGTTCCACCGCATCGATGGCCATCATCACATCGACGTTCGACTTGTAGTGACCTTCCTCCGCCGGGGAGCCGTCCTTGGCCACCACGAGGAATCCATTCGAGCGCAGCCAATGGACAAACTTGTTCTTCTTATCCCGCTCGGTCTGCCACACCGCCATCGCCGGGGGGAGCCCGACGTAAACGACCATCTCGATCACTTCCCGCCCGCGTTTTGCGTCGGCGAAAAACTCCCGCAGTTTCGTCCAGTCCAGATTGCGATTCGAAATCCACGCGGAACTCATCAGGTTCGACTCGTCCACGAGGACCAGCACGCGCGTGCGGCGGACATTCTCGGCGGTCTTGCGCGCATTGGCGGTCATTGCGCGTCGCGGGTTGTGCGGGTGTTCATTTCCTCCGAGCGTAACCAGCACCGCGGTCGATGAGCAAGAGGTTGCACGCCCCTGGGTGTCGGCGGTCAGGGATTCTAACCCCACCCGGTTTATTGCCGGGTTTCAGCGGATTGAAACCGCTACCGCCGCTTTCGATTGCCCGAAGGACAGACGCAGGAAGTCGCGGGATTGTTCAATCGCGGTGGCGTTCTCCTGCCTGCCGACGGCAGCGCGTCACGGTTTCGCGGCGATGCTCCGCGCCCGCAGTCTCCGGCGACCGCGTCTATGTCGTCACGAACTCCTGCGAAATCCTCTGCCTCGACGTGAAAGGCCAGGCCGACGGCAACGGCGGCGACTTCAAAGATGGGGCCAAGTACATCGCCGGCGACGGCAAGCCGCCCATCTCGCTCGACGCAACCGACGGCGACATCATCTGGAAATATGATCTCATCGACCAACTCGGCATCTGCCCGCACGACGTCGCGGCCTCGGCCACACCATGTGGCACTGCCTGTGGTCGCCGCCCACCATCGGCGTCGTGAATGGGAAGAAGCTCGTCTTCTTCGGCGGCGGCGACGGCATCTGCTACGCCTTCGAAGCGCTCACCTCGATCCCCGGCGAGCCCGTGAAGCTCAAGAAAGTCTGGAGCTACGACTGCAACCCGCCGAACTACCGCGACCCGCTCGGCGACGGCAAACCGTACAACTACTACATCGGCGACAGGCGGAAAAAGTACATCACCAACACGAGCGATGG
>Ga0105046_10010276_pt1 | contig 14589 bp, 12 predicted proteins | sample MAT03_FD_78385 | JGI IMG/M metagenome (GOLD analysis project Ga0105046, IMG submission 78385) | Freshwater microbial communities from Lake Fryxell liftoff mats and glacier meltwater in Antarctica - MAT-03 (megahit assembly) | ecosystem: Environmental > Aquatic > Freshwater > Ice > Liftoff... | reverse complement strand
TGCCCCCCTACCTGTCCAAGGTCGGCATCGGCGCCCTCCTGGATGCCCCCATCTATCTCGATGGCCAGGTCGTCGGCCTGCTCTGCAACGCGCATTTTGGTGGACCGCGACAATGGACCGAGCGGGAAAAGACCCTGGCCGCGACCTTTGCCGATTATGTTCAGCTGGTATTCATGGCCCATCGTCGGCATCAGGCCGAACAAGCCCTGCGCGTCAATCAACAGGCCCTGGCCGCCGGGCAGAAGATGGAAGCCCTGGGTCGCCTGGCCAGCGGCCTGGTCCACGATTTCAATAATCTCTTGTTGGTCATCGGTGGCAACGCCCAGATCCTCGAACGCCGCCAGCAGCAGCCGGCTCCCGCCGTCCCTGACCCAGGCAAGGACGCGCGTAACCTGCGGAATATTCTCGATGCGTGCAGTCGCGCCGAACATCTGGCTCGCCGCCTGCGCAGTCTGGGTCGGCAAGGGACCGATCACCGGCAATGGGTCGAACTGGGCGCATTGCTCGACGAATCAGAACGTCTGATCTCGTCCTCGGTCGGCCCGAACATCCGCGTCACCGTGGAACGTCACACCTTGCCGGTGTGGGTGCATATCGAACCCGCGGATCTGCAAAGTGCGTTGATCAACCTCGCCAGCAATGCCCGCGATGCGATGGCGGCCGGTGGCAATCTCGATCTTTCTCTGCGGGTTGAACCGGTGCCCCAGGCGAAGCGGGGCGAAGCCCGGGCGATCATTGCGGTGCGCGACAACGGGCCCGGCATGTCGGCAGAGGTCCGCGAACGCGCCTTTGAGCCGTTCTTCACCACCAAGGGCCCTGAACAGGGCAGCGGCTTGGGCCTGTGGAATGTCTATAACTGTCTGCTCGCCTACGGCGGCAGCACCGAGATCGACTCGGTCGCGGGCAAAGGAACCCAGGTCAGCCTGATCCTACCGGCGACCACCGAACCCCCATCCATTGAGCAAGCGCCACCGCGACTGCTGCAGGCCGCGGTCGGCACCGGCAATATTCTGGTCGTCGACGATGACCCGGAAGTCCGGCGCACCGTGCAGGACATGCTTGAATTTCTCGGCTATCAGGTCCACGCCGTCGGCGATGCGGAATCCGCCATCGCCACCTGGCGGGCAACCGCGCCGACCTTTGACCTGATTTTGCTCGATCTGGGCTTACCCGGCATGTCCGGCCTGGACTGCTTCCGCGCCCTGCGCGCCCATGATCCAGGCGTGGTCTGCGTCGTCATGTCCGCGGGCGCCGACGATCGTTTAGTCGCCACCTGCCTCGCCGAAGGCGCCGCCGCCATGCTCGCCAAGCCCTTTTCACTGACCGTCTGCGCCCAAACCGTGCAAGGCCTGCTCACCGGCACCCATCCGACCCCGCCCAGCCGCTGAACCGCTCTTCGAGCCGAATGCAGTCGGCGGTACGGAGAGCGGCCCAACCCCCGGATCCTGCGCAGACACCCGGTGGAAGTGACGGCACTCCCCCGGCAACCCCACGCACACCTGCGGTGCGGAGACCTCGGACAGAGGACCTCGGACATAGGACCTCGGACTGTCGAAGACGCAGGACGCAGGACGCAGGACCACGTGGCAATGAACGCAGGACCAAGCGGCAATGGTCGCAGGACCACGTGGCAATGGTCGCATTCACTCCCCCCTTCCGAACCCCGCAGCGATTATACGATGGGCCATCGCCTGGGAGCCGCCTGTATGGGTCTGACTGGAATCTTCACCCGCAATAGTCCCATTCCCCGGCGCCCCGTCACCGCCGAGGAGATCGTCCAGGACAAGATCGACCCCAAGGTCGAACGCGAAGTGGTCAGCAATCTGACCCTGACCCTGTGGCTGGGTGTCATCAGCAATTTTCGCAGCGATGAAGAATCGCATGAAGGGCAACGCTTCCGCAACGCTGCTCCCGGGGCCGTCGCCGGGGCCGAACGCCTGCCGCCGGATCGCGCTCCAGAAGGCATTTTACTGCGGCAGCTTCTGGCCGCGCTGGCGCACGCCGTCCCCGAACGTGTCGCGGCATTACACGAACGCATCGAAGACCTGCTTGGTACCTGTCGCAATCGCGACCGCGAATTGAATACCCTCAAACTCAGCACCAGTTGGCAGACCGACGAATTAGAACGCTGCCGCACCATGATTAAGGCTGCCCTGCGCGGGCGCGAGACCATGTTGCCGCCAGGGGGCGTGCAGCCGTTGATAAGTGAATTATTAGCGACCTTGCTCAACGTGCAGCGTCCGGCCCCACGGGTGGAAGTCCACGAAGGCCGCCGCCGCGACAAGACCACCGGCGCCGATCCCACCCCGGCATCGGGCACGCGCACCATCACTGATGAAGCTGAGGACAGCGAGATCACCGGCCTGCGCCGCATTCTGCGCGAAGTCGTCAAAGGCGAGGCCAGCGCCGGCAAGCTCGGCCGCGTGTTGGGTGATCTCGATCTCGCCCGCCGCCTCGCCGACATGGCCGCGGAAAACCGCACCTATCGCCATACCTTGAAACGCATCGGCCTGTTGCCGCCGGAAACCTGAGCAGCGTGTGTACCAAGGAGGCCGGCGCTATTCCGTTGTTTCCGGTACCCCGATATATGCGTTGTAGACGGACTGCCCCGCAGCAAAGGCGATCCAGCGGTCTTCGACCAGTTCGCACAAGGCGCTGACGACCATCTCGCCGCGCACACCGGCCTCGACCGCCATCGCCGCCACGGTGGCGAACCCGTCGCACGCGCGCAGAAAATGACAGGCCGTCGGCGACAGCGCGGCTGGGTTGATACCCTGCCGCGATTCCGCGCCCAAACGCACGGGGATCAATTCCTGCAACCACGCGTCATTGGCTTCGCCGCGGACGACGCCCCAAGCGTAGAGACCATACAAAATCTCGGCGACCTCAGCGGTGCCTCCGGCGAGCTCGACCACCCGCCGGCAGGAACGGCGACCATCAACCAAGCGCAGAATCCGCCATTGGCGCACATCCAGGCGAATTCCCGTGAGTACCTGCGGGTCGCGCTCCAGGTGCAGCACCACCTCAGCGGCAGGTAAGCGGCGCAAAGACGCCTGCAATTCATCGTGGCAGCGCAAGGCCTCAAGCAGGACCGCCTGAAAGGGCCCATGGATGGTGCGCAGGGTGGTGGTGGCGCTGGCGACAAACGCATAACGCCCAATGCGCCAGCCAAGCAAATGCGCGAGCGCGTCCATGCCCTGATACGGCGGACACACCGCATGCACCAATTCGCCGCGGCTCAGATAAATGCCGGCTGACAAGTGCGGCTGCAGATGCTCCAACAGCAGTTGCCCATCGCGATGCAGTCCACGCAAAAATTGCAGAACCTCAGGCAGATTACTGTCATGGAGATCCCCACGCAGCAGATCCCGGGCCGTACCCCGACGGTTTAGTCTGGCCGTGCGCTGGCGATCAGTCACTGGTTCCGAGGGGACGGTCACTGCTGCCGTTGGACCCAACGGTCGGCGAGCACGGCAAAACCAGCCGCGTCCGCGGCGAGGGTGCGCTCTTGGTCCAACCAGTGTTCACGCCGACTGCCATCCTTATGGGCATGCTCCAGCAAGGCCAAACGGTCCTGTTGCGCCTGCTTCAGGATCGCCTGCCGCCGTTGCTGTAAGGCCCTGGCATCTCTGCCCTGTTCGGCTTCGGCAATCAATTGTCCGCACCACGTTGCCACACCCTCGCCCAGACCTTGCGCGGCCTGGCGAAATTCCTGATAGCGATCCGCATCCGGAATACCGCGAGTCGCAATCGTCGCCGGCCGAGCCGTCGGGGACGAAGACTGCGCCTGGCGCACTGGTTCGGCGACCACGGGCGCCATCAGCGCCAAGCGTTCGACATCTCGTTGCCGCCACACGGTGACGGTGGGACTATCGCCAACACCGAGCGACAACCATTCGCCGACCAGGCTCGATCCAGGCAGACGTCCTTGCCCGAGCGCCAGCACGCAGGTGCGGCCATCGGCAAGGGTGATCATTCCCGCGCGCAGAGCGGCATCGACACCATCCTGAGTCACCGGGAAAATTCCGCGTCCGAACGGGGCTCCATTACTGACCACGCGATCGAGATCGAGCACCACGAAGCCGGCCTCGGCGCTGCCGTCAGCCGCCACCGCCTGCCAGGTCCCGCGCAGATGCAGCAAGCCGGAACGGCTCGGCGCCGTTCCGGTCACCGTCATGGGCGCAGATTCGGGCTGTCGCACTGCGGTGCTTTGGCAGCCAAATAAGGCCAGCGCGCCAAAACAGCCAGCACCGAGGACATGGGGCTTCACGGGGACACCATGGATTTGATCGCAGTGGTCGGTGCGGCGGCGGCGGCCAAGCCACGCGCCTGCGTCGCCACTTCTTCGGCGAGCCGGGCAATCTCGCCCAGGGTGCTGTCGTCAGTCAAGGTCAGTCGCGCCAACTGGAGCGTCGCGGCGCGCAGGCGTTCAACGGCAGCGGCATCGCGCACCACCGGGGCGCTGGTCATGGTCGGCACGGGGGCAGTCTTGGCTGGGGCTGCGTTGGCGGCGGTATCTTCGCGCAGAACGCGGGCGATATCGCTCTGACCCGTGCCGCTGCCGTTGAAGATTGAACCCGTACTGCGGTTGGCCAAGCGGGTTTCCACCAAGCGCTGCGCTTCGGACCCGAAGTGCACATAGCCGACATCTGGAACCACATTGACGAGCTGAGCCAAATAATAACGCAAAAAGTCGGCAAGATCGGGCCGGTCCAGGCGCTCTTTATTGACGTAGATGAAGATGGGGCGGGACAGTGGTGCATAGCTGCCATCGATAATGGTCGACTCCGACGGCGAAATCGCCGCGCCCTTGCCCTGAGCAATAGGAATCGCTCGCAGCATGGCCTGATTCTCGAGGAAATAGGCCCAACCGAAATAACTGATGGCGTAGGGATTCGAGGCCACCTTTTGCACTAGGGCGTGATCGTCTTCACTCGTGAAGGCATCAATACGCTGGGCCTTGGTGGTGCCGACGATGGCGTGGGTGAAGTATTCGAAGGTTCCGGAATCCTTGCCGGGTGCGGTAAAATGGATGGGCTCCGCTGGCCAGCCTCTGCGTACATCGGCCCAGGTCTTCACCGAGCTGTCCGGTTTCCACATCTGCTGCAACTCTTCGACGGTGAGGTGATCAATGAAGGTATTGCGGCGATTGACCACCACGGTTAGGCCATCGATGGCGATGGGAAGTTCGATGATGTGGATGCCGCGACTGGCAGCCTCTTCCAGTTCGCTGTCCTTAATCGGGCGCGAGGAGTTGGCGATATCGATCTCACCGGCAATCAACCGGCGGATGCCCGCGGACGAACCGGAAAAGATCACATCAACGTGCGTACGACGACCTTCGGCCTGCCAGCGTTGGGCAATGGCAGCCGAAATGGGGTAGACCGTACTTGAACCATCGATGCTGATCGTCGCTGCAGAGGCGGTGGAATAAAAAGCGAGCGGAACGGCCATAAGAAAGGCCAGGGCAGTGCGCATACGAAGTCTCCGGGGGGCTCAAGCTGCCCGGCCACGCGAAGAATCAGTGAAGGAAAATGAAGGATAACGAGTACGAGACGCGCCTGGGCCGGCGCGCTAGCTTACGACGATGTCTGATCGCAACCCCGATTCCATCCCACAGCCACCGCGGGCCGCGCCGCCCCGGCGCTCCGAGCCGCCCGGCTACCACATGTTGCAGCCGATTGGCCGCGGCTCGACTGGCACGGTCTACCGGGCCATCCAATTATCGATGCAGCGCGAGGTCGCACTCAAGATCCTGGATCCAAAACTTGCGGAAATTCCTGGTTTTACCGCCCGTTTCATCCACGAAGCCCGCGTTGCCGGGGCGGTGCATCACGCCAACGTCGTCACCTGCTACGATGCCGGCTGTGTCGGCGATATCGTCTTTCAGGCCTTGGAATTATTACCGGGCGGTGACCTCGCCCACTTCGTCGCCCAGCGGGGCGGGCGTTGCCCCGAAGCAGAAGCAGTACATATCGCGCTGGATTGTGCGCATGGCCTCGAAGGCATTGATGCCGTGGGCCTGACCCACCGCGACATCCAGCCCACCAATATTTTTATCGGCGACGACGGTATCACTAAGCTTGGCGATCTGGGCTTGGCGCGCTCGCTCGGGGGCGAAGAACATTCGGCGGAGTGCCGCCAGAGCAGCAGCCGCGCCTTTGCTGCCCCAGAGGTCCTGCATCAGCAATCCGGCGATATCCGCGCGGACATTTATAGTCTTGGCGCTGTGTTAGCCTGGATGCTCACCGGCCAGCAACCGTTTCTGCCCGGCGATGCCGAAGAATCCAGTTGGGCGGGATCCAGCGACCCCCTGCTCAGCCAACCCGATCTCAGTGAAGGTATTCGTGCGGTAGTGCAGCGCGCCGTCGCACAGGCTCCAGAAGATCGCTACCAATCGCCGGTACAATTACGCGAAGATCTGGAACGCATCACCGTTGGCTTCGCCCCCCTGCATGCCGCCGGACCCGGCACCGGCGGCAAAGAAGAAAGCACCGTCACCCGCTTGCGTGCGCGCAATCAGCGCACCGCGGCCCAGGCTTCTCAGCAGACTCCCGCACCCGTCACCGCGGCTCGCCCAGCGTGGCTGATTCCGGCCGTTGCAGGTAGTCTTGGCCTAGCCTTGATCATCCTGGCCGGGTGGTGGTTGCGACCGCAAACAGCGGAATTGACGCGAAGTCCCACGGTCGACGGTGCGCAAGACGCCCCCGCGCTGACCACCGCTGCGCGCGTCACGGCGAGCGCTCCCATTCCCGCCGAGCCACCTGCCCTCGCTCCCACGCGCAGGTCAGAAATAAACCCAGCAGAAAGCGCTGTCACCCGCACGGCGACGGTTGCCGCTACCCTACCCACCGACGCAGCGTCCTTGCGGCCACGCTGGGCCGTGGCCACCGGCCACGACGCCCATGGACGCTGGGCCGATGCGCGTCTCGGTGATGAAAATGTACGTTTCCGCCACTGTCCGGCGGGCTCTTTCACCATGGGCGACCCCGCGAGTGCGCAGCTCGCCGTCACCGTGAGTCAGGATTTCTGGCTCGCCGAGCAAGAATGTTCGCAACGGCTGTGGATGCGGCTGATGCGCAATAATCCTAGCAGCTTTGTTGGCGAAGATCTGCCCGTGGACACCGTGTCGTGGAATGACGCGCAGGCGTTTCTGCTGCGTGCCAGTGCCACTGACCCCAGCCTCCCCGTCCGTCTGCCCACTGAAGCCGAATGGGAATATGCCTGTCTCGCCGGCGGCAGCCACGCCCCGGCCGTGACCACGGCCTGGACGGGTGACGATGGCGCCAACGCTACCCGCGCGGTGTCCGCTGGCCTGGCCACTGATTGGGGTTTTCGCGGCATGCTTGGGAACGTAGCGGAATGGTGCCAAGACACCTACACCCCCCTGCCCGGTCGCCGCAGTGTCGATCCGGTCGGTATTGAAGGGCCGCATCGCGTCGCCCGCGGCGGCGCCTGGAATTATCCGCGTGCGGAATGCGCCCCCACCAGCCGCGGCCATTTTATGCCCGACACGGCTATGTTTATCCATGGCCTGCGGCTGGCCTGCGACGATGTCAGTCGCTAGAATTCTGAGCCGCGCGTTTCGGTGCCCGGGTGGGTGCTGCCGCAGGCACCGCCTTCTCGCGTACGGCGTTCACTAATTGACGCACTAAACGCCGACGTGCTGGCGTCGGCGCAGCAGCCAGCACGCGCTTGTCCCCGACAGCAAGGCGTTTTAAACGGTATTCCAAACGGTGCGCCGCCACCTTGGTCAGCGGCGGGCTGCGCCACGCTAGCGCTACCGGCCGCCGCGCCCGCGTATAGCGCGCACCCTGGCCGGCATTATGCGCGGCGACCCGCGCCGGGACATCGGTGCTGACGCCCGCGTACAGACTGCCATCCGCGCAACGCACCAGATACGCGCGCCAGGTGGCTGTTGCCGTCGGGGTCAGCGCACTCGTCGTGGTCACGGCGAGGGAATAACCACATCCAGCTCGGCACCGCTCAGACCCGTGGAGGTGATCTGGGTTGCAGCCCCGGCGATCTGCACCGCGGCTCCGTCACGTTCGACAGTCAGGTGTTCGGCGACACGTTCACCCCAGAAATCATAGACCGGGACCGACCACGAATCGCCTTCGACCAAAACAGCCAACAGCGGCGCGATTTCGAGCGGCCAGCCCTTGGGCACCGCCAAAGTGCGACGGAGCAATTTGACCGTATCGTTATCGGGTTCCTTTCGTTCGCGCACCACGCGATAATTTTTTTCCTCATCCAGATAGCGCACGCCGGTCGCGCCATCGCGATTATCCCACTGCACGACGCGGAGATTTTCGTCGAGGAGAAAGATCGGGCTATCATGCAACAGCGACCCTAGAGCTTTTTCCGGAGCCGTCGGAGTGAACACCAGTTCCAATTTGCGCAGGCCAGCGAACGCCGGATCGGGCGCGGACAGGCGCAACCAGAACGGCTCGCCCCGGAAGGTGCCATGCCGTTCGACCTGGCCCGCAGGCGCCTGCGGCAGCATTGCCCCTGCGGCGGCCTGTGCCGAGTCCTGACCTGCCGGAAGAGACGTCGCCGATTCGCCCTTCGGCGCGGTAACACTCGACGCTGCCGGCGGCACCACAGGTTCCGATTTTTGCGGTGGACGCTGCAAGAACCACCAGATCAGCGGCGGTAACACCAGCACATCGATCAGCAAAAAGGTGAGAATGATGCGGCGACGGCTAGTCATGGACGAATCCTTGTTCGGCGGCGTTCCCACAAGGGCAGAGGCAGGCTCAGCAACAACGAGAGTGTCACCCAGACCACCGCCAGTTTCAGCCCCCAGGCAGGAATGCCGGCGTCGAACAGGATCAACGCGGTTCCCGCCGGATCGTTCGGATCAAAAAGCACGCGGTAAACCGGGCGATGCATCCCGTCCAAGGTTGCGCGCAGGGCGGCGACGCGATTCACCGCCTCGGCCAGGGGCATGATCGGATCCGCTTGGCGCTGCCACCAGGCATTGCCTTGGCCCCAGGCCATCCACGTACCACGCGGGGTGTCGACGTCATAAATCACTGATACCTGGGCTTGATTCGGGCCCACCGGGGTCAGAAAGGCTTCGCGCACCTGCACGCCGACTGCTTCCCGGCCACGCAGAGACAGCACCGCCGGCAACGCGCAGATGACGCCGAGAACGAATAATCCACGCACCAGCCAGCGCCGCGCGCGGCCGCGCTGAAATCCAGGGGCCGCGGTATTTCCAAGGGCCGAACGCCGCGTCATCGCGCAACAACGCGATTACGCAATTCGCCCACCCCGGCAATCGCGCACACCACTTCGTCGCCGGCCTTGAGAGCCACCGGTGGCTTCAGAAAAGCCCCGACCCCGCACGGCGTGCCGGTGCTGATCAGATCACCCGGTTCCAAGGTGATATCAGCGCTGATATGCGCGATCAAAGCGGGAATATCGTGAATCAACAAGGAGGCCTTGGCATCCTGGCGCACCACCCCATTGACCGTCGTGGTCAGATGCAATTCGCTCAGCGGGCCCAATTCATCCAAGGTCACCAAGGCCGGCCCGCAGGGGAAAAATCCGTCGCAACTTTTGCCGCGATACCACTGCCCATCGCCACGTTGCCAGCGCCGCGCGCTGACATCGTTGCCGACCATCACTCCGGCCACGTAGTCCAGCGCATCGGCCTTTTTCACGTCGCGCGCCTGCTTGCCAATGCACACCACCAGTTCGACTTCGTAATCCAAAAATACCTCGGCCCGCGGATGTGGAATCGGATCGTGCGGCCCGCTCAAGGTATTTCCGGTTTTGCAAAATAGCAGCGGTTCCAGCGGGTGTTCTTTGCCCTGCTCGGCGGCGTGATCGGCGTAATTTAAGCCAATACAAATAATCTTCCCCGCCTGCGGCACCGGCGCGCCCAGGCGCACCGTCGCCGGATCGACCCGCGTCGCCACCCCGGTCGCCCGCGCCGCGGCCTCTTCCAAACGCCCGCTGGCAATCAAACCGACCGCCGTGCGCGGCCACTCCGGCCCCAGCGCCGTGATCGGCACCAGCCCCGACGTCAGCAGAACCGCCGGCAGTTCAAGACCCCGTTCTCCGTAACTGACCAAGCGCATGGCCGCCGATGGTGGTCCGCTCGCCGCCCCTGACCAGTCCCCAGCCCCCCTCCCCTGGACTTGACACCCCGCCTGAATGCCCAAGATCCGCCCTCCCACCACGATCCTCGGTGGCGCCGCGGTAGCGCAGGTGACTGTTAATCACTTGGTCGTAGGTTCGAATCCTACCCGGGGAGCCAAAGCAAAACCAGTCCGAATGGACTGGTTTTTTGCTTTACCGACCGCCAAGGTAAAAACCTCGCCCGAAGCCCTTACCGTTACCATCGGAGGCAGGGGGACCCAGGTGTTAGTGGCAGGGGATATAACCCAGGACAGCTCCACCTCGGAGGTCCGGCTTTCTGCGTCTCGGCGAAAGAGCCGATACAATCCTGAAGCCCGTTAAAATGGCACTGTGGCCAAGCAGTCCCTGGCTGCGAAATGACTCGGGGTCCAGCAAAGGGGCGCTTGGGTCCTGGGCACGAACCTTAGACTGCACATCTTGATACCCACCGTGATGATGCCCTCCCCCTCTCACTTCCCACGAGCAATTATCCTTGCCGGCCCGAACGGTGCCGGCAAGACGACCTTCGGTCGCGAGTTTCTCGACGCAGAAGGACGTTGCCCGACATTTATAAATGCTGACCTAATTGCCGCGGGACTTTCACCGTTCAGACCCGATAGCATGGCCGGGAAGGCGATGCGGCTGATGATGGAGCAGGTGGAAGAGTCCGTCGCCGCACGCCAGGATTTTGCCGTCGAATCGACCCTTTCAGGCCGCGCTTATATGCGACATATCCCGCAGTGGCAAAGTCTGGGCTATCACGTACGGATCATTTTCCTCCGGCTCCCCCTGGTCGAACTGGCAATTGAGCGGGTTGCGCAGCGGGTGACGCAGGGTGGCCACCATATTCCTGAAGATGTCATCCGACGCCGCTTCGACCGTGGGCGACACCTCTTCGGGACCATCTATGCACCAATGGTCGATTCCTGGCAAGTATACGACGCCAGTGTGTGGCCACCGGCACTCCTCCAATCGGAAGGCGCAACATGATCAATCGCAACGACGAGATCGCTGGCTCCGACCACGCCATTATTCGCGCCGCGCGCCGCGCCGCGGAAAGCGCACGACAACATGGCCAAGCCCTGATCCTGTGGCAGGACGGAAAGATCGTCCGGATCAAACCAGAGGACCTGCCCCCACTACCAGAAAAGGCTCCGCACGTTCAGGACCAATGAATCGTGGACACTGAATCGTGGACATGCACTCCGTTCACCTACCTCCATGCATGCAAATGAATTTACAACAAGGACTTACACCGTCAGTCATTCATGCGCCCATCGTTTCAATTGGTGCCTGTCCAGTGATTTGTGCGCCGTCAGTCATTCATGCGCCCATCGTTTCAATTCGTGCCTGTCCAGGGATGATTGTGTCCATTAAACCGATGTCCACTTTTGCGGGGGAAGATCAGGAAACGATTGGCGCGTGAAAGGTGGCTGGACTAAAGGCATTGCTTCACCATGGCGATGTGGCGCTTATTTACAAGTTCCATCGACACAGCACGATTGAACTGGAACAGGTAGAAAAGTTGAGGTTTTCCCGTAAAGCTCCCCCTCCAATTTCCACGCAACCAGAAAGCGCCCACCAATGTCATCCCAACAAGGCCATTATGTGTATATATATCGAGATAAAGGTTCTCGTGAAATTAGATACGTAGGATACGGAAGGGAGGCTACTCGGGCAAGTAGCCACAAGCGGGGGACGCATAATGCTGATTTAGAATCCCTTATCCAAACCGGAAAGTACGCGCTAGAAATAGCCGGTCCGTATGAAAGCAAGGAAGTGGGACTCCAAGTAGAAACTGCGATTATTACAGCAGTAAATCCCCGAGCGAATATCTCAAAAGGCCAGCGGGAATTTCGTTTTAGACCTCTTGGCGTCCCCGGAAGGTACGCACACCGATTAGAAGAAAATCCCATTACTGCCGCTGAACTTGGCAATATTTCCGACGGGAGCTCGCTTTGTGTCAATATAACGAACAAAGCATTTATAAATGACGACAGGGCTGGGTATGACCCTGCAAATCCACCGAATGATATAGATATTTTTGATCGAGTAGTAAAATACTGGGCAATTGGGTCGCATGTGGAGGGGTGGTCCAGAAAACCTGAGTCTGCCCCCAAAGTACTCCTAGGGATAAATGGATCGCCTGGATCTCAGGTCATTATTGCATCTATTAAAATTGATCGCACACGTCTGAATGACTCGTCATATAAAACGAACCATGGGTTCATTGTACCGGCACATTCCAATGGATCGAATCCGAAGGGACTGGATGCATGTCAGCTGCGAGGGCGACACATAGACCCCCAATCTAATTTAGCATTTAACAGCATATCAAGCCAGCTATTTGCGATCATTGATCGAGAAGGTAATATTCACGGGGGACGGAAAGTCATCCCTAATTAATTTTGGTCTCTGACGAACCGCTTTTCCCAGCCAGCCACCTTTCACGCCGTGAATTGTGGACAGGCGCCCCTTTCACCTCCGCCCATGCCAGCAACCTGTTTGGGCGCAATGACTTACGCCGATGACTGTAAGCTAGGCCGTAATTTCCGTGGGTGCCTGTCCTGGGATTTCATATGTGGTGTATGTCCTCAAGTTATCGAGTTTGCCGACAAAGGAATGCCCTCCAGCAGGCGGATGAGTCCAATTTACTCGAACGTTATGATTCTCTCAGCACGCTATAATGGCGAAACCACTTCAATGGAATCGGAACTTGCATGCGCCAGGTGATCGACATGGGCTTGGTTCCCGAATGATTCTCAAAAGTCACGGGACCGAGTGCGCGATACAGATGACCTTTGGTCTCACGGACGAAGAGCTGAAAAATCCAGCCCTCCGCAGCACCATCAATATAGCGGCTGCCGGCTTCAGTGTCGGGGCTGGCACTATTTTGAGTTTGCCAATGGAAGCGCTCAGGGCTGATGGCGTAGTCGTGGTAGCTGGTGCTGGCCTTGAAACCGGTGGATTTATCCAATGTTACCAACATGAGCTCGATCTTTTGATTGAGAAAGCGGATAAGTCCCTCACGGGGTAAATGTCGGCTGTCAGAGGAGACCTTGCCGCTGAACAACGCAATGGTGCGCAGATGGTAACCGCAATGAAGGTTGAATGGCCATTCTTCGGGCATGCACGGAATGGGGCGTTCGATAAGGTCGTTAGCATCATCGATAATGCGCGCCACCTGTCCTAATTCGTCGCGCAATGCAGGAGCATCCGCGAGGCGTTCCTGTAGCAAGCATCCAGGCACCGCATTATCCCGAGATGGAAATAACTCGGCACTGACTGCATCATGCCGTCGCTGATCACTTGCTGACATCGCGGCATAGTGAACCTCACTATCGGCAACGCGGGCCACTGCCCGTACTAGTGCCGGGTCATCTTGCAGCAGCAGGTTATCAGCGATGCGTTGCGACAGTTGCGCTTCATCTTGGCCCTCGGGCCGCTGCTCAATCCCGCACGCCCGACGCAAAGCGGCCCACCCACGCGCAGTGTGCTTATTTCTACCGCGATAAAGGTCGGCCAGTTCCAGTCCGGTATCACGCAGAAAGGTCGCTAAATCGGCCTCGCGTCGTCCCGCGCCCTGATGCAACCAGGCTTGCGCTTCAACAATGAGGTGACGCCACGAGGACACGCTGAGGTCGCGGAGATTGCGCAGCACCTGATCGCGAGTGACGCGATCGAGAAAAATGTGACAGCCATGCGGCAGTTTCGCAAATCCGTGTTCGACCGCCTGTTGGAGTTCGCCGCGTGGCAACCCGCTTAGCAGTCCCAGCATGCGATCAAAACGAAATTCAGCGTTATGACGGCCCACCAAATCAATGACCAGGCAGCTCTCTTTTCCTGGCGTCAAACGCAGGCCGCGGCCGAGTTGCTGTTGAATTAAAACTGGACTGTGCGTCGGACGAAGAATTAATAGGGTATCAATGCTGGGAATATCGATGCCTTCATTATACAGGTCGCAGGTGCAAATAACCTGGATGTCACCGCGGGCCAGCTTCATTGGGGCCTGGCGTCTGATCTCATTATCCGTCTCACCGACGATCACCTCGGCAGCTAAACCGCGAGCAGTAAATGCATCGGCCATGAACCGGGCGTGCGCGACTGATACACAAAAGGCCAGCGCCTTCATGCGGCGGGGATCGCTGACGTATTGATCCATGGCGGCCAGGACCACTTGGGCACGAGCGTGGTTTGCATCGAGTATGGCTCCGAGCTGTTGCTCCTCGACGCGGCGGTGTCCCCAGCGAATGCCACTGAAATCCGTATCACCATCATCGACGCCATAATATTCAAAAGGTGCCAGAAGTTGCTGATCAAGCGCTTCCCACAGACGCAGCTCTGCCGCCGGTCCACCATCGAGACGCATGTCGAACAACGCATCTAAACGAGCACCGTCGGCACGCTCGGGGGTCGCAGTCAGGCCCAGTAAAATAGTCGGCTTCAAGCTCATCAGCG
>Ga0105046_10010274_pt1 | contig 14590 bp, 8 predicted proteins | sample MAT03_FD_78385 | JGI IMG/M metagenome (GOLD analysis project Ga0105046, IMG submission 78385) | Freshwater microbial communities from Lake Fryxell liftoff mats and glacier meltwater in Antarctica - MAT-03 (megahit assembly) | ecosystem: Environmental > Aquatic > Freshwater > Ice > Liftoff... | reverse complement strand
TGAGGGCAAGGCGCTGGTAGAGCGCGGAGGCTTTCTGGCGCTTCAGCTCGGAGAGCGACCAGCCTTCGTTGGTGGCTTCGATCTCGTAGAAGCTGCGTTCGTCGAGGTCTTTGATCGTGAGGAGCAGGACGTAGTGAGACCAACTGAGAGTGAAGGGCTGTGGGAATTTCCCAGCAGGCTGCTGGGAAATCCGGATGGGGGCCAATTTGCCAGACGGTGTCTGGGGAATATCGCCTCCCGTCAATTTTTCAGACGGTGTCTGAAAAATTGCGAACCGATCCCGCCAAAGCAGATAGAACCGCTTCATGTAGGACAAATTCACTGGAGAAAATCCGTTCCCGAACTCCTCCGTCAGTCGGACGGACAATTCCAGCAGCAACTCCGCACCATACTCCGCCCGCTTCGCGCCCTTCTGCTCATGCTCGACGATACGGCGACCGATCTCGAAATTCGTCATCACCTGAAAGGTATCGACGACCGAGGCCACGCCACGGCGGGCGGACTGGATGAGGTTACGCACCTCGGCGATGAGCGGGGCGAGGTCGCCAGCCCTGGCTTTCGCCGGGGCGGCTACTTTGTTGGTGGCGGGTTTCTTTTTCATCGGGTGAGTGCCTCCATGAGTTGGGCCTTCAAGCGTCCACGCGTCGCGGAGATCTGGGCGAGGAGCTTTTCGTATTCGGCCAACAGTTCGGCGGGGTCGCGGTGGGCGTCGTCCACGGCGTGCGGGTTCTTCACATCCAGGTTGTAGTCGCGGGCGGCGATGTCCGCGAGGGGCACGCGCCAGGCGAATTCGTTTTCCTTGCGCCTGGCTTCCTGGCCGGGCTTGCCCCACCACTTGCGCTCGGCCTCGAATTCCTCGATGCGGATGGGCTTGGTTTTGTTGTAGCTCTTCACGCCGGCTGGATACGGATGCTCGTAATACCAGATCGCCTTGGTCGGCTCGCCTTTGGTGAAGAAGAGGAGGTTGGTCTTGATGCCGGTGTAGGGGGCGAACACGCCGTTGGGCAGGCGGACGAGGGTGTGGAGGTTGCACTTCTCCAGCAGCTCCTGCTTGATGCGCGTCTTGACGCCTTCGCCGAAGAGGGTGCCGTCGGGCAGGACGATGGCGCCGCGCCCGCCGTCGCGCAGCAGGTGGACGATGAGCACGAGGAAGAGGTCGGCGGTTTCCTTGGTGCGGTAGGAGGACGGGAAGTTCTTCTCCGTGCCATCCTCTTCCATGCCACCGAAGGGCGGGTTGGTGAGGATGACGTCCACGCGGTCCGTGCTGGTGTAGCTGGCGTAGGGCCGGGCGAGGGTGTTGTCGTGGCGGATGTTGACCGGCACCTCAATGCCGTGGAGGAGCATGTTGGTGACGCAGAGCAGATGCGGCAGGGGCTTTTTCTCGACGCCACGGAGGGATTCCTGGAGGCGCTGCTCGTCGGCGGGGGATTTGACCTCGCGCTGGCGGATGTGTTCCAGCGCGCAGGTGAGGAAGCCGCCAGTGCCGCAGGCGGGGTCGAAGATGAGTTCGCCCAGGCGCGGGTTGGTGCGCTCGACCATGAACTGGGTGACGGCGCGCGGGGTGTAATACTCGCCGGCGTTGCCGGCGCTCTGGAGGTCGCGGAGGAGTTGCTCGTAGATGTCGCCGAAGAGGTGGCGGTCTTCGGTGCGGTTGAAGTTGATGCCCTCGTTGAGCTTGTTGATGACCTGCCGGAGGAGGGTGCCGGACTTCATGTAGTTGTAGGCATCCTCGAAGGCGGTGCGGAGCAGTGCGTGGCGCGGCGTCTTGGGCGGAAGGTCTTTCAGGCTGGGAAACAGGTCGTCGTTGACGAATTTCTGGAGTTCATCGCCGGTGATGCCCTCGGCGTTGGTGGCCCAGTTGCGCCAGCGGAGTTTTTGCGGGAGGGGCGAACGATAGTCGTCGCGGGTGGCTTCCATCTCCTCCTCCTGGGCGTCGAAGATTTTGAGGAAGAGGAGCCAGACAAGCTGGGACACGCGCTGGGCGTCGCCGTCCACGCCGACGTCTTTGCGCATGATGTCCTGGATGGATTTGATGGAGGCGGAGAGAGACATGGCGAATGCGGAATGGGGAGTGGGGAATGCGAAATCCGGCTGGGTGGCCGGCGGGGAGAAGCTAGGCGGTTTGGTAGAGCTGGGCCTCGAAGTCGCGCAACGCGGCCCGGAATTGTGCCCGCCCACCGAAGGCGCGGATGATTTCCACCGGCGTGCCGAGCTGCGGGAAGGGCACGATCTTCAGCGCGTCGGGCGACTCGATGGCTTCGATGCCCTGGTCGGCATACTTGTCGAGCAGGGCTTCCATGATGGCGCGGGCCTGGTCGCCGTAACGGGCGAAGTAGTTGCGTTTGCGGATGCGCTGGGCGCGATCCTGGCGCGTCAGGGGCGGTTCATCCCAGGCGACGTGGCAGATGAGGTCGAATGGATCGTAATCATGCCCCACGGCGTCGGCCAGGGCTTCAAAGGGAATGCCCAGTTCTTCCAGTTCGGTCAGGATGGCCCGCTTCTTCTCGGCCCGGGACCACGTTTCGAGAAAATCAGTGAAGAGCGTGAACTTGTGGCGGATCGTCTTCCGGGTGAAGTCCTTGACGGACTCGGTGGAGAGCCGGCCATCAGCGCCGAGGAACTGGGTGCGCTCGCGGAGGATTTTCACCGGCACCTGGTCCACATGAAACTTGGGACGGGTGCCGGGGGGCGGTGGGTCAACGAGGGTGGTCTCGTCGCCGCCGTCGCCCTCGTCCGGCGCGGTGGGAGGATCTTCGGGATCGGGCTCGTAGATCTGGACCGGCTCGCCGTCGAACTCGGGGTCGGCGAACAGGCGCGTCGCGCCCTTGAAATCCATGATCGTGAACCAGGTCTTGCCGTATTCCTCCAGGATGCGGGTGCCCCGCCCGATGATCTGCTTGAAGGTGGTCATGGACGCGATGTGTTGGTCCAGGACGATGAGCTTGCAGGTGCGGACATCCACGCCGGTATTGAGGAGGCGGGAGGTGGTGGCGAGGACGGGATACTTGCTCTCGGGCAGGATGAAATTGTCGAGTTCGGCCTTGCCCACCTTGTCGTCGCCGGTGATACGCATGACGTAGCGGTGGTTCTTCACGACCTCGTCGCCGTTCCACATCACCAGGGCCTGCCGCATTCGTTCGGCGTGGTCCACGTCATCGCAGAACACGATGGTCTTGGCGTAACGGTCGGTGGCCTTGAGGAACTGCGTGATGCGCCAGGCGACGGTCTTGGTCCGCTCGTCGAGCACGAGTTCGCGATCCATGTCGAGCTGGTTGTAGAGGCGGTCGGGGATGGCCTGGCCGAATTTGTCGCGCTGGCCGGGCCGGGGCCGCCAGCCGTCCACATCCTTGTCCAGGTCAATGCGGATGACCTTGTAGGGAGCGAGGAAGCCGTCGGCGATGCCCTGCTCGAGTGTGTAGGTGAAGATGGGATCGCCGAAGTAATCCATGTTCGAGACATCCTTCGTTTCCTTGGGGGTGGCGGTCAGGCCGATCTGCGTGGCGCTCTTGAAGTATTCCAGAATCTCGCGCCAGGCGGAGTCCTCATCCGCGCTGCCCCGGTGGCACTCGTCCACCACGATGAGGTCGAAGAAATCGGGGGAGAATTGCTGGTAGATGTTGCGGATGTCCTCGGTCCCACTCACGGCCTGATAGAGGGCGAGGTAGATTTCGTAGGACTTGTCCACCTTGCGGCCTTCGATCTTGGTCATCTTGCCGCCGAACGGTTTGAAGTCGTTCACCCGGGCCTGGTCCACGAGGATGTTGCGGTCGGCGAGGAAGAGGATGCGTTTCTTCCGGCCCGCCTTCCACAGCCGCCAGATGGTCTGGAAGGCGACGAAGGTCTTGCCGGTGCCCGTGGCCATGACGAGCAGGATGCGGTTCTGTCCCTTGCCGATCACTTCGATGGTGCGGTTGATCGCGATCTCCTGGTAATACCACGGCTGCTTGTCGGGGGCGTCGAGATAGTAGTCCTGAGCCGCCAGGATCTCCTGCGGGGGCGTCAGATGTTTCCAAGCGCAGTACCGTCGCCACAGTGCCTCCGGCGACGGGAAGGCGCTGAGTGGAAGCTCGACCTCGACTGGGTCGGACATTCCGGTGCGGTCGTGAAACAGGAAGGCGTCACCGTTGGAACTGGCCGCGAATGGCGTGTCGAGGATTTTGGCATAGTCGAGGCTCTGCTGCATCCCGGCACCGACGGAGTGGTGGTTGTCCTTGGCTTCCAGGACGAGCAGCGGGATGCCCGGCTTGTAGGAGAGGATGTGGTCCGCGCGCTTCGGTTCACCTCGCGTGGAGAGCCTGCCCCGGACGATGACGCGGCCTTTGGTGAACGAGACCTCCTCGCGAATCTGGCTCAGCATGTCCCACCCCGCCTGGACCAGCGCCGGGGTGATGAACTTGGTGCAGATGTCGCGCTCGCTGAGGGCCTTTTTCTCGGCGCAGGTCATGGCAGGGAGCGGCAGTGGTCAGGGGCCTGTGGAAAAGCGTCACACGGGCGCTCTCCATCAGCGCCCGCCAAAGCTGCTTGTGCGTGCCTCACCATCGGTTTTCTCCCCCAAGGAATACGCGAAGGGAGCGGCGGAAAGCCATCCCAAACACAGGCCTCGAAACGCGGGCGGCCAAGCGCCTGGGGCGCTTCGGTTGGAACTCTGGGGAGCGATGGTGACTCCGGCCATCGGCAGTGAGCTGCGCGCCACGCGGAATTGGCTGGGTGGGGCCTTCGCGGTCCGCAGCAACGCAAAGCAAATGAAACTGAACGCGCTGGACGAGCCGGACTTGGAAGCGCTCTGGCGGGAGATCGGGAGCGGGGAGGGGCAGGTTTCGGTGGGCTTGGCAGGCGGGGCGGAACAAAATGAAATGGCTGGCGTGGACGTATCTGCCAACTACCGGACTAACCATGCAGCGAACGGACAACCGACACTGACTCTGACGCTGCACAACGAACGGATCACTAACACTGACGTCCGCGCCAGCCAACCAGACGGCAGGCCCGTTTTGCGCATGGTCAAGGGTCGCCACGCAAATAAGAAGGCCCCCCAAATTCGGCGACGAACGCTGCGGATAATGGGCAGCGGACAGTGGGGCGGAGGACGGAGGATGGAGCCGCGACGGTGGGCAAGGCGGCAGCGTCCTAGGGGATCAGTTGCTTCTCGCCCGGTAGGCGCGGTGGCCGGTGCCAGAGCCTGGGTCGGTATAGGTCACGGAGGTGGTGGGCGGGTTGGTGGTGAGCAACAACTGCCAGGAGTTCGCCAACAAGGTGGTGCTGTATTCCACCACGTAGGTCTGGCCGACCACCAGGTTGGTGAGGGTGAACTGAAACTTGCCGCCGCTGAGCCTTAACGAGGCGGGATTGAAGACCGGGCGCTGGTTGGCGGTGCTGCCGAGCGTCTTCAGCAGAAAGGTGGTGGAGCGCATCAGGGTACCGGCGGTGGCGAAAGCGGCGGGGTTGTTGGTGCTGTAATAGAAGGGCTTGGAAAACACCAGTTGCCCGCTGTAAGTGGAGTTCGCTTGCAGCAATCCCGCCGGGAGCACAAACGAAGTGGCGGTGTTGGGCAACGGCAACGGAATGCACAAATCCGGCGCGGAAAGTATCGTCTGATCTTGGGCGTCCTGGATGGTGAGAGAGATCTGATCCTGACTGACCACGCCGGTGAAGGCACTCCACTGGAGAGTGAAGGCTTGGGTGGCATTGATGCTCTGAGCGGCGAGATAGTTGGCGAGTTGCGGGATGGGTGGGTAGCCGCTGGCTGCCGGCATGGTCATCGGTACCAAAGTCGGCGAAGGGGGCGTGGGGCGGGTCAGGCTCATTTGATATGCGCCCGCCGGATAGGCGGTGTCCAGCGCCGATTGGGTGGCGAATTCTTCGGTGAGGAAATGCCGCCCAAAGAGCGGGGTGAGGGTCTTTATGGTGCTGTTGGGCATCCGTAAGGTGGCGGCGGTCACGGGATTGGTGGCGGGCGACGAGACCAGGGCGAGCGCCTGCGGCGGCACGTTGGCGCTAAGTGTTGGCACCCCGGCGCTGGTCTGCTCATAGCTCAGGGACTTGGTCAGGTAGCAGGTGCCAAAGGTGTCCGGGATGCCATCAGGATCGCAGGGAGTCGTGCCCGTGCCGGTGGTAAAGCTGCCGGTGGTGAGGGGCAAGGGCAGGCCGTTCTCATCTGCCAACGGTAAGGTGGCGTCGGCCGGGTTGAGGGTCCAGGTGATCAGAGTATTGCCCGGCAGGGTGCCCGTGCTCGTGCAAGTCAAGCTGGTGAGTTCCGCATTCCACGCATAGGTGAATTGTGCGACCGCCAACGGCGAACTCCACTGGAGGTAGGACTTGAAGAAGGGCAGGAACTCGGTCGGCGGCATCCCTGACATCGGGGAGTTAAAGGTAAAAACCACCTGGCTGGTCACTGGCACCTGGGTCGCGCCGCGCGCGGGACTCACGCTTTGCAGCACGGGTTGGGCGTGAGCCTGGGCCAGTGCGCAGGCCAGGGCCACCGCTGCCAGAGTGCGTTTGAAAGCGGGGATGACCAAGGAGGGCGGAACCACCACACGAGCCGCAGGGTGGAAGAAGCGCTTCAGGGTGTTTTGCTTTGGAATCGTCTGCATGGAACCGAGTATCTCGCTGTGATGCCAAGCGGCAAGGTTTAATGCCGTGGCCGCTTGCCCGAACCGAGCTTGGAGTCGAAACAGCACCGGGGTTGCGCGGGGTTAAGTGAGTGGTTTTTTCCTGCGGGCCGGGGCGGAGGGTGGGGCGCGCGCGATTGCTTCCAACTGCAACTGCCGGCGTTTCACCGCTGGGAGCGCTGGTTGACCGGGTTGCTGCGCCACATGGTCGGGACTGCAAACGCGCCGCCGCGAGAATGTTTCAAGCCGTGTCACCGGCAGCCCGAAACCGTGTGGCTAGGTTTTGACAGACAGCCCGCGGAGGCCCTGTTGCGTGCAGTCCGCACGCCTGAGTCCATTGCCAATTTCACCCCGCCCCGTGCGCCGCGCGTTCGCGTTTCAAATCGCTCCAACGCCCCGCCGCAAACGGTGCGCGTCGCATCCACCGCCAGCCGCGAAAAGCCCTTTGGTCAGAATTCCCGTGCCCCTGAAGCCAATGCCAATTCCGCGTCCCCACGCGGTTCGCATCCCCCCCCGGCCCTTCTCGCCCGCGCCCGTGCCGCCGGCATCCGCCCTTCCTTCGGCAGCCTCTCGACCGTGACCCGGCCAGCACGTTTACCACCCGTTCGCCGTCTGGCGATCCTCTCCAACTCCACGCCGCTACCTCCCACGAACCATTTTCCCCGGCACCTTCAACTTCCCCGGCTCTGACGGGAAAGAACGGGCAAGAAAACCGTGCGAATCTGCGCCAATCTGCGTTCTTAGGAAAAGTGGGCACACTCACAATCGTCAATTTGCATGGGGGGTCCGCGCATGGTCGCGCACCATCGCGAAAGACCCTGTTTGGTTTCAACTCCCGCAACCGGCGCGCGGCGCACTCGACTCACGGCTTGCCCAGCCAGTCGTGCGTCAACAGGAGTTGGCGGTTGAGGTCGGAAGGCTTCAGGTTGCCCGCTTGCGCGAGCACGAGCTGGCCCACGCCGGCGGCGGCGAGTTCGTAGGCCACCACGCCGCCCAACCCGCCGACCCGCGAGATGAGCACCGTGGTCAGGCTGCATGAAATCAAACTCCGCCAGCTCGCATAACGTATCTCCGCGCTGCGGAGGGCTTTCACCAATTGACCGGGCGAGATCGCGGTAACTCTGGTCGCCCGCGATGCATAAATCGCCCCGCTAGGCGACGGGCAAATTGCTGAGCAGCGTGCCGGAGCCGCCGTATTGGTGCTGCGTCCGCTGGCCGGTGTCCCGCTCGCAGGCGCGCGCCACCGGCTCCACCTGCGGCGGCAAACCCGCCGCGCAATACAGCAGCAGCGGCTCCCCCGACCCGACTCGGGCGCCACTCCCCGGCCAGAGGCACAGGAGCGCGACCAGGCCCCCGCCGAGGAGCAGGGAAAAGGCGGCCATGCGACGCGCAGAATTCATGGTGGCGCAGGATACACGGTGGCGCGCCCGACTCAATGCACGGCACCACCCGCGTCGAACCCGCCAGCTTATCACGCCCTCAGTGCCATGCCAGAGAGTCCCCGCACCACCGGATACCCATAACGGGTCATCAATTGCAAGGAACCGACTCACTTTCATCGCCTGCCGGGAGCAACGCCGCCACGCCCCCGAGCTCATTGGCGTCGAGAAACAAGTGGTTCCGTCACTGCAACCGGGTTCGCGTTACTATCGGCTGCGCAAAACCTGAAGGGTGTTACCGCACGTGTTGCAGCTTCTCTATCATCCGCGCCACACGGTCCCGGTGAGCGAGCAAGACGCGCGGATCGGTCGTGAAATGCGTGAGGTCCTTCGAGACTTCCGGCGGCACTTGCAGCAGAGCGCGAGCAGACTCCACCAAGTCGGTTTCGCCCTGTTGCGTCGCGACACGTCTCACTTCCTGATCCAGCAGCCAGAAATACTCGTAGTCCTCCATGCCATCGCGGAGGTTCTCCCAGCGGATCGAGGTGATCGGCGCGTCGAGGCAGGCATTCGTGGCGGTGTTGGGATCGCGGCGTGGCGGATAGAGGAAGCGCCCATCGCCGTTGCCCCAGTAGGCTACATGGCCGACCGGCAGATCGTAGCCCGACGTGTAGCTCATGGGATCTTTCCACGGGTCTTGCAGCTTCGGCGTGGGAAAGACCAGCGGGCTGTTCCAATAGACCGTTTCCCAGATAAGGATGCCGGTGACGCCGTATTGCCACGACTGCCACGGCCACAGGCGCAACTCAGTGCCCGGATGATCAATGAACTCCGTCACGTAGGGCGCCTTGGGCGCGCAGCAGATATACCACCAGACTTCCTCGCCCGCGGCGCGGCGCGCCCGGACGCGCTCGGGCGTCCATTCCGGCGTGAGGCCGCACCAGACATCCACGTTGCCCAACAGCGCGGGCTCGGGCTGCTCGGTCAACATGCGGCGCAGGCCCGGCGCGGCGGCCTTGAGCCGCTTCATGCCGGCGACGACGAACTCGTAGTCCTTCGGATCCGGCTCATCGAACCAATAGGTGAAGGCTTTCGGCAGCCAGCCCCTGTCCCGCAGGTGCCGCTCGACCTGACCGAGGTAATCCTGGAACAGTCGCGTGTGCTCCGGCGTGCCTTCGGTGAAGCCCTCCAGCTTGCCGAGGCTGCGGCTCTGGAATGTGCCGCCGCCCATGCCCTGCAATTGCAACTGGAACGTGCTGAAGCCGCCCTGGGCAAGCCACTTCCCCGCCGCGCGATCAAACTCCGTGAAGTCCACCTGCGCGTGCTGGTTCGTGCCGGCGCCAGGGAAGCTGACCTTGATCGGCGCGTAGTCGTAGAACGAATACGGGCTGATGCGGTGCTCGGCGAAATTCTGGAGGTATCTCTCATAGACCGCCACCTGGTCCTCGCGCCGGGTGAGCTTGTGATACTGATTGATGGCATGAGTTCCCAAGCCAAACGCGCTCTGCAAATGCGTCTCCTCCGGCAGCGCGAAGTCGTAAACGTGGACGGCGAGCGGGACAGTGAAGGTGTCGCCGTCAATGCGCAGCTTGAGTTCGCCGGAGTAATCGCCGGGCTTCGCATCGCGGGCGATGTGGAAGGAGAGCCAGAGGGCTTGGTTGCCCCACCTCGGCAACGGAAATGGAGTGTGGAGCAGGGGCAGAGGATCCGGGTAAGCGTCCTTGTCGCCGAGAGAGTCGGTGGCTTTCTGGATCGGCACCCGCGCGATTTCGTGCAGTGTCAGTTCGATCTTCGCGGGGTCGGGGGTCGGCCCGCGCAAGTGTTCAATGGTCGCCGATTCCAGCGCTCCTTCTGTCAAGCTCGTGATGAGGATCTGGGCTGCCTCGGTTTCCCCGCGGGCAGCGGAGACGGTTACGGGCCTGCGGTTGGTCTTCACCGGACTGTCGGGTTGGAGTTGGTAGTTGCCGAGTTTCCATCCGCTTTCGCACCACCAGACTTCGGTCAAGTCATCGCCCGCCAGCCAATGGCCCGGACGAGGGTCATAAAGCAAGCGGACCTGGGCCTCGGTGGAGGCAAGGAGCAACACGCTTCCGGCCTCCGCTGCGATCTTCAGCTTGACGGGGTAGTTGCCAGGCTCGCCACCAAACGCCCGCGGGCAGATCGCCCCCGATTCGCCCGGACCAAACAACGGCTTCTGACTGTTCCCGGCCCTCCCCTCCACAACCAGGGATACATCCAACTGGAGCTTTCGTTGCGTGAGGTTCGTCAGAGAACCAGCAAAGCGAACGTCCCCGGGAAGCCAGCGGGTGTTCAGCGGGCGGAGATTCAATCCAACTTCGCCAGTGTCGTGCTCGACAGTGTAGAACTGTGTCAAGCCTTCCGGCATCGCGGCCAATCCTCTCACACCTGCCACGTAGTCGCAGGCGTTCACCTGAAGATTCGCGTTGGTGCCTTCAACCGAAAGCCGCAGGAAGACTTCCTTCGCCGGGAAGAGCGCAGCGGGGAGTTCCGCTTCGGCGCTGCGGCGCTGGCCATCGAAAGTCGCCACGCGCTGCCAGGCTTCCCCGCTGCCCCGAGCTTCGACAACCAGCGTGCCGGCAACGTAGTGGTTCACGTTGATGCGGACCCGGCCGTTGGTCTGCTCTTCGCCGTAGGGCAGCGCAAAACGATAGACGACCTCGGACCCGGCCGAGAAGAGCCAGCGGTCGGAGTTGAAGTTGGCACGGTTGGCGTGCAACGGACGGTGGAAATTGGCGCCGGCCCACCCGAAGTCCGGAGTGAACCGGTAGGTGCCGTCGCGCAGACTCTCCGCCTCTCCCAAATCGCTGTAGTGCGCCGGCAACACGGGCAGCACTTCCACATCGTCGAAGAACACTTCACCCTTCACCTCCCACTGGCCGAGGCGGAGGAAGTCACTCGTGCCGTCGTCGGGCACGGAGAAGGCGAAGCTGTAGCGTTGCCAGTCGTCGGCGAACTGAAAGTCGCGGTTCACCCGGCTCAGGCCGGAGACCGCGCAACCGCCGGTCGCGCCCGGCGCCTTGCGGCCGCGGAAGCTCAACCGGTAGAGACCGCCGGGCTTGAGTGGCAGGCGGCTGGTCTGCCAGGAACTGGAACCGTTACCCGCGCCAGAGACCTTCACGATGTGGTTGCTGGTGCCCGCCTCCAACATCCAGGTGCCGCCGCCCTCCAAACGCCACCCCGCTGGCTGATCGGCTCCTACCTCGAAGCCGCCATTCGGCAGCAGGTGTTGCGCGCCAGCGTGTTGGCCGCTTGCGAGGCTGGCGAAAGTCAGCAGCAGTACAGCAGTTCGATGGCGGCGTTGAAGCATGGGGCTTCGACGGGGGCGCGCGGCACGCCCATCAAACGGGGTAGGAAAGAAAAAGCCCCGGTCGCCCGGGGCTTTGGTGAAACGAACTGGCTGAGGCGGGCTAGTTCAGCCAGAAGCTGAAGTAGAGATACATCCCGCCCACCAGCAATAGGATGAGCCCCGCCATGAGCTTGTTGCCCAGATCCCAACTGCTCTGGATTTCCGTGGCGGCATCATGGTGAATCGAGCCGTAAGTGAGACCGCGAATCTTCTCAATCGGCGGCGGCGGGGTCATGAACGAGGCGACAATGATGATGATGGCACTCAGCGCGAAGAGGACGCCGGTGGCGTAGAGAAAGTTGAAATCACCGATGGCGGCCAGGAAGGCGGGCTCGTGAATCTTGCCTTCGCCGGCCCCAAAGAAGCCTTGCAGCGCGAGTTTGATCATCCCCAACACAAAGCCGGCCCCCAGGCCCCAGGTGGCCCCCGCCGAGTTGATGCGCGGCCAGAACAAGCCGAGCAGGAAGACCGCGGTGATGGGCGGGGCGAGGTAGCCTTGGACGCTTTGGAGGTATTGGTAAAGCCCGCCGCCGGATATCTGCTTCATCACGGGAATCCAGATGATGCCCAACCCCACCACCACGCCTGTGGCGATGCGCCCGACGAGCAGCAGGTGCTGCTGTGACCGCCCGGGGCGGAGCTTCTCATAAACATCCACCGTGAACAGCGAGGCGCTGGAGTTGAAGAGCGACGCCAGCGAACTCATCAATGCTGCGAGCAAGCAGGCGACGATCAAGCCGCGGATGCCCATCGGCAGCAGCGCGGTGACGAGCGTTGGGAAGACGCGGTCGCCGTCAATCACCTCCACGCCGTTGAGCATCTTGAGCGGGATGTGGATGAGGCCCTTTTGGTGCAGCGCCCAACCGATCATGCCGGGAATGAGGAAGATCAGCACCGGCGTGACCTTGAGCAGTCCGCCGAAGAGTGCGCCGCGGCGGGCCGTCGCCAGGTCCTTCGCCGAGAGCGTGCGCTGAACGATGTATTGGTCCGTACACCAATACCAGATGCCAATGATGGGCGAGGCAATGAGCACGCCGAGCCACGGGAAATCCGGATCGGAGAGCGGTCGCCAGAGGGCGAAATTGGCTGAGTTCGCCTTGCAGGCAGTGATCAGTTCACCCCAACCACCCAATTTGCCCAGGCCGATCCAAGTGATGACCGCCGAGCCAAACAGGATGATGACCGCCTGGGGCGCGGCGGTGGCCATGATGGCGCGCATCCCGCCGAAGACCGTGTACACGCCCGTGATGATGACCGTGGCAAACGCACCGAACCAAAAGGCGTTGTCGGGAGAGCCAAAGGTGTCCGGCAATAAGGCCTGGAACACGATCGCGCCGGCATAGACCGTCACGCTCACCTTGGTGAACACGTAGGCTACGAGCGACACACAGGAAAGAATCCAGCGGGTGCGGGCGCTGAAACGCTTTTCGAGAAACTGCGGGATTGTTTCGACGCCGGACTTGTAATAGAACGGCACGAACAGCCCGGCCAGCAGGATGAGCACCCAGGCGTGCAATTCCCAGTGCGCCATCGCCATGCCGGTGGCCGCGCCTTGGCCGGCCAGGCCAACGATATGTTCCGAGCCGATGTTCGAGGTGAAGATGGATGCGCCGATTACCACCCAGCCGGCGTTGCGCCCGGCAAGGAAATAATCTGCCGTGTCCTTCTGATTGCGGCCATACCACCACGCCACCCAGCCGATGAGGCCGAAGTAGCTGGCAATGACAATCCAATCGAGCCAGTGCATAGGGTTCTTTGAGTTGAGAGATTACTTCTTCACCGAGAACCGATAGATAATCGTGTTTTTGTAAGTCTCGCCCGGGAACAACGCCGTGGAGGGGAACTGAGGCTGATTGGGAGAGTCAGGATAGTGCTGCGGCTCCATGCAGAAGCCATTGCGGAAGGCATAAGTCCAGCCGCCTTTGCCAGTAATGGTGCCATCAAGGAAGTTGCCGGTGTAGAATTGCAGACCAGGCTCAGTGGAGAGGACTTCCAGCACGCGGCCGGTGCTGGGATCCGTCACACGCGCCATTACGCCGAGCTTGCCGGTCTTCTTGTTGATAACCCAGTTGTGGTCGTAACCGCCACCAAACTTGAGTTGCTCGTTGTCCTGTCCAATACGTGACCCGATGGTCGTCGGCTGGGTGAAGTCAAAAGGTGTCCCGGCGACTGGCTGTAAGATACCTGTTGGAATGAGGGTCGCATCCACCGGCGTGAACTCCTTCGCGTCCAGGAAGACCTCATGCCCGAGGATGTCGCCCTTGCCGGCGAGGTTGAAGTAGGAGTGCTGCGTCAGGTTCACCACGGTCGCCTTGTCGGTTGTGGCGGTGTAATCAAGCCGCAGGGCGTTGTCTTTGGTCAGGGTATAAACCGCCTTGACGGTAAGTTTGCCGGGATAGCCTTCCTCGCCGTCGGCGCTGGTGTAGGTGAGATCGAGCGTCGGGCCGAGCTTGGTTTGGTAAGTGGTCGCCTGCCAGACGCGCTTGTCGAAGCCCTTGAGGCCGCCGTGCAGGGCGTTGGGGTGGTTGTTAGTGGCGAGCGTGTATTCGCTCCCTTGCAGGGTGAATTTGCCCTTGGCAATGCGGTTGCCATAGCGACCCACGAGGCAGCCGAAGTAAGGGGTTTCTTTGAGATAGCCGGCGAGCGTGTCGTAACCGAGGACGACGTCGCCGAAGTTGCCGGCGCGATCCGGCACTCGCAGCGAGACGACGATGCCGCCGTAGTTGATGATGCCGGCGGAGACGCCGTTCTGATTGCGGAGCTGATACAGGTCAACTGGCGTGCCGTCGGGCATCGTGCCGAAAGGTGACTTCGTGATCTGATCGCCCGTCTGGTGCGTGCAGCAGCAACCGGCAAGCAAAGCCGCGGCGGCGAGGCCGACGGCGGAGGTCGTAAGTAGGGAGTGGATGTTTTTCATGGTGATGGTTTTGTTTGCGAACGAAATCTTGGGCCGCGGGTCAGCGGCGCTGGCCATAGTAAGCACCGGGTCCGTGCTTACGAAGAAAATGTTTGTCGAGCAGCACGGGCTGCATGGGTTTGGTCTGGGGATTGACGCGGAGAGTCTCGCTCGCCAGCCGGGCGATGAACTCCAGCACCACGGCGTTGTGAACGGCGTCGTGCGCGTCCTTGCCCCAAGTGAAGGGGCCGTGGCTGGCGACCAGCACCGCCGGATGCTGCATCGGGTCGAGATTCTGCTTCTGGAGCGTCTCAACGATCACATGGCCGGTATTCGCCTC
>Ga0105046_10010273_pt1 | contig 14591 bp, 11 predicted proteins | sample MAT03_FD_78385 | JGI IMG/M metagenome (GOLD analysis project Ga0105046, IMG submission 78385) | Freshwater microbial communities from Lake Fryxell liftoff mats and glacier meltwater in Antarctica - MAT-03 (megahit assembly) | ecosystem: Environmental > Aquatic > Freshwater > Ice > Liftoff... | reverse complement strand
CAAAGCGCTTTGTCATTTCCCGCGGATCGACCTGCTCAAGATCGATATTGAAGGGTCCGAATGGGCATTTTTTGAAAACATATCCGAGGAAGAGCTGGGCCAGATCCGCTGGATCGTGGGCGAGGTCCATGGCGATAACGAATGGCTGCTGCTCGATAAACTCTCCGGACATTTCGAGATCGATATTCGCAAAACCATGGGCATGAGGTACAGTAAATTCCACGCTTGCAACCGCCAGAGGGTTGAGAAGCTGTTGCAAGGTTTCGACCGCCGAATCCTCCAGTATTGACCCGTATTGATCCATACTTTTCCGCCTAACCTCATGGGTGCGACCGGGTTGTTGGATCAGGAGTTTCGAGGCACCGGAATGGTGCTGGCACAACGCTCACTACCGACGGGTGCATGGAATTCTGTACACGGGTTTCTGAACGGCATCCTGCTAGGGTTCGGAAAGCTGATCGGACTTTGAGGCAATCTGGAATGAGAAATCAGCCGTTTGGCGGACGATAAATGAGAAGGCGCAGTCCGTTGAGGCAGACGATGACGGTGCTGCCTTCGTGGCCGATGACGCCGAGGGGAAGCGGGAGTGAAAAACCCAGCGCTGCGGCGATGAGCAACAGGATGACGAGCGAAGCAAAGGTGAGATTTTGAATCAGCACACGGCGGGCCTGGCGGGCAATGCCGACGAGCAGCGGGATATTTTCCAATCGATCGCCCATGAGCACAACGTCGGCGGTTTCCATGGCGATGTCGGTTCCGGCTGCGCCCATTGCCACACCGAGGTGCGATGTGGCGAGTGCGGGCGCATCGTTGACGCCGTCGCCGACCATGAGGACGGTACCTTCCTCTTTAAGTTGGCGGATCGCCTGGACTTTGTCGGCGGGCAGAAGTTCAGCGCGAAATTCATCGATACCAGCTTCCTGCGCGATGCTGCGGGCGACGGCGGTTTGGTCGCCGGTGAGCATAATAACTTTTTTCACGCCGAGCTTGTGCAGTTTTTCCACAAGGGTATGCGCCTCGGGACGCAGGGTGTCGGCGAGGGCGAACACGGCGAGTGTGGTGACGTTGTCGCCCTCGCGGCGGCCCAGCCAGATACAGGTTTTACCGTGACTCTGCAACGCGTCGGAATGAGTGCTGAATGCCTCCATCCCTTGCGCATGAATTTCCGCGAAAAAACGCTGGCTGCCGACGACGTAACGGACGGCATCGACTTCCGCTTCCGCGCCTTTGCCGGTGATGGATTGAAACGCGGAGGCTTGTGGCAGGGAAAGGTTGAGACGTTTTGCCGCGGCGAGAACTGCTGTGGCGAGAGGATGCTCGGACTTGGCCTCCAGCGCGGCACAAGTTTGCAGCAGGGCGGAAGCCTCGGGTGAAAAGGAACCTGCGGCGGACGATTCCTCGCCGTGTGAAGTAATGATGTCCGTGACGGTGGGTTTGCCGACGGTGAGGGTTCCGGTTTTATCGAGGCACACGATGTCGATGTGCGCGGCGGTTTCGAGGTGCGATCCGCCCTTGATTAAAATACCGCGCCGCGCCGCGCCGCCGATTGCGGAGAGGACTGTGGCCGGGGTGCTGATCACCAGGGCGCACGGGGATGCCACGACCATGATCGTCATCGCGCGGTAAAATGCGGTGGCGAAGGTTTCATTCCAGAACATCCATGGAACGAGGAAAACCAGTGCCGTGAAGGCGATGACGCCTGCGGCGTAGCGTTGTTCCGACTTTTCGAGGAAACGCTGGGTCTGGGATTTCTCGGCCTGCGCTTCTGCGACGAGTTTCACCATTTTGGCGATGGTGGAGTCGTCGGATTTTTTGGTGACACACACTTCGATGCCGCCGGATTGGTTCAGCGTTCCCGCAAACACGCCCGCGCCCGTGCCTTTTGCCACGGGCAGAGATTCACCGGTAAGGCTGGATTCATCGATGTTGCTGCTGCCTTCGGTCACCGTGCCGTCCACGGGAATCAATTCGCCGGGCCGGACGATGACGATTTCGCCGACGTTGAGATTTTCGATGGGTGTCAGAGCGGTGGTGCCGTCGGGAAGTTTGCGGAGCGCGTTATCGGGGCGCAGCGTGAGGAGTGATTCAATGGCACGCTGGGTGCGTTGCAGCGCGTGATCCTGCAGGATGTTCGAGACGGCGAAGAGAAAGAGCAGGAGCGCACCTTCGAACGGGGCGCCGATGGCTGCGGCACCGAGCGCGGCGAGGACCATGAGAACATCGACATCCAGGGTTTTCTCGCGCAACGAAGCCCAGGCCGAGAGCACGCCTTGCATGCCGGTGAAAATGTAGGCCCCGGTGTAGAGGAGGTTGGTCGCGATGCCCTTGCCCGCGGTGCGTTCCACGACGACTGCGGCAATGAGAAACAGGAGGCCGAGCAGGCAGGACGCTTCGTCGTTCAGTTCGCCGGACAGGAGGCGTTTAAAAAAGGGTTGAGGTTCCGCGGAGACCTTTTTTTGAATGGGTTCGATTTTTGCACCTGCGGCACGAACCCCTTTCAGCACGGTCGCTTCGTCCGAGACATCAGCATCGAAGGTTAGGCAGAGAACGCGGCCCACGTAGGTCGCCGTGGCGTGGCGCACGCCGGGAACCTGGGTAATCCGGCGTTCGAGTTTGAGCGCGGCGGCCTCGCAGGCCTGACCATCCAGCCGCAGAGCGCGTCGTTGGATGCCGGCTGGCGCGGGTTGAATATGTTCCAGTGCGATCCGGCGGATGTCCTGTTCTGAGAGTTGCGAGGGATCAAACGTGATTTCCAATCGCTCGCCATCCGCCCGCGGTTCCACCGCCACAATGCCCTCATGATCGACAATCGACTGCGGCTTATTTGTATTCATAGGGCGAGTGTGAAACTAAAGGCGGTTGCATAGGCTGCCAACTGGAATCAAGCCGCCGAGCGTGATTGAGGGTGAGACTCAGTCCGGCATTGTGGAGCGGAGGGCATGTGCGAGGCCTCTACCGTCGGTCTTTTACCGTCGCATCTATGCGCTGATTTTTATGGCGACGGTCATAGACCGACGGTACAGGGTTGGAGAGCGGCGACGGTCGTGGACCGACGGTACAGGGTTGAATTTGCGATGGCGACGGTCATAGACCGACGGCTCTGGCATCAAAGAATATAAAGCGCCCTTGGGCATGCTCACCCACTTTTCATAACACTCGTGGGCTATCTGCGGAAAGGAGGGGGTTGACAGGGAGCGGCGGGAGGGGTTCGGATCGTGCGATGGAAGCAATGATTTTAGCTGGCGGGATGGGAACGAGATTGCGTCCGGTTCTTGGCGAAAAGCAAAAGGTGATCGCGGAGATCGACGGACGTCCGTTTCTCGGTCATTTGCTGGATCGACTGGCGGATGCCGGAGCGGAGAGAACGGTGCTCTGCACAGGATTCAAGGCGGATGATGTGGAATCAGTGCTGGGCATGGAGCATCGCGGGATGAGTCTGCTGTATTCGCGTGAAGAGGCACCTATGGGAACTGGAGGCGCAGTGCGGAAGGCGCTGGATGAGATTCACGGTGAGACATTTTTTGTGCTGAACGGCGACTCGTTTTGCGATGTGAATTTGCGTGCTTTGCTGGAGCACCACCGCATGCGCGAGGCGCAGGCCACGCTCACTTTGGTGCGGGTCTCCGATACCGCGCGGTTCGGGCGTGTTGAGCAGTCTGCGCAAGGGGCGATCATGGCGTTTGTCGAAAAGGGTGTGAGTGCTGGGCCGGGGTGGATTAATGCCGGAGTGTACTGCCTGGAACGGGGGGCGGTGTTGGGGTTGCCGCCGGGATGCGTTTTGTCGTTGGAACGCGAAGTTTTTCCGACGTGGATCGGGCGGGGTTTTCACGGCTATTGTTGCGACGGAGGGTTTTTGGATATCGGAACGCCGGAGAGTCACGCTGCCGCTGCGGGATTTTTTGCAGGCTTAAGGAGTGAAAATCCGTAGCCAAGCGGGGAGTACGTGCTTATTTTGCCCCGCATGTTCCGCCGCCTGTTGTTTTTGTTCCTCCTTGCCGCTGTGACTGCGCCTTTGCATGCGCAGCTTCGTGTGCAGGTGAATATCCCGCGTCGTCTCTACATGGTGTATGAGCCGGTGATTGCCACGGTGACCATTACGAACCTTGCGGGACGCGATCTTGAACTGCGTGATGATGGTTCGACGCAGTGGTTTGGTTTTCAAATCCAGTCCGGCGATGACCGGTTGGTGTCGCCGCGCAATCTGGATTATCGCCTGGATCCCCTGCTAGTGCCTGCGGGGCAGACGGTGAAGCGCAGCGTTAATCTGCTCGAACTTTTCCCCATCACAGAATTTGGACTCTACCGAATCAAGGCGTCGATTCACTCTGCGGAGCTCAGTCGGTACTTCACCTCCGCGCCCGATAACATTGAGATTAGCGAAGGGCGGCTTTTATGGCAGCAAACCGTGGGTGTTCCCGAGGGCAATCCCGGTGCGGGATCGAACCGGGTGTATTCGTTGCTGAGTTTTCGTCAGCCGAAAGACAACGTGATTTATGTGCGTGTCGCGGATGAGGACAACGGCGTGGTGCATTGCACTCTGCCGCTCGGACGGATTCTTTATGCCAACGAGCCGTTCGTCGAACTGGACCGGGACAATATTTTGCATGTGCTGCAGATTATCGGGCCGAAGACCTGGGCCTATTCCAAGGTGGGAGTGAATGGCGAATGGCTTGGGCAGAAGACTTTGGTGGAGACGAAATCGCGTCCGAAACTTGGTAAAGCGGAGACCGGGGTGGTCTCGGTGCGCGGAGGGCGCGAGGAGGTGCCGGTGGTGGTGGACGCGTCGCAGGGCCCTGCGCCGAAGATTTCTGATCGTCCTCCGGGGATGCCTAAATGAGATTTTTTGCGGTGGGCAGATTTTTTGTCCTCGTCAGTGTCGCATTTATTTTGGTGGCTGCGCCCAAGGCGCTCGCGTTCCGGACGGTGATCGTCGATGCGGGCCATGGCGGCCATGATCGCGGCGGGATTCCCGGGCAGCGCGTTGCTGAAAAAGAGATGGCGCTGGATGTTGCCAAACGATTGAAGGGACATCTTCAGCGGGGCGGTTTGAAAGTGGTGATGACGCGTTCGGGTGATTATTTTGTGCCGCTTGGAACGCGGACGGCCATGGCCTCGCAGTATCGGGACGCGGTTTTCGTCAGCATTCATTTCAACGCCACGCCGTCGAATCCGAATGCGCGCGGAATTGAGACGTACTACTTTTCTCCCTCGGCGTTTGGCTTGACGGCGGCGATTCATTATCGCGTGGTGCGGGCTGCGGGGACGGGCGACCGGGGAATCCGGCGACGCGGATTTTATGTGCTGCGAAAAAACCGTGTGCCGGCGGTGCTTTGCGAATTGGGATTTTTGACCAATGCGGGTGAAGCGCGCATGGTGAAGAGCGCAGGTTACCGGGACAAGCTGGCGAAGGCCATAGCCGAGGGGATTCTCTCGCGCCGTTAGGAATTCCGATGGGTGTCGTAAGTTGTGAAGAGATGCGAAGTGTGGAGCAATGCGCATTCGCGGCGGGAGCAACTCCGGAGGGTCTCATGGAAAAAGCGGGGTTGAAATGTGCGGAAGCGGTGCGGCAGTTTCGTCCCGAACCCGGCGTCGTTGCGGTGTTTTTTGGAAAAGGGCATAACGGTGGTGATGCGCTGGTTGCGGCGCGTCATCTGGCATCGTGGGGATGGAAAATCGCGCTGCGGCCTTCGCATGACCAGGGGGACTGGGCTCCACTGACCCGCCTGCAGCATGAGCGGCTGGATGCAGTTTTTGAGACGCCGGACAAAGCGAACGTGATTCTTGATGGCTTGTTGGGGATTGGTTCGCAGGGCGCGTTGAGCGGGGCGATTCTTGAGGCGGCGCGGGAACTGAATATGTTGCGGCTGGAAAACGGAGCGCTCACATTTGCCATCGACCTGCCTACCGGGTTACATGGCGATACGGGCGTGGCTGATCACCACGCGGTGGTTGCGGACGTGACGCTGGCCATTGGATGCGCGAAGCTGGGGTTGATCGCCGACGGTGCTTTGAATCTTGTGGGGCGGCTGGCGGTGCTGACGCTGGATGAGTTTGTGATTCCGGATGCGGAATGCGAGGTGGCTCATGCGGGGTCGCTGCGCGGGTGTCTGAAACGTCGGCGTTTTGATTATCACAAAGGCGATGCCGGGCGCGTTGTGGTGGTTGCCGGGTCGATGGGAATGGCCGGTGCGGGAGCACTCTGCGCCAGTGGAGCGCTTCGTGGTGGAGCGGGACTGGTTACTCTCGCTTCGACGCAGGATATGCAGCCGGTGCTGGCGGCGTTATGTCCACCAGAGGTCATGGTAAAACCGGTGCAGCGTCTTCGGGATGCGCTGGAATTTCCCCGCGATGTGCTGGTGGTCGGGCCGGGCCTCGGGGTTTCGCGCCATGAAGAAATCAAGGAACTTCTGCGGCTTGCGGAAGGTCCGGTGATTGTGGATGCCGACGGATTGAACGCCATCGCGGGGCGCCTGGATATTTTGCATACGGGAAAAGGCGAGCGGCTGCTGACGCCGCATCCGGGAGAAATGGCGCGACTGGCGACGCTGCACGGGACGCGGTTGGAGACGGCGCGCGCCTTTGTGGCGGCGCATCCGGTGACCCTGCTTTACAAAGGTTCGCGGACCGTCGTGGCGGCGCCGGACGAGCCTTTGAGTTTCAACAGCACGGGCAATCCCGGCATGTCAACCGGAGGGATGGGTGACGTGTTGAGCGGGGTGCTTGGCGCACTCGTCGCTCAGGGTTTGCGGACTTACGAGGCGGCCCGCTTGGGAGCATGGTTGTGCGGGCGGGCCGCGGAAAGATGCATCTTCCACGGAGTGCAATCCGAAGAAACGCTTGTCGCTTCGGACATTCTCGCCGAAATGGGAGCAAGTTTTGAAGATTTGAAGCGCAATATTTTTTAGAAAACATCCATGAATCCACCACCTATTCCCGGTTCCGAACGTCCAAAACGTTTCGGTTGTCTTCCGCAAATCATCCTGCTGCTGCTTGTGCTCAGCGTGATTGTGAACCTCTTGCTTTTTGCTGTGGTGGGAAAAGGTGCGGCATCGAAGGTAATGGCCGGTTCTGCGGCTGTGCGCCTCAATGAAACCGTGGTTGATAATGGCGAGGGTGGGGAAGGGAAGATCGCGCTGATCGAACTCAGCGGGGTGATTTCCTTTGGCGGCGGAGATGGACAGCAGGGAATGGTCGAAGAGCTGAAAACGTTTCTGCGCCATGCGGCCAAGGACGATGAGGTAAAGGCAATCATCCTCGCGATTGACTCGCCCGGCGGCGAGGTGACGGCTTCCGACACAATTTACGAGGCGGTGCGCCAGGCGCGCGAAGCAAAACCTGTGGTGGTGTTTATGAAATCGGTGGCGGCATCGGGCGGTTATTACGCGGCGTGCGGCGCGTCGTGGCTGATGGCCAGCGAGACGACGATCACGGGCAGCATCGGCGTGATCTGGCAGACGCTGAAGTACAAGGAGTTGTTTGGGAAAATCGGGCTGGAAGCGATGACGTTTAAGAGCGGTAAGTTCAAGGATCTGCTCAATGGATCGCGTGATGTGACGCAGGAGGAGATCGATTATGTGCAGGCGCTGGTGATGCAGACGTATGACAAGTTTCTCAATGTGGTGGCCACGGAGCGCGGATTGGATGCGGACAAGCTGCGCAACACGGTGGCCGATGGGCGCATTTTGTCGGGCAAGGATGCGCTGAGTGCCGGGCTGTTGAATTCGCTGGGTTACATTGAGAACGCGTATGAAAAAGCACGCGAACTTGGCAAGGCGGAGGGTGCGCCGGTGGTGAGGTATGAGGCCCCGTTTAATTTTGCGAAAGCGTTCCGGCTTTTTGGCCAGGCCAAGAACGAGCAGTCGATCAAGATCGACACCGGTTTGTTGCCGAAGCTGCGTCCGGGTGCGCTTTACCTGTTACCGGATTACTACGCGGAATAAGGGGAACTCGGCTATTGGGTCTCACACGAAGGCACGAAGGCACGAAAGGGGGGATGCGTCGCGATCCTGCGTTGGTTTGCCGCGCTGTTATTCCGCGAGATTCGCCATTGAAGATGCCGCGCTTTCTTCTTACCTTGCCCGACTCTATGCGGAAGTTTGTCCTTCTCCTCCTCCTGACATTGGCGCTGCTCCCCGGCGGCAACCTTCTCCGTGCGCAGTCGGACGATCCGTCGGAAATGTTTCTGAACGCCTACATGAGCGTGCAGCAGGCTGAGAAACTGGAGCGTGACGGCAAGCTCAAGCTATCCCTCCAGAAATATCGTTTTGCGGGATCGCTGCTTGATCAGGTCGCGGACAAGCACCCGACGTGGCAGCCGCTGATTGTCGATTACCGCAAAAAGAAAACTGCGGAAGCGATTCAGAAAGTGCAGCAACGCATGGATGCGGAGTCGCGTCCCGTTTCAACACGCGACACCAATCTGGAGGAACCGCTGCCCACCAAATCGCGAGGCGAGGATCCGTCCAACGAAGCAGACCTCGGCGCACCTTCCATGCAGCGCAAGGCGCGGGAACTTGAGGAGGAGCTTCGGGAAGCAAAGTCCCAGTTGCGGACAGTGCAGCGTGAGAAGGAAAAAATTGCGGATCAACTCGATCAGGCGCTCCGGGATGCTGATAAGACCAAGGTTGATGCGGCGGAGGTGCGCTCGAAACTACGCCAGACTGAGGATGCGCTCAAAAATGCGGGCAGTGATGGAGGAGGTTCAAGTTCCGCAGAGGTTGCAAAGCTACGGGATGCGCTCAAAACCGCGCAGGCCGAGCGCGACGCGGCGGAAGAAGCCCGGGAGGATGCTGTTCGGAAAGCAAAGTCGAATGAGAATGACCTTCGTGGAAAACTCGAAAAGGCGCAGGAGGCCATGCAGGCCGCGAGTCCCGACATTGCGAAAGATGCGATCCGGCAGCAACTCGTTGCGGAAGTTGCCGATTTGAAGAAATCACTTCGCGATGCGCAGCAGGGCAAGGATTCCGTGCAGAAAACCGCCGAGGAGGAGGCGAAACGCGCCAAGGCCGACGAGGCGGCGTTGCGCCAGCAGTTGGTAAAAGCGCAGGAACAATTTCAATCAAGCGCCCAGGACGCCACGCAGACGGCGGCTTTGAGCCAGGAACTTGCTGCGCTGAAAAAACAGGTCGAAGACGCACAGGCGGCGCGCGATGCTGCGACCAAGCAGGTGGAAGTGGCGAAACAATCGGCAAAAGACCGCGAGACGGAACTTCAATCGCGACTTACACAAGCCGAGCAGACGGCCGGGGAGATGAAAAATCAGCGTCTTCGTGACGACATGCAGCGCAAAGCCGCGCAGGGCGATGTGGCGAAGTTGCAGCGGGCTTTGACCCAGGCTCAGGCCGAGCGTGACGCGGCGGAGGAGATCAATGAAGATGCAACGCGACGGGCGGCGAAAGCCCGGACGGCGGCTGCGGCTTTGGTCGCGGAGCGTGATGCGGCAAATCAAAAGCTCAAGGACGCCGAGGTGCGTTTCGCGGATGCGGACAAAATCACGCGGCAACTGGCTGAGGCCCAGGCCCGCATTGTGGTGCTCGAACAGCAGGGCGCTTCGGGCAGCGAGCAGGCGGCGCAGATCACAAAACAACTGGACGACGCGAAAAAAGAATTGGCGGCATTGGCCAAAGAACGCGATGAGGCCAAAAAGTCTGGCGATGAAGTCGGAACCCGCCTCGCTGCGGCAAATCAGCAGGTTCTGGTGCTTTCGCAGGAACGCGATTCGCTGGTGAAAGAGCGGGATAACGCACTGACACAACTCGCACAGGCCAAGGAGGCGCAGAAGCAGGTGGATAAACTTCTAGTCGATAACGCCACGCTGATGGCCAAGTTGAGTGAGACGGAAAAAACGATTACGTCCTTCAATGCCTCGGCTCCGGAGAAAGACCAGCAGATCATCAAACTGCGGGACGAACTCGGACGTGTGCAGAATCAATTGGCGGCGGTGCAGCAGCAGAATGACGGGTTTCAAATGACTATCGCCGATTTGCAGGGCAAACTTGAATCTGCAACCTCCGATCTGGTTACTGCTCAAGCCTCGGGAGAAGCGGCGAATTCCGAGGAGCAGCAGCGGTTGGTTCAGGAAAACGAACTCCTGAGGGGAATTGTGGTGCGCGAAATGCAGGGTCAGGCTCGTCGCGAACAGGCCCGCAAACTTGTGGTGGGTGAACTCGGTAAGTTGCAGGTCCAAAGCACCACGTTGCTGGAGCAGGTAAACTATCTTTCTGAACCCGTCATCAAACTCAGCGAACGTGACCGAGCTTTGTTCAAGCAACCCGAACTGGAGTTGATCGATATTGCTGAAAAGCAGGCACAGGAGGAGCGTGTCGCCGCCGATGCGGCTGCCGCCGCCGCAGCAACCGCGGCCACGCCTGCCACGAAAGGTGTCGATGGAGCATCGATGGATATCTTCATTGCCGCGCCCAAGCCTGATGCCTCTTCAGGTGCGACAAACGAGGTGCAGACGCCGGATACCACGGGCACTGCCTCGGCAGATGAATTGCCGGTGAAGGACGTTGCTGCGGAAGGTCCGCAGGTGGAAACCAACATTGTTCCGAAGATTCCCGAAGAACTGCTACCCATCGCGAATGAAGCTAAGGAGGCCTACGAGCGCGGTCAGTTCCGCGAGGCGGAAAAGGCTTACGAACGCATCCTCGCAAAGGCACCAAACAATGTTTATGCGTTGTCAAACATCGGCGTGGTCCGGTTGCGTTCCGGCAAGTTAAAACTCGCCGAGGAATCGTTTAAAAAGGCCATCGCCATTGCGCCAGAGGATTCCTTTTCTTTTCGCACGCTCGGTATCGTGCTTTTTCAACAGGGCAAATTTGACGATGGTGTAAATGTTCTCACCAAGGCGCTGGCGATAAATCCCAAGGACGCCGTGGCTCACAACTATCTGGGAATCACCGCATCATCCAAAGGCTGGCAGGAGGCTGCGCAGAAGGAGTTGGAAACGGCCGTGGCGCTGGATCCCAACTACGCGGATGCTCATTTCAATCTTGCGGTGGTTTTTGCCACGCTGGAAACGCCAAACCGGGAACTGGCGCGCAAACACTATCAGCGGGCGGTTTCCCTTGGAGCGGAGGCTGATCCGGCGCTTGAGAAAATGCTCAAGTAGCAGGAATCAGCAAACGTCATGCGCCACCTGCTGCTCCGTCTTTTTCGGGTGGTGCTCGTTCTGGCTCTGCTTACGGCACTCTGGGGTGGGTGGTATCTTGCGAAGCGCGGCCTGAGCAGGGATTGGCGTGATCGTGTGACGGAGGAGTTTCGTCGCAATGGTATCGATGTGAGGATGCGGAAACTCACTCTGGACCCGATCAATGGCCTGATTGCGCGCGAAGTGCGCATCGTTGATGAGCGAAAAAAGCGTCGGGCTTACGCGCAGGTTGATCGACTCGCCCTTGATATCAATTTTTCGAATCTCCTGTTTAAGAAGGCTTTTCTGAACGGTTTGGAATTGCGGGATGCACGGGTGTTTTTGCCATTGGACCCCACGGATCGGGAGAGTGATTCCATTGAGATCAGCGGCTTGAATGCGAAAATTCTTTTTCCGCCGGGCCAGCTTTATCTTAACCATGCGGAGGCGCGGATTCTTGGGATGAACGTGACGGCAAGCGGGCGCCTTTTGAATCCCGGGGTATGGGCGGAGCGGGAACGTGGCGACTCCGGGAAGCGCCCCTTGCTGGAGTGGATTCAGAAAGCGGAGGTGTTGATGCGTGAGGCAAAGTATGAATACGGACCGCCGCGATTGGATCTGCGCTTTCGTGGCGATTTGATGAATGCTTCGGGCGTCACGGTGGAGATGAACCTTGATTCCGGTGCGGGGAGTTGGGGGAACGCGGCGTTGTCACATGTCTCGATTGGAGCTGTCTGGGAGCGCGGAACGTTGAATGTGCAGCGTTTTGAAATCGGCGCGGACCACGGTGAACTCAATGCCTCCGGCCGATGGAACCCGAAGGAGACGACTCTTGCCTGGCGGTTGAGATCCACGTTGAACCCCAGTGCTCTACTTTCGATATTTCCCCACCCGCAAGCGCTTAAAGAGATCGTTTTTTTCGCCGAACCCCGAATCGAATTGCAGGGGGAAGCAGACATCGATTCGCAAACATGGCAGGTTTTTGGAAAAGCAGAAACTGGTCGCGTCGGAGTGCGTTCCGTGGTTTTCGACCGTGGCGCGTGTAGTTTCCTGATAAAGCATGACGGATGGTATGTGGATGGCGTGGAGTTGGAGCACCGCCAGGGCCGGATCAGCGGATCGGCTTTGTTTGTTCCACAGGATTTCCGGGTGCGCGTAAAAACCAGCGTTCCCGCCCGCGAACTCCTCGCATTAACGAACAAGGAAGTGGCTCAGCGTCTTGGTCTCACGGACAGGAAGCTCAAGAACGAACCTGCTATCCGAGAATGGGAGATTCGGGGAAGCAGTCCGGAACCTGGGAACTGGCGCATGATGCCGCCACCGGCCAGGCAAGCTGCGGTCGTGCCGTGAGCAGGGGGTTGATGGTGAAGGTGGATGACTGGATAATGGCGATGTGATCCGCGCAAAGCCCGGTGAGCGGTGCAATTTTCATACCGTGATATTCCGGCGCGAAGGGGGCGAGATTTTTTGCGGCCAACGCAAAGAGGCGGGATGCTGGCTGCAGGCGGCGTCCGTCTTTCGGATGCCAAGGACGAGCCGCCTGCTTTTCCAAATGAACAAAGGCTCCGGCGAGTTGGATAAGACCTTTGTAAAAGGCGTTGTCCGGTCCGGTTGTGGCCAACCACAAATGTTCGAGGATATCGTGCGCCTCGTAAAATCGCCCTTCGTTGAAGCAACGGAAATAGGCGGCGTAGCACGGATGCAGCCCCGGAAGACCGGGGAGGATGAGTCCGGCAAGAAAAGCCTCCATGCGCGACGCTTTATCGTGGGTTGTATCCATGGCAGTTTCAGTTTAGCACATACACCTTATGTCCATTGCCACAAAAACCGGAGACGCAGGAACCACAGGCCTCATGTACAATCGTCGTGTTCTCAAGCATGATGCACGAGTCGATGCCTACGGAACGGTCGATGAACTCAATACCGCGCTGGGCATGGTGCGGGCAGTGCAACCGGATCAGATGATCGCTGGCAGCGTGCTCGCCATTCAAAAAGAGTTGGTTACGCTCATGGGCGAACTCGCCGTGGCGGATGTGGATCGTGAGCGCTATGTGAAGGACGGATTTTCGCTCGTCACATCGGGAATGGTGGATGGGTTGACAGCGCTGGTTGACGATTTGGAAAAGAATCATCAGATCAGTTATAAAGGCTGGGCGACTCCGGGCGACTGCGCTCCAAGTGCGGCGCTGGATGTGGCGCGCACCACGTGTCGCCGGGCTGAACGCCGCGTTTCCGAATTGGGGGCGGATGGCCAGTTCGTGAATCCCGAAACGATCCGGTATTTGAACCGGCTATCCGATCTCTGCTGGCTGTGGGCGCGCTGGACGGAAACGCAGAAGGCGTGAGTTTAAAACCGCAATGGAACCTCACACAGAGCCGCAAATGCGCAATGGAGAGGGAAATAAGAAAAGTTAGGCAAACGCCTTTCGGATAATTTGATCTGCCGATGCAAATCTCTGCACCACCGCGCCTCGGGGGGGGCTATTTGGGTGCGGTGTTCTCGGTGGTTTCCGCTGGGAGTTCTTTGAGCGAAGCGTACTCCTTCCAAGAACCTTCGTAGAGACGGACCTGGGGATAACCCGCTACGTGTTTGAGATAGAAGCGCAGCAGGCTTCCTTCGCGGGACGTGCCACAGTACACAACGATGGTTTTGTCGGGCGTGATTCCGGCTGCTTCAAGATCTGGCTTGGTCTCTGAAAAAGGCTTGAATTTGTGGGTGTTGTCCGAATTCATGAGTCGCGCCCAGTGGAAACTTATCGCGCCCGGAATGTGACCTTTCCGCAGCCACACCTCGTCGTCACCAAGATATTCATTTTTGGGACGGGCATCGACAAGGATGACCCCTGGTTTTTCCTTGAGCGTCAGGACATCCTTAATTGCGAGGCCTATCTTGTCGTTGCCCTTTTCGGGAAGTGAACCCGCAGGATTTCCGAAGTATTCCTGAGTGACAGGAAATCCGGCCGCCTTGTACGCTGGAATGCCGCCGTCGAGAATCAGGATGTTTTCGACTCCGAATTTTTCGAGCACATAAGCCACCATGGAGGAACTCAGGATTTCATCGTTGGGGAGTTTGTCGCCGGTAGCGTAAAGGAGATGGGTCCTGGATTTGTCAATACCCGCCCGAAGAAGAAGACTCTTGGTGATGTCGTCTGGAAGATATTGCACGGGAACCCCGTTGTCTGTTCCGCGCAGCGTGTCGAAGTTGATGTGATGAGCGTTGGGCAGGTGCCCTCGAAAATAGTCCTTATAGCCGCCGCGGGTGTCGAGGATGAGCGGACGTTTGGAGGCATCGGCATTGTTGATCAGTGCATGGGCTTCAGCCGGCGAGATGATGCCGATTTCGGCGAAGGCAGTCGGGGTGACAGCGCATGCGAGCACAATATAACGAAAACGCGAATTCATGATCTATTTAGGCTGGGTACTGATGTTCGTGATGTTTGTTCGCGTGAACTCGAATATT
>Ga0105046_10010271_pt1 | contig 14592 bp, 11 predicted proteins | sample MAT03_FD_78385 | JGI IMG/M metagenome (GOLD analysis project Ga0105046, IMG submission 78385) | Freshwater microbial communities from Lake Fryxell liftoff mats and glacier meltwater in Antarctica - MAT-03 (megahit assembly) | ecosystem: Environmental > Aquatic > Freshwater > Ice > Liftoff... | reverse complement strand
TACGCACAGCTCGGCATCGAGACAGTCGAAGGAGGCCCGAAATCGGTCGCCAAGACGATTCGCGATATGGGTGTCTGGGACAAGGTCGACACCAACCCCGCCATGGTGCTCGGCACGTCCGAAGTCACACCGCTCCAGTGGGCCTATGCCTACAGCACCCTCGCCAACGACGGCCGCCGGGTCAGCGGCACCCTCGCTCCCGACCCCGGTGACACACCGGTCGCCTTCACCAAGGTCAGCGATGAGGATGGCAATTCGATCAAGGGTGGCGACAACGAAGTAATCAGTACCGGCGTGATCAGCCCCGAGACTGCCGGCACCGCGAAGGAAATCCTCCATCAGGTGGTCACCTCCGGTACGGGTACCAACGCCGACATCGGTGACGAAACCCAGTGGGGCAAGACGGGTACCACCGACGACAACAGCAACGCCTGGTTCTGCGGCGCGATCACCGAAGTCACCGCATGTGTGTGGGTCGGGTACGCCGAGGGATACCAGCAGATGCTTACCGAGTACGGCGGCCAGCCGGTTGACGGCGGTACCTTCCCCGCGATCATCTGGGCCCGCGTGATCGAAGCATGGAAAGCGATCGAAGAAGCCCGTGCCGCCGACCGTGAAACCGAAGCCGCCACGAAGGCCGCCGCCGAAGCCGCGGGCGAGGACTACGTGGCGCCGAGCGGTTCGAGTACCGACGTGACGGTTGATCCTTACGTCGCCCCTGACACCGGGACTGATGTCGCGCCGACCACCCCGGAACCGGCCGCTCCGGTGGCGCCCGAGCCCGTGGCTCCGGCACCGACCACCCCGGCCCCGGTGGCACCCGCACCGACCACCCCCGCACCACCAAGCACCGGAGGCGGCGGAATCACACCCAGCACCGGCGGCGCCGCACCGTAGGCACTATGGGGCCTACGAGATCCCGATAGTCACCCCTGTTCACGGATAACCAGGATCTCGACGGTCCGGGCGTGCCGATCGGGTCCGGGGTTCATGCCTACAGGCTGCTGAGGCGTTCTTCGGCGAGGGCCACCTGGACCTTCAGGCTCTCCGATGAGGTTCCGCCTTCGATCTGCTTCGACTCGAGCCAGCTTCCCTGCTTGAGCACCTCGTAGTACTCCTCGTCCAGCTCTTCGGAGCGGGCCTTGATCTCTTCCATGGTCAGATCGGACAGGTTTCGGCCTTCGGCGACGCAGAGGCGCACCAGGTCTCCGACGATGCCGTGGGCTTCACGGAAGGTGACACCCCGCCTGACCAGCAGGTCGGCGACCTCGGTCGCGGCCAGCATCTCGTCGCCGGAAGCCTTCAGCAGGCGCTCCTGGTCGAACTCGATGCCTTCGAGGATGCCCGTGGTCATCTCGAGACTGGCCTCGATCGTCTCCACGGCGTCGTAGAAAGGCTCCTTGTCTTCCTGCATGTCCTTACCGTAAGTGAGCGGAAGTGCGTGCATGACACCCAGCAAGGTCGTGAAATCACCGATCACCCGGGGCGCTTTGGCACGCAACAACTCCGCGGAATCGGGGTTCTGCTTCTGCGGCATGATGCTCGACCCGGAGGTGAAGGGCTCGGCGATCGTGCAGAAAGAGAACTCGGTACTCGACCAGATCACCAGCTCGGATCCGAGCCGCGAGAGGTGCGTCGCGCAGATCGAAGAGGCCGACAGGTAGTCGAGGACGAAGTCCCGGTTCGAGGTGCCATCGAGTGAATTCGGGGTGATGTCATCGAAACCGAGGTCTGCGGCGACTGCCCGGCGGTCGATCTTCCAGTTGACGCCAGCAAGGGCTCCCGAGCCGAGCGGCATGACCGAGGCGGCTTTGCGGGCGGCCTCGAACCGCTCCCAGTCACGGGAGAGCATCCAGAAGTAGGCGAGCAGGTGGTGGCCGAGGTAAACCGGCTGGGCCCGCTGCAGGTGCGTGTAGCCGGGCATCGCCCAGGCGTCATGAAGCTTCGCAAGCCTCAGCAGCTCGGCCATGACTGCCGCGATGCGCTCCTGGGCCCTGGTCGCGTGGTTCATCACCGCCATGCAGATGTCGGTCGCCACCTGGTCGTTACGGGAGCGCCCGGTATGGAGCTTGCCCGCCAGTGGACCGACCAGGTCTCCCAGCCGGCGCTCAACCGCCATGTGGATGTCTTCGTCTTCGGGCAGAGTCTCGAACGTGCCTTCCTCGATCTCGGCGGCAATCGCGGCGAGCGCTTCGTCGAGCTCGACGATCTCGTCGTCGCCGATGACGCCGATGCGGTTGAGCGCCCGGGCATGGGCCCTTGACTGGACCACGTCGTAAGGAGCGAGGTGCCGGTCGAAATCGATCGACCGGTTCAGCCTCCAGAACCTCGGGTCGGGTTCGTCGCGAAAGCGGGAAGTGCTTTTGTCAGTTGACCGGGACACGCGTCGATTATGACTTCAGCGCGGTTTTGAGCGCGGATGCGACCCGGGCTGCATCGTCGTCGCTCAAGTCACCGTAGAAAGGCAATGCCATCGAACGGGCGGCGATTCCTTCGGCCACGGGGAACATGCCTTCCCGGTAGCCGAACTCGGCAAACTGAGGCAGCGTGTGGATCACCGGCAGGTAAGCCTTCGCCGGAACACCGACTTCCGCCAGCTTTCCGATCACTTCGTCACGGTCGGCCTCTTCCGGCAACCTGACGGGATAAACGAACCAGCTGCGCCGGGCCTGTCCCTGATCGGCGGATGGCAACTCGACCCCTTCGATCCCGCCGAGGTGCTCGGCATAGAGCCCAGCCGCAGCGGCCCGGTCGGCGAGGATCCAGTCGAGTTTGGCGACCTGGGCGACACCGACAGCGGCGGCGATGTCGGAGAGCCGGTAGTTGAAACCGATCCGGTCATGGTCGAGCCAGTTCATGTCGACCGCGCGGCCCTGGTTGCGCTCTGAGCGGATCCGTTCCGCTTCCGCCGGGTTCCGGGGAATGATCATGCCTCCCTCGCCGGTGGTCATCTGTTTGTTGGCGTAGAAAGCGAAGATCGCCAGATGCCCCCGGGTCCCGGCTTTACGGCCCTCTTCGTCGATCGCGCCGATCGCCTGGGCCGAATCTTCGAGCAGTCCGAGGCCACGGGCAGCGGCGATCCGTTCGAACTCGGGCCAGGCGGCCGAGTAGCCGAAGATGTCGACCGGCAGGATGCCGGCGGTGTTCTCGCCAACCGCCGCCTCTGCTGCGGCCGGATCCAGATTCAGGGTAACCGGGTCGATGTCGGCAAACACCGGCTTGACACCCTCGTAGAGCAGACAGTTGGCGCTCGCCACGAAGGTGAAAGGGGTAACCACGACCTCATCCCCGGGCCCCCAGCCCTGCGCTCTCACACCCAGGTGCAGCGCGGTGGTGCCACTGTTGGTCGAGATCGCGTCGTCGACCCCGAGCCAGTCGGCGAACTCCTCTTCAAACCGGCGGCCCATCGGCCCCAGCGAAAGGTGCCCGGAGCGCAGGACCTCGAGCACGAGCCGCTCCTCCTCTTCCCCGATCACGGGTTTGGCCAGGGGAAGCGGCTCGGAACTCACTGGGCCGGACTCTCCCCGTCTGAGCCTTCCTTCCGCGGGAACGCGTATTCGAGGGAGTCAACCAGCGCCTCCCAGGAAGCTTCGATGATGTTTTCGGACACACCGATCGAACCCCATGACTCGTCGCCGTTCGTTGAATCGAGCAGGACTCTGGTGCCGGCCCCTGTGCCGTGATCGGAATCAAGGATGCGGACCCGGTAGCCGGTCAGTTCAACGTCGGCGAGGTGCGGGTAGTACTTGGTGATCGCCATACGCAGGGCTTTGTCGAGCGCGTTGACCGGACCGTTGCCTTCGGCCACGGTCAGTTGCCTCTCCCCCTGCACCAGGATCTTCAGAGTCGCTTCTGTTTCGACCTCTCCGCCTTCACGCATCTCGGTCGTCACCCGGAAACCTTCGAGCTTGAACAGGGGCTCGTAGTCGCCGGTGAGCTTGCGCAGCAACAGGTCGAACGATGCCTCGGCGGCTTCGTAGTGGTACCCCTGATGCTCACGAACCTTCAGCATCCCGATCGCCTCGCGGGCCTGGCTGTCATCCATTTCGAGACCGATCGATTCGGCCCGCTGCAGGATCGTCGCTTTGCCGGAAAGCTCGGATGGAAGGACAGAGGTCTGGTTGCCGACCGTTGCCGGCTCCAGGTGCTCGAAGGTCCTTGAATCAGCGGCGATGCCGGCCACGTGCATGCCACCCTTGTGAGCGAAGGCGTTACGGCCGACATAGGCCTGATCAGGGTTCAGCGGAACGTTGAGCAGCTCGGCCAGAAAATGCGAGGTGGTCGAGAGCTGCGCCATTTGTTCGGGCGTGACCACGTCATAACCCATCTTGAGCTGCAAGGAAGGCAGGATCGAAACGAGATTGGCGTTGCCGCAGCGTTCGCCATAGCCGTTCATCGTGCCCTGAACGAGGCGCACCCCTTCGTTGACTGCGGCCAGGGAATTGGCAACACCACATTCGGCGTCGTTGTGCACGTGGCAGCCCAGTTCGACCGAGGTGCCGAACTCTGCCGCAACTTCACGGGTCGCCGAAGCGATCTGATCCGGCAGGCTCGAACCGTTGGTATCGCAGAGGCTCAGGTTCTCCGCCCCGGCATCCACGGCTGCCCTCAGGCATTCCAGCGAATAGTCCGGATCATCACGCCAGGCATCAAAGAAGTGCTCGGCGTCGTAGATCACCCGTTTGCCCTGCCCGACCAGGTAGGAGACCGACTCCGAGATCATCGCGAGGTTCTCCTCGGGCGAAACCCTGGTCACCTTCTCCAGGTGGAGCGACCAGGTCTTGCCGACCAGGGTTACCACCGGGGCGAACGTGGCCGCGAGGGTCTGCAGCCCTTCGTCTTCAGCCGCTTCCACCCCACGCCGCCGAGTCATGCCGAAGGCGCAGATGGTCGTCTGCTCAAAGGTCTCTTCGGCAAGCAGAGCGAAGAGTTCCGCCTCCTTCGGGTTCGAAGACGGAAAACCGGCCTCGACATACTGGATCCCGAGTTGATCAAGCGCGTGGACCACCCGGACCTTCTCTGGGGCCGAGAGCGACATGCCGTGCCCCTGCATTCCGTCTCGCAGGGTCGTGTCGTAAAGATTCACCTTTTCCATCGAATGCTTCCTTTCGGAAAATCAGAACCGGAACCTGAACTCCTGGCCCCGGGGGAACCGGACGCGGGCAGTGCCGCGCTGCCGCGAGCTGTCAGCTCGCAGCACCCGTAATTCGGGAAATCCGGTTGATTTCGTGAAAAAGGCGGGACATCTAGCCGACTACTTTACTCGGTTCCGATTCCGGCTCTTCTTTTCCGGACGGCTCACCGACCAGGTCGAGCCATTCGGCGTACTCCGGCGCGCGGCCGTAGATCGCATCCTCAAACTTGGCCTGGACCATCTTCGTGACTTCACCGGGCTCACCCAGGGGATGATCGTCAATCTCGCGCACCGGGACGATCTCGGCGGCGGTTCCGCTCATGAAGACTTCGTCCGCGAGGTAGAGCTCGGAGCGGGCGATGTCGCGTTCGAGGACGGTGTATCCGCGGTCCTCGAGGATCTGCATGACCGACTTGCGGCTGATGCCATCCAGGATCGAAGCGACCTGCGGCGGCGTGATGACCTTGCCGTCCTTGACCACAAAGATGTTCTCGCCAGAGCCTTCGCAGACGAAACCGCGCTCGTCGAGCAGGATCGCCTCTTCGTAACCGGCGTTCACCGACTCCGTCTTGGCAAGGATTGAGTTGAGGTACTGACCGGATGCTTTGGCGTGAGGGATCAGTCCGGAGGACGAGATCCGACGCCACGAAGAAACCTTGGCGCGGATGCCGTGCTTCTTGCCGTCTTCACCGAGATAAGCACCCCAGGGCCAGGCGGCGATGATCAGCTCGACCGGAGCCGACTTCGCATACAGGCCCATTTCACCGTACCCGCGGAAAGCCAGCGGCCGGATGTAGCAGTCACGCAAACCATTCCTGCGGACCAGCTCCCGGGTTGCTTCGCCGATTTCCTCGGTGCTGAAAGGCAGTTCGAGGAAGTACATGCGGGCCGATTCGTCGAGGCGCCTGAGGTGATCGTCGTGGCGAAAGATCGCCGGTCCCTGCTCACCGTCATAGCAGCGCACGCCTTCGAACACACCGGTTCCGTAGTGGAGGCCGTGAGTCAGTACATGCACCTGCGCCTCGTCCCAGGGGACGAACTTGCCGCTGTGCCATATGAACTCAGCCTTTTCCACTAAGAATCCTCGATTCGGGTCGGATGCGAAAACAGATGGTAACGCTACCGCTGAAGTTCCGCGAGCACTGCCGCGGTCACCTCTGCGGTCCCGGCCTTGCTTTCGCTTTCGGCGCCGCTGAACAGGTCCGGGGTCCGGAGACCAGCTCCGAGCACGGCGTCGACCGCCGCGTCGATCCGGTCGGCGGGTTCGGCCTGGCCGAGTCCGTATCGCAGCATCATCGCCGCCGAAAGCATGGTCGCCAACGGGTTCGCGATCCCCTGCCCGGCAATATCGGGGGCCGAACCATGGACCGGCTCAAACAATCCAGGGTCGCCTTCGGCTCCCATGCTCGCCGATGGCAGCATCCCAAGCGAGCCGGTCAACATCGCGGCTTCGTCGGAAAGGATGTCGCCGAAGAGGTTCTCGGTCACGATCACGTCGAAGTCGGCCGGCCGGGAGACCAGCTGCATCGCCGTGTTGTCGACCAGCATGTGGTCCAGCTCGACGTCCGGGTACTCGGCAGCAACGACCTTGACCGTCTCCCGCCACAGGCGCGAGGACTCGAGCACATTGGCCTTATCGACCGAGGTGACTCGCGGAGCGGCATCGGAGCCGTCCGCGCGCTGGCGGGCGGCATCGAAGGCGGCCCGGGTGATGCGCTCGATCTCGGGAACCGAGTACGCACATTCGTCGTACGCGGTGCCACCGTTGTCGTCGCGGCGGCCGCTGTTGCCGAAGTAGATGCCCCCGGTCAGTTCACGGACGACCAGCAGGTCGGTTCCGGTGATGCGTTCCTCCTTGAGCGGGCTCGATCCGATCAGCGCCGGTGAAGGCTTGACCGGTCGCAGATTGGCAAACAGGCCGAGTTCCTTGCGAATACCGAGCAGGCCCTGCTCGGGCCGGGGTGCGCTCGGGTCGTTGGCGACCGCTTCATCCCACTTGGGGCCTCCGACCGCACCGAGCAGCACAGCATCGGCGTTCCGACAGGCTTCGACCACTTCGTCGGTCAGGGCGACACCGTGCTCGTCGATCGAAGCGCCACCGATCAGATGCTCGATGTACTCGAAGTCACCGACGACGTCGAGGACCTGTCGTGTCGCAGCGACGATTTCGGGACCTATGCCGTCGCCCGGCAGAACGACGATACGGCTGGTTTCACTCATGAATTCGGTTGTCTCCTTGGTTGGGGCGCCGATTACGGGCGCCGGGCCTCGATGTTGAGGCGAACGTAGTTGAAGCTCTCGGGGTTGCCCATCACTTCCATCATGCGGTCGCTGAACGGCTGGAAAAGAGCATCCGGCAGGATCTTCTCCAGCGGGGCGAGGGTTGAAGCTTCGAAGAATCCCTGCGGGTCCTCTGGATGGGCGATACGTTCTTCCAGCCAGCAGTTGGCGTCTTCGAATCCTGCTGCGATCAGGCTGATCTCGGTTTCGTCAGGCCCGGCGAAGTTCCAGGGGTTCCTGACCCCGTGGGTGTACTTGACGAACGGTTCTTCTTCGACGACCTGTTCGAGCGCCGAAACGATCTCGGCGACGTTGCCCCGTCCACCGCATTGCGCAACCAGCATGCCACCCGGTTTGATCGCCTGGCGCAAGCGCGAAAAGAGCTTGTCGTGATCGGGAATCCAGTGGAAGGTAGCGTTCGAGAACACATGGTCAACCGGTTCGTCGACCTGCAGCCCGGCGAGGTCCTGGCAGAGGAACTCGACCCGGTCGTTGCCGAGCGTCCGCCTGGCCCGATCGAGCATCGAAGGTGAACCGTCGACCGCGACAACCCGGCCTTCGGGCAGCCTTTCCAGCAGGTGGGCGGTCACGTCTCCGCTGCCGCAGCCGGCATCCATGACCGTCTCGGTGCCTTCGAGGTGAAGTCTCGAAAGCACCGCGTCGGACCATTCACGCTGCGGGGTCGATACCCGTGCGTACTTGGTTGCGTCCCAGTCGGACGGGCCGTGGGTCTGTGTCGACATGGCTGCCTAGAGCGCGGTCGTGACCGGCCCGTAGGAACCGCCGGGGCCGGCTTCGAACTTTTCGACCAGTTCTTCGTCCATCAGCGTCAGGGCGATGTCGTCGAGACCACCGAGCAGGCGGCGCTTGATCTCGCCGTCGATCTCGAATCGACCTTCACCACCATCCCAGGTCACGGTCTGGTGCTCGAGGTCGATGCGGCAACTGCCGGTCGCGGCGACTGCCTGGCACGCGTCCTGCGGCAACTCGACCGGCAGGAAGCCGTTCTTGGTGCAGTTGGAATAGAAGATGTCCGAGTACGACGGGGCGACAACGGCCTTGAAACCGAATTGGGCGAGGGCCCAGACCGCGTGCTCGCGGGATGACCCGGAGCCGAAGTTGGCACCGGATACGAGGATCGGGTGCGGGGCAAGCTCGATCTCACCGTCGCGGATCCAGTCGTAGAAGAGGAACTCACCGAAACCGGTGCGCTCCACCCTCTTCAGGAACTGCTTCGGGATTATCTGATCGGTATCGACGTCGCTCCGGTCGAGGAACGAAACGGGCCCTTCGATGATGTTGATCGCTTCCATGGTTCAGCTCCAGTTCCTGATGTCTACGAAATGACCTTCGATCGCGGCCGCGGTCGCCATGGTCGGGCTGACCAGATGGGTGCGCCCGCCTTTGCCCTGACGACCTTCGAAGTTTCGGTTCGAAGTCGAAGCGCAGCGCTCGCCTTCGAACAGGGTGTCCGGATTCATGCCGAGGCACATTGAACAGCCGGCGCCGCGCCATTCGAACCCGGCCTCTTCGAAGATGCGGTCGAGTCCTTCTTCTTCCGCCTGGGCTTTGACCAGGGTCGAGCCGGGCACGACCATTGCGCGAATCGTGTCCGCGACCTTTCGGCCCTTGATCGCACCGGCCGCTTCGCGCAGGTCGGAGATGCGGGAGTTGGTGCATGAGCCGATGAAGACCCGCTCGGGCTTGATCTCTTCCATTGGCGTGCCGGCTTCGAGGCCCATGTACTGCAGGGCGCGTTCGGCCGACTCGCGTTCACCTTCGGTTTCCATCTCTGCCGGGTCCGGAACCCGGTCGGTGACTTCGATGACCATGCCGGGGGTGGTTCCCCAGGTGACCATCGGCGAAATCGCCGTCGCGTCGATCGTGATCTCGTGGTCGAAGGTTGCACCATCGTCGGTCGGCAACTGTTTCCAGCGTTCAACCGCAGCCTCGAAGTCGTCAGGGACCGCCGCCTTGCCGCGCATGTATTCGTAGGTGACTTCGTCGGGGGCGATCATTCCGGCCTTGCCGCCAGCTTCGATGGTCATGTTGCACACTGTGAGGCGCTGCTCCATCGTCAGGTTGCGGATTGCTTCGCCGGTGTATTCGACCACGTAGCCGGTCATGCCGCCGGTGCCCAGCTTGCCGATGGTGGCAAGGATCAGGTCCTTCGAGGTGACAGCTTCGCTCAGGGTGCCGGTGTAGTTGATGCGCATCGTCTTCGGGCGACGCTGGACCAGGGTCTGGGTCGCCATCACATGCTCGACCTCGGACGTACCGATGCCGAAAGCGAGAGCTCCGAAAGCACCGTGCGTGGAGGTGTGGGAGTCGCCGCAGACGATCGTCATGCCGGGCTGGGTCAGGCCCAGTTCCGGACCGATCACGTGAACGATTCCCTGGGTGTCGGAACCGAGGCTGTAGATGGGCACACCGAATTCGGCGGCGTTCTGCTCGAGCGTCTCGACCTGCTTGCGGGAGAGCTGGTCCTTGATCATGTTGGCGGTCGGCGTGCCATCGGTTGGCACGTTGTGGTCGGCCGTGGCCACCGTCTTGTCCGGGCGGCGCAGCTTGCGGCCGGCCATGCGCAGGCCCTCGAAGGCCTGGGGCGAGGTGACCTCATGCACGAGGTGCAGATCGATGTAGATCAGTTCCTCACGGACTTCGTGGGCCTCCCAGATCTTTTCGAACATCGTCTTTGGCATAACGGTCTTCCTTTCCTAGCCGCGGCGCAGGCCGGCGGCGATAACAGCGACGAACCGGGTTGGCTCGCCGCTCTCGTTCTCGAAGTGATGGGGCAGGTCGGCGTCGAAAGTAACGCTGTCCCCCTGGTGGAGGAGGTGGCGGTCGCCTTCGAAGGCCAGGACGATCTCGCCTTCCAGGACTACTGCCGTTTCGCGACTGCCGGGTTCATGCATCGGGGTGTCGCCCTGACCGCCGGTGCTGCTGCCCGGAGCAAGCACGTGTGAGGACACATCGGCCCGCAATCCCGGCAGTGGCGGCGTCAGCTCTTCGATCTGGTGTCCGCCACGGCGATGCCGGCGGTGCTCGCTGGCCCGGCTGACCACGACGTGAGGGGTCTCGTCCAGCCTCAGCAACTGCGAGAGGCTGAGGTCGAGTCCGAAAGCGATCTTCGAGGCGACTGCGAGCGTCGGGCTGGTCGCACCACGCTCGACCTGGGAGAGCATCGTCGCACTGACACCACTGCGTTCGGCGAGGTCGCGCAGGGAGTACCCCATCGCTTCTCGCAGGGCCTTGACCCTCGCCCCTGCCGAAGCATTCTCGGTGGCGGCGTCGGGAACAGGTGATTCAGTTTTGACTGGTGCGCTCGAAGCCATGCGTGTACGTTATCACGCACAGTTGTACGGGTCAATCTGCAGCTTGACGCCCCCATGCAAAAGAAACGCCCCGCGTGGCGGGGCGTTTCGAATCAGGCTTCCCTCGGGTCAGTTGCCTTTGGGCTTTTTGCCCTGGCCGTTCTGATCGGCGGGGTAATTGGCGGAGATCAGGCTGAAAAGTACTTTGCCCATCATGATTCTCACATCTCACTTCGCGGTTGTGGTGTTTCAGGAAATTCTCCACCTTCAGAGTAGGTGAGAACAAGCACGGGCATAGTGAGATCCCTCACAAAATTGAGCCTGCCTTTAGTCCTCCGGAAACCGGCTTCAGGGACCGGCCATCCCGGAGGCCGCGTCGGCGGTGGCTGTTTCCGCCTCCGTGATCGCGGCACCGTCCAGCAGGTTTGAAAGCGCCCGCACATAGGCCCGGGCAGATGCCTCGAGGATGTCGGTCGCAACTCCCTGGCCGGAAGCGGAGCGGAACATTCCGTTCTCGCCCTCTTCGCGCAGGACCACGGTCACTTCACCGAGAGCGTCGTCCCCTCCGGTGACCGCGGCAACGTGGTACTCGCGCAGCTCCGCCTCGGCACCGGTCGCCTTCTGGATCGCACCGAAGATCGAGTCGACGGGCCCGTCACCGCTGGCCTCGCCGACCTGTTCTTCCCCGGACGGCATCTTCACCGCTACCCGCGCTTCGGGCTCACGTTTCGATCCCGCTTCGACCTCGAACCAGGCCAGTTCATGCGACTCGACCCGTTCCCGCATCTCCTCGGAAACAATCGCCTCCAGGTCGAGGGCGGTCACCTGCTTCTTCTTGTCAGCGATCGCCTTGAACCGCTTGAAGGCCTGGTTGAGCGCCTGGCCATCGATCACGAAACCCAGCTGTTCGAGCGCGTCCTTCAGTGCGTGTCGGCCGGAATGCTTGCCCAGCACAATCGAGTTCGAGTCGAGACCGACCTCGGTCGCATCCATGATCTCGAAGGTCGAGCGCTCCTTGAGCACGCCGTCCTGATGGATCCCTGACTCGTGGGCGAACGCGTTCCTGCCGACGATCGCTTTGTTCGGCTGGACGACGTATCCGGTCATCCGCGAGACCAGCCGGCTGGTCCGGGCGATCTCCTTCGTATTGATGCCGGTGGTCAGGCCGTGTGCGTCCTCGCGAACCTTGATCAGCATCGCAATCTCTTCCAGCGAGCAGTTACCCGCCCGTTCGCCGATGCCATTGATCGCACATTCAACCTGGCGGGCCCCGGCGAGCACACCGGCGTAGGAGTTGGCCACGGCCAGGCCCAGGTCGTCATGGCAATGAACCGAGAGTTCGACTTCACGCAGAACGGGAGCAAACTCGTAGAGCTTGCGGAAGTACTCCGAGTATTCCTCCGGCGTCGTGTAACCGACCGTGTCGGGAATGTTTACGACCGTTGCCCCTTCGGCGACCGCGATCGTGCAGACCTCGGCTGTGAACTCGATGTCGGCCCGGGTTGCGTCCATCGGCGAGAACTCGATGTCTTCACAGAACGATTTCGCGTGGGAGACTGCAGCCTTCGCTCCGGCCCTGACGTCATCACGCGTATTGCGCATCTGGTGCTCGATGTGGATGTCCGAGGTCGAGATGAAGGTGTGAATCCGGGGTCGCTCGGAATCTCGGATCGCGTTCCAGGCCGCTTCGATGTCACCCTTCTGGGCGCGGGCGAGACCACAGATCGTCGGGCCGTGGACCTCACGGGCGATCTTCTCGACCGCTTCGAAGTCTCCGGGCGAGGTGATCGGGAACCCGGCTTCGATTACGTCGACACCGAGGCGGGCGAGCTGCTGTGCGATCTCGACCTTCTCAGCGGTGTTCAGCGAGATCCCCGGCGACTGCTCGCCGTCTCTCAGGGTTGTGTCAAAGATGTGGACGCGGTTTGCGTCGTGTTCTGTGCCCGAACTGCCTGTCATGGGACTTCTCCTTCTGAATCGGTACTGACTTTCAAGTCTGCTCGCGGCTGACGCGCCGCCCGGCGATCAATTCCCCCAGAGGGGGAGAAGGAGAAGTAGTGCCGGGCTGGTCAGACGATGATTCATTACCACTAGCGTAGCGAACGATGCGCACCCAGTCCAATCTTCGGCTGCCTAAAGCTCTATCGAGTATCCCTCGCTGAATCCGTCGAGATGCTTGATCGCTTCGATCGTCTCGGCCTGGACCTCGGCGTCACTGGTGACAACCATCACGGCCTTGTCGCTGTCCGACTCGGCGCCGACGGCGGCCGACCCGATGTTGACCCCCTGCTCTCCGAAGACGGTTCCGACCCGGCCGATCATTCCCGGCTGGTCCGAGTAGCGGAAAACGGCCATGTGCTCGGCAAACGGTACATAGAAGCTCTGGTCCCATATCGATACGAGGTAAGGGGTGTTCTTGGGGCCGACGGCGGTACCACCGACGGAAACGGTCTCGCCGCCCGACTGGACGGAGACCCGGATCAGGTCGGTGAACTCCTCGGCACTGGGCTCCTTGATCGTGATGATCTCGATGCCACGCTCTTCAGCCATCTGCGGAGCATTGACCAGGTTGACCGCTTCTTCCGTGTGCCCGGAGAGCAAGCCGGCCTGAACGGCGATGCCGAGCAGACGGGTGTCGTTGTCGGCAATGTTGCCGCGGAATTCGACTTCGACCCTGTCGATCGTCCCACCCGCGAGGCCGACCGCCACCTTGCCGAGTGTCTGGCAGAGCGGAACGTACGGGGCGAGAGCTTCCATCACGGCGGGGCTGACCGCCGGGATGTTGACCGCGTTGGTGACCACACCGCCGGTGAGGGCCGCGGTGACCTGCTCCGCGGTGTCGGTGCCGGCGCGATCCTGAGCCTCGGCGGTGGAAGCACCGAGGTGCGGGGTTACCACGACATCCTCACGCTGGAAGATCAGGTGCTCGGTGAAAGGCTCTTCCGGGAAGACGTCGAGGGCGGCACCACCGACCTGACCCGAGTCGAGGCCTTCGATCAGGGCGTCGAGGTCGATCAGCTCGCCGCGGGCGCAGTTGACGATGCGCATTCCGGGCTTGAACTTGGCGATCGCCGCAGCGTCGATCCAGTTGACTGTCTCCGGGGTCTTCGGCAGGTGGATGGTCAGCAGGTCAGCCCTTGCGTAAAGCTCGTCGCTGGAGTCGACCCCTTCCACGCCAAGGTCCTTGAAACGCTCGGCCGAGACGAACTTGTCGAAAGCCAGGACCTCCATGTCGAAAGCCTGGGCTCGTTTGGCGACCAGCTGGCCGATGCGGCCGAAGCCGATCACGCCGAGGGTCTTGCCGTAAAGCTCGGAGCCCTTGTACTTGGCTCGGTCCCAGCGGCCCGCGACCAGCGAACCATGGGCCTGCGGCACGTTGCGGAAGAGTGCGAGGGCCAGCGCGAGGGTGTGCTCGGCGGCGGCGACCGAGTTCGACTCGGGCGCGTTGGCGACAATGATTCCGCGCTTGGTTGCCGCAGGGATGTCGACGTTGTCGACACCGGTGCCGGCCCGGCCGATCACTTTCATGTTGTCGGCCCGTTCGATCAGCTCGGGCGTGAGCTTGGTCGCGGAGCGGATCAGGATCGCGTCGTACTCGCCGATGCGTTCGGCAAGTTCAGCGTCATCCATGTCGAAGCCCAATTCGACCTCGAACTGCTCACGCAGGAGATTAATTCCAGACTCGGCGATCTGTTCCTTTACGAGAACCTTCATTGCGAAACCCTTCCGACGGTGGCTGCTGAAACTTTCATGCGGTGACCCCGGCGTTCCCGATCACCCAGTCGACGCAGGCCGTGAGCGCCTCGACGTCGGAGGGTTCGACCGCCGGGAACATTCCGACCCTCAGCTGGTTGCGGCCGAGCT